>Ga0209382_10009158_pt1 | contig 12417 bp, 11 predicted proteins | sample SoiMetdeltSBSDD5_FD_187599 | JGI IMG/M metagenome (GOLD analysis project Ga0209382, IMG submission 187599) | Bulk soil microbial communities from a Populus tree surrounding site in Tennessee, USA - Soil MetaG P. deltoides SBSDD5 (SPAdes) (version 2) | ecosystem: Environmental > Terrestrial >... | reverse complement strand
CCCCACGCGACTGATGCCGACGCTCTTGCCTTTGAGGTCTTCTGCAGACTTGATGGACTCGTGAACCACCAATTCATACGGCAAAGTATTGATGTAGCACGCGGTCATGACAAGGCTGGCGCCACCGACGGCAGCGTTGGCGACGGCGCCACCGGAGTTGTTCGCCAACTGAATATCCCCGGCAACGACGCTCGAAACGGCGGTCGTGGAGCTCGGAATAAAAATGAGGTCGACCTCCAGCCCATTTTTCTTGTAAAAACCAGCGTCCACCGCTGCGTACCAGACAAAATTACTCGCGTCGGCCGAGCTATAGGCAATCTTTACTCGCTCCTGGGCAGCGGCATGGGAGGGTTGCAACCAAAACCAGCTGGGTAACAAAAGCAATATTGTCTTGACCGCCAACTTTCCTGTCATCATCGAGCCTCCCGTTGGAATGACCAAACGCCTCCGCGCGCTGCGCTCTTGAGAAGCGATTAAACTCTATCGGAACAAACGAATCAACCGAACGAAACGAAACAATGAGAGAGATCACATTGGCGCTGAGGCGGGAACTGGCTAGCTGTCTTCGCGTGGGCGCTATGCCTCGGCTGGCAAGGCCATGCACTCGCCTGCCGGCAACTCCACCCAGACCGGATCGCCACGGCGGACCAGCAGTGTATAGTGTTGGTGCGTTTGCATCACGTTCTTACCGATTTCCACGGTGCAGTCCAGGTATTCACCCAGAAACATGGCCGCGCCGACCTTACCTTCAAGAATGTTCTCAGTTTGCGCTGGCCTTTTCTGGTGTAGGACAACGCTTTCGGGGCGCACGACTACGACAACATTGGCTCCCTGGCCTAATCCGGCGAGCAATCCGCAAGAAATTTCCCCCGCGTCGGTGCGTACCGTACCCGTTCCATCGGCCTCGGTCTTGCTCACCTGGCCGTTTAATTGGTTGGTTGAACCAATAAAATTCGCGACAAATTTGCTCTTCGGCTGCAAGTAAATGTCCCTTGGCCCGCCTTCTTGAACGATGACGCCGGAGCTCATGACGGCAATGACGTTGGACATGGACAACGCTTCAATCTGATCGTGGGTGACGTACAACGTGGTGATGCGCAGCCGCCGCTGCAGCTCGCGTAGCTCCACGCGCATCCGCTCGCGCAACTTGGCGTCGAGATTGCTCAGCGGCTCGTCCAGCAAAAGCACCTTGGGCTCGCGCACCAAAGCCCGCGCCAAGGCGAGACGCTGCTGCTGTCCGCCGGAAAGCTGGGTTGCCATGCGCTCCTCGTAGCCGCCCAACTCCACCTGTCCGAGGGCGCTGCCGACTTTTTTGCGAATGTCGTCATTGCTGAATCGTTGTTTGCCGACCCTGAGCGGAAACGCGACGTTTTCGAACACCGTGAGATGGGGCCAGATCGCGTAGCTTTGAAAAACCATGCCAATGGGCCGCCGATAAGCCGGTGCGAATGTGCCCTCCGACGCCGAGTAAACCTTGGCGCCGGCGACAATGATTTCGCCTTCGTCGGCCTTTTCAAGGCCGGCAATGCATCGCAATGTCGTGGTTTTGCCGCAACCTGACGGTCCCAGCAGCGTATAGAAGCGGCCTTCCTCGACGGTAAAGGAAATTTGGTTGACCGCTTTCACCCCGGCGTTGCTGCCGTCGGTGAAAATCTTGACGAGTGATTTAACTTCGATCACAAACGATTCCCTGAAGAGGAGACCGGGGTATTGGAGAGTTGGAGTGATGGAGTGATGTATTTGAAACCCAATATTCCAGTACTCCAATACTCCAACATTCCATTCTCCTACGTTTGAATGCCCACTCGGCCCGACACCTTGTAGAAGATTCCAACAATCGTCAGCAACGTAAGGATCATGAGAATGCCGATGGCCGCAACGATGGTGACCTGTCCTTGCTCAAACATCGTGAAGAGCAGGATTGAAAGCACTCTACTTTCACCGGTAGCAAGCAAGACGGAGGTCGAAAATTCTCGGAAAGACACAATACAGATATAAATCCATCCCGCGACGAAACCCGGCCGTAGAAGCGGTAAGGTGACCCGCCTGAAGGTCTCCCACCACGAAGCGCCCGAAGCGGCCGCGGCTTCTTCGAGTTCGCTATGAATCTGCAAGATTGAACCTGACGACGAACGCATTCCATAGGGTATAAAGCGCGTAACATACGCGATCAGCAAAACCCAGATGGTGCCATAAATCGGAATCGGGAAAGCAACGTAAAGAAGAATCAAGGCCATTCCCATGACGATGCCTGGAATCGTGATGGGCACGAACGCGAGAAAATCAAGCAGCCAGGCACCCGGAAGCCGGCTGCGATAGACGATCCACGCGATGAGTGAAGTAAGCAGCATCGCCACGCTAGCCGTCAAGAGCGATAAGATAATGCTATTTTGCATGGCGTCCCAAAACGGGCGAAAGGTCTTGAGGTATTTATAGTTATCCCAGCTGAGCTTTTGAATCGCATCCCAGCTCGGTGCCGCAAAGAACGGCAAGAATGACGCCCACAGCAATACCAAAAAAGGCAACAGAACGACAAAAACGAAATAGACCGTGAGAAATGAGAATCCGACCCATCGCCATGGGCCTAGATCGAACTGTCTCGGCCGGAAGGCCTTGCCGGTTACAGTCTGAAACTTCTTGCTTTCACGGGTGGATCGCGTATAGAGCCACACGCCGACCGCGCTGAGCAACAGGAGACCCACTGCTAGAGCCCCGCCGCGCCCGTAATCAGGCGGATATTCGTTAAAGGCAAGAAATATCTCGCTGGTGTAAACATAGATACGCGCCGGAATGCCGATCAACGCCGGCGTCTCGAAGGACTCTAACGTGCGCACAAACAAAATGAGCAGCACCGAGCCTGCCGTAGGCATCAACAAGCGGAGCGTTACGCGTTTGAAGGTTTGCCAGGTGTTGGCACCCGACATCATCGCCGATTCCTCTAACGATGGATCCATGGATTTGAAGGCCGCCGTCATCATAAGAAACGCTAGCGGCACTTGTCCCACGGAATGAACCCAGATCATCCCCGGCAGTGAGAAAACATTAAACGGCGCGGCGTCCAAACCAAAGAGGCTTTTTAACCAAACGTTTAGGTAACCGAACTTCGGGCTCAAGAGAAAAATCCACGCGATGGACTCCAACACACCGGGCAAGATCAGGGGTACCACCGCGAGGGGCACAAAAATTCCACGCAAAGGCGTGTTGGTACGCTCAGTCAACCAGGCAAGGATCGTTCCCAGCAAAAAGCTGAGGATTGCAGAGCCGCTGGCGAATATCAACGAGTTTTTAAACGTCGAATAGGTATACTCGCTGGCATAGGCCGCCTGATAATTCTTCAGAGTGAAAACAAACTCTCGGGGGGCGACCTCCATCTCAAAGCTGCCTTTGAGAAGCATGAACAGGGGCAACACTGCGAGGTAAATCAGCACGCCGGCGCCAACGAGGGGCACCAGCAGCGCCGGGTCACGAAGCTGCGGCATCGCGGTCTTAAAACTTCGAGGTAGAGCGATCGTGCTCATAATTCACTCCAGAGCGAACTACCTCAGGCGAAAAATTTCCTTTCAGATCTTTTCATATTTCGGAAAATGCTTCACCCACGTCAAACAAGATTAAAATAAAGTAAGTGAAGCAAAGTAATCTCAAAACCGTTCACTGTCAATCGAAACCACCAAAGATTACCTCAGCTTGAAAATTTCCTTCCAAGCTTTCTCATATCTAGGCCACTCTTTTATCTCGGCGGCGCCGACAAAATAGCTCTTCTCTGGACGAGTCTTGTCCACCGGCTCAACCTTTGGATGCGCCGGAGTCCTCCCCCCTTGAGCATAGGCTTTCTGCCCTTCCTCGCTCGCGGCCCAACGGGCGAATAGCAAGGCCGTATTGGGATGCGGAGCGCCCTTGAAAACCGCTGTCGAGTCTATGGAAGCGGCACCCTCCGAAAGGAAATAATTGATTGGAGCGCCCTTCTTAATCCTGAGCGGATAGTGATGCGAATAACAGGTGAAGCAGGCCGCCGCCTGACCCGCGACGAGGAACTCGGCAAGCTCGGAGTGACCTTTGTGAAATTCAGGATTGTTAGCGGCGATCTTTCTCAGTAGGGCTATCGCCTGCTCATCACTTTTATATTTCTTCGATAGTCCAATGATGATTTCAACGTCCCGAGGCTCAGCGATCAGTTTGCCGTTCCATTTGGGGTCGGCGAAGTCCTCGAAGCCTTTGGGTTCGTCTCCCTTCTTCACGAGGTTCGTATTCCAAGCGCCGATAAAATAAATGATGTTACTCGCGATCCAATGGGAGCCCTTCAAAGTGTCAGGATAAGGCGCTGCCTCCGGCAGGTTTTGCTCCTGCAGAAGTCCTTGCTGCTGGAGTTGCAGTCCGTTTTCCAAGGACCCCTGGAAAACATCGCCGATGACCCGCCCGCCGCGAGCCTCGGTAATCGCCCGAGCCGCGAGTTTATCCGCCGTCGCGTCAACGTGATTGACCTTGATCCCCGGAAAGCGCTTCTCGAAAACCGGAAGAATTTTCTCAGCGTTGATTTGCGCCAAGGTGCCGTAAAAGTTAAGGGTCCCCCCCTCCTTTAGCGCTTGCTTGTGGATTTCGTCCAAACTCTGGCCCGCAGCCGGCGACGAGAAGCCGAAAAACAGACAACTTAGGATCAAGGCTGTGACACTGGCAGATACCGTTGGTTTAGCTCTAAACATAAAGTCTCCTTTTCTTAAAGGATAAGACGAACAAACGCACGGGTTTGTTTGCTGGTCTCATCGTAGCTTGAAAACTTCCTTCCAGATCTTTTCATACTTCGTGTATTGCTTCAGGTCCTCCACCCCGACCGCATAAATGATCTTCGGGCGAATCGGCTCGGTGGGTTCCACTTTGGGGTGCGCTGGGGTCCGACCTCCCTTTGCGTAGACAGCTTGCCCTTCTTCCGACGCCGCCCAACGGGTAAAAAGCCAGGCCGTGTTCGGATGCGGCGCGTTTTTCAGGAGGGCTACTCCAATGATTCCGGCAGCCCCTTCAGAGAGCATGTAGTCTACCGGCGCCCCCTTTTTCTTGCGTGCCGGGTAATGATGCGAATAGCAGGTGAAACATGCCGCCGCTTGACCAGCGACCAATAGCTCGGCGAGCTGTGAATGTCCTTTGTGGAATTCAACGTTATTGGCCGCAATCCTAGCGAGGACAGCCCGTGCCTTCTCTAAGCTTTTATGCTTGTGCGTCAGGCCGATGAGAATTTCATAATCCCTGGGTTCTGCAATGAGTCGCCCTTTCCAGCGCGGTTCGCCGAAATCGTCCAAAAATTTCGGCTCCTCGTCTTTTTTAACCTTTTCGGTATTCCAGGCGCCGACGAAGAAAATGAGGTTGTTGGCAACCCAATAGGGGCCTCTTAAATTAGCCGGATACTGGGCAGCTTCCGGTGGAGCTTTTTCCAAAATCAATCCCTGCTCGTGAATCTTATTGATATCTTCCAAGCCGAATTCAACTACGTCCGCGATGGTCCTTCCCCCGCGAGCTTCTGTAATTGCCCGTGCCGCGAGCTTATCGGAGGTGGCATCGACATGGTTAATCTTAATGCCCGGAAAGCGCTTCTCGAACAGCGGATAGATTATTTCCGCATTAATCTGAGCGAGGGAGCAATAGCAGTTGAGAACACCCTCTTCCTTTAGCGCTTTCTTGTAAACTTCATCGATTGTTTCAGTCTGCGCTGCCGCGACCACCGGAAGCATCAAACCGAGGAAGGCAACCAAAAAGCCGAGTCTCTTAAATCGGACCATGATAGTGTCTCCTCCTTAATTTGTTTTGCGACTTGGCTAAACTACTTTTTCGCGCCCTTTAACGCACCCTGCAATTTTCCTTTCAGCTCTGGGCTCATGCTTAAAAACTCGACCACGAGCTTGTGTATGTCCTCGCCGATCATCGGATCGACCTCCAACTTACCTTTTTCAGCGTCGGCCAACAGTTCCTTATCTGCAAAAACTCTCGCAAAGGCGTTCTCCAATGCCGCCGCCCGGTCCGCCGGCGCGCCCGGGGGCAGAACATATACTTTCCCGAAATCATTTGGCGTACTCGTGCCATATTTAAGCAAGAGGTTTTGTTCGGTGGTTTTAGTGATCATCGGAATGGTGGGAACATTGGGAACAATCAAGTCCTTGATCGGTTTTTCTGCCAATTGCGCCAATAGGAGCCACTCGCCGTTCTTGATCTTGTCGAAGGAGGTGATTTTCAACGAAGTCCAAGAGTTAAAAAAACCTTCGACTTCCCCACCCTCGATGGCCATGCGCACGTCCGCCGTCCCCTTATAACCCAACACGAGCTTGATATTGGCCCCAAGAATAACCCGCGCCAGCACCGGCGCATGTTCGACTGTGGAGCCGGGAATACCGCCGAAGACCACCTGTTTTGCCTTTGGGCCGATCAGCTCATCAAATTTTGCGACACCGGGTTTCCGCGTAACCACCATCACGTAAGACTCGCTCACCGGCACCGCCAGGTAGCGAAACTTGGCCAGATCGAACTGCACGGCGGGATTGGCAAAAAGCTGTTCCAAAATGATCGGGCCCGAAATGTTGCCGATCACCGTCCCATCTTTCGGCGCTGCGTTGAATGTGTGATTCGCGGCGATAATGCTGCCGGCCCCCGCCATGTTGTCTACAATGATGGTGGGATTGCCGGGAATATATTTGGATAGGTGCCGAGCTATCAGCCTCGAATACTGATCGTAGCCCCCACCAGCCGAAAAGCCGACGACGATTCGGATCGTCTTGCCGCGGTAGAAGTCATCGACCGCCTTTTCATCGAATCCGGGCTTTGCTGGCGCAGCCGCTTGGACGGTAAAACCGGGCGCCGAATACTCAACTAAAACTGTCAGAATCAGTAAAACCAACATCCGCTTTAGTCGCATTCTTTCCTCCTAGGCGACCCCCTAGTCGCCCAATTTTAATCGGCTCTAACTTAACTCTATGATCTACTATTTAGACGTGAAGATATGCTTTAACTTCAGCCGGAGTTAGCCAAAATATGATTATAGGTTTTCCAGCCTCTTAAGGGTTGCCGCGTAGTCAACCACCGCCTTGTCGATAGTGTAGTCGGGCTCATAGCCTAGTTGCTCCTTCGAGCGGGAGAAGTCACTGGCGAGCCTCGATTCCGGATAGGGCATCGGGTTATCGCGTTTCACAAGTTCGATCTTAGATCCCGGAAAGTGCTTTTTCATCGCGGCCAAAATCTCCTCGCCACCCACGAGCTGCCCGTTCCCGATGTGGAAAAGTTGATCTTTGAATTTGTCCTTCAAAACCGCCAAAACCGTCCCTTTGGCAGCGTCTTTCCCGTAGAGCACTTCGGTGGGCCCATAGGGCCAGTCAATCTTTGCTGCTTCACCTTTCACCGCTGCTCGAATCATCTCTTGAATAGCTATTTCCCGCGTTGCCTTGAGAGCTGTCGGCGACGGCCCGTAAAGACCGCCGACGTAGCGGAGGCAAATGAACTCGAAGCCATAGCGTTTGGCGTAAGCTCGGCCCATGAATTCGCAGCTGGCTTTAGTGGCCGCGTAAACGGAGGGTGGGTTCATTGGTATGCTCTCGTCGATCTGCTTAAGCCCCTCCCCGATCGAGCCGAGGTAAACCGTGCCGGAGCTGGGAAAGATTACCCGCGACACTTTTTCCAGCCGAGCGGCCTCAAAAACATTCACGGTGCCCATGAAATTGAGTCGAACACCGCTGTAGGGCCGGCGTTGAACCTCCTCACCCAGAAACGCCGCCAGGTGAATAACGCGGTCACAGTCATTGTCCCGAATGGCGGAAATTAAAGCCGGGAGATCCAACATATCCCCACGAATCATCGTAACCTTGCTGGTGTCCACACCCACGGCATTAAGCAGGCGTTCATTGAGCGCCACATCGAAGATAACCGGACGCTCGCCGCGCTCCAGTAACATCCCGGTCGCATAGGCGCCCACCAAACCCGTGCCGCCTGTTATCAAGATCCCCTTCTTCGCCATCCGAGTTCTCCTCCCGCGCTTTCGCTATAACAAATTAATCCGGCGAGTCAATCTCATAATTTGGCTGACGTTGCAACGTCTAGCCCGGATTATTTTTAACCAAAGGAACGACGACGACACTGTGTAAACCGAGGGGTGAGCCCGGAGAGGCGAAGGCGCCAGACCGTACAGCGTCAACGCCTTCTTTGGTGCTTGCCTAGTGAAAGCAATAATTGCGTAGCGGTCGCTCCACTGCCCGGCGGTTTGTAGTCGGCCTCAAGGCACAGGCCTATCGCCTTCGACTCGGAGGGCGCGCCCTGAGGCCATCGGTAGTAGTGTAAATAATCTGGGCTCGCGACGTTACCTTGACCTCCTCAGAGCCAAAATGATAGTTTTTGCTCGCGCCAAAAGGAGGACGCAAGAGTGATAAAAAAGCTCTCGATCATAATGCTTGTTTTGGCGATATCTCCCAGCTTGGGCACCAGGGTTTTCGCTCAAGAGAGACTCCGGCTGGCATGGGCGGGCTTTAGCCCGACCAACAGTCCAATCTGGGTCATCGAAGACAGAAAGCTCCTCCAAAAGATGGGCGTGCAACCGGAAATCATAGCCATAAGCGCCAGCCCGACAGTGCTTCAGGCTCTCCTCGCGAACGAAATCGAAGCGGCCAGTATTTCGGTGACAACGCTTACGAGCTCGCGCCTAGCCGGCGCCGACACGGTGATGATCGTGGGCGTAGTTCCGACGTTTGTCGATCACATCGTTTCATTGTCGAGCATTACCTCAGTGGAACAACTCAAAGGTAAAACGGCGGGCGTTAATCGTCTGGGAAGCACATCGGATCTCGGGCTGCGGCTGGCGTTAAGGAAATTGGGCGTCGATCCGGAAAAGGACGTCAAGATCATACCCACGGGCGGCACCGCCGAGCGATTCGCGGCGCTGTCAAAAGGTATCACTCAGTTCACGATTATTCCGGAGCCTTTCCTGACCGAGGCCGAAAAAAAGTTCGGCTTTCGCAATCTTTATAATATCAGCGATTTGAAGATTCCCTTTTGGTGGAACGGCATTCTGTCGCGTGAGGGGATCGTCAAAGCAAAGCGGCCCCTTCTGCTGAAACTGAGTCGCGCTATGGTGGAAGCTATGCATATCATCAAAACCGAAAAGGAATATGCCATTGGGCTTATCAAGAAGAATTTAGGAGTCTCCGATCCGGAAGGTCTCGCAAGAGCCTATAAAGACTATTCGAACATCTTCCCGGAAGTGCCGTATCCGACTCCAGACGGAGTCAAAACCATGCTCGACGATCTAGCCCCAAAGAACCCTAAGGCTGCAACAGCCGATCCGAAGGCGTTTGTCGACCCGAGCTTGATTCGCGAGCTGGACAGCTCCGGCTTCATTAAGCAGTTGTATAAGAAATAGCGGTCTTCGTTCCAAGTTCAAGGTTTAAAGTTCAAGTTCCGAGCAATTACCTTGAACATGGAACATTGAACGTTGAACCGCCGCGAGAAGGAGGAAGTGCTATGTCAGACACAGAACATCCAAGGTTGCGGCAAGGGCTCGGCCGTCTCCAAGGAAGAGTAGCGATTGTAACCGGAGCCAACAGCGGCATCGGCCGCGCCACCGCACGCCTGTTTGCGCGCGAGGGAGCGAGAGTCGTTTGCTGCGATATTCAGGAGACCATCGAGCCGCGGATCGACAAACTGATCGAGCAGGATGGCGGCCAAGCGGTCTTTGCCAAAATCGACGTCACCAAGCAGGAAGACTGCGACCGCATGGTCGCTACCGCTTTGGAGAAGTTTGGCGACGTTGACATCCTCTACAACAATGCCGGCGCCGGGATTCGGAAGAAACTTCACGAGCACACGGATGAAGAGTGGAACTTTGTACTTAACGTCAACTTGAACGCAATGTTTCGCGGCGCCCGCGCCGTGTTACCGCATTTCATCAAGAAAGGCAGCGGTAACATTGTCACTACTGCCTCCACCTTCGGCCTTTTAGCGTCGGCTGAGTATCCCGGCTACTGCGCAACGAAGGCCGCCATCGTCAACCTAACCCGCGAGATGGCACTGGATTACGGTCCCCACGGTATTCGAGTAAACTGCGTTTGCCCCGGCGCCATCGAAACACCGCGCTTCCGCGGATTTCCCCCGCGCCGGACCATTGATGAAAACACCACGGAAGAACAGCGCGCCAGGATGGCGAGCAGCAACAAGGCGCTGCTGCGCATGGGCGCCCCCGAAGAAATCGCCTACGGCGTGCTATTTCTTGTTTCCGACGAAGCTTCTTTCGTCACCGGACACGCGCTCGTTATCGATGGGGGCCAAGTGCTCGACGCGTGAGGTTGTGCTAGCCTACTGAATTACTTTGTCGGCACGAGTGAGAACCGGTTCTGGGATCATCAGGCCGATTTGCTTCGCCACCTTGGCACCAATTCGAATTTCGCCGACCGCTCCATTGGCAGGTCGGCTGGCTTGGCGGCCTGGATCGTCGGTGTATTGTTTCCGAAGATCACATCGACCTTGAGACGGACCAGCTCAGCCCCCAAAGAAATCACCTCCGAATGTTTTAATCGGGGGGCCAGTTCCGGTCTCGCCTGGATTCCCGACGGCTCGAGAACCTCACCGTCCCGAGAGAAATCGAGGGATAGAAGCATTGGGGAATGATGGGCTCTAAGAGATCTGGGACTTACCGAAGCGGTTCCTTACTTCCTGACAACGTACCAATTGTTTTGAATGTCATGGGCCAGCTCATGTTTTGCGATGGACCTGAAGCCTGCCCGGGTGAGATATTCGCGCGTCTTTTCTTCACCCCACATCGCTCCCAACCCTTCGCCACCCTGCGCCAGGGATACGGTCATGCAGTGCATGCAAGAGACGGTGTAGAGAAAGGTGCCCAACGGATGATCAATATTTTTGTACACTTGGCTCGAACTTTTGATGTCCTGCATCAGGTATACGCCGTCATTCCTTAGGGTACGGTGGATCCCTTTTAGAACATTCAATGGTTTCGCCTGATCATGGATCGCATCAAAGGTGGTAACAAAATCGAAAGCCTCGGCCTCAGCCTTTTTATCAAAATTGCTCAGGTCAGTAACCATGAATTCTACGTTCCGGAGTTTCTTTTCCGCGGCCGCCTCCCACGCTGTAAGGATCGCCTCGCTGGACAGATCAATTCCAGTGAAACGGCTCTTCGGGTAGAGCTCGGCGAGCCGGTTCATGATACGGCCCCGGCCACAACCGACATCCAGCATCTGAATGCCGGCCGCCAGCCGATCGGCCAAACCTGGCACAAGCGGCACGATGTGCGTTTCCAGCGATGACAGGACCGATTGGCCGCTGTCCTCCGCCATGACCGCATGAAATCGCGGAAATTTCGAGTACGGCACCCCGCCGCCCCTCTTGAAACACGCAACAATTTCGTCTTCAACACTTCCCAGAAGACTAATGTATTGGGAGAACACAGCGATGTTATCCGCTCCTGCAGCACGCGTTAGAAAAGCGGCATGTTCCTGAGGCAACCAAAAACGATTGACTTCAGGATCTATCTCTATGACCCGACCGGTGACCATGGCGCCGAGCCACTCGCGCACGTAGCGCTCGTTGAGCCCGGCATGGCGAGCGATTTCATCGGACGTAGCCGGGGGCAGTTCCCGCATCGCGTCGAACAACCCCACCCGGTGACCCACGGCAATCATTAGACATAGAGCGCCGTCGTTGAGCGCGCTTAACAAACGCCCCGAGAACGCATCGGCTTTCGATGGGTCAAGCTCAGGCTTCTTCATCGAATTGGACATAGGACTCATTCTAAAAGTTTATATCGTTGATGCAAACGCCAATTTCCTGGGAAGGCGTGCAGCGCGGATCTCATGGCTGATGCACCGTCTCGGCCGGCGCCGAAGATTTCATGATCGGCAGATACTCCTGAGCGAACACCGCGATGGCCTCGGCCAAATCGGTTGCAGTCCGCTCCAGGTTTGCCCGGGCTCGAAGCTTCGTTCCGATTTCTAACTGGATCGCATCAACACCGCGGCCCCGATGGCTGCCGTAGGTTTGAACGATGTAGCCGCCCACATATCGCTGTTCCTTGTGGGACTCGGTGGTGGAGGGCAAGACCTTGTATCCCATGAGCTCCAATTGGCTGAAGATGCTTTTCGGCCCGGTAATCGCTTCAGTGCCGAAGCGCTGAGTCAGTGACACGACGGTCTTGCCATTACCGGTTCCCCGGTAGATCGCTTCGGCTTGGGCTCCCTGGCCGTGTATGTCGAGCAGCAAACCGCGCCCCCACTCCCCGCTTACCCGATCGTGCGCCTCCCGCAACGCGTTGTGGTAGCCATCGTAATAGAGTTTTGCCTCTGTTGACTCGTAAGCGCTCTCGGTGGGCCGGTTAGCGTCCAGATATTTCCGCTCGATGCGGGCGACAACCAGAAAGGGCTTTGCGTTCAACCTCTTCTCCAGTCG
>Ga0209382_10009157_pt1 | contig 12418 bp, 12 predicted proteins | sample SoiMetdeltSBSDD5_FD_187599 | JGI IMG/M metagenome (GOLD analysis project Ga0209382, IMG submission 187599) | Bulk soil microbial communities from a Populus tree surrounding site in Tennessee, USA - Soil MetaG P. deltoides SBSDD5 (SPAdes) (version 2) | ecosystem: Environmental > Terrestrial >... | reverse complement strand
CACGGGCAAAATCAATTGTCAATGCCCGACCGAGACATTCACCGCACTCAACACAAAAGGCCAGCTAAGCTGGCCTTTCACAACGTCGGGACGGCGGGATTTGAACCCACGACCCCTTGACCCCCAGGACGTTGGGTCAAGCGTTTGCGCACGTCAGACCCGGTCTCTCGCGTGGCGACTCGTGTTCGTCTACGCAGTACGTGACGAGTCGCGCGGAGCGTGTGGTCCCCAAATGGTCCCCAGCTGCACGTTGACGTCCCGCAGGTGGACCGGCGCGCCTCGGGTGGCAAGCCTCGGACTGCGGCGGCTCCCTCACCGGTGCCAGGTTCTCGTTGTGGCCCACCTTGTCAAGGCTGGAGCGCCCCACCGGACGAACGACCTTGACAAGGTGGGCCACAACGCTAGAGAGGATGGCGGCGGGGAGGGTGTTGCCGCTCGCAACTGACGTTGCCACCTTGAGAGGTTCGGCGGCTGGTCTTCACGCCCAGGTCCTCTGTCGTCCCGTGCGGGTCCAGGGCTTTCTGTGTTTGCCGCGCCGCTGACTGTGGTGCGGGCGCGGGGCCTTGCCGCGGGGCCTGCCTGCCGCGTCGCCGTTTACGGCGTAAGCGGCGGGTCGCTTGCGACCCCCGCTTGGGCGGCCCACGCGCCACGGTCGCGCCGCGTTAGCGGCGCCTTGAAGACGTACAGAAAGTTCTCACCAGCCTCGTGGCCGTGAAGGTGCTGGTGACGGTCCACGATTTATGCTTAAGAGAATGCCCGGTTGCAACCTCGGCGTAGAAGGGAGTGGGCTTTGCACCTAACACAAGTGCAGGTCTACGACTATGGACCGTTTGAAGACGCGACGGTCGACCTACTAGCATCGGGAGTTATCCTTATTGCCGGACCAAACAATAGTGGCAAGACCGTATTTCTTTCGGCACTAGATCTTTTGGCCGGACGCGTATCGCGCGATGTAGTGCGACGCGCGGGTAGTGACGTTGGCCCGCGAATACGCGCGCAGTTTTCCTTGACGGTGGAGGAGCAACAGCTAATTCTTGGAGATGATTTCGAGCGTCTGTCAAGCGAAAAGATCTTGTCGGCGGTTGATTTCCATTTCGAAGGGACTGATCCGCCCACTTTCCTCAATCGAATAACTTGCATGTGGCCTGGTGCTGGCGAAGTGAATCTAGTATGGAATCACCGTGAGCCGAATGGTAGTTACGCCGTTTTCAGCGTCCCGTTTACTGGTACTCACGTTGGAACAGCGCCAGGCGGTGCTCATGCTTTCGGAACAGGCGGTGGCCCGATAGATATCTCGGGGCTTGCTGGTATTGGGGGCGTTGGCGTTTACCTTGATCTTCTGAATCAATGGAGATCCGCCTTCTATCATTTCTTCGCTTTACGGCCAGGGACACAACCAGTGCGAAGCATGTCAGCAACCAGGACGCTCGAACCGACCGGAGCAAATCTCCCGGAAGTGCTGCTATGGTTGCTTCACAATGAGGAATCGGTTTGGGGGGCGCTTCAGAACTTGATGTCGGAGATCATCCCTGAAGTAGGCAGACTTGTCCTTCCTGTGGAAGGTAACAAAGTACAGGTAGCTTTTGAAGACCCGTATGTACCAGCGGTTCGTCACAACCTGAAGAATCTCGGAACTGGCGTGGAGCAGTTACTTATGACCGTGGTAGTTGGGTTAACCCATCCTGCTCCCTCGCTTGTCATCATTGAAGAGCCGGAGACTAATCTTCACCCAGGAGCACAGAGAGCCCTCCTCACATTGCTCGAAGAGTGGAGTGAAAATCGTGCGTTCGTGGTTTCTACGCATAGCGCGACAATGCTTGACTGGACGTATCCTGAAAGGATCTGGTTGGCTAGTCGCTCCGTGGGGTCATCCACGATCACGCGATCAGACCAAGATCCATCCTCCATTCTAACGGGATTAGGGGTGCGGCTCAGCGATGTATTGAGTGCGGAGAGAATCTTGTTGGTGGAGGGTAACAGCGATAAGGCCATATTGGAGGCTTGGTTTCCCGTCGAGATGCGTAATCCCACGGTCGCCGTTATTCCTGCACGGGGAGGCGAAGACGCACGACTAGCCTCTATCTTCGAAGACTGGCTATCGAAGGCTGACAGGATTCAACGGAAGATGCTTTTTCTTCGTGATAGAGATGAATTGCCGGAAGACCTTATCTCTAAGCTGCAGGCCTCTCAGACAGTTTACGTCCTTGATCGGCGCGAGATTGAAAACTACTTGCTTGATACAGTTGCCCTTACTGAGGCTCTCAATAAACTACGGCGCTCGGATCAGGAGCAGGTAACTTTGGAGGCAATGACTGCTGCGCTCAGGTCGGCAATCGATCGTTTACAACGTGCGGTCATTGTAGGCCGCGTTTGCCGGCAACTTGAGCTCATTCGTCCAGCGGATAACACGCTTCGACGGCATCTAATGAAGACGAACGCAGACTTGTCTGAGCTTACGCAGGCTGTCGTTGAAAGGCTTCCGGATCAAAATCAATTTGTCGAGCACATAGCTAAGTTGTGGCGGGACGCCGAGGTATCCGTCGGAAGAGATTGGCCGATGAAGGGTTACTATTTGGCGCCCGGCGAGGATGTACTAGATCTGGTATTCATGGAATTAATTGGTCGTCGATACAGGAAAAACAGGGATGATGGCGTGGAAATCGCACGTTGTATGCAGGAGCCGCCGGAGGAACTTGCCAATATCCTTCGACGCTTCCTTGCGTAGTGCAAGACCATGGACAATACGAATTCACTTGTTTTCTAAAGTCTAAGTCTGCGGGACGAGACACCTACGCCGAGTGGCTACCTCTGCCTTGCGGTTGGTGTGTAGGTCGGGCACCGTCGGCTACGCCGTATCGCGCTAGGCTGACGCCAGCCAGGATTGCCACCATGCCGATGATGGCATGCAGCGTGAGCGCTTCGCGGAGAACGATCGCACCGAGGGCGGCGGCTGTGACCGGGAGAAAGTACGTGACGACCGATGCGGCGGAGGCGCCGACGTCGGTGATGATGCGGTAGTTCAACACGTACGCGATACCAGTACTTGCAACGCCGAGGGCGATAAGGCTCAGGACCGCGTCGAGGCGCCACGTTGGGACGTTCCACGCCCTGACGATGGGCATGGCGAGGAGTGTGATCGCGCTCGCGGCCAGCAGCTGGCCGGTGGCGAGACTCAGTGGCGACAGCTTGCGGCTGACCAGGTATCGGTCCATGTAGACGTAGCTGATCGCGTAGGACAGCGACGCGGCCAGCGCGGCGACAGCGCCCCAGCTGGTGAACTGAGTGCCGAACATCCATGGCGCGAGCAGGATCGCAGTGCCGCCGATGCCCACGAGCAGGCCCAGGGCGCGGATGGGCGGTGGCCGCGGTTCGTGCCGCAGGAGTACCGCGACGATCATGGTGAACAGCGGGGTCGTCGCGTTGATCATCCCCGCGACCGCAGAGTCGATCTCCTTTTCGGCGATCGCGAACAGCAGGTACGGGGTGATGTTGGCGAGCACGGCCGCGACCGCGAGGTGAAGCCAGACCGCCGGGCCTCGCGGCAGCGAGCCCCGTCCAACGTAGGTGACGAGGACCAGGATCAGGGCGCCGAGTACCAGCTGTGCAAGCACGATCTGGTACGGCGTAAACCCGCGCAGTGCGACCTTGACCCACAGAAAGCCGGATCCCCATAGCAGCCCGAGGGTTGCCAACCGCAGCCATGTTAGGGTGCGCGAATTGCGGAGCTCCATGTGGTCTTAGTGGACTAGGCGTAGAGCGTCGCGGAACTCGGCTGTTGCGGGTTCGTTGGGGAACCGGCGGTCCAGCTCGACATCAAGCTCGCCGGCAACCATCAACAGCGACGGCAGCGACTTGCGTGGTCCGTCCAGTGCCATCGTCCCGAGTGCTGTGGCCTCTTCAAGTTCGCCCTGGCGTGCCGAGACGACGGCTTGTGTGAGACGGGCTTCGGCAATCCGCATGGGCGCGTACTCGGTACCGTCCTGGCCGATGCTGTTCGCAAGTACCTGCTGCGCGTACTCGGCTGCCAGGTTGTCGTCGCCGGCCATCCGGTAGGCATCCATGGCGTAGAACTCCCACTTCGTGGGGTCGACGACGAAATGGTGCTCGGGCCGATCCGGCTCAGGGATGTTCTGCAGCAGATCCCGACCACGATCGAGGGCAGCGCGGACGCCAGCGGTGTCATGCAGTCGGCCAAGCGCCTTTGCCTCTTGCGCGATCAGCTGGACAACCACGGGATGCGACGGACCAACACGCTGTCCGGCCCGGGCCTCGATGATCGTGTCCCGGTACCGCCGCTGGGTCAGCGCGAACCATGACGACATCTCGTATGTCCACGTCAGGATCTCGCGGTGGTCGGCCTCGTGGGCCAGTTGCCGAGCAGCTGCTCGGGTTGCCTCCGCAGATGTCCGGAGTCCGAGGTCGTACTCCAGGCAGCCAACCAGCAATGCAAGCCAGCCCGCCGACACGAGAAGCTCCTGATGCTGCTTGAGGCCCGTGGGCTTCCGGAGCACCTGCGCGATGTGACGTAGCCAATCGCGGGCTTCCCCGGCCAACTCGCTGGCGTCCCGGTACGGGTACTCACAGCAGAGCTTGGTCACCGTGGCCTCAAGGGCATCCAACGTGCATGACGCCGTGTCGGTCGCCTGGATGCGACGCAGAAGCTCGGTCGTCTGCCACGGCTGAGAATCCCGCAATGCAGCACGATCCATGTGGGCAGCAGCGACGAGGTCGCCGCGCGCGCCAAGGGCAGCGTCACAGATCCGGGCGAGGTCCTCGGTGGGTGCGCTCAAGCCGCGCTCGACCTTCGACAGGTACCCCTTGTTGTAGTGGATCGAGGCTGCGAAGCCCGACAGGGACATGTCGCGCTCACCTCTGAGCTGTCGCAACATGTCGCCGAACGCGGTCATGCGTCCAGGATAAGCGTTGCCTCGCGCCTCACGGTGTGTAGGCAACGCGGTAACTCTCCCCGTTCGATCGCTGACGCGGTGCCCTTGTAGTTGCGCTGCCATCGGGGCAGCGACGGGCGCAGAGCCGCCCGCGATCGAGAGAGGGGCTCCTCATGAGCCGCATCAAGTACGTGCTGGACACCTCGGCGCTGGAGTTCGAGGTGGCTAAGACTGCGGTACCGAAGGTCGACGACAAGGGCTTACAGAAGGTCGACCAGGTCTCGAAGTTCCCGGTGTGGTCGGTGGAGGTCACCGCCTACCTGGGTGAGGACGAGGGCGCGGACACGATGACCGTGTCGGTGGCGTCTGCAGTCAAGCCGGAACTGCGCTGGCGTCAGCCAGTGGAGCTGGTAGAGCTGGAGATGATCCCGTGGTCGTCGAAGGGTCGCAACGACCGTGACCCGATCCGTTCGGGTGTGGCGTTCCGCGCCAAGGAGATCCGGCCGGTCGAGGTGACCGGTCTTCGTGCGGCCTGATCGACGTGCTCGGACACGGGGTCGCCTAGTGATTGGCGTCGCTGCGACCCCGGTCCGGTCCTTCAACAAGCCCTCTGGAGTCCCTGATGTGGGGAGGACGTGTCGTGTCCAAGTCTAGTGGTCGGACCCGGGCGGGTTCGATGTCGACGTCATCGCTGCGTGGCGGTCCGGTGACCGTGATCGACATGCAGGTAAAGCGGTCTTACGCCAAGCGAGCGAAGGTCGCGTTCTTCGTCACGACGGGCGTCGTCGGCCTCCTGGCCGGTACGGTGATCGCCCGTCACCTGGACCCCGTCGTGGGTCTGCTCGCCGGCGTCCTGATTGGCGCCGTGGTCGGCGTAGTGGTGTACCTGGTCGTGGTCGCGTGGCCAGTGCTGCGGGTGTTCTGGCATTGGCTGCCGGAGATCCTCGGGGCGGTCGGGCTGCTCTTCGTCTGGACGCTAGTGATGGAGTCGACCGCGCTGACGGTCGCGTTCCTGGCGCTCGTGGCGTTGATCGGCCTGTCTACCGGGCTGGCGCCGCTGCTGGTTCGTCGCCACTGGCTGGCTCGGCCTGGCTGGCGCTGGTTGGTCTGCATCGAGCGGACCGCGGTCGTGCTGGCCACGGTCGGCCGGTACGTCGTCTCGACGATGTGGTGCCTGATCGTGCGGCACAGGCTGCGGGTGTGTTTCGCCGCGTTCATCCACGTGCCCGGCACGCTCGCGGTGATCAACAAGCCGCTGATCCTGTGGGCCCGGCCGACCCCGGCAGGGGAACGGGTGTGGGTGTGGCTTCGTCCCGGTCTGGCGCTGTCCGACCTTGAGGGCCGTACCGACCAGCTCGCCGTGGCCTGCTGGGCCAATACCGTGCGGGTGATCCGGGCGACCTCGCCCTACGCCGCGCTGATCCGGGTGGACATCACCCGTCGTGACCCGCTGCGCGCCAAGGTGGCTTCACCGCTGGTGCGGATGGTCCCGGCCGACGACGAAGAGGAGTCGACCTCACCCGGGATGCCACCGGTCCTCGATCTGGACCTGGGCGACATCACCGACCTCACCAACCGTGAACCGAAGTCGAAGCATGGTCGCGAACCGCGCGCACCGAAACCCGTCGAGCCGGCCAACCCGGCAGCTGTCGACGAGTACGACGCCTTCATCTGACCCCTTCCGTCCGGCCTCTCCGTCGGACCAAACCAACCGACCTAACGCGTGTCGGCGCGGAACTCAGTCGTCCTGACGCCATGCTCCGCGCCGCACGCCCGACCGAGGGGAAAGGAGCCCCTGTGGCCGCGCACGTACCGCCGCTCGGTCCGCGCGACGACGCGCCGCCGGTCGGCAAAACGCTGTCCATTTTCGACCCGGTCTTTCTCGGCATCGACGAGTTCGGCCAGGACGTCTACGTCCCGATCATCTACCGCAACATCCTCGCCGGCGGCGAACCTGGCGCGGGCAAATCGTCACTGCTGAACAACTTCGTCGGCCACGCGGCGCTGTCCATGGACTGCCGGCTCTGTTTCCTGGACGGCAAACGCGTCGAGCTTGGCCTGTGGAAACGGGTCGCGGACATCTTCGTCGGCCCGGACCTCGACCTCGCTTTGCGGCTGCTGGAACGGATGCAACAGGTCGTCAACAACCGCTACGAGTACCTCGACTGGTGCGAACGCCGCAAGATGGAGCCGGTCGACGGCTTCTCGGCCTATCTGTTCGCGGTCGATGAGATCGCTTACTTCTCCGTCACCGTCGGAGACAAGAAGGACCAGGACAAGTTCTCCGCGCTGCTGCGCGACATCGTCGCCCGTGGCCGCGCTGTCGGGGTCATGGTCGTCGCCGCGACCCAGCGGCCGTCGTCGGACATCATCCCCACCTCATTGCGGGACCTGTTCGCGTGGCGGTTCGCCGGACGCTGCACCACCGACTCCTCCTCCGACGTCGTGCTTGGCCACGGTTGGGCATCCCAGGGCTACAGCGCCAACACCATCGACCCGAACAACCAGGGGGCCGGCTACCTCATCGCCGAGGGTGGCGTACCGATGCTGACCAAGGCCGCCTACCTATCCGACACCGACATCAAACGCATCGCCCGGCACGCCGAACGGCTTCGCCGCGACGGTGTGCAACCGGCGAAGCTGCCCTACCGACCCGATCTGGTGGTGGCCGCATGACCTACGTACTCCGACCTGACATGGCCCGGCACACCGACTGGTGTCGCCGCGACCACCGTTGCGGGCTCGGCGAACACCGCGCCGACCCGATTACCACCACCGTGCCCGGTCTGGGCACCTTCACTCTCACCCGAGTCCAGGCGGCCAACGGCCGCGAGTTCGCCGAGGTTCGCCTCAGCATCCCCCTTGCGGCCGGTGCCACGGCCGCCCGCGCCCACCTGGCGCACCTGCTGACGCTCCTGCACACCCTGCTCCGCCACGCCGGAGCACCGCGCCAGCGCATCCCGCGCTAGGACGCCCGCGCCTATCGGCGCCACCTGCAGCACATATCGCGTCAGGCAACACGGCGACACCAGACCAACCACCACAGCGACCTGGTGCCGCCGCCCAACCACCAGCCCTCTGGAAGGACATGGCTGCCATGCACCCTACCCAAGATCCCGCCCGGACCGTCCGGCTGCGCGAGCAGCGGCACGCCGACGACGTGGGAGACGTCTACGGCACCCCGGCTGACACGCTGCGCTGCGCAGCGACCTACCTCATCACCCATGGCTGGCACCAAGGCGACCGGTTCGGCACCCCCGACACCGGGAGCCCGTTCCCGGCCGCGTCGGTCGACGGGGCGATCCGCGCTGCCGTTTACGGCTATCCCAACGACGCCGCCGAACTGGACGGCAAACCCGGTTGGCACGTCGACATCGCCACCGCCGCCCTCGCCGACTGGCTCGGCCTCGCAGACATTCACGACAGCCAGAGCCTGCTCACCTGGCTGGACGACTGCGCCGACGCGGTCGCCGACTGGAACGACAAACCCCTCCGCACCCTCCCCCAGGTGCTCCTGGCGCTGCGCGACGCCGCCGACGACTACGACTACACCCTTGCCCGCGCCGCCAAGGGCGGTGCTCGATGAGCAAGAACACCGTCAACCCCGGGTTGGCAGCAGCCCGGCGCAACCGCCGCCGGGACGTCGTCGAGAACGATGAGTTCGCCGCGTTCTGTCGCCGGATCATCCGCGCCTACGCCCGACGGGTAGCCGCCGGCGACGTCGAAGCCCTCACCGACATGGTCACCCTGGCCGAAGACCTCAACACCGCGATCGGTGAGGCCGTCACCGGCCTACACGTTTTCGGCTACTCCTGGACCGAGATCGGCAACCGGCTCGGTACCACCCGTCAAGCGGTCCAGAAACGGTGGGGCCAGCGATGACCACACCTACGACAACGGCCGCCGCGCCGGCATCGGACCCGATGCACATTCCGTACCTTGACACGCTTGCCGCGCTCGGCCGCTACCTCGAGTTCTACGACCCGGACGGCAACCGCTACGGCCTGCCGACCTACCCGTACCACTACGCACCGACCCACTTGGCCACCCGCCGTCAACTGCGGCGGTCCCAGCTGCAGCCCGCCCGGCAACCCATCGCCGCGCAGATTCTGTGGCGGCACAAGGGCAAACGCCGCGTCGCGCATCTCTACGACATCACCCACGCCAAGGCCAAGCGCCCACCGTCTGCGGCGCAACTCGCGGCGGTCGACAAGGCTCTGACCGCCCGGCGCACCTGCTCCACCTGCCGCACCGTCTGCGACTACTACATTCCGCGCTCGCTCGGCGAGTGCCTCGACTGCGCACCCAACGGCGGTGCCCGATGAGCACCCCCATCCGCGCCGACGCCGTCACCCATCGCGCAGCGACCCAATACCGAGGTGACTGTATGAACACCACACGCATCCAAACCGGGGGACGAGGCTGGGCATACGCCAGCGCGATCCTCGGCGGCTCCATCTCCATCGCCGCGAACATCGCCCACTCCTTCATCCACCCGCACGGTGCACCCGTCGACTGGCACCCCGAGCCCGGCGCGGTCGTTGGCGCGGTCGTTTGGCCGGTCGTGCTGTTCTTCGCGGTCGAGACGCTCGCCCGCACCCCCTGGCCTAAGAAGGTCAGTTACCACCTGCTGCGTTGGATCGGGCTGCCCCCGGTCGCGTTCGTCGCCGCGCTCGTGTCCTACCGGCACTTGTCCGGCCTCCTGGACCACTATGGCGAAGATCGTCTCGTCGTCGTTCTCGGCCCGATTGCCATTGACGGACTCATGATCATGGCAACTGGCGCGCTCATCGCCACCGCGCCCATCCGCGTACCAGCCGCGCCAGTCGACGTCCACGACCAGGTCGTCACCGTCAACCCGGCACCCATCACACCGATCCTGACGACCCCACCAACACTCACCCCGGTCCCCGCACCGCTCCCGGCGCCTGCGCCGGCCGCAGCAGCCGTGAAGAAGACTCCGGCGAAGAAGGCCGCCCCGCGCAAGGCTGCGGCGAAGAAGGCCACCACGCCGGCCGCGACGAGCACACCCACTCGATCGACTGTGGCAACCCAACCCATCGAGCAGGCCAACCCACCCGCGCAACGGCACGCCGTGCCGCCCGCACCGGCTCAGGCACCCGCACCGTCCACACGAGACTCCTCAGTCGCCACTGTGGATGCTGCCCCGCCACTGAAGGCGCCGGTACCGGCCGCACTGCTCACCCGAGCCCGGCACCTCGCCGACGCTCACCAACAGGCCACCAACGAGCCGATCACCAAGGGCGTACTCGCCGTCCAGCTGCGCGTCAACACCGACACCGCCGAACAGCTCCTCGCGGTCCTCGGCCTCGACGCCAACCGGCCGTCCCACACGACCACCTTCGCTAACGGCGAATCCGCAGCGGACCTGACCCGATGACCGTCTCGACGCTGACCCTCACACCCGGAGCAACCACTCCGGGTGTGGGCGCCTACGCCGAGCCGTACCCGTTCCTCCTCGGCACCCACCAACCCGGATGGCTCACCAGCGCCGGAGTACCGCTGTTCGTCTCTGACCGCCGGCTGCGCCGCTACCGGCGGCTACCTCGCGCCCGTGCGCCGTGGGCGCTGGACTCGGGCGGCTTCACCGAACTGGCCACCTTCGGCACCTGGGCGCACGGCCCGACCCCCGCTGAGTACGTCGCCCGTGCCCGCCGCTACGGCGATGAGATTGGCCACCTCGCCTGGATCGCCCCGCAGGACTGGATGTGCGAACCGGTGATCCTCGCCGGCACCGGTCTGACCGCCGCAGAACACCAGCGGCGGACCGTGGCCAATTTCGTGCAGCTGCGCGACCTGGCACCGGACCTGCCCATCGTGCCGGTCGTGCAGGGCTGGACACCGGGAGACTACCTCCGCTGCGTCGACCGGTACTGCACCGCCGGCATCGACCTCACCACCGAGCCGCTGGTCGGTGTTGGCACCGTCTGCCGCCGCCAGGGCACCCGCGACGCCGGCCGCATCCTGCACGCTCTCCACACCGCCGGTGTCAGACGACTGCACGGCTTCGGCTTCAAAACACTCGGTCTGATCGAGTACGGCGACCTGCTCGCCTCCGCCGACTCGATGGCCTGGTCCTTCGAGGCGCGTCGGCGTGGGCAACCGCTGCCCGGCTGTACCCGACACCGCAACTGCGCCAACTGCCTTCGCTACGCCCTGGCCTGGCGGGAACGTCTCATCGCCACACTCACACAACGGTCCCCGCAACTGACCCTGTTCGCTCGTGCCCGCCTCGGCGGTGCCGCATGACCGGACAACCAACCGTCGAGCAGCTCGCCGCGTTCCACCCGACCAGCGCCCGCGACTACGCCGCGCTACGCACCGCCCAACCCGGCTACCGCGATTGGCTCGACCACGTCCGGGCCGCCGCCGCGTGCACCCGCCCGATCCGCCTCGCCGGGGACCTCTTCACCGTTCACGGCACCGGTGAGGGCAGCGCCCAGGTCGTCGCGCAGACCGGCACCGAGCACATGCCAGACGGCACCATCTACAAGGCGTGCGGCAACCGCCGCGCCTCGGTCTGCGCCGCCTGCGCCCGCACCTACCAGCGCGACGCCTACCAGATCCTGCGCACCATGCTCGTCGGCGGCAAAGGCGTCACCCCTGCCGTGGCCGGTCACCCATCGGTGTTCGCCACGTTCACCGCGCCATCCTTCGGCACCGTCCACACCCGACACGTCCCGCGGCACACTTGCACCAACCGGAAACGCTGTGCCTGCCGTCCCGACCCGTGCCACGCCCGCCGCGCCGGCAGTACCCCCGGCCTGTGTCCGCACGGGAACCCGGCGGTGTGCTGGGCACGCCACGAACCCGCCGACCCGTTGCTCGGCAAGCCGCAGTGTCTGGACTGCTACGACCACGACCACCACGTGGTTTGGAACGTGTTCTCCGGCGAACTGTGGCGCCGCACCTCCATCGCCGCCACCCGCCACCTGGCCACCCTGTGCCGGCAGCGTGGCATCCCGTTCCACATCGTCCAGTGCGAGACCGGCAAGCCACGGCACATTCCGCCGGTGCGGCTCTGCTACGGGAAAGCCGCCGAGTACCAGGCACGCGGCGCCGTGCACTTCCACGCCCTGATCCGCCTCGACGGCGTCGACCCGTTCGATCCGAAAGCCGCCGTGCCACCCCCGGCCGGGCTCACCGCCGCCGATCTGCACGATGCGATCACCGCCGCCGTTCGCCAGGCCGCTTTTACCAGTCCAGAACACCCCGATCAGCCCGGCGGCTGGCCGATCGCCTGGGGTGAACAGCTCGACATACGCCCCATCACCCTGAGCGGCGACGGCGAGATCACCGATGGCATGGTCGCCGGCTATCTTGCCAAGTACGCCACCAAATCCACCGAGGTCACCGGGCACCGTTCCACCCGGCTGTTCGCCGACACCATCGACCTCTACGCCGATCCGGACGGCGACCACAACGCCCGCCTCATCGACGCCTGCTGGCGGCTCGGCCGGCCCACCCACATCCCGCAAACCCTGGCCACCCGACCCCGCCCCGCCCGCCCC
>Ga0209382_10009154_pt1 | contig 12420 bp, 7 predicted proteins | sample SoiMetdeltSBSDD5_FD_187599 | JGI IMG/M metagenome (GOLD analysis project Ga0209382, IMG submission 187599) | Bulk soil microbial communities from a Populus tree surrounding site in Tennessee, USA - Soil MetaG P. deltoides SBSDD5 (SPAdes) (version 2) | ecosystem: Environmental > Terrestrial >... | reverse complement strand
GCGAGCAGAGTGCGCGCGGCGGCCGGATCGCGCTCGCTCAAAGCGGTTGCCATGCGGCGCAGCGGATCGGAAGCGGGCCGGAAATCCGGGCTGATCCGCAGCACGCTCAACAGCGGCTCTCGCACCTGCGCCAGCATCCGCTCGACGTCCGATGTCGGCTGCACGTCGCGTCCCACTTCGATGAAGCGATCGCGCGCTGACCAGTAAGCGCTCAAGCGCGCGCTCCAGTCGCTCTGGCTCGATTCGATGAGCGCGGCCGGAGCGATCTCCACTTCGCTCAGCAACTCCAGGAGCCGATCGCGCGGCAGGGAATCAGCAGCGTAGACAAGGTGCGGCGCGCGATACGCGACGACCGGGCGGTCGTCCGTGTTGATCGGTGCATCCCCTGCGAAGCGCTCGAGCGCCGGCGGATCCGCGATGAACGTGCCGAGCAAGGCCAGGTCGTCTTCGATCGCCAGCGCGGCGGACTCGTTCGAAACGCGTGCGTCCGTCAATCGCGCGTGAATCTGTTGCAGGTCGAAGCGACCGTCGTCCCCGCGGGCAACGAGCCCGATCACGGGCGTGTCCAGGCTGTTCGTTGCGAGAAGCGCATAGCTGCGCGGGTACGCGGCGATGAAGGTACGCACGATGCTTCGCAGCGTGTCGAGATCGAGCTGATGCAAGGGTAACCACTGACAGAACACGCCACCGTCTGCGAGTCGCGCCCGCACCGCTCTGAAGTGCTCGACGGTGTAGAGCGCGCCCGAGCCGCTGCGAGCAGGATGAAAGTTGTCGGCGACAATGACGTCGTATTGATCGCGACTGGCGCGTACGTAGCGTCTCGCATCTGCCGCCATCGCGTGCAACCGCTCGCCATTGCCCTGTGAGAAGTACGACGACGCCTCGATGACTTCCGGCAGCAACTCCACCGCATCGACTTCGAGTGCCGCGTCGGCAGTCGCAGCCCTGGCAGTCACGCCTGTGCCAAGACCGAGAAACAGCGCGCGCCGCGGAGCAGGATGCAGAAGGATGGGCAGCCACGCCTGGCGTGCATCCGCAAATGTCGTTGCGCTGCTGCCTTCCTGCTGTCGATTGTCGATGTGCAGCGTGGCGACACCGGCCGCGTCTTCGATGACGCTGACTGCTGCCATCGAACCCTCCGCGTAACTGACGAGCCGGCCGCCGGCGGGCACGTCGACGATGATCAGCGACGGCGCCCAGAAGGCGAATGTTGCCGCTGCCGCGACGGCCAACCAGTGATTCGGACTCACCCATGCGCGTCGCGACGCGAGGAGCAGATAGCCAGCGGCGACGAGCAGTAGCGCGATCTTCGCGCCGAAGTGGGTGACGAGCAGCACGCCGCAGACGAACGGTGCGATCGCGGCGCCGGCAGTGTTGATGCCGATCGCGCGTCCGAAGCTGACGCCGGACTCAGTCGCGCGCGTGCTGAGATGACTGAAGAGCGCGCCCATCACGATCGTCGGCGGCAGGAATGCCACAAGCGCGAGCGCGGCTTCCGCGAAGAGCGCCGAGCGCATGCTCGGTCCCGTCGCCTGCAGCACGATGTCCTTGAGCGATTGTGCTGCCGCAAGGCTGAGCGTGCCCGCGAGGCAAGCTATCGCGAGTGTTCGCAATAGCGTGTCGACGTTTCGACTGCGCCAGATCGCAGCGCCAATCGCGGTCCCGACGAGATAGACCGCCAGCAGGATCGCAAACGTATAGACCGTGTTCTCGGCTACCTGGCTCAACACGCGGACGACCAGCACTTCATATCCGATTCCGAGCAGGCCCGTCGCGGCCAGCATCAGCTGCAGACGACGCGCATCCGGGAGGACAGCGCCGGGTGCCTCAGACGTTGTCTCATCGAACAACTTGAACGCGAGCGCGGCGCAGAGAAAGTTGAGCGCCACGCACACGGTCGCGGTTCGCACCAACCCGACTTGCGGCACGAGCCAGAACGCGGCCCCGAGTACGCCGAGCACCGCGCCGAAGGTGTTGGCGGCATAGAGCGCAGGAATCGATCCGGACACGCGTTGCATCGCCGGCAGCGTCGCGCCCATCGAAGCCGTCGCCGGCAGCAGGAGCAGGAACGTTCCGCAGAACGCAACCAGCCAGTGCCACGCGGCCGAGGGCTGCGGGCCGATCAGGTTCAGCAGCCATCCGGAAACGGGATCGAACAACAGCGCGAGCGCCAGGCTCCACACTCCGATGACAGCTTCGGCGGCTGCATACCAGCGCGACGGTTTCGAGCTGCGATGAATGCGCTGACCGAGCAGCAGCGCGCCGCAAGCGAGCCCACCGAAGAAGCCCGCAACCACGGCCAGAACGCCGGCGGACTCGTGTCCGAGCCACAACGAGCTCTGCTGCGTCCAGACGATCTGGTAGCCCAGCCCGGCAAAACCGGAAGCCACCATCAGCGCGAGCGCTGGTTTTCTGGTCGAAAGCGGCCAAGGCCCTTTCGACGACGCCGTCAAAAGGCGTGACTTTTGCCAGGCTAGTCGCCGGTCGCGCACGTCAGCCGCTGAAGGAGATCTTGTAGCCCCACGAGTCCAGGTGGGTCGGGATCGCGTTGAACGCCAGGCTGATGCGCCGCTCGCCGGGATTGGTCGGCACGGCGTGCAGCAGATAGCTCGGAAACAGCACGATGTCGCCGGGCTCGGGCGGCATGCTGATCCACTTGTCGGCGTTGTACGCGCCCGTGTTCACGCCGGCGTGATCGTTCTTGAACGAAAAATCCGTGCCGCCCAGCGGCCTCATGAACACGGTGCGCGCTTCCGGATGAGTGCGCGTTAGATACGCGACGCCGGAAATGAAGCTGTTAGCGTGATTGTGCATGGCCTGCCGGCCGCCGGTGTCGAGCACGTTCACCCACATCTCTTTCAAGGACCAGCCGAGCCGCTCGCCGAACAGCAGCGCGCCGAAGTCCGCCAGCAAAGGAGTGATCGCCGTCGCCGCTTCGACCAGCAACGGGCTGTCGCTCGGCTTGAGCATCGCGGTGTGGACCAGGTTGGCAGAGGAGTTGTTCTCCTGGCCGGCGAGCCTGCTGAAGCGGGCGACCAATCCGCCGACCAGGTCGCGATGCAAGGCGCCGGGTACGCGCATGAAGGGTGTTGGAAAAAGTCCGACGACTTCGTGCATGGCCCCGCCATTCTAGGAAGGCGCGTGCTACAGATTTATTACGTCACGCCTCCTTAATTGCTCGGTCACATTCGCCCGCTACAAAACGCTGCGTCGAATCATCCTTCTCCTGACCGCAAGCAGAGGTGTGTCCTCCTATGAGCAGCAGATTCAACAAGAGCCGCGTCGCCCTGGCCGTAGCGACTGCGCTCAGCGCCGCCACGATGGGTGCCGCGTACGGCACCGGCCTGTCGGGCAAGGCGCCCGGCAACTACGTCACCGGCGACTTCCACAACCATACGACCTGCTCCGACGGCTCGATCTCGATGCAGAAGCTGGTGAAGAAATCCACCGACAAGCAGGACACGCCCTGGGGCCTCGACTGGTTCGTGCAGGCCGGCCACGGCGGCAACGGCAATCGCAATTGCACGCTCGCCGAAGATGCGACGCTGGCGACGCCGGCCTATCCGCTGGTCACCAAGCAGGACGGCTCGATCCTCGGCCCGACGACGGCATGGTCGAACAGCATCCCGGCGGTCCTGCCGAAGGGCACGCCGTCGAATGGCAACTGCCCGAGCGGCAATACCGCGCCATGTCCGAACATGTGGCGCTGGCAGTCGGTCCAGGAATACCAGTACCCGATCCTCGAGTATCTCTCGGCGCTGAAGAGCAAGCCGCTGTTCATCGGCGTCGAATCGGTGGTCGCGGGTCACGAGCACACTTCGATGTCCGTGATCACCGGCCAGATGCCGAACGACATCTTCCGGCAGAAGCTGCCGACCGGCCACGGCTACTCGCCGCTCGGCAACGCCGAAGCGCTCGCCAAGTGGGAGTACTGCTTCGATCGCGGCGATGCCGACAAGAGCCGTGGCAACAGGGTCGTCGGTGGCACCGAGGGCAACAACTGGGATTGCTCGGTCGAAGGCAGCCTCAACTCGGCGGACCCGAACTGGGATGCAGTCGCGCAGAAGCTGGTCCCACTCTCGGGCGCGGGCGTCGGCGTGCGCGGCCATGCCAAGACCGTCGAAGCCGTCAAGTGGATGAAACAGAATCATGGCGACGGCAGCTACTACGTGCCGGCGCATCTCGAGCGGGCCGGGCCGTTCAATCCGGACGGCAACAACGGCTTCAACATCGAGCACCTGCGTGACTTCAACAATGCCGGACCGAAGATTTCGTTCGGCATGGAGACGCAGCCGGGTCACGGCGCGTCGAGCGAGCGCGGCGAGTACACGATCCGTCGCAACAACATCGGCGGAGTGAATGTCGACTCGGTCGGCGGCACGACCTACGGCGGCACCGGCGTGTACGGTGCGCAGGTCGGCGGCGTGTGGGACGCGCTGCTCGGCGAAGGTCGCAACTGGTGGTTCTTCGCCAGCTCCGACTGGCACAACCGCGGCATGTTCGGGCCGGACGACCGGCGTACGACGCAGGACTTCTATCCCGGCGAATACCAGCGCACCTTCGTCATGGTCCACGACCGCGATGGCCACAGCCATGGGAAGGCCAAGGACGTGATGAGCCCGCAGGAGATCGTCGATGGCCTGCGCACCGGCAACGCCTTCGCCTCAAGCGGCCAGCTCATCGACCGGCTGGCGTTCGTCGCCTGCGCCGACACGAAGCTGAACGACTGGCTCGGCAACCTGCTGCTCGAAACTTCGACGTTCCTCGCGGCGGCGAACAACACCGACGTGAACTTCGGCAACTGCGTGACGATGGGCGAGAAGCTCGTCGTGAAGCCGGGCCAGGAGGTCGTGATCGCGATCGCCGTGCGCGATCCTTCGGGCACGAATTACTCGCCGTACTCGTTCCCGAATCCGTCGCTGGCGCAGATCGGGGTCAGCCAGCCGCTCAACAAGCCGGTGCTCGATCACATCGACGTGGTCAACGGCAAGGTCAGCGGCTACAAGAGCCCGAACTCGCCGGACTACGCAGGCCAGTGGCCGAACGACTGGATCAGGAACCCGAACATGGACAACGTTCCGGCCGGTGCCAAGAACACGACGGCCCAGGTGGTGCGTACGTTCAGCAACGCCAACTGGAAGAAGGCGGACGGGCAGTTCCGCGTGATGACCTACCGCATCCGGCACGTGAACGAATCGCAGTACGTGCGTCTGCGCGGCTCGAACCTGCCGGCGCTGGTACCGTTCGAGACCGACGCGGATGGCAATCCGCTGGCGGATCTGAGCACCAACGCGGGCCAGGTCAATCCGAGCGTTCCGGGCGGCAGCGACGGCATTCCGGCCGGCGCCAACCTGCGCATTCCGTGCGCGACGACCGGTACGAACGACTTCGACGGCTGCCCGGCGCACCTGCCGACCATCAACGGTCAAAAGATGCTGGCGTTCGACGTCGCGGCGTGGTCGGACCTGTGGTTCTACAGCAATCCGATCTACATCGAAGTGAAGGGCGGTACGCGCGTGGCGGGAGTGAACTAGAACGACATGGCGATTGCTCAAGAAGATTCTCTCGCAAAGATCGCCAAGAGCGCCAAGAAGAATCTGAGTTTCTCAGAAATTCTTCCTTGGCGTTCTTGGCGCCTTGGCGAGAGTCATTCCGGTTTGCGGTGGCTGCGCGAGCCGTTGCTGCATTTCATCGTTCTCGGCGGCGTGCTCTTCGCCGCCGATCATTTCATCGTCTCGCGCAGCAACGACCCGCGCGTCATCGTCATCGACGCCCAGGTGGATGCTCACGCGCGCGAGGTCTTCAAGCAGGCGCGCGGGCACGAGCCTGACAAGGAAGAGCTGTACGCGCTGCGCCGCGTGTGGCTCGACAACGAAGTGCTGTACCGCGAAGGACTCGCGCTGCAGCTCGACAAGGGCGACGACATGATCCGCGAGCGGGTCATCTTCAAGCAGCTCAGCGTCATCGACGCCGGCATGAAGCTCCCGCCGTACGATGACACCATCCTGCGCGCGTGGTTCGAGAAGAACCGCGCGAAGTACGACGAGCCGGCGCGCTACGACTTCCAGGAAGCGATCCTGGTCGGCGACAAGTCCGAGAGCGCCGTACGCGCGTTCGTGAGCGCCTTGAACGCCGGAACGCCGGGTGATGTGAAGGCCGACCTGCGCCTGTTCAAGCACCGACCGCGCGAGAATCTCGTGCAGAGCTACGGCGCAGAGTTTGCGGCCGCGCTCGATGCCAGCCCCGTCGGCGAATGGCGAGCACTCGCGACGAAGGAAGGTTGGCGCGCGATGCGTCTCGAATCGATCTCGAAACCGCAGCCCGCCGACTTCGAGAACATCCAGGGGCTCGTCAAGCACGACTGGGTCGATGCCACGCTCGCCGAGCAGCGCAGCGCCGCAGTGAGCGCGCTCGCGAAGAAGTACACCGTCAAGGTCGAGGCCAAGCGCCGATGACCCGTCTGCTGCGCTTCGTCGCGCTCGCGGCGCTCGTGCTGCTTGCGAACGCCTCGCTTGCCCACGAAATGACGATGGCGGAGATGGAGCTGCGCGAGAGCTCGCCCGGCGAATTCCTCTGGCAGTGGACGGCGAGCGGCAATGTCGCGCCGGGCGACGAGCTGCAGCCGATCTGGCCGCAGGGCTGCAGCGCGGACGTTGGTATCGTCGAGGCGGGCACACCGGACGCGGGCGAAGTCGACGCCGGCGTCGTCCGTTGTGGACCCGAAGGACTGCGCGGCACGCTTGCAGTCGAAGGCGTCGGCGGCACGTACTCGGCAATGATGCTGAAAGTGTTCTGGCTCGACGGCCAGAGCCGCGTCTACACGTTCACGTCAGCGCAGAAGACCGTACAGATGTACGGCTCGGCCGAGGACCGGCGCGGGATGGGTGAGATTGCGCGGGCGTACACGGTGCTGGGCGTCGAGCACATCCTGAGCGGATTCGATCACCTGTTGTTCGTGCTCGCGCTGCTGTTCCTCGTCGGCTTCAACCGCCAGCTCCTGTTCACGATCACTGCATTCACGCTCGCTCACAGCCTGACGCTAGCGCTCAGCGCGCTCGGGCTGCTGACGCTGCGCTCGCCGCCGGTCGAGGCGACCATTGCGCTGTCGATCGTGCTGGTCGCTGCCGAAGCGCTGCACGGTCAGCGCACGTTGTCGAAGCGCTGGCCGGCGCTCGTCGCGTTCCTGTTCGGGCTGATCCACGGACTGGGTTTTGCCGGAGCGCTGCAGGAAATCGGCTTGCCGCAGCAGCATCTGTCGATCGCGCTGCTGACGTTCAACGTCGGCGTCGAGTTGGGGCAGCTCTTCGTCGTCGGCCTCGCCTTCGTTCTTCATCGCGCGCTGGCTCGCTGGCCGACGTTCGTGATGGCGCGTACGCCCGCGCTCTACGTCATCGGCACGATTGCGGCGTACTGGTCGTTCGGCCGCATCGTCGCCATTCTGGGCTAGCAGGACTCGGCTAGTAGAACTGTATGCCCGGCCGCAGCACGAGCTGAAAGACCAGCAACAGCGCGACGTTCGCGAAGAGCGGATAGGCGAGCGAGACAGACGGCGGATCGCTGATCCTGTCGACATCCTTGATCCGCCACGCCGTCGCGTAAATCGCAGCGAGTCCCACAATCGTCGCCACGACTGGCGGCAGCAACACTTCGAGCAGCTCACGCGGCACGCGAAACGCGACGATCAGCGGAATGGCGGCCAGCGCAGCCAGCGACACGCGCAGAGGCATGAAGCGCAACATCTCGCGCGCGACACACCAGCCGATCGGGATCAGCGCCGCGACGGCAATACAAGCAGCGACGATCTTGGCAGCCGAGCTCATCTGCAGATAGTTCATTGCCATGCCGACGTCGTTGCCCGGGATGAATGCTCCGAACACGACCTGCGGCAGCGCCTGGAAGAATCCGCTGAACGCCATCCAGACGAGGAACAACCGGACCGTCGTGGAGCGGATACGTCGGCCGCGCAGCAGCAACATGCAGACGATCGCACTGATGAAGATCGCGAGCGCACCCGTTCCCTGGAACAGACTCGCCAGCGGATGCTGGCCCTGCCAGAGATGATTGTTGTGGAAGAGCGTAGGGCGCAAGCCGGGCGTGAGCGCCTTCGGCACGACCAGGAACAGCTCCTGGATGAAGAACGTCAGATTGAACGCGAGCGTGTACAGCAGCGCCGATGCGACCGCGAGCCGCCGACTCTCTCGCATGCCTCAGGTATCCCTGAGATAAGTCAGCGGGTCGACGAGCTCGACGCTGGACTGCTCGCGCAGGCACTGCTGCAACAGATAGATGTGACCCTGCCCGTAGAAGACGACCACGCGCTCGCCGGGTTTGATCTCCTGCAGCAGGCGCGCGCAGATCGCGAGGTTGCGCGTGTACCAGGACGACAGCAGCTTGACGCCCGGCTGATCCTCGCCCGCGCCCATCGTCAGCATCGGCGGATAGAACGAGTGATTGCGCGCGATCGACTCGCTCGTGTTGAGCTCCCGCAGCACGCCGCCGATCGAGGTTTGATCCTGCAACGCCGAGATGTGTGCAGTCTCCTTCGCCCCGGCGGCGAGCATCGCGTCGATCTCACCGGCCCGTCCGTGCTCGCGCGCCCACGCGACGACTGCATCGAAAGGAAAATCTCCCTCGACGTCCAGCCCGTGCACGGTTGCCAGGCTGCGTTCGCGCGCCAGCCGAAAGCCGAGCTGAACGACTTCGTTGTGCGATTCCGGCAGCGTGCCGTCGCGGAATTTCGCGTAGCGCTCTTTGACCACTTCGGCCGGCCACTCGACGGCGACCTGCGTCGGCGCGAAGCGCGCAAGCGCTGCGATCACTCTGCCGATCTCGCGTTGCCGGTCCGCGGCCAGAACGTCGACGGCCTTTACATTGTTGAGGTCCCTGCCGGGATTCGAGAAGTGAAACGTGCCGACGAGCACGACCTGCGTCCTCGCGGCTTCGGCCGCCGGCGCCGATTCGCAGTGGACGGCGAGCGCGAGAACAGCGACGAGGGTTCGGTGCAGCGCAGTCATATGTCACCTAGTCTGCCACCGTGCGGCGTTGCCGTGCACAAAAAATGCCTACAAGGACAGGGCCATACGTCCTAATGTCCGGCTGGCAGCGCGCGCGGAAGAGTGCATACTCGTTGTGACCCCGCCGCAAGCAACAACCACTCCGCTGCGGAGGCCATTCCGAGTCGATCAGGTCAGTTGATCATGCGAACGAAGCCTACTGCCGCCGATACCCCCACCGAAGTGTTCAATCGCACCGAGGCGCGCGATCGCACCGAGGTGCTCAATCGCACCGAAGTGCTCCAGCGCACCGAAGTGCTCGAGCGCACTGACGTGTTGCCGGTGCTCGACGTGGAAGCGTACGAACAGACACTGGTCGAGAAATCCAAGACCCTGTCGCGCACCGACACGTGGACGGTCGAAGCGCTGCGCGACATCGACGAGCTGGTCGAGTCGGCGACGCACGAAGCGCCGGTCGAGGTTCGCAGCATCAACGTCAACAAGGGTGCGCCCGCGGCGGACACGCTGACGGTCAACGTCGATCGCATCCTCAAGCGCATCGCCGATCTCGAAGCGGACATCGTGATGGCGCACGACGCGAACGCGGTCCTGCACAAGCGCAACGAGACATTGCAGCTCGAGCGCGATCAGTACGCTGCGCGCCTCGAAACTCTCACGACCGAGAGCGCGCGTCTCGCCGAGCATCGCACGCTCGCCGAAGAGATGGCGCAGCGGACCGAGAAGCAGCTCCGCGAAGACCTGCAGCGGCACGAAGCTCAGCTCAAGCACGAGAAGACCAGCTCGTCGGAACTGGCGCGGCGCTTCGCTGCCAAGTTGTCCGAGTACGACCGGCTGCTCGCAAACGTCGGGCAGCACGCGCGGACCATCGACGAGCTGGTCCAGGAGCGCGACGACCTCGACCAGCGGCTTCGCGACGAAATCGCCGCCGTCGCGGAGCTGAGGTCGAAGCTCGCGGCGAACGAGGAAGCCATGAGTGCCAATCGCGCCCTGCTGCTGGAGCGCGAAGGTGCCCTGGCAGAGGAAGCGCGGCGGCAGAACGAGCTCAACGCGGAGATCGAGGAGCTGCGCAATTCGCTGCAGTCCGCCGAAGTCAGCATGCAGGACGCGCATCGCGAAGTGTCGATCGCAGCGAAGGCTCGCGGCGACGAGGAGCGACGCCGCCTCGATATAGAAGCGCAGATGCGCGAAGTCGAAGGGAAGCGCGCTGCGTTGATCGCCGAGCGGGACGCAGCACAGGCGCAGGTCCGTACGCTGAGCGAGGAACGCGATGCGTTGCTGCCGGCCGGGAAGGATCTCGCCACGCGCACTGCGGAGCTCGAACGAACCGTTGCGACGGTTGCGCAGCTGCGCGAAGAGCTGGCCGCAGCCCGGACGGATTCGGAGGCGAGCGAGCAGCTCGCGCAGGAACGGGCTGACGAAATCGTCGCGGTGCGGGCCGAACTCGAAAACTCTGCGGCGAACGTGCATCGGCTCGAGGATGACGTCCGTGCGGGCGAGCAGGTCATCGAAGGGCTGCGCCTGCAGCTCCAGACCGCGCACGACGAGTGCGCAATCATGGCGGATCAGCGCGAAAAGGCGCGTGCCCGCTCGAAGCAGCTCACGCAGGAGATCTTCCGCCGCGATCACAAGATCGACGAGCTCGAAGCCGACCTGGCCGTGCATTCGGAGGCGCTCGCAGCCATCCGTCGCGACGTCAACCGCATCGGCGAGAAAGTGCCGCCGGCCGCAGTCGTCGAGGAGGCCGACTGGGTCCTGGAGCCGATCGAGCACCAGGGCGAGCTCATCCGCCTGACCGGCTCGATGCTCACGATCGGCCGCACGGCCGAGAACGACATCGCGCTGCCGTCGAAGCTGGTCAGCCGCAACCACGCGCGGCTGCTGATCGGGCCGACCGGCATCATCGTCGAGGACGCCGGCAGCACCAACGGCTGCTTCGTCAACGGCGAGCAGGTGCGCCAGCATCTGATGCATGACGACGATGTGCTCGAGCTGGGCGACCTGCGCTATCGGCTGCGCCTGCGCGGCTCGCGCGAGACGTCCGATCGCGCGAACGTCGTGTCGCTGTTCGAGCAGAACCCCGAATAAGCCCGTCGCGCATGAGCCTGCAGGGGAGCTATACAATAGCTTCCCATGCACGCAAGAATTGCAACCGCCGTCCTGACGGGTCTCGCAGTGTTGGCGGCCAGTGCGGCCGAAGAGGCTGCTCAGCCCACAACGAACACGACCGAAACCCGGGCGGTCATGACCGGCGACCAGGTCGTGCAGATCCTCGACGAGACCGTGGACTGGTATCGCACGCTCGGCGCTCAGGCGCAGGCGTCCGGGCAGCCAAGCGACCTGCTGATCCTGTACGCGAACCAGCAGACAGCCGACAAGATCATGAAGCTGGCGTTCGACTTCGCGCGCGCCAACGCCGAGCTGCTGAGCAGCGAAGCCGGTGTGAAGCGGGCCGCGGAGGAGGCCGCATCGGAGCAGTCGCTGAGCCGATTGCGCAAGCGCCTCGACGATCAGCGCGCATCCATCCAGGGGGAGATTGAGGCAACCAAGCGACAGCTCGCGAGCACGCCTAGTCAGAATCACGCGACGCTGCAATCCAGGATCTCGGTCCTGCAGGGACAGCTCGACCTGCTGAACGCACGGCGCAACATGCTTACGAACATGGCGCAGTTCGCCGATGAGACGGATTCGACAGGGTTTGGCGCAAACGCGCTCAAGGCGCACATCGACGCCATAGCTGCGTCCATTCCCGCGGCCAGCGGCACGGCCGTGAGGGTGGCACCGGCCGCGGCGGCCTCGGACTCGACGACATCGGACTCCCCAGTCGTCGCCTCCGGCAGCTCGCTCAGCCGGTTCGGTATCTGGGATCTGGCGGCCACGGTGTTACGGCTCAATGCCAAGGCACGCACGATCGACCAGATCGATCAGCGCACGGCCGAACTGCAGGAAACGTTCAACAACATTCGCACTCCACCGCTGGACCAGCTGAAGCGGCTCGCGGATCGCGGTGACGCGCTCGCGGAGCAGGCCGACTCGACGAACGGTGCGAACCTGCGCGGCGTGCGCGATCAGTACGACACGCTCGCGTGGTTGTTCCAGCAGACCTCTTCGATCGTGACGCCGTTGAGCAAGGCCAGCGTGCTGCTCACTCAATATCGTCGCAATCTCGCCAACTGGCGCGAGGCGATCCGCAAGCAGTACGGCGATGCGCTCGAAGCTCTGGGGCTGCGCGTGCTTTTTTTCGTCGGATTGCTGGTGGCCGTGTTCCTGCTCGCCCACCTGTGGCGTCGCGCCGTGTATCGCTACGTGCTCGAGGCACGTCGACGCTCACGCCTGCTGCTGGTGCAGAAAATCGTCTTGTGGGCGCTGGTCGTGGCGATCGCGGCCTCGACCTTCTCGACCGAGCTCA
>Ga0209382_10009153_pt1 | contig 12420 bp, 9 predicted proteins | sample SoiMetdeltSBSDD5_FD_187599 | JGI IMG/M metagenome (GOLD analysis project Ga0209382, IMG submission 187599) | Bulk soil microbial communities from a Populus tree surrounding site in Tennessee, USA - Soil MetaG P. deltoides SBSDD5 (SPAdes) (version 2) | ecosystem: Environmental > Terrestrial >... | reverse complement strand
AGGCGATGTCGCGCCAGCGCCGGCGGGTCAGAAGGTACACGCCGAGAAGACCCGGATAAAGCTTGCTCGCCCCGGCGAACGCCAGGAGGAACCCTCCCCCGGCGCTCCGTCCCCGCTCGAACAGCGCCATGGCCAGCATCGCGCCGGCCAGGATCATCCCCTGCACGTTGCCCTTCTGGAGGGTGCTGGCGGTCGGCAGGGCGCAGAGGACGAGCGGCGCGAGCAGGATCGCCCGGGTTCCGGCGGCGGGGGGCAGGATCCGCGCCGTCACCACGAGGGCGAAGACGATCACTCCGACGTTGAGCGCGAACCACAGCATGCGGAGACGATCGAAGTCCGGCTCCGGAGGGAGCCCCTCCCCCGACGACCAGGACAGGGCCCGCGGCAGGAGGAGGAACGTCGGCGGGTACTCGTAGACGTCCACCTTGAAGGGGCCGAGGGTGCGCGCCACGCGCGGCGCGGTCGGGTCGTCGCTCGGCAGGGAGTAGAGCACCTCCTCGTAGATGTTCGGGACGTGTCCCGCGACGCGCGCCGCCGCCGCGTACGCGGTCAGGCAGGAGTGTCGCACCTCCCATTCGCTGCCCGGCACCGCCGAGTAGGCGACCTTTGCGGGATCGATGGTGAAGACGGCGAGCCGCGCGATCTGGACGAGGCTCAGGACCGCCGTCGCTCCGCCGAGCACCCGGAGGGGCCGGGGTGCGGCTTCTTCGTCCATCGCGATCGGCGGATTGCGGAACAGGAGCACGCCGACGATGGCCGCCGTCGCCATGCCGAGGACGATCGCCGCGGCGGGAGACCCGAGAAGCCCCCGCCCGGCCACCCAGGCGAGGAGACCCGAAAGGGCGCCGAGCGTTACGGCGATTCCCCCCCGCATTACTTGCCCGGGCCCCCGGGACGAAGCACAAAGCGCATCGGCTCGCGGCGGATGATACGCCGGTTCAGAGGACTTTTTCCTCGCGCAGCCGCCGGGCCGCGAGCGCGATCGCCGCGTCGGCCGGCAGATCCGGCCCCCCCGTGACGCAGGTCACGAAGATCCACGACCGCCCGCCGCGCCGCGCCTGGCCGACGAGCCAGCGCACTTCGCTCCCGGTCCGGTCGGTGGCGGAGCCGGTCTTGGCGCGCAGCGTCGTGCCGGCAGGCCACGGCGCGTCGAACGGGTGCTCCCCCCTCGAGTTGAAGACGATCCCCGGCGGCTGCACCAGGATCGCCTGCACCGTGACCGTCGCTTCCGGGCGGACCGGAAGCGATCCGCCGAAGAAGCGGCGCAGGAACACCATCTGCTCGAGCGGGGAGATCGCGAGCTCGCCGCCGAGCCAGAAGCTGGTCAGTGCTCCGCCGGTGAGGGCGTTGCCGTAGTCGAAGCGCTTGAGGTACGCCTCCTCGCGCTCCAGCCCCATCCTTTCGGCGACCCGCTGGAAATACCAGACGACCGAATAACGCATCGCCGTCTCGAGCGTGTGATCGTGGCGCCAGGACTCGACGGCGAGCGGCCTTTGGTCCCAGGCGAAGCGGGTCTTCGCGCCGTCCAGCACCCCCGCGTCGAGCGCCGCCAGGGCGTGCGGAATCTTGAACGTGGAGGCCGGCGTCAGGCGCCGGTCGCACGCCGTCGCGGGCCCCCGCGCCGTGTCCCCCACTCCAATTTCGTGGAGCAGGAAACACGCGGCTTCATCATCGCCGTGCCGTAGCGCGGCTTTGTCATCACCGTGCTGTCGCACGGCTTGATCCGCCGCGATGGCCGGACAAACGAGTCCCAGCGCGACGGCGAGCGCCGGCAGAATCGGGCGAATGACGCGCATCGTCGCCTCTACGTATCACAATTCGTCCGCGTGGGACGACAGTCGTACACTCCCTTCGGCATCTCTGGCGCGCGGATCGCGCGATCGCTGCCGAATGCGACGCGTGGCACGTTTTCTGCTGCGCGCCCGGTCTTAAACGCTCAGGCAGGGTGTGCGGGACCATCCCGCGGGAGGTTTCATGACATTCATCGATGGCAAGATGTCGGTGTGGTGCGGAGGCGCGCGCGGCATGGCCCGCGCGTTTGTCGTTCTGGCGATCGCGGGGTCGGTCGCCTTCGGAATCGCCGGGTGCAACCGCAACGAGCCCGGGTCGGCCCGGACGACCGAAGAGCTGCTGTCGCAGCTCAAGGACGACCGGACGGCGATCGACAAGGCGTCCGAGCAGATGATGCAGCGGATCGAGCTCTTCAACTCGAGCCGCCAGCCGGGGCAGCAGACGCTGCAGTTCGGTGAGATCTTCGCCCAGGACCTCAATCCCGAGCAGCGCGACATCCTCAACACGATGGTCGCCGAGGAGAAGGACGTCTCCTACAAGGCGCTTCTCCAGAAGATCATCGCGGATCGCGACACCATCCGACAGTTGCAGGAGCAGGTGGCCCACGCGGAGCAGACCCTGCCGGACCAGTTCGTCATCGCGAAGCGCGGCGATCGGCACCGGACCCTCGCGATGAACTACCTGACGACCGAGGCGCACCTCGACGAGGCGAAGGCCAAAGAGACGCTACGCCAGGTCGACCAGACCGACGAGTTGGTGCCGGGGAACAAGGTCTGGTTCTTCTACGAGCCGAAGGACGACACGTTCCGCACCTACGTGACCCGCGGCGACGCGCTGCAGACTCCGGTGATGGTGCGCCGCGCCAAGACGCGCGAGCTGGTCAAGGAGCGCGACACCATCCGCACCGAGCGCGACGCCGCCGAGCAGCAGGCCGCCGCCACCGAGCAGGCGCGCGCGCAGCTCGAGAGCGAGATGGCGACGCGGCAGAACAGCGTCTTCTACCACGCCGCCAGCAACTCCAGCCTCAAGGACCGCGGCGTGCTGAGCCCGGTGTTGAAGAAGGTGCAGGACGTGAACGGGGTCGGCTACGACGAATCGGTCGATCTGCGGGTGTCGACGACGATCGACCTCGTGCCGGAGCGCTATGGGCTCAACGAGATCCGCCAGGTGCGCCTCCTGCCGGAGATCTACAAAGAGGGACGCGACTACAGCGTCGAGACGACCGCGGATTACCGGAACGCCCGCGTCGTCATCCTCCAGCCTGAGGTCTTCAAGGGGAAGGAAGTCCTGCTCGCCCTGGGCCGCTGAACTCGGAGCAACACCCGGCGGCGTGCGCCGCGCGCTCTCGCTGCGGTGCGCGCCGCCCCGGCGCCCCGCCGCGTCTCTCAGCTCGCGGCGGGGTACGCCTTGTCGAGCTGGTCGAGGACGATCGGCCACGCCTGCTCGTGCCGGCGCATCAGCTCGTCGTCCGGGAAGCCGGCGTGCGTCAGGCGCAGCCGCGTCCCCCGTCCGTGCGGGAGCAGGTTCACGGTGATCACCGTCTCGGCGCCGCGGGTGCCGCCGGCGGTGATCCAGGTCAGTTCCACCAGCCTGTCGGGATCCAGCTTGAGGAAGCGGCCATAGTGCGGGTGGCGCTCCCCCTGGACCTGCGTCTCGAAGAAGAACGGCGCGTTCACCTCCGGCTTCATCGACACGGTGCCCGGGGCCGCGAACCAGCGTTCGAACTGCTCGGTCCAGGCGCGGAAGAGATCTGGCGGCGCCGCCGCCATCGCCCGCTCGACGGTCATGCTGTGCGGCCGCGTGGTCAGGTCGGGTTCGGTCATCTCAGCGATCCTCGTCGTCCATCGGGAGGGTCCATCGGACTGCAAAATCGGCGGCCATTATACCCACCGGTTTTGGCGGCAATCAGGAGTTTCCGGACAGCGGGGTGATGAACTCGAGCGCCCGTCTTTTACCCTCCGAGTTTTCCATGACTCGGACAGGCTCCTGGGAGACTAGAGCCCCGAGATCTCCACCGAAGGGTTGGCCTGCTTCAGCTCGTTCAGGAAGCGGTGGAACTGATCGAACGGGCCGGCGAGGATCGCCGTCCCTCCCTGGTGCCGGAGGACGATGCGCTGGCGCCGGCCCAGCAGCGACCGCACCGCCAGGATCTCGCGGGGGTGCAGCCGCGTGCGCTGCACCCAGCTGACGAGCTCGATGTCGTCCCCTTCGCGCACCTCGATCTCGCGGACGGCGGTCACCAGCCGATAGCCGTTCAGGGCGAGCGCGGCGAACCACAGGCCGCCGAAGAGGTACGGGAACGAGAGGCCGCCTTCCGGCGGCATGTGCGTCGCGAGCATCCAGACGCCCAGCCCCGCCATCAGGACGAGCACGACCGCCGAGCACGGCGCCACCCACGGCGCCGCCAGCCTGTACCGCGCGATCGTCATGGCGCGGAGGATATAACGCCTGCGAACCCGCGCGTCAGGAGTGCAGCGATGCGATGACACGTAAGAGCGCCGCGGGCTCGACCGGCTTGACGATGTGCTCCTCGAACCCGGCCTCCTCGCTCTTGCGCCGGTCGTGCTCCTGCCCCCAGCCGGTGACCGCCACGATGTGCATGCGCCGCCCCCACGGCTGCTCGCGGATCCGGCGGCACGCGTCGTAGCCGTTCAGCTTCGGCATGCCGATGTCGAGGAGCACCACCTCCGGCCGGTGGCGCTCGGCCGCCTGGATCCCCTCCTCGCCGTCGTAGGCGACGTGCACCTCGTGCCCCATGAGGCCGAGGATCTTGGCGAGACTGTCGGCGTTGTCCTTGAGGTCGTCGACGATGAGCAGGCGGCGCTTCGCGCCCTGCGGCTCCGTCGCCGGCTCGGCGGCGGCGCCGTCGCCCTTGGGGTGCACCGCCTCCTGCAGCACCGGAAGCCGCACCACGAACTCGCTTCCCTGCTGCGGCCCGGCGCTGCGCGCCTCGATGGCCCCGCCGTGCATCTCCACCAGCCCCTTGGCGAGCGACAGACCGACCCCGAGGCCGTGCCGCGAGCGATCGCGCGTCGCCTCCCCCTGCGAGAACATGTCGAACACCCGCGGCAGCATGTCGGGGCCGATGCCGATGCCGGTGTCGCGCACCGACACCACCACCTCCTCCCCGCGCCGTTCGCACGCCAGCCGGATGCGCCCCCCCTCCGGCGTGTAGCGCGCCGCGTTGTTGAGCAGGTTGGAGAAGACCTGTCCCAGGCGGACCGGGTCGGCCTCCAGATAGATCGGCTCCGCGGGAACCTCGACGATCAGCTCGTGCCGCGCCTCCTCGATGAGCGGCCGGCTGGTCTCGACCGCGTTCGCGAGCACCGGGGCGAGCGGCACGGACGCCCTGCGCAGGTCGAACGTGTTGCGCGTGATCCGGCTGACGTCGAGCAGGTCGTCGAGCAGCCGCGCCATCTGTCCGAGCTGCCGCTCGATCACCTGCCGGCTCCAGGTGAGATCGGGATCGGCGGGGCCTTTCGCCTTGAACACGTGCACGGCGTTGCGGATCGGCGCCAGCGGGTTGCGCAGCTCGTGGGCCAGCGTCGCGAGGAACTCGTCCTTCCGCCGGTCCGCCTGCTCCAGCGTGCGCTCGTAGCGCAGTCGCTCGATGAGATCGGCGGCGAGGCGCGCGTAGAGATCCAGGAAGCGCCGGTCCCGCTCCGAGAGGCGGTGCGGCTCGCGGAAATGGGTGGAGAGCATCCCGAGGATCATGCCGTCGTGGGTCACGAGCGGCGTCGACTGCACGGCCCGGAACCCCGCGGCCGCCGCGATGCCCCGGTGCGGGGCGAAGTCCGGGTCCAGCTGCACGTCCTCGACGAGGCACGCCGCGCCCTGCCGGAGGGCGCGCGCGCACGCCGAGGCGTCGCCGGCGCCAACGGCGCGGAAGTGCTCCAGGAACTCGCTCCGGAAGCCGCGCTGCGCGGCGATCTCGAGCGCGCCGGAGGTCGGCTGGATCACCTGGATGTTGCCGAAGTCGGCCCCGCACGTCGCCATGGCGTTCTCCATGACGTCCTCGAGCGCGACGTTCAGGTCGGTCGCCGACATGAGGCGGCTGCTCAGCGCGTGCAGGCGGCTCATCGCCTCGAGCTCGGAGGCCAGGCGCTCGTCGCTCATCGCGGCGGTCGCCTGCGCCGCCTTGCGTTCCGTGACGTCGATGCAGATGCCGACGTGGCCGAGGAATCGATCTCCTTCGAAGCGCGGCCGGGCGAACACCTCGAAGGAGCGGTACGTCCCGTCGTGCCCGCGCAGGCGGACCTCCTGGTGGAACTCGGAGCGGTGTGCGAGCGCCTCGCGGAACGCCCCGACGTACCGCGCGCTGTCGTCCGGGTGGACCACATCCACCCACCCCGGCCCTTCCACCTGATCGCGGCGCAGACCTGTGTACTCGAGGTACGGACGGTTCACCAGGATGCAATCACCGGTGGGCCCGTCCATCCAGATCGACACCGGCGCGCTGTCGGCGAGGGCGCGGAAGCGATTCTCGCTCTCCTGCAGCAGGCGGCTGTGCCGCTGGGCCTCCTCGCGGGCCGCCTCGGCGCGCTGGCTCGCCCGCCGCATCGCCTCACCGAAGGCGATGACGATGCCGCAGGTGGCGAGATAGAGGAAGAATCCCAGCGCGGCGGTCGGCCCCACGTGCCCCATGACCTGCCGCGGCTCCACGAAGAGCCAGGTGGCCGGCAGGAAGGCGACCAGGGCGGCGACCCCCGCGGGCCGGTAGCCGCCGAGCCACACTGCGAGTGCGACCGCGGCGTAGACGATCGAGTAGGGCTGCTGGTTCCCGAGCCAGGGATCGAGGATGAAGCGGAGGAGGATGGCCGCCCCGCCGGCGGCGATCGAAATCCCGTAGACTCCGGCACGGCTTCGGGCCATCGGAACTGCTGCCTCGCCCCGGCGCTGCGGGAGGGATCGCGCCGTTATTTCTTCTCGCTGCCGACCGTCGGATTAGGGATTTTGGACCTATCGCGGTACGGATGTCGAGACTTTTCGCACCGGAAAGGAGTCCTGGAACGATCCTTACGACCGTCCGGAGAGTTGGATGAGGTTGCCGTCGCCGTCCCGGATGATGCAGTTCGCGCGCTGCCCCTTCCCGGCCGGATAGGGTCCGTAAGCGATCTCCACCTTCTTCTGCCGCAGGGCCGCCAGCGTGGCCTCGAAATCGGACACGATCACCCCCGCCTTGGCGATCCCATGCACCTGCATGGGGCTGCGGGCCCCCGGTGCGGTGGCGCCGAGTGGGACTGCGTCGTCCTCCTGGATGAGCTCGACGATGAGCCCGCCCCCCTCGAGGACGATGACCTTCGATTTCCCGTGCTTCGGCGGGTCCATGACGACGGTCAGGCCCAGTTTTTCCCCATACCAGGAGGCGCTTTTGCGCGCATCCGGGACGGAAAGGGCGAAAAACGCGCCGGACACGGAGAGAACGGGAACCGCAGCCGGAGCCGGGGTTGCCGCGGCTAAAGCGAGAACCAGCAAGGCGAGAAAAGTCATGGGATCCCCCTCGGAACCTTCATACCGGTTGATGAAATCGGACCACCCGCGTATATTCTGCCCGGTCATGAGCCGTTTCGTGTGGGTCGGGGTTCTCCTGACGGTCCTGCTGGCGCAAGCGGCGCCCGCCGCCTCGTGCCTTACGGGTCAGGCCCCCTCGATGCCCTGCTGCAAGCCGGGGTCGGACTGCGCTTCGGACGGCCTCAACGTCCCCTCCTGCTGCGGTCTGGACGCTCCAGTGGATCGGCAGGAGGATGCCGACCGCCACCACGGAGCGTCCGTCCCCTCGCCCGACCGCAACGCGGTCATGGTCCCGAATGCGCCTGCGGCGGACATCGTCGTCCTGTGCGGCTCCTGCGAGGCTGCCGGCTCCCCGCCGCGCGACCCCGGCATCCCGATCTATCTGAGACTGGGCGCCCTCCTGCGCTGATCCCGGCCCCGGGATCGGCTGTCTCCCGCTTTTTTCAAGACCGAGTCGAGTGGTGTCGCGCCCCGCCTGGCGTCGGGCGCGATCGAGGTGTCCATGCGTCGCTCCATCGCCCTTTTCCTGTTCCTTCCCGGGATCTGCCTCGCCGCCGAATCCCCGCCCGCCCCCTCCCTCGCCGACCTGCAGCGCGAGGCGGCCGAGCGCAGTCCCTCCGTGCGCGCCGCGGCGGCACGACTCGACGCGGCCCGGCGCGCCCCGGCCCGCCTCGACGTCCCCCCCGATCCGGAGATCAGCCTGACCTACCTCAACGACGGGGTGTCGAGCTTCACGCTCGGTGAGAGCGAGTTCTCCTACCTCGGCCTGACCTGGACGCAGGAGGTTCCGTACCCGGGGAAGACGAAACGCGCGGCCAGCGTCGCCGAGGCGGACGCCGCCCGGGCGGCGATCGCGCTGCGCCAGGAGCGCCTCGCGGCCCGCGCCGCCGTCGGCCAGTCGTACGCCGAGATGTTCCGCATCGACCAGGCGGCGGCGATTCTCAAGGAGTCGGCCTCGATCCTCGATGTCCTGGCCCGCGCGGCGCGCAGCCGCTACGAGGTCGGCGCCGGCATCCAGGAGAGCGTCCTCAAGGCGGAGACCGAGATCCTGAGACTGCAGGCGGAGACCGCACGGCTCGAGCAGGATCGCGCCGCCGCCGTGGCCGCGCTCGCGGCGACCCTCGGCCGCGACGCCGTCTCCGACCCGTTCGGGACCGTCACGACGCTTCCCCCGGTGACGGTCCCCGACGACGCCGACGACATGGCCGCCGCGGCGATCGCCTCCTCGGCGATGGTCGTGGGGGCGCGCGCCGCCGCCCGCCGCGGGGAGGCCGCCGTCGAGGCGGCGCGCTACGAATCGAAGCCGGATCTCTTCTGGTCGGCCGGCTACCAGAACCGCGGTGACCTCGATCCGATGGTGATGGGAATGTTCGGCGTGAGGCTGCCGATCCACGCCGAGCGCCGGCAGCAGGCGGCGGCGCTCGAGGCGGAGGACGAGCTGCGCGCGGCGCGCCACGATCTCGCCGCCGCCGAGCTGCGCGCCTCCGCCGAGGCGCGCGCCGCCTGGGCCCGCGCCCGGCGCGCCGACCGTCTCGTCGAGCTGTACGAGAAAGGGGTCGTCGTGCAGGCGCGCGCCACGGTCGCCTCGGCGCAGGCGTCGTACGGCGTCGGCCGCATCGACTTCCTCGATCTGCTCCACGACCTCACGGTCCTGCTCGGCGCCCGGATCGAGGCGGCGACGCAGCAGGCGGAGCGGATGCAGGCGGTCGCGGCGCTCGAAGCGCTCACCGGCCGCGACCTCATCGCCGGCGACTCCGAGCTCGATCCCGGCGCGGACGCCCCGGGCGGCAACGCCGACGCGCGAGCGGTGGGGGGTGGACGATGACCTCGGGATACCGGCGCCTCCTCACCCTCGCCGGGATCGCCGCCCTCCTCGCCGTCGGCGCGGCCGGCGGCATTCTCTGGCAAACCCGGCGCGATGACGCCCGCCCCGTCGCCACGGCCCGGGATCTGTACCACTGCCCGATGCACCCCACCGTGGTCGCGGACCGTCCCGGCGACTGCCCGATCTGTGGCATGCGTCTGGTGCGCGCGACGGTCGCACCCGCCGGCGGCGGATCGGCTCCGGACGAGGGGGCGGCACCGGTCGAAGGCCAGGCCGGGGTCACGATCGGGAACCGCAAGCAGCAGCTCATCAACGTGCGCACCGTCGCCGCGTCGCGGGCGCCGTTCGTGCGCACGCTCCGCGTCGTCGGGCGCGTCGTCCCGGACGAGACCCGCCTGCATCACCTGCACACGAAGGTCGGCGGCTGGGTGGAGATGCTCCACCTCACCTCGACCGGTGCCAAGGTGGAGCAGGGGGCGCCGCTCCTCGACCTCTACAGTCCCGAGCTGGTGGCGAGCCAGGAGGAATACATGCTGGCGCTGCGCTCGCGCGCCGAGTCCGACCAGGGGGCCCTGCCGGAGGTGGCGCGCCGCGCCGACGATCTCGCGCAGAGCGCCCGGCGGCGCCTGCTCCTGTTCGACATGACGCCGCAGCAGATCGAGGAGCTGGAGCAGCGCGGCGAGCCGCGCCGCACCGTCACCATCTACTCCCCCATCTCCGGCTATGTCATCGCCCGGAACGTCACGCACGGCGAGAAGATCAGCCCCGACATGGCGCTGTTCGACATCGCCAACCTCGCCCGCGTCTGGGTCATGGCGTCGGTGTACGAATACGAGCTGCCGTTCGTCCAGCCCGGGCAGGCGGCGACCACCACCCTCGCGTCCCTTCCCGGCGAGCCGCTGTCGGGGCGGGTGGACATCATCTACCCGACCCTCGACGAGGCGACGCGCACGGCGCAGGTGCGGCTGGAGTTCGACAACCCGCGCCTGCAGCTCAAGCCCGGGATGTACGCCGAGGTGCAGATCCGGAGCGAACTCGGGTCGCGGCTCAGCATCCCCGCCTCCGCCGTCGTCGAGTCCGGCACCCGCAGCATCGTCTTCGTCGAGCAGGGGGGGGGCTACTTCGCCCCCCGCGAAGTGCGCATCGGGCTCCGCCTCCCGGACACCATGGAGGTGATCGCGGGGCTCGCCGAGAACGAGAAGGTCGTCGCATCCGGCACGTTCTTCGTCGATTCGGAGTCGAAGCTCAAGGCCGCGCTCGAATCGGCGGCCGCCGGCCGGACCTCCCCTCCGGCGCAGGCGCCGCCGGGGCCCCGGAAGCCATGATCGAGCGGATCATCGCGTTCTCGGCACGCAACCGCGTCATCGTCCTGATCCTGGCGGCGGTGGCGGTCGGAGCCTCGATCGTGGCGATGAGGGAAATCCCTCTCGACGCCATCCCGGACCTGTCCGACACGCAGGTGATCGTCTATTCCCGGTGGGACCGCAGCCCCGACGTCATCGAGGATCAGGTCACCTACCCGATCGTCACGGCGCTGCTCGGTGCGCCGCGCGTCAAGGCGATCCGCGGCTTCTCGGATTTCGGCTACTCGTACGTCTACATCATCTTCCAGGACGGGACCGACCTGTACTGGGCGCGCAGCCGCACCCTCGAGTACCTGAGCAAGATCCTGCCGCGCCTGCCCGAGGGGGTGCGCACCGAGCTGGGCCCCGACGCGACCGGCGTCGGCTGGGTCTACCAGTACGCCCTCGTCGACAAGACCGGCCGCCACGATCTCGCCGAGATGCGCTCGTTCCAGGACTGGTCGCTGCGCTACTGGCTGCAGAGCGTCCCCGGCGTGGCGGAGGTCGCGTCGATCGGCGGATTCCAGAAGCAGTACCAGGTCGAGGTGGATCCGGAGGCGCTCCTCGGCTACCGCATCCCCCTCGAGCGGGTGCTGGAGAACATCCGGCGCGGCAACAACGACGTCGGCGGCCGGCTCGTCGAGATCGCCGGGGCGGAGTACATGGTGCGCGGCCGCGGCTACGCCCGCTCCATCTCGGACATCGAGTCGATCGTCGTCGGGGACGACGGCCGCGGCACGCCGGTCCTGGTGCGCGACGTGGCGCGCGTCGTCCTCGGCCCCGACATCCGCCGTGGCGTCGTCGATCTCGACGGCGTCGGCGACGCCGTGGGCGGGATCGTCGTCATGCGCTCCGGCGAGAACGCCCTCAACGTCATCGAGCGGGTCAAAGAGAAGCTCGCCTCGGTGCGCGGTGCGCTGCCCCAGGGTGTCGAGATCGTCCCCACCTACGATCGCTCCGAGCTCATCGTCCGCTCGATCGAGACGCTGAAGCACGAGCTACTCCTCGAAATGCTCATCGTCAGCGCCGTCATCCTGATCTTCCTCTGGCACATCCCTTCGTCGATCGTCCCGATCATCACCATCCCGGTGTCGGTGGCGCTGGCGTTCATCCCGATGGCCCTCATGGGGATCACCTCCAACATCATGTCGCTCGCCGGCATCGCCATCTCCATCGGCGTCCTCGTGGACGGCGCCATCGTCGAGGTCGAGAACGCCTACCGGCGCCTGCAGGAATGGGAGGCCGGCGGGCGCGTCGGCGACTACCACGCGGTGCGCCTGAAGGCGCTCCAGGAAGTGGCGCCGGCGGTCTTCTTCTCGCTGCTCGTCGTCGCCGTGGCGTTCCTGCCGATCTTCGCGTTCGTCGATCAGGAGGGGCGGATGTTCAAGCCGCTCGCTTACACCAAGAACCTGTCGATGGCCATCGCCGCGGTCCTGGCGCTGACGCTCGATCCGGCCCTCCGGATGCTGTTCACGCGCATGGACCGGTTCACCTTCCGGCCGCGCTGGCTGTCGTGGGTCGCGACGCAGACGCTCGTCGGCTCGTACCACCCGGAGGAGAGGCATCCGATCAGCCGGCTGCTCTTCCGGCTCTACGAGAGGCCGTGCCGCTTCGTCCTGCGGCACCCGTGGGCGACCCTCGGCGCCGCCGCGCTCCTCGTTCTCACATCGGTTCCGGTCTTTCTGAGCCTCGGCGAAGAGGTCTTCCCGCCTCTCGACGAAGGGGCGCTCCTCTACATGCCCTCCACCCTGCCGGGGGTGTCGGTCACCGAGGTGGAGCGTCTTCTCCAGGTGACCGACCGGATCATCGCGGACACGCCCGAGGTCGTGCGGGTCTTCGGCAAGGCGGGGCGGGCCGAGACCGCCACCGATCCGGCTCCGCTGTCGATGCTCGAGACGGTCATCATCCTCAAGCCGCATTCCGAGTGGCGCCGGAAGGAGCGCTTCTATT
>Ga0209382_10009152_pt1 | contig 12420 bp, 7 predicted proteins | sample SoiMetdeltSBSDD5_FD_187599 | JGI IMG/M metagenome (GOLD analysis project Ga0209382, IMG submission 187599) | Bulk soil microbial communities from a Populus tree surrounding site in Tennessee, USA - Soil MetaG P. deltoides SBSDD5 (SPAdes) (version 2) | ecosystem: Environmental > Terrestrial >... | reverse complement strand
GAAGGTAGTCAGGTTTCGCGAATACAACTGGCTGGCGTGAACCGGGACGGTGGCGGCCAGGTTGAGCGGGGTCATGATCGTCACGCCGTTCACGTCTATGGTCTCGCCGGGTTTGCACAATATGCAGTTGCCCCCGGTCGGTCCCGCGAGGTCTATGATGACCGACCCGCGCTTCATTCCGGCGACGGCCTCTTCGGTGATCAGCAGCGGGGCGCGGCGCCCGGGCACTGCGGCCGATGTGATGACGCAATCGGTCTGTTTGGCCTGGCGCGCGATCAACTCGCGACTGCGATCCATTACCTCTTCAGTCACCTCGCGGGCGTAACCGCCGGCGTCCTCGGCCTGCAATCCGCCCATATCGATTTCCAGAAATTTCGCGCCGAGCGAGCGGACGGCTTCGCCCGCCGCCGCGCGCACGTCGAAGCCCTCGACTACCGCGCCGAGCCGCCGAGCGGTCGCTATGGCCTGCAATCCGGCCACCCCGGCGCCAAGCACGAGAACTTTCGCCGGCGGTACCGTGCCCGCCGCCGTGGTCAGCATCGGGAACATTCGCGGCGAGTGTTCGGCGGCCAGCAGCACGGCCTTGTATCCGACTATCGTGGCCATCGAAGAGAGCGCGTCCATCGCCTGCGCGCGGGTCGAGCGCGGGATCAACTCCATTGCGAAGCCGGTGATTCTGCTCTCGATCATCGGCTTGAGCAATAACGGCTCGTCGAGCGGACGCAAGAAACTGACGACGACGGCGCCGCGATTCAATTGCGCGACAGTTTCCGGCGCCGGGCGGTTGACCGCGAGCAACACGTCGGCCGCTTTGGCGAGCGCGGTGCGGTCCTTTGATACGCTCGCGCCCGCGGCCTCGTAATCGGCGTCGCTCGCGCCAGATTCGCTTCCCGCGCCGCTTTCGACGGACACCTTGGCTTTCATCGAAACCAGCTTCTTAACCGATTCGGGAACCAGCGCTACGCGGGATTCGTCCGGTTCTGTTTCTTTCAACACTGTGATTTGCATATGGAACTATTTCTGGGGCGACAATTCTGGTCGGGAGACTTCCACGGGCAGGTATGATCATCTATCAGTTTCTGAGTTTCCAATCTGACTTCATCGCTCACAACACTATGGAAACCGAGGGCAGTATAATGACGGGCCGGAGCCTATGCAATCCATAAAATCGCGTTCGCATATTTCAGGTTTAATTTTCCAGGCGCTTGCGCAGGAACCATTGCGCGCCGTAAAATCGCTCTGCCTATCGATAGAGCATCATAACGAATACGATCTAGATCGTCATACGCTTAACCGCCTGCAAGGGCCACGAACAAGGAGGTGGGATATCGAAACAGACTCACAATTTGAATCTACCTCAAAGGCGCATTACTTGCGCCTGATTATCGCGTCTCTTGACGCGATGCTGGGATAAAGAGCTTTGTCGTGCGCAGGCGATTTAGAACGCCTGCGCACGCAGGCTGATTTCCTTCCCACCACTTCCCTTCCCGTTTTCACTATCTTGCGACATCCTGAAAGAATGAAGATCGCGGCGCGAGGGTAGGGCAAACTAGCCGCTTTGCCTGGTCTTCCCGAAATACCGCATTGAAGGAATCAAGGCAAAGCGGCCAGTTTGCCTCACCTTTCCACGATGTGATTATGACTGATACTTCAATATCGAGAAGACGTCGTGGCCGGCGAGTTTATGGCGGCCCTTCAAGAACTCCAGTTCGATCACGAACGACAATCCGATGACGTTTCCGCCTAGCGTCTCGACCAATTTGACCACGGCTTCGGCAGTGCCGCCGGTCGCTAGCAGGTCGTCTGCGATGATCACGTTGTGGCCTTCGCCGACCGCGTCTCTGTGAATCTCGAGCGTGTCCCTGCCATATTCCAGGTCGTAGCTGTAGCTTTCGACCTCCGAGGGCAGTTTTTTGGGCTTACGGACCGGCACGAATCCCGCGCCCAGGTGGTAGGCCAGCGCCGGGGCGAAGATGAAACCGCGCGCCTCGATGCCGATTACGCAATCGACATTTCTGCCGCTGAAATGTTCGACGGTCCGGTCGATCACGGCGCGCAACCCTTTGGCGTCTTTGAGCAATGTGGTGATGTCGTAAAAGAGAATGCCGGGTTTTGGGAAATCAGGGATCTCGCGGATCAGCTTTTTAAGTTCGTGTTCGGTCATGGGGAGTTCCAGGCGCCTTTCTTGCGGAAAGTATGTAGCTATGGTCTTTGAAAAATTACTACAACAACATTGTGGTTGCGGTCATTTTTCAAACACCATCAATAATCGACACGGAAGTCGCGGTAGAGTCTTGTAACCGGCAGATCAGTCTCTTCGATGTCAGAAACCTCGGCCAGCAAGGGGCCGGTCGAGAGGTCCTTTTTGAATTCATCCATCGCGTCGCGCTCGCCCTCGGCCACCACTTCGACGCGCCCGTCCGGCATGTTGCGAACGGTCCCGAGCATGTGATGGCGCGCTGCGGCGCGCATGACGAAGAAGCGAAAGCCCACACCCTGAACAATGCCGGAGATCAAAAATCTTCTGGCGACCATAGAAGAATTAAAACACAGAGGGCAAAGGGAAGACGCAAGGTATCCGTTCGCCCTCCGTGTTGTCAACTTGCCTGCTCCTCGTCCGTCAGTCTTCCGTGTTTCCGTCGCCTGAATGAATTATCGAAGACGTAATCGACCACTCGGTCGCCCTGTTCGATACCCTCGGTAGTATCGAAGCTCCAGAACTCATAGCCGTAGTCGGAATAAAGAACGTCAGTGGATTTCTGGGATAAGCCACGTGAGGGATGTGGGAAATGTGATCGGGGAGACTGAATCAGGACCTAATTGATAAAATCCTGCGACGGGCATGTGCGATTACGTCTGGCACTGCCAATAAAATTAATTGTTAGACGCAAAATCAAACCAAGCGACATTGGGACACCGGTACCGCTACCGCGCGCGTAAGCAAGCGGCCGATCAATTAATCCATCACTTTGTGGGATAGGGAACTTGCCGAAGCCTGCGCCGAGCGATTACTATCTCGCCACCCTTTTTTCCAATTAAACCTTGATTGCTTGGTGCTAAGAAATGCTGTCAGTAAAAAGCTCCTCCCTCTTCATGTTGCGCGCTTTCGCAGTCGTCATATGCTTTTTATCGCTTCTTCCTGCCAGAGCTGGGCGAGGCGTTGCCGCTTCGTCGGATTCAGCTGACGCCGCGACCTTCGCCGCGGCGGCGGAAGAGAACGCCAAACTCAGGTCCGATCTCACCTGGACATTCGGCGCCAAGCTGCAGCGCGGCTGGAGCCTCTACACGCCGCTCATCCAGCGCCTTCTCAACACCGACGCCGCCTCTGGTTCGAACGCCTTCGCGCAGGCGCTGGCCGACTGGCAAAGTTCGGCGGGCCTGCCATCGACGGGCGTGCTCGATCAGCAAACCTGGATGAAGATGATGGCTGTGTTTCAATCGCGCCGTATCAAAGATCGCTCGACTCCGCCGTCTGGAGCCTTGACGCGCGTCTCCGCCTCGGAATTTTTCGACCCTGAACGCCCCGAAGACCTGCGCTACGTCGAGCGTCAGGCGTACGCGGCTTACAAGAGTCTGGTCGCAGCCGTCACGGCTGACCTCTCGCTCGATTCAAATGGAAACTGGCTGAAGATCATCTCGGCGTTTCGCTCTCCGGCCTATCAGGCGCAACTTCGCAAACAAAGCCCCAGGTCGGGGCGCGCCGGCCTGGCCGTCAACAGCCCGCATTTCACCGGACGCGCGCTGGACCTCTACGTCGGCGGCGAGCCCGTCAGCACGGACGACCGGAATCGCGCGATACAGGTCAACACGAAGGTCTATCAATGGCTGGTGAAGAACGCCGAGCTATACGGTTTCTATCCTTACTTCTACGAACCCTGGCATTGGGAATACTGTCCGCAACATTCATCGGAATGATACGCTAATTAGTGATACGGCTTGCGCTGGGCGCAATGATCGCAACGCCATATGACGGATTTCGCGGCTCTGATGATCGAACCAGTCCGCCTGCTTGCCTGCCAAGAGCGGCTGAAACTCCTTCACCAGTTTCAGACCGGAACTGATTTCAGGACTCAGTCTCTGAAGATCACTCACATAATTACCGTTTACCAAACCTACGTGGGAAGGCGCCGGAAAACCATACTGCGTCAGGTTACTGACTGATGTTGCGCAGTGATAGGTCACGTAGTAAACTCAACGTACAAGCAAATCATTTCTGGATCTCTACACGGATTATTTGATCATTTCATTTGTCCTGACAACTGCGACCGGATTGTCACAGTTGTTGTATGGAGAAGTTAGTCACGATCAGGTACCGAGACTTATCTCGATCCCAAGACTGGCTAGCAAAAGCGCCGCAGGGCGATCAGCAAGATCGAATGCGCCCGGATGTCGCCGCACATGCGCGTCCACAACCAAATTCGGTTTCGCTACGCGCTAGCCGACCTCTGGTACGCTTCGGCGGACAATATGAAATACGTCCGTCACAATTCCGAACAAGCGCTTCGTCTTACCGCTCAAGGCCAACCGCAAAGTAGCCTTGAGCCTGGAAGAGAAACGACGCGATCAGTACGTGGCAGTCAACACGCTCGACTTGCCAGCAGGCGCAACCCGTCAAGTCTGGCTTGAAGAAGTAGATTTCCGGCTTCCGCTAGTCAAACAGGTCTTCACAAACGAGAACTCTTCGGCGGGCATTGGCTATCTGGTCACCGGCGACCTGGAGCTCGACTACGACCGAATAACACCCCTCTATCAAAGACGGTGTGGCGTCGAGGTCTATCACAAGTCACTCAAGCAAAACGCCTCGTTGGAGAAGTCGCCGACTCGGACACCGATGACCTGGCGGAACCATCTCTTCTGCAGCCTGTGCGCTTAGGTCAAGCTCGAAAGCTTGAAGATCAAGACTGCCCTCAACCACATTGCTCGAAGTCAAAGATTTATCTTCATGCTCTTCAGACAGCTTTTGCCGAACTTGGCAAGCTAAATCCGCGGTCGCTTACGCGTAACATCAGTTATGAATTGAAAACATTCACCTGCCGGGATGTGAAAGGCATCCCTGATAATCGAGCGATTTCGTCAGATTATCAAACTACGTGACCATGATGATTATCAGACAAACCCCACCTTCAACCATCAGACCCGGTGTTATTTGGGTTGCGTTGTTATTGTCCATGTTGTCCTTTAATCCGCTGCAGGCACAGGAGTCCAGAGCAATTCTTGAAGGCCGTGTTACGGATCAACAGGGAGCGATTGTTCCGGGGGCAACCGTGGCCGTGATATCCGAGCAGACCGGTGTCAGACAGCAAACCACCGCAAACGATCAGGGGGCCTGGACTATGCGCTTCTTGAACCCCGGCGCTTATACCATTTCAATCAGCGCTCCCAATTTCAAAACCTTCGAGCGCAGAGGCGTGATCCTCCAGGTTGCCGACAGCAAGCAGATCGACGCGACGCTCGAATTGGGCGAAGTCACAGAACGTGTGGTCGTGACGGCGGATGCGCCGCTGATCGACACCAATTCGGCCACCTCGGGAACCGTGATCGAGTCCAAAACAATTGCAGAGTTGCCCAGCCAATCCCGGATTGCCTATCTCCTCGCCGCTCTCTCGCCGGGCGTTCAGGCGCTCGACCAAAATCAGAATGTCGCCTTGATGTGGTCAAACAACGCCGCCTCAGACATCCGCGTCAATGGGGGACGGGATAGACGTTCGAATGAGTTTCTGCTCGATGGCATGCCCAATCAAACCAATGATCGTGTGGCCTACATTCCACCTTCTGATGCGGTCGCTGAGTTCCGTGTTATGACAAACGCCTACGATGCCCAGTACGGCAGACAGTCCGGAGGCACGATCAATGTTTCGCTCAAGAGCGGGACAAGTAGATATCATGGGAACTTATACGAGTTTCATCAAAATTCTTCTTTAAACGCTAACTTGTTCCAATCCAATCGAGCAGGTCGTGACAAACCGCTGGCGCATTACAACCTCTACGGCGGAACTTTCGGCGGCCCGGTTTGGCTGCCCAAACTTTACCAGGGGAAAGAGAAGACCTTCTTCTTCCTCTCTTGGGAAGGTATCCGCAATAAGGATCCGCGCTTTACCACTCTCTCTGTGCCCACCGAACTCGAACGCCAGGGAGATTTCAGCCAGTCCTTCACCACCCAGGTAATTGGGGGACAGAGCGTGCGCATCCCGATCAAGATTTATGATCCGGCGACCGTGGATCAGCGGCGGACGATTATCCAGGGCGGCAAGGAGGTTCCCAACCCGACCTTTGGATTCCGCCAGCCTTTCCCCGACAACAAGATTCCAGCCGGCCGCATCAACCCGATTGCCCGGAATATTCTCGAATTTATCCCGCTCCCTAATGCCCCGAGCCTGGCAACTGGGAATGCCATAAGCAACTACGTGCCCAACACGACCAGGCAGGTCAAGATGGCTTCCTTCGTCCTGCGCCTCGACCATACTTTCAGCAGCCGCCACAAGACCTTTTCTACTGTCCGCTGGAATCACAAGGATGAGTTTCTCGATGATCATTTCAATTCCGTGGCGACCGGCAGCAATTTGACACGCATCAACAAGGGTATCGGACTTGACCACGTCTGGACAATCAGCGCAACGAAAATCCTCAACCTCCGCTACAATCTGACCCGGTTCGAAGAGCCGAACTCTCATCACAGCGCCGGATTCGATCCCGAAACGCTGGGCTTCAGCTCGAGCTTTGTCTCTCAAATGGAGAATCTCTCTTTTCCCAGGATCACCGGAGTCTTCAGCGACGCTGTCGGCGGCGGTTTTGGTGACTACCGCAACACTACCTACCACAACTGGAACGCGAACATGACGCAAGTGCTCGGCACAATGACGTTCCACTATGGCGGTGAATTTCGAATCCTTCAGGATGGCGCCGGAAATTTCGGTAATCAGAGCGGGGCTTTTAGGTTTACCTCGGATTGGACGCGCAGGCGTTACGACACCGGCGAGACTGGTTTTGGATCTAGCTTTGCTTCTTTCCTGCTAGGCATACCGAGCGGTGGCGCAACTAATCAGCCCAGCGAGTTTAATCGAAACGCAAATCGATTCTCCTCTCAGAGATATTATGGGTTTTACGTCCAGAACGATTGGCGCATGACCAAGCGCCTGACGGTCAATCTGGGGCTGCGCTGGGATTATCAACGGCCGTCCATTGAACGGTTCGATCGCCAGGTAAGCGTCTTCGATCCGACAGCGCTCAATCCAATTAGTGACGCGGCGCAGGCTGCCTATGGACGGATTATTGCCCAGGTGCTGGCCGATCCTGTGAAGTACCCGTTTGGACAACAGTTGGCGCAACTCGTGCCGGTCAGTTCGTTTAAGGTCTATGGCGTACAACGCTTCGCCGGCGTCGATGGCGAGCCACGTACTGTGACAAATGGTGATTACCACCAATGGCAGCCCCGGGTAGGCATGGCGTATCAGATTACCCCGAGGACCGTAATCCGCGCCGGCTTTGGTCGTTTCACAGCCTCCACCGGGATCCTTGGTGGGCAAAACGGCTTCAGCCGCACTACTCCAGTTACGCCAAGTACTGACAGCGGTCTTACACCCTTTGACACGCTCTCCAATCCATTCCGGAACGGGATTCTGGAACCAACAGGTTCCTCCCTAGGGCCGCTCACCAACCTGGGACAGGGTGTTAGCTGGACCAATCAGGATCAAAAGTTGCCCTATTCCTGGGAGGCCAGTCTCCACCTTCAACATGAATTCAAGAGTTGGCTGTTCGAGGTTGGATACTCTCACAACAAGACCTATGACATCGGCTGGGGATTGCAGCAGAATGACATTGGGTTCGATAATTGGAACGCATACCGCACCCCGCGTTTTGACGCGACCGGCAAGCCACTCGCCAAACTGTATCTGACCGATGAGCAGATTCCCAACCCTTTCTTCCAACTACCCGGAGTCACGGGCACACGGTCTACAAATCAACTGATCTCGATTTACGACCTGCTGCGGCCACTAAAACTCCTGGGTGGGCAGAACCGGAACGACAATCCCTGGGGCAAAACGCAGTACGATGCGCTCGAAGCCAAGATTCAAAAGCGCTTCTCGAATGGGTTCAATCTCCTTGGTGCTTACACTTTCTCCAAGCTTTTTGAGGATACCTCATTTTGGGGCCCGGAGATCTCCGGACCTATTCCTGAGCATAAACTGGGTGGAGAAGATCGGCCCCACAAGATATCGATCGCCTCGATTTACGAATTGCCGATAGGGCGTAATAAAAAGTTTTTCGCGAAAATGCCGAAAGCCATGGATACAGTACTGGGTGGCTGGGAACTTAGCGGACAGTTCACGATCCAATCGGGCGCGCCTATCGTCTTCGACGACACTTCATTTTACGACGGCGCCGACTTTCACTTGAATCGCGGTGAGCGAACGCTCTCGCGCTGGTTCGACACGTCGCACTTTGTGAAGTTTCCCAACTCGAATGACGATATTTCTCTATACCCTGCCTGGACAGGAGTGCAGAATCTTCCTGGCGCCAATTACAAGCCGTCCGGCCCTAATGACCCGAAAAATGGAGTCTTTGCTGACTTCGGCAATTATGTGAGGCGTTATCCTACCCGTTGGGGGAATGCTCGGGCGAGCCGAGTCAATGAAGTGAATCTAGGAATCTACAAGAATTTCAGACTGAGCGAGAACTGGAAAGTGCAGCTGCGCGGCGAGGCGTTCAACCTGTTCAATCACCCACGCTTCGGGGCGCCCGAGACGAACCCTGCCAACGCAAATTTCGGAGCCGTGACTCCAGCGCAGCAGAACCAGGCGCGCGTCATGCAACTCTCAGTTAAGATCAATTTCTAAAGTCGTCGTTTTGGACGACGAGAACGATTGGCGCAAAATCGGTTCTGGGGGCAAGTTGGTGAAGTTCAATTGCGCTTCATCAACTTGCCCCCAGAACCGCGAAATCCGTCACATAGGGTAACAATCATTGTGTCCGGCGCAAGACGGTTCGTCTCAGCCGCCGATCCGCGCGCTCTGTCCGCCGTCCACCGGCAACACGACGCCGGTGATGAATCGCGCATCGTCCGACGCGAGGAAGAGCGCCGCGTGAGCGACGTCCCAGGCCGTGCCCATCTTGCCGCGCAGCGGGACCTGCGCGTCGCGTTCGAGGATCAAATCTTCCTTCGCAATGTTGCGCGCTTTCACAATGCCTTCGATGGCCATCGGCGTGTTGATGAGTCCCGGCATGATGGCGTTCACGCGGACGCCGTATTTCGCATTGCCTATCGCCAGCGACTGAGTCATCGCGTTGACGCCGGCTTTGGAAATCTTATATGCCGTGAGGTTCGTGGCCGAGCAGACGGCGGCGATCGACGAAATGTTGATAATGCACCCCTCTTGCTGCTGACGCATCACCGGCAACGCCTGCCGGCATGAGAGGAACATTCCCTTGAGGTTCGTGTCCAGGATCCGATCCCACGCATCTTCGCTGAGGCCGACCAATTCCGCGTCGCCGGCGCCTATGCCGACGTTGTTATGCAGTACGTCGATTCGGCCATAGGCGTCGAGCGCCTCCCGCGTGAAGGCGCGACAGTCCTCCGCCCGCGTGACGTCGGCTTCGCAAACTAAGCACTCGCCTCCTTCGGTTTCGATCAACGCCTGCGTCTCGCGCGCCGATTCCCTATCCCGATCGACCAGAACCACGCGAGCGCCTTCGCGCGCAAAGAGAATGGCCGTGGCGCGGCCGTTGCCGATAGTGTCCCCCGGCGTCTGTCCCGCGCCTACTACTATGGCGACTTTGTTTTGAAGTCTCATGATTCGAACCCCGCGACGCCTTCGTCCAGTCTCACGCCGAGCGTGTTGAGCGCCATCGACACCAGGTTGTATTGGCCGACAGTGAATATCAGATCGAGCAGTTGCGGCGTGTCGTACGTCGCCGCGAGCGCGTCCCAGACGGCGTCGGAAATGAACGACTGCGCGCGCAGATCATCAACCGCGCGCAGCAGCGTGGCGTCGAATTCGCTCCAGCCAGGGGCGTCGGGGCCTTCCTTGATGCGATCGATTTCGTCATCGGTGAGTCCCGCCTTTTTGCCGATCACGACGTGCTGCCCCCATTCGTACTCGGCTCGGCAGAGCCAGCCGACGCGCAGGATCAGCAACTCGCGCTCGCGCGGCGGCAGCGTAGATTTGTTCAGTATGTGATTGCCGAACACCAGCCACTTTTTGAGCAGCTTCGGATGAGCGGCCAGCGTGCGAAAGATGTTGAAGACGCGCCCGTCCACTTTCAAGCGTTCGAGCATCTCGCGGGTTTCATCGTCCCACTTCCCTTCAGCCAGCGGTTCAAGGCGCGGTTTTGTCAGGCGCATAAGTTCTCCTATCTGAATATTGCTACGGGGCCACGGAGTCGCCGCAGAGAGAGATTATCGAAATGATCATCCCCGTCGAGCTTACTAACTACAGCGATCGGACGTATCATATGCCTGACTTGCGGTCACATTCAAAATCACACAGATAAGTCGTTCATGTCGCATTGAGCGACGCCTTGAAACAATGAAAACGCAGTTCGTAGTCCCGCCTTTAGGCGGAAGCGTTTGGCGTTACGGAATAGATCTGCTACTGACGCTTGCGGCCTAAAGGCGGGACTACGAACTGATTTTCCAGAGGAGGATTCACCATGATTTCGAAAACGCCAGCTACCATACAACGAGCGCGAATTTCGGGCTTGTTTCTGATCGCTCTAGTCACTCTTTTCGCCGACGCGGCGCGCGCGGCCCCGATCAACGTGCTGAACGGCACGCAGTTTACCACCACCACTGGAACGCCGATCCAGGCTCACGGAGGAGGCGTGATCAAGGTCGGCCCGTATTACTATTGGTTCGGAGAGAACCGGAACCCGAACTCGACGTTTTTCGCCGTCTCGTGTTACCGCTCGACCGACCTCAAGAACTGGGAGTTTCGCAACAACGTCCTGACCGCAAATTCGGCGGCGGAGCTGAATCCCGCGAACATCGAGCGGCCAAAGGTCGTCTTCAACTCGAACACAGGCCGCTACGTGATGTGGATGCACTGGGAGAACGGCGTCAATTACGGCGAGGCGCGGGCCGCCGTCGCCAGCTCCGCGACTGTAGACGGGAATTACACCTACCACGGCAGCTTTCGCCCCCTCGCGAACACGGGAGTCGTTGATCACGGTAAACCAGGTTACATGTCCCGCGACTGCACGTTATTCGTGGATTCGGATGGAGTCGGCTACTTCATCTCTGCGGCGAACGAAAACGCCGACCTTCATGTCTACCGGCTGACCTTCGACTATCTGGCGATCGATAATCTGGTCGTCAAACTCTGGGTCGGACAGAAGCGCGAGGCGCCGGCGATGTTCAAGCGAAACGGCTTCTATTTCCTCCTCACATCGGGGGCGACCGGCTGGAGCCCCAATCAACAGAAGTACGCTTTTTCGACAAGCATCGGCTCAGGCTGGTCGAGTCTGACGAACGTTGGCGACAGCGTCTGCTATTACTCGCAAACCGCTTACGTGCTCTCGATCCAGGGGAGTTCGACCACGTCCTTCTTGTACCTGGGTGACCGCTGGGCCGGCGCCTGGGGCGGCAGGGTTAATGACTCAACCTATGTCTGGCTGCCGCTCACATTCCCGACTAACACTTCATTGAGCATGTCGTGGAGAAACGTCGCCACGATCGATACTGCGACGGGCGCGCTCGGCGGGAGTAATTACGTGTTCAAGCTGAGGAACGCCAACAGCGGGCTTGTCGCCGACGTGCCGGGCTTTTCGACGGCGGACGGCGCCCGGATCATGCAGTACGCGGACAACGGGGGGACCAATCAGAAATGGAGGCTCCAATACGACGGCGCCGGCTATTTCAAAATCGTCAACGTAAACAGCAACAAGTTGATGGACGTGACTTCAGGCTCGACGGCGGACGGGGCGGAGATCATTCAGTACACTGATAACGGCGGCGCTAATCAGCGGTGGCTGCCGATCGACAGAGGCGGAGGGCGCTATGAAATCAAGAGCAAGCTCAGCGGGAAAACGCTCGACGTCGAGGGGGCGTCGCTCAATAGCGGCGTAAACCTGATTCAGATGACCGCGAGCGGCGGGAACAGTCAAAGATGGGCATTGGATCCTACGAATTGATGCGCCGTCAGCGGCGCTTGAATTACGAGGTTTTGGCGAAGTACAGCCCCCGAAACCGCCGGTCTCGGGGGCTCACAACCTGATGCCGCGATGTTTCTTGCGCGTCCGCTACGGGAAGTCGGTGACGCGTGGCGTGTTGACGGCGATCCCGGGAGCCGTCCCGCCGCCGGTGTTATTGATGACGTTATCGATCCCGCCGTTCACGGTCAGGTTGACGGTCACCAGGTGATGGAAGCGCACGTTCGGGTTGACCGGAGTCTCAATGGCGCGGGTCAGCCGCTGGCCCGTGACGAG
>Ga0209382_10009148_pt1 | contig 12423 bp, 11 predicted proteins | sample SoiMetdeltSBSDD5_FD_187599 | JGI IMG/M metagenome (GOLD analysis project Ga0209382, IMG submission 187599) | Bulk soil microbial communities from a Populus tree surrounding site in Tennessee, USA - Soil MetaG P. deltoides SBSDD5 (SPAdes) (version 2) | ecosystem: Environmental > Terrestrial >... | reverse complement strand
TCTTCTCGCGGACCGGCGGCCTGTTCAACGTGATCCCGGTCCTCGGACAGGAGCGCCTCGGCCTCACGCCGGACCAGATCGGCCTCGGCCTGGCCTCGGTCAGCATTATGTCGATCATCCTGTCCTACCCATCCGGCGCGCTGACCGACCGGTTCGGCCGGAAGCCGGTCATCGTGCCGGCCGTGATCCTGACCGGCGTCTCGTTCCTCCTGTTCCTGCTGGCGCCGTCGTTTGGCTGGTTCATGGCCGCCTGCATCGCCTGGAGCATCGCCGGCGGGATCGGAGGCGCCGCGCCTTCCGCCTACGCCGCCGACATCGCCCCGCCTGGCATGAACGCCGCCGCGATGAGCACGTTTCGGATGCTCGCCGAGACCGGCTACGTGCTCGGCCCGATCGTGCTCGGCCTCGTCGCGGACTTCTTCGGCGCCGAGTCCGCGCTCGGCTGGACGGCGGCGTTCCTGGTCGTCGTCGGGCTGCTCTTTGGAGTCCTCGCCCCGGAGAAGCGCCGACGCCCGTCCGCCGCTTCGTGAGCCGATCGCTCCCTCGTGGACGGACCGGGCATCGCCCGTGGACGGGCGCCTACCGTCCGGGCGGGAACAGCGCCACCTCGTCGCCACCGGCGACCGGCTGCCCCAGCCCTCCCTCATAGCCGACGTCGCGGCCGTTGACGAGCAGCCGCCAGCCGGGGCGCGGCAGGTAGGCCGGGGTCACGATCGGCCAGTCATGCTGCCCTGGATCGCGCTCGTCCCACCGCCGATCCAGCACCTCGGCGCGAACGTCCGGATAGGCGTTGAACAGCTTGCGCAAGACATCTGCCAGGCTGCCTCCCGGCTCGACCGCGACGGCGACCTCGCGCCCGCGCAGCAGGGGGCGCAGCCGCCCGTACGCCGAGCACCGAACGGCCTGCCGGCCGTCGGCGAGATCCACGGCGGCACGATAGCCCATCAGCAAGAGGTCGAGGTGGACGCTGAGATACCGGCTCCAGGCGCCGAGGGCGCCGGCCAGGACGTCGGCGGGGAGCCCCGCCTCCCCGAGGATCCGGGCGAAGCCGGCCTGGATCAGTCCCATCGAGCCGATCACATAGGCCTGTGGGACGTGCGCGGCGCGTGGGCCCAGCCCGTGATGCATCAGGCCAGCTCGGAACAGGTACAGCGCCAGCTCGCCGCTCGTGTCGAGGCCGAGCGTCCGCGCCAGCCAGATCGTCAGGAAGCGGCGCCGCTCTTCCAGGTGCTCGGGATCGGGGCCGTCGTGTCCGCCGAGGATCGCCGCCGTCTCCGGCCTCGACGCCAGGTGGTCGTAGGTGGCGACGATCAGCTCGTGGCCACGCTGGAACAGCGCCTCGACCGATCGCGCGGCGGCCTGTCGGTCGCGCTCGCCCCAGCCGACGAACCCGAGGAGCCTCACCCACTCGTCGCGGGGATCGGGAGCGAGATCGTGAAGGATGAGCGGTGTACGCATGGTCGAGTCTCCTCCGCCGGCCGGATGACCTCCGTCGAGGCCGGCGGCATCGGGCCGCGTGGGATGCGCAGACCCCATATCCAGGATGGCGCGTCCCCGGGGTGTACGCCACCCCTCATCGGGTAGTCGCCGCCCCACACGTTCGGGTGGGAGAATAGCAGCCGACGTGCAGCTCGGATGGCGGGGAGGTGGCGACGGCGGCGCCATTCCGGAACCTGAAGTGGAGGGGGTCATGCCTGGACGACGCACGCGAATCGACGCGGGGCACATCATCGCCTACCAGGAGGGCGGCCACCGCTACCTCAAGGACGGCGTCGTCGTCGTGGAGGGCCAGGAGATCGTCCACGTCGGTGCGTCGTATGACGGCCCCGCCGACGAGACGATCGACGCCAGGGGCATGCTCGTCACGCCGGGCCTGATCTCAACCCACGCCCACCTCGCCGGCTCGCCGCTCGACAAGTCGTTCATCGAGGATCGCGGGCGGCGCCAGTTCTACAACTCGGGACTCTTCGAGTTCCTGCCGGTGCGCGGCGCGGCCCAGGACGAGGCGGCCTCGAGAGCCTGCGTCGACTACTCGATGGCCGAGCTGCTGCACGGCGGCGCCACCACCGTCATGGAGATCGGGCCGCTCCCCGAGTACGCCGCCGAGAAGGCGATCGAGGCCGGGCTGCGCCTCTACATGGGCGCCGGCTACCGCTCCGGCCGCTGGTACACCCCGGACGGCCGCCAGGTCGTGTACGAGTGGAACGAGGAGGCTGGCCAACGAGGGCTCCAGCACGCCATCAAGTTCATTCAGGAGTACGATGGCGTGGGCGACGGCCTGGTCAAGGGGTTCCTGAGCCCGGTCCAGGTGGACACCTGCACCGAGGCGCTGCTGCGCGAGACGCGGGCCGCCGCCAACGACCTGAAGGTGCCGATTCAGATCCACGTCAGCCAGTCCGTCAACGAGTTTCAGGAGATGGTCCGCCGCAACGGTCGGACGCCGATCGAGTGGCTGGCCGACATCGGGTTCCTCGGGCCGGACGTGATCCTCGGGCACGCCATCATCGTGGCCGGCACGTCGTGGGCGAACTACGCCGGGGACGACGTCGGCATCATGGCCGATCACGGCTGCTCGGTCGCCCACGCCGTCTGGGTGTTCGCGCGGCGCGGCGTGGCGATGGAGAGCTTCGCGAAGTACCTGGCGCGCGGCGTCAACATGACGCTCGGGACGGACACCTGCCCGCAAAGCATGCTGGAGGCGATGAAGTTTGCCGCCGTGCTCTCCAAGACGATGGAGCGTCAGACCGAGACCACCACCGCCGCCGACGTCTTCAACGCCGCGACCCTCGGCGGCGCGCGGGCCGTCGGCCGCGACGACCTCGGCCGGATCGCGGCCGGCGCGAAGGCCGACCTGCTCTTCTTCGACGCCGCCAGCACCTGGCTGGTGCCGCTGAGAGACCCGATCAAGAACCTCGTCTACTCGGGCCAGGCCTCGGACGTCCACACCGTGATGGTGAACGGCAAGGTCGTGATGCGCGCGGGCAAGGTGCTGACCGTGGACGAGGAGGCCGTGAATCGTGCGCTCCAGGAGGCCGGCGAGCGGATGTGGTCGCGCATGGACGGCCACGACTGGGCGAGGCGCCGTGCCGACGAGCTGTCCCCGCAGAGCTTCCCGGAGTTCAAAACCGACCAGCCAATGAGTTGAGAGACGTCGAGCGGGAGGCCAGGGCGATGACGTCACGTTCGGGGACCGGCCAACGTGGGCTCTTCGCCGGCCGTGGCATCCTTCGTGATGGTCGCTCCCCGCGGAGTCTCAGATCCGGAGAACCGGACCCATGCTTCGGCCTACCTCTCGTGCGCTCGGCGGCCGGGTGCTCGCCTCGGCGCTGCTGGCCTCCCTCCTGGCGATCCTGCCCGTGCCGTCGCTGCTCGGCGGCGCGACGTCGCATGCCCAGGGCGGCATGGACGTCGGCATCCTGACGCCGGCCTTCAGCGAACTGCCGCGCTCGGTGTTGCCCGGCGACACCTTCACGGTCGCCGTGGCGACGGCGCCGGGCGCGCGCTGCTCGGGCCAGGTCGCCTTCCGCGACCATCCGCCGATCGACCTGGAGGAGATCGCGGCGCCCGGCGGCGCCTGTGCCTGGACCGTCACGGCGCCGCCGACCGTCCGGCCGAGCACCGCCACGCTCGTGGTCCCGATCACCAGGAGCGGGCAGTGGTGGACCCTCTACGGGATCGTCTACGTGCGCCCGGTCGGCGAGGCCCGCGAGCCCGGCGCGCCGTAATCGGAACCGGCGCCCGCCGCGTTCCGTCTTGTTGGTGCGGAGTCGATCGGTGGAGGGCGGGAGATGGGCGTGCGGCGCTGGACGCGGCTGATCCTCGGGCTGGGCTCGGTCGCGCTCGTCGTGGCCGGCCTCGGAACGGTGCTGGCGCCGAAGCTGAGCGCGGCCCAGCCGTCGCCCCAGGAGCCGGCGCTGGTGCGCCACGCCGCCCGCGAGGTCGAAGTCTACTTCTCGCGGCGGCCCGAGTCGGACGGCGACTTCTCGGCCGTCTTCCCCGTCAGCCGCACGTCACCCGATGCCGGCGTCGCCACGGCCGCGCTGGGGGCGCTGATCGCCGGCCCGACCCCCGACGAGACCGCCGCGGGGTACTTCTCCGAGCTCGGGACGATGCTCGTCGGGCCGTCCAACTGCGGCGGCGCCGACTTCACGATTCGGATTGAGGCGGGCCTGGCGACGGTCCGGTTCTGCCGCGAGATCAGCTCGGGCGGGATCGGTCAGGACGCCCGCGCGAAGAGCGCCCTGGAAGCGACGCTGCGGCAGTTCCCGACGATCCAGCGCACCCGCCTGCTCTCGCCGGCCGGCGACTGCCTGTTCGACATGACCGGCGAGAACCGCTGCCTCAACGCCCCGTAGTCCGGCCGCCGAGTCCGCCCACGAGACGCGGTATGTGTACTTTTACACACGCAGAGCGCGCAAAACGGCCGGTCTGACGCTTGATCTTCCGCCAGGTCGGCCGCACACTGGGATCGGCAGCGGCGCGCTCCGGGATCCTGATGGTGAGGCGCGGTCCCTCCGCCGCTCGCACGCTCTGGGTAGGAGGGACGGCAGCCATGCGGCGTCCGACGTTGATCGGGCTGATCCTGGCGCTGGCCGCCGTCTTCTGGCCCTGGACGGTCGGCGCCGAGGCGCCGACCCTGCGCCTGCTTGGCCAGCAGACCTTCGAGAGCGGGCGCACGTTCCAGGACACCACCGTCGGCGGCCTGTCCGGGCTCGCCTACGATGCGAAGCGCGGCGTCTACTACGCCGTCTGCGACGATCGCGGCGACTACCAGGCGCCGCGCTTCTACACCCTCCAGATCGACGTCGACCAGGGCGGCATCAGGGATGTCCGCTTCGTGGGCGTGACGTTCCTCGACGGCGATGCCGCCACGCCGGGCGTCCAGCCGATCGAGCGCGGCGACAGCGACATGGAGGACATCCAGTTGCTGCCCGACGACACCCTGCTGATCTCGTCGGAGCGCGACCGCGAGAACAGGCCGTGGATCAGGCGATTTGCGCTCGACGGCAGCCTGCTCGACGAGCTGCCGATCCCGCCCAGGTTCATGACGGTCACGGAGTCGGGGCCGGACGGCCGGCCGCGCGTCGTGCGCGGCATCCGGAACAACCTGGGGTTCGAGGGGATGGCCCTGAGCCCCTCCGGCGAGACGCTCTACGTCGCGAACGAGCAGGCGCTCGCCCAGGATGGGCCGACGTCGTCGCCCGAGGCCGGCACCAACGTCCGGATCTCCCGCCTGGAGCTGTACGGCGCCGAAGCCCGGCCGCCCGCCGAGTACGTCTACGCGGTGGAGAAGGCGTTCGCGGCCTCGACCGACCCGAGCTCCCCCTCCGACAACGGCCTCACGGCGCTGGTCTGGGTCCAGCACCTCCTGCCGGGCTACGACCTGCTGGTGCTGGAGCGGGCGTTCGCCGCCGGCGTCGGCAACGACGTCAACGTCTACCTCGCGCAGCTGGCCGACGCGACCGACGTCCGCGACGTCGACGCGCTGCCGTCGCCGTACGGCGGGCGCGTCGTGCGCAAGACCCTGGTTGCCAACATCACCGCGCTCGGCGTCAAGCCGGACAACCTGGAGGCGATGACGCTCGGCCCGCGCCTGCCGAACGGCAACCTGAGCCTGATCGTGATGGCGGACGACAACTTCAGCGCGGCCGGCTCGTCGCCACAGGTCAACCAGTTCATCTTGCTGGAGATCGAGGCGACCGCCCGCTCACGTAGGCAGCCTCCGTCAGCGGGTCGCGGGCGCGCCGGGCGACCTGTCGCTAGCGATCTAGCTGGGAGCGGCCGGGCCGGGTGGCGGACGTGATCGCGCCGATCAGCGCCAGGCCGCTGGCGAACAGCAGCGCGTAGCCGGTCGCCCGGACGGCGTTCGCCGGATCGCCGGCGCCGAGGGCCAGGAGGGCCGTCGCGTAGACCGCCCCGGTCGCCCCGATCCCGAGCACGTTGCCGAGCGTTCGGGCCGTCGAGAGGATGCCCGAGGCGACGCCCCGCCGCTCCGGCCCGACGGCGCCCAGCACCGAGCTATTGTTCGGCGTGGTGAACAGCCCGATGCCGAGCCCGACCACCGCCAGCCCGCCCCCGATCAGCGGCAGCGGCGTGGTGAGATCCATCCAGGAGAGCGAGAAGAGGCCGCAGGCCAGGATCGCCATGCCGGCCGTGGCCGGGATGCGCGACCCGATCTTGTCCGAGAGCGCGCCGCTGAGGGAGGCCATCACCGCCATCGCGATCGGCTGCGCGGTGAGCACCACGCCGACCTGGCTCGGGGCGAGGCCGCGCCCCTGGATCAGCGCGAACGGCAGGATGAAGGTCGTGCCGGCCGCCGCCGCGTAGTTGAGCATCGAGCTGATGACCGGCGCCGTGAACGCCCGCTGCCCGAAGAGCGAGAGGTTGAGCATCGGGCTCGGCGTGCGACGCTCGTGGATCACGAACGCCGTCAGCAGCACCACCCCGAGCGCCAGGCAGCCGATGGTCCACTCCGAGGTCCAGCCCCAACTCCGGCCGCGATTGAGCGCCAGCAGCACGACGATCAGGCCCACCAGGTACACCGCCGCGCCGGCGAGGTCGAACCGCTCGCGCTTGCTGAGCGGCGCCTCCACCCGGAGCGCCCGCCAGCTCACGACCAGCGCCAGCGCGGCGAACGGGACCGGGATCAAGAAGACCGACTGCCAGCCGAACTGGTCGGCCAGGATGCCGCCGAGCGGTGCGCCCGTGGCGAGCCCCAGGTAGACCGTGGTCGCCTGGATGCCGAGCACCCGGCCGCGCTGGCTGGGCGGGAAGACCGCCATCGAGATCGGCGACGAGTTGGCGATGAACATGGCGGCGCCGGCCGCCTGGAGGATTCGGGCGCCGATCAGCGTCAGCACCGACGGCGCGAGGGCGCACAGGATCATGCTGACGATGAATCCCAGCAGTCCGGCCAGGTAGACCCGGCGATGCCCGATCATGTCGCCGAGGCGCCCGAACGTCAGCAGCAGGCCGCTCTGGACCAGCAGGAAGGTCGTGATGATCCACTCGACGGCCGAGATGTCGGTGCCGAAGGCGTCGGCGATCAGCGGCAAGATCGCGTTGAGCACGCTGTTCGAGAGCGCCGTGACGAACGTCCCGACGCCCAGCGCGGCCATGATCGTGAGCCGCCGGGTGGGGCTGACCTCGATCAGCGCGGCGGCAGCGGCCCGCCGCGACGCCACCGACGCGGCACGGCCGCCGGCCGGCGTGGGCGTCCCGGGGGGCTCGCCGGGGACCGACGGACGGGCCTCGGCGCTCATGGACAGACGGCTCCGGAGTGGCGGATCAAGGGCGTCTCCCTGGTCCCAGGCCACTTCGGGGGCTCCTCGTCGAGGTCGCGGTGGCTGAGATCGGTTGCGGATGCTCGCTGCGTAGTGTAGCGCGGGGGAGGCTCGCGTGAGGCCCGTCACGTACACCGGCGACACCGCCAACGACGCCGTGGACACCTGGCTGGACGGCGAGCTGCGCGTCGATCCGATGCCGAAGCTCCCGAGCCGGCTTGCCTGACCGCGCGTCCTGGGAGCACGACCAGTGGTGTGGAGGCTCGACTCACTGCGCCACGGACGATCAGCCGTCGGCGGGACGCAGCAGCGTGAAGAGCACCCGGGCGACCACTGGGCCCGTGGTGCCGTCCACGTCGAGCGGGAGCCCGGGCGGCGCGGTCGTGGCGCTCTCCATCAGCGTGGGCAGTGGCAGCAGAATCAGATGCGCGAGGTCGAGACCGGCCTCGGCACTGATCTCCCCGGCGTCCACGAGAACCAGCAGCACCTGCGATCCCTGGGCGAGGCGGAGGCCGCGATAGCTGGTGGTGAGCTGGGCCGTCCGCCGCTCATCCGCCACGGCCCCGTCGATGCGCGCCCGAATCCAGTGCTCGCTCTTCTCGCCCGGCCCCGCGCCTTCGCACGGCGTCGCCTGACACAGGGTCGGCTCTTGCGCGTAGAGGACCCAGGCCGTGTACACCCGGCCCGGGATCGGCTGCTTCGGCACCATCGTCAGTTCGACGGCACCATCGCCGAGACAGAGCCAGGCCCTGCCCTCGATCTTCGACCCACTCCAGGAGGTCAGATTTCGGTCGTGGCAGTACTGGTCACGATCGGGCTCGACGATGCTGCTCCCGATCACGTCGACCAGGCCGTGTGACGTGACGAGCAGGACGATGGCCAGACCGACGGCGCTGACCGCGACGATCTCGGTGAGGAAGAGCCGCATCTCGACGCTCCGCTGCAGACCTTCTCCGGAGTGCCAGCTTCAGCACCCTCCCAGGGCTGCGCCTGAAGCCTACGCCCGAGATCCCGGTGGCGGCATCAGGGAAAGTGCGTACGCCCACCACGATTCTCTACGCAGATGTCGTGACGGCATGCGCGTGGGCGGCGAATGCACACGTGGGGGAGATTGACGGCGGCGTTGACAGGGCGGCCAGGGCTGGCTACAGTCTCGGCCGGATACCCGGCGCGGCGACCCGACGCCGGGCAACGATCGCCGATCGCTGGCCTGGATCTCGGCGGCCGATCGACCCTGTCGCGGGTCCGGTCGGACCCTGACAGGAGACGGAACATGGACAAGAAGGTAGCCATCGTCACGGGCGCCGGGAGCGGCGTCGGCAGGGCAACGTCGCTCGCGCTCCTGAAGGCGGGGTGGAGTGTGGCGCTCGCGGGACGACGCCTGGAGCCCCTCGAAGCGGTCATCGCCGAAGCCGGAAACGACGGGGAGCTGGGTCTCGCCGTCTCGACCGACGTCGGCAATCCCGACTCGGTCCGCGCGCTCTTCGCCAAGACGAAGGAGACGTTCGGACGGCTCGACCTGCTTTTCAACAACGCCGGTACGGGCTCGCGCCCGCTGCTCGAAGACCTGACCGACGAGCAATGGCTGACCGTCGTCAACACCAACCTGAACGGGCCGTTCTACTGCACGCGCGAAGCGTTCAAGATCATGAAGGACCAGGACCCGCGGGGCGGACGGATCATCAATAACGGCTCGATCTCCGCCCACACCCCGCGACCGAACTCGGCGCCGTACACCTCGACGAAGCACGCGATCAGCGGGCTGACCAAGGCCACGGCGCTGGACGGGCGGAAGTACGACATCGCCTGCGGCCAGATCGACATCGGGAACGCCTTGACGCCGATGTCCGAGCGCATGCAGGTCGGCATCCTCCAGCCGAACGGCGAGATGGTCCCCGAGCCGCTCTTCGACGTCAATCACGTGGCGCAGGCGGTCCTCCACATGGCGAGCCTGCCGCTTGACACCAACGTCCTGTTCATGACGATCATGGCGACCAAGATGCCGTTCGTCGGTCGGGGTTAGGAGAAGGGGGCCGCGCCGTGCCAGCGTTTCAAGCGTCCAACCTGCTGGTCTTGATGTCAGACCAGCACAACCGCCTGGTGATGGGCTGCGCCGGCCACCCGGACGTCAAGACCCCGAACCTCGACGCACTCGCGGCGCGGGGCACCCGCTTCGCCAACGCCTACACCAATAGCCCGATCTGCGTCCCTTCGCGCGCCGCGATGGCGACCGGCCGCTACCCGCACCAGCTCGAGGTCTGGGACAATGCCGCCCCGTACGCCGGCCGCCCGCCCTCCTGGGGCCACCGGCTGATCGCCGCCGGGCGGCACGTCACCACCATCGGCAAGCTCCACTTCCGGGGCGACCAGGACGACACCGGCTTCCCCGATCAGCGGATCGCTCTCCACTGCCACGAGGGGCTGGGAGATTATCAGGGGCTGCTCCGCCAGGACATGCCGCCGCGGTTCCAGCACCGCAAGTACCTGCTGGAGGCCGGGCCCGGCGACTCGGAGTACGTCCGCTACGACCGGGCGATCGGCACCGAGGCCGTGCGCTGGCTCCGCGAGGAGGCGGCGTCTCACGCCGAGCCGTGGGCGCTGTTCGCCTCGTTCGTCTGCCCGCACCCGCCGTTCATCGCGCCGCCCGAGTTCATGGCGCTCTACGATCCGAATCAGATTTCGTTGCCGGTCGGCTGGCGCCCGGAGGAGTGGGTCCATCACCCGGCCCTCGACCTACGTCGCCGGATCATGTTCCACGAAGAGCCCCTGGACGAGCGGACGTTCCGCCAGGCGATCTGCGCCTACTACGCCCTCGTCAGCTTCATGGACGACCAGATCGGGCAGGTGCTCCGCGCGCTCGACGAGGCCGGCCTGACCGACTCGACCCGCATCCTCTACACCAACGACCACGGCGACATGGTCGGCAAGCACGGGCTCTGGTACAAGAGCGTGATGTACGAGGACTCGGCCGGTGTCTCGATGATCGTGGCCGGCCCGGACGTCCCGGCCGGCAAGGTTTCCGAGACGAACGTCACCCTCGTGGACGTCTTCCCGACCGCCCTCCAGGCGACCGGCGTCGATCCCGTGCCCGAGGACGCCGACCTGCCCGGGCTCTCGCTCCTGGAGCTGGCGAACGAGGATCGACGCCGCTCGCGCCTCGCCTTCTCGGAGTACCACGCCAGCATGTCGGCGAGCGCCAGCTTCATGGTCCGTGACAATCGGTACAAGCTGATCTACTACGTCGGGATGCCGCGCCAGGTCTTCGACCTGGAGGTCGATCCCGACGAGCGCCACAACCTGGCGGACGACCCGGCCCGCGCCGAGACCGTCCGTCGCCTCGAAGCGGCGCTGCGGACGATCTGCGACCCCGAAGAGATCGACCGGCTTGCGAAGGCGGACCAGCGGCGGCGGATCGAGGCGGTCGGGGGAGCGGAGGCGATCGTCGCCGGCGGGGTGAAGTTCACGCACTCGCCCCCAAATCGCCAGTTCCAAATGCCCCCGCCGGGGTATGTCCGTTTACCGGCACTACCCCCGCGAGGCTCCACCCCTCCGGACCGCCCACCGTCACCCTAACCTCCATGGCCTCGAGCAACAGGCGCCGCTGCTGGAAGGGCAGCCCATCCAGCACGTCGCCCACGGCCTCGCAGAGGGCGATCACCTCCTCGATCGCCGCCAGCGGCGCGCGCCACCGGGCGTGCCGCTCCTCGAGGCCGACCAACTCGGCTTCCAGGCGATTGCGCTCGGCCTGCAATTGGCGGATCTGGCGCTCGACGAGGTCCCACGGGAATCCGTCGCCGCCCGCCCTGCGGTACCGCTCCAACAGGCGGTCCTGCTCGCGCACAATCCGCCCGAGTTCGCGCTTCACGGCGGAGATGTCGGCGTTCGGTGCCTCCTGCTGCTCGCTCAGGCGACGGTACTCGGCCATGATCAGCTCGCGATCCTTCAGCCGCAGTAGGACCTGACTCCAGACCCACTCGTCCAGGCGCGATGCCACGACCATGGAGGCGCCGCACGCGCCCGCAGCGGTCGTCCTCGAACCGCAGCGATAGTACGCTCGGCCACCGCTGGGGCTCGGCTGGTAGCTGCAGCCACAGACGCCGCACCGCAGTCGCCCGCGCAGCAGATAGGGCCGTTCGACGTTGCGCGTCTCGGACCCACGGGCCGGGCCGATGCGCTCGGCACGCCTCTGCTGCACCGCGTCCCAGGTCGCGGGCTCCACGATGGCGGGCGTCGTCCCCTCCGGCAGCCTCACCCATTCCTCCGGAGGGCGCAGCTTCGACTTGCCGTGTCGCTCCCACTTCCAACGAAACTGCCAGGCTTCGCCCTTGTAGGCAGGATTCGTCAGGATCGAGGCGATGACGGAATGATCCCAAAACGCTCGACGATCGGCACGGGCAGGATCGCGCGGCGTCCGATAGCCGACAGAAGGCGATGCGACCCCTCGCGCGTTGAGCAGCCGGGCGATGCCCCGATCCGACTGGCCAGCCAGCGCCAGCTGGTAGATCTCGCGCACGATCGCGGCCCGCGGCTCATCCACGGAGCGCGTCCCGGAGCCATGGTCGTAGTGGCAGCCGTAGAGCCAGGCGCCCTGGCCCTGCAGCTTCCCGGAGAGGACTCGGCCGCGCCGCCCGCGCATGGTGCGCTCGCCCAATGCCTTGGCCTCACGCTGGCCCGCGTACCCCTTGACGTAGCGAATCAGGCCGGCCTCCGGACTGTCGTCCTTCGGCTCGCTCACGAACTCCACCTCGCACCGATGGTGCAGGGCCTCGGAGATGATGATCGCCTGGTGGTCGGGATCGCGAGCCAGACGGTCGATCGAATACGCGATCAAGATGTCGACCTCGCCCCGACGGATCCGCGCCCTGACCGCCGTCAGGAGGTCGCGCTCCCACAACTCCTGCCCGGTGTGTGCTTCGCGCACCACATCGTGGATACGGTACCCGCGCCCCTCACAATAGGCGATCGCCGCATTCTCTTGAGTAGACACTCACGGTTCGCTCATTTTCAGGGGTGGTTGGCGAGAAAGGCTGCTGAGGCGAGAGTAGAGGTCGGGCGGGCAGCGGAGCACGTCGAGGATGTGGCACTGGAGGGGTGAGAGTGGGGAGAGATGGAACAGGCGGGAGTCCGGGGTGGTGATGCT
>Ga0209382_10009146_pt1 | contig 12424 bp, 3 predicted proteins | sample SoiMetdeltSBSDD5_FD_187599 | JGI IMG/M metagenome (GOLD analysis project Ga0209382, IMG submission 187599) | Bulk soil microbial communities from a Populus tree surrounding site in Tennessee, USA - Soil MetaG P. deltoides SBSDD5 (SPAdes) (version 2) | ecosystem: Environmental > Terrestrial >... | reverse complement strand
GGCAGGCCGAACCGGAACTGTCCCGCAGGCCGGCTGTTCACGTCGGCGGGTAATTGAGCCGCGCAACATCGGGGCGGTGGAAAGAGCATTGATGCCCCACATTCGATGTGTAGGGTTGCGAGAGAAGGCGCCCTTCATCTCCGCCCAAGCCTGAAGGCTGTGGGTGGAGTATTCCCGGCGCGGGAGGATAAAATGGAACCGGAAGTCGACTTAGCGCTTCCGAATCAGCGCCATTTGAAGCAAAGAACTCACCGCGAAATATTAATTGATTTCGCCCTATGGAAATCGGCGTTTCAGGGAGGATAAAGATGGACCTGGGGATCAAAGATCGTGTAGCGATGGTGGCCGCTGCGAGCAAAGGCGTCGGAAAAGCCTGCGCGATGGCATTGGCGCGGGAGGGCTGCAAAGTCTCGATCTGCGCGCGCAGCGCCGAGGAGTTAGAGAAGACCCGGTCGGAGATTGAAGCGGGCGGCGAAGCGATCTCCGTAATCGCGGACGTCTCTTCGGCAAGCGACCTGGAAGCCTGGTATCAGCGGACGATTGACCGCTTCGGCCATGTGGACATTCTGGTGACCAACACCGGCGGCCCCCCGGTCAAACGTTTTATGGAATTGAGCGACGAGAGCTGGCTGTCGGGCGTCGAGTCAACCCTGATGAACGTGGTGCGGCTGTCGCGCATGGTTATTCCCGGTATGCGGGAGAGGCGTTGGGGAAGAATCATTCACCTGACTTCGCTCGTCGCCAAGCAGCCGATAGATGAGCTGACGATTTCGAGCACGCTGCGCGCGGGGCTGTCAGGGTTGACCAAGACGATGGCCAATCAGGCCGGGCCTCACAACATCACCGTCAACGCGATCCTGACCGGATTCATCCTGACCGACCGGCAATACGCTCTCGCCGACGTTCGCGCGCAAGAACAGGGGATAACTCACGAAGAATATTTCGCCGGGCAGGCGGCTGAAGTCCCGCTGCGACGGATCGGCGAGCCGCGCGAGCTTGGCGAGGTCGTGGCCTTCCTGGCCTCGGAGCGCGCGAGCTACTTGACGGGAGTTTCGTTGCAGGTTGATGGAGGGCTGATTCGCTCGACTATGTAAGCGCTGAAAAGAACTTTGGGTCTTTGGGAATTGCCGTGAGACACCCCAACATCTTGCTGTTTAGAAAAAGAAGGAGAAACCTCGGATTCGACGGATCAAAACGGATTTTCACGGACTCCACTTTGTCCAATTTGATTTTGGAAATTAATCGCCAAATCGAGCTTTGTTTTCAGCGCTTGGGAAATATGTGAAGTTTGCTTTCGAAGTTGACTTCACATATTCCTCCGCCGCATCGCGGCGCCTTGAATTTAGCCGTGGGTTTCAACCCACGGAGCGGTTGGCGAATATTCCTGCGTCGTGTCAGCGACGGTTGAAGTTTCACGCTAATTGGCGTCTGTGCGAGGCTCAATCGTCGCTGACGCGACGGTAAAAGCATTTCACCCCCACCGTGGGTTGATGGTCTTTGAAAAATAAATGCAACAAACGTCTTCTCGGTCGCGGAGCGACCACGTGAGCTTAGCCCGGCTTTTCAAAGCCGGGGCGACTAACGCTCTCTGGCTTTGAAAAGCCGGGCTAGGATCAAATGCCGCTCCGCGGCAGGGGAATTTCGCCCTTGCTATGATGATGTATGGGAAATAAATGCAACGACTGCCGAATCCCATCTACTGCCGTCGGTCGGATTGCCGAATTCGTGGTTGCATTTATTTCTCAAAGACCATAAACCCACGGCTAAATTCAGGCGCCGCTGACGCGGCGGGGAGAGACGAACAAAAGGATAAAGTCGAGCACGGATTGATCCGTCCTGATCCGTCTTAATCTGTTAAATCCGTGGTATCTCCGAGAGATTGAATTGGCCGCCAGATGTCGGGGGCTTTCATTGACCGCGAAGAAACAGGATGGCGACCGCCCCCTCGTGTGGAATGGGTAAAGCCGAGTTTAGTTAACGTCTTCAATCAATATTTCTCTCTCTCCGAACAACCTTTCTGCGCAGACGCCATGGGCCGAGCACTCTTGGATGAGCCGATTTGATTCAATGATCGGGCGGGACTGTTCGGTATACTTAAGGCTCATAATATGGCCCAGCCAAGGTTCTTGCCCCATGGCGTAGACGAATACGGATTTGCTATTGAATCGCCGTACGATATCAATAGCCTGGTCAAAGTTGGACCCGGCCAGGCGGCGCGACTCGTCCATGGCGCGTTCTATCTTCCTGGTCATCAACGGGCCGTACAACCAGCTCAGCGGCGCGCCATCACACTCCATACCAAGGAAGATCGCATCAACGTTTCCCACTTCGCTAAACAGATGTTCATACAACCGCGGCTCGAGATTGCACGAGTCCGCCGCGAATAAGAGCGAATGATTGCCGATACGAACGAGGTGCGCCGCCTTACAATGGATATTGAGGTCTGAATGCTCACCCAAAAAGGGCAAGGCGCTGATCGAGCCGTTCTCCCACTCCACACTCTCCATCTCACCCAGTTCGATCACGTTTCGACATCCGATATTCTTCAGAATCAGTTTCAGCGACGGGTCTTGGAGGAACCCTCCGGAACTGGACGGCACGATAATGTTCTTCACCTTGTGTTTGATCTGCAATAATGTCTCGAATAGAACATGATCCTGATGGTTATGCGTGATTATCACATAATCGATCGAATCGGGCAGATCCTGGTAGGTATACCTCGAAACATTCGACTCGTATGTGTAACTCAGCACCGGATCAAAGAGCAGGCTCACATGCTTGGTTTCCAGAAGAATGCAGGCATGCCCAAAGTAACGCCACCTCACACCGTTCCCCCTATAAGGCGAATAGGGGAGAGGCGGATCGGGCGTCAAGAAAGAATAGACGAGCCGCTCCGACTCTTCAGGCGGCTTGAGCATCTCTTTGATCTCTCCCCAGGGCCGCGGGATCGACTTCAACCGAAACAATTCGTCTACCACTTCGTCATCGAAAGGCGTTCGAAGATGAAAAAGGGATTCGGATTCCAACCGCGGCGTGCTCAACACAAACGGGCGGTCATCTCCAGTCAACACCGAAAGCATTAAGCTCTGGGCGGAGCGATCGTAATACCGGCTCCGATACAGTAGCGGCTCGATGACTCGAAAACTCGGATTGTTGTTCAGATCATAGACCAGCTCGACATAGCCCTTCAGGATGTCCGGCACCAGCTTGTAGAGCGGCTGCAGCGAGAAACCTTTGGCCTGCGTCCTCAACATTTCGTCGAGGGCCGCGATGGCCTCGGAGAGTTCTATCAAATGTGGTCGCATCTGTTTCGTCTGTTCTCGTAACCTCTTGATCTCATCAACTCGCTTCCCGCCGTAATCGACGAAAGGGCCCCCGAGAAGTTTCGGGTTCTTGACGGCGTTAGCATGCACCTGCGGGGCATTGATATAGGAATCCATTATTTTAAAGTGGCGTTCCGTCAGGTTTCTTGCCGCGGTTGCCGGCGGAATCAAATGCGACCAGGCGTACCATAAGTCGAACAGTGGTTCGACCTGGATATTCGGGCGGAGATATAGCGCGTCATTGTGCATATTGGCTCCAATTGATAGGTTAGACTGCTTGTCGACAGGTTTGACCGCTAGGAATGGTCAGCTCAAGATTGGATTGTCTCGGCGCCGTTAAGGCAGGCGCTGATCTGCAGCGCCAGGGTCTCTACATGAGGGGCGCTCAACATTGTATCGTGCGTACCGGGAACTTCGACTATTCGCACTCCTCCGGCGATCAGTTCACCCCATCCCATAGTGGGGTCCTGAATCATTTTTATAATTTTCTCGCTGTGTTCAGACCCGTCGGGCGAGGCGTTGACCAACGGCATCGGGATCTTAAACAGAGTGCAGGCGCCCGGATAGACTCGAGGAACATAATTGCGAATAGCCCTCCCGTTTGTTCTGTACACGCGCAGGAAGGAACGGGCCTGAGCGACATCGATATCGGGAGGCAGCAAATTCGCGCTTATCGCTTTCTTTAGGATATAGTCGATTCGTTCTTCACTTTGGTATTTCTCCAGGTCCTCTCTCAAAATCGTCAGTTGTCCGGAAAACAGCTCAATCAGCAGCGCCGCGTCATCAGCTTCTTCGTCAATATATTCTTCATCGTCCGCGATAGATTCTTTCCTCAAGGCCAAGGCTATGGCGTCGAACAATAGCAGTTGACTAACCTCTTGCCCTTGCTCGACAAGTTGCTGCGCCATCTCGTAGGCGATGACGCCGCCGAGCGACCAGCCTCCTATAAAATAGGGCCCCTCAGGCTGGACTGTCCTCATGGCCTTGACGTAATGCGAGGCCATATCTTCGATGCTTGTATGAATCAGCTCTTCTCCATAGAGACCTGACGACTGTAAGCCATAAAACGGCTGATCCGGACCCAGACATCGAGCCAGATCCAAATAACAAAGCGCGGTTCCGCCGGCGGGATGTACGCAGAACAGCGGCGGTCGTGACCCGGAAGACTGAAGCTCGACCAGAGAAGACCAGGATGTGGAATGAGATCCTTGGCGAAGAATACCGGCCATCCGCTCAACAGTCCCTTCCTGAAACAAAGCAGATAGCGGTAATTGCCGCCTTAATACCTGCCGAATCCTGGCCATCAGCCCCACAGCCAATAGCGAATGCCCGCCCAGATCGAAAAAGTTGTCCGTGACGCTAACAGGATGAATGCCTAAAACATCTTCCCAGATTCGCGCCAGGCGGAGTTCCAAAACATCGCGTGGCGCGACATAGTTTTTTCCTATCGGTTGCCGCGTATCGGACAGCGCCGGCAATCTCGCGCGGTCTATCTTACCGTTCACCGTTAATGGCAGTTCTTCCAGCGCCACAATCGCATCCGGAACCATGTATTCAGGCAGCCTCTCTCTGACATGGCTCTTCAGTTCGGCGGCTGGCGCCCCTCCTTCTGCCATCACATACCCGACGAGCAGCTTTCCTCCTCTATCGTCTTCCCTCACGACTACCACGCTCTGCTTCACCAGTCGGTGTTCATTCAATACCGCTTCGACCTCTCTCGGCTCGATTCGGTATCCCCTCACCTTGACTTGATCGTCAAGCCTTCCCAGAAATTCGATCTTCCCGTCGACCAGAAACCTCCCGACGTCTCCTGTCCGGTACAACCTCGCCCCACATTCATGGCCGTCCAGTTCAGGAATGAATCTTTCTGCCGTTAACTCCGGCCGATTCAGGTATCCTCTCGCTATTCCATCTCCCCCTATGCAGAGCTCTCCAGGAACTCCAACTGGCGCCAATTGACCATTCTTGTCAAATATTCTTATCCTCGCGTTGTCGAGGGGGGTTCCGATGATATTCTTTCCGCCGGCTTCGCTTGCCCCTACGCTATGGCTGACGCAAATGATTGTTCCCTCAGTCGGGCCATATAGCACTTCAACCCCTGACCCTTTAAACACCGTCTTTAGCTCTCTCAGCAACTCCGACGGCACCAACTCTCCTCCCACAAAGACTTTCTCAATATTTCCATACTCAGGGCCGTTTGCCGGCTCTTTCTTTATGCCTTCTATTATTTGTCTCATCAATGCCGGTACGGCATGAACGATATTTACTTTCTTCAATTCGTCGAGCAATAGGCTTAAATCCAGAATCTGCTCTCGACTTAGTAGATTGACCTTACCTCCGGCAATCATCGGATTCAATAGTTCGAACAGGGAGATGTCAAAAGAGAAACTTGCCAGGCACAACATCTCCTGCGCAGCCCCAAAGCCGAATTTCATGCGACTCAGCGCCAGCAATCCCGCCAGATTCCCGTGCGTGACCACAACGCCTTTAGGTTGTCCGGTTGAACCTGAAGTATAGATCACGTAAGCCAGGTTCTTGTCTTCAGCGTCGTTGCTCGGATTTCCGTCCCCGCACTTCTCGATCTCTGCCCACTCCTCTTCCAGGTCTATCACTCTGACCTGATCCGCCTGGAGCCTCTCGCGCTCTCCTCTTCTGGTCAAGACGGCGCCGACGACCGCGTCTTCCGCCATGAACCTCAGCCTTTGTTCCGGATAGCTCGGATCCATCGGCAAATATGCGCCTCCGGCCTTCCACACCCCCAACAGCGCGACGACCATCTCGATCGACCTCTCCAGACACACGCCCACCAAGACTTCAGGCCCGATTCCCACCTTCTTCAAGTAGTGTCCCAGTTGATTGGCCCTGTGGTTAAGCTCTCGATAACTGACCTGTTCTTCCTGATAGATCATCGCCACGGCCTCAGGGCTTCTCTCAACCTGTTCTTCAAAAAGCTGATGGATGCGGATGTCTCGCCCGTCCCCAATTTTCATCCCTTCCCCGCTTTCGAGAATCTGCCTCTTCTCCGTCTCGTCCATCAGCTCGATTCCGTTGATTCGCCGATCCGCGTCTCTGGCTACCGCCTCCACTACTCTCTCGAAATGTCTGGCCATCCTCCGGATCGTCCCTGCCTCGTAGAGATCCAGGCTGTATCCAAGACCACCTGCGATCCCGCCTCTTCCCTCTGTCAATCCCAGCATCAGGTCAAATTTGGCCGCGCCGCTCCCTTCTCCGATCTCGCTCACCTTCAGCCCTTTCATCTCCAGCGCCTCCGGCCCGGCGTTCTGCAGCGACATCATGACCTGAAACAACGGGTTCCGGCTCAGGTCTCGCTGAGGGTTGATCTCCTCCACCAGCTTCTCGAACGGCACTTCCTGGTGCGCATAAGCCCCCAGCGCCACCTCTCGCTCTCTCCTAACCAACTCTCTGAAGCTCGGGTTACCGCTCAAGTCCGTCCTCAACACCAGCGTATTGACGAAGAATCCGATCAACCCTTCCACCTCTCGCCGTGTGCGGTTGGCGATCACTGTTCCGACACTGAGATCCTCCTCTCCGCTGTAACGCATCAAAAGCGCCTTGAAGGCGGCCATCAGCGCCATAAACAACGTGGCCCCTTCTCGCCGACTGAGTTCCTTCAATCCGTCGTGAACTTCCGCGCCGATCCATATAGGCTCTCCTCCTCCTCGAAAGCTGGGAGCAGCCGGCCTCACATGGTCAGCGGGCAATTCGACTGTTGCCGCGCCCCTGAGCTGTTCTCTCCAATACCCGACCTCGTTTTCCAATACCTCTCCGGCCAGATACTCCCGCTGCCAAACAGCATAGTCCGCGTATTGAATCTCCAGCTCCGGCAGCGACGATTCGGCTTCCGCGCTGTCCAGGCTATATGCTTGGTAGAGCGCTCCGACCTCTCTGATCAAGATTCCAGTCGACCATCCATCGCTCACGATGTGGTGCATGGTGAAGAGCACTACGTGTTCCTCTTCTTCAAGCTTCAGCGCCTTCACTCTCAGCAGAGGCCCTCGGCTCAGGTCGAATCCTGTTCCCGCCTCCTCTCTCACTAATCTCCGGACCTCTTCTTCTCTTTCAAATCGGGGAAGGCTTGTCAGATCATGCGCCGCCAAGCTCCGCGGCCCCCATTCATCGATCACCTGCGTCGGCTCATCTCCGTCCACTTCGAACCGCGTCCTCAACACCTCATGTCTTCGGACGATCTCATTGATCGCTCTTTCCAGCGCCGAATGGTTCAACTTTCCTTCTAGCCCTACTGCGCTAGGGATGTTGTAAAACGAACTATTCGGCATCAACTGATCCAAGAACCACAGCCGCCGCTGCGCGAACGAGAGCGGCAGCCTCGTCGCCCCTTGGCTCTCTCTCGGGACTCTGACCAGCGGCGGCGCTTGCGCTTTCTCTCCGGCTCTGATCGCGCCTTCTATTCTGCGCGCCAAGCCTTCCACCGTAGGATCTTCGAAGATGCTCCTCACCCCGATCTCCACGCCGAATGCGTTCCTCACGCGAGAAACCACCTGCGTCGCCAATAATGAATGGCCTCCGATCTCGAAAAAGTTGTCATAGATTCCGACTCGATCGGTCTTCAGGGCTTCCTCAAAGATCCCGACCAGGATCTCCTCAACGGCCGTCCGTGGCGCGACCCAACCGCTTTCATTCGCCATCATTCTTTGCGGCGCGGGAAGCCCCCGGCGATCGATCTTGCCATTGGCGGTCAGCGGCAAGCGCCCCATCTCCATCCATTCACTGGGAACCATATATTCGGGGAGCCGCTGCCGTAGCGCCGTGCGCAACGCGACGAGGTCGGCCGTCATTCCGGGCTCAGCGACGATATACGCCGCCAGACGCCTATCGCCGGAACCGTCCTGGCGCAACACCACCGCGGCGTCCGCGATCCCCGGCTGTTGACGCAACGCAACCTCGATCTCCCCAGGTTCTACGCGGTAGCCCCGAATCTTGACCTGGTTGTCGACGCGACCCAGATACTCGATGGTCCCGTCTCTGAGATGGCGGGCCAGATCGCCGGCGCGATAGACGCGGCTGCCGACTGCGGAGCTGTGGGGGTCTGGCAGGAATCGCTCGGCCGTCTGTTCGGGCCGGTTCAGATAGCCGCGCGCGACCCCCACGCCGCCCAGGTACAATTCACCGACCACGCCCACCGGCACGGGCTGCCATTCGGCATCCAGAATATAAGTCCGGCAATTGGCGATCGGACTGCCGATGGGCGGATGCTCCAGGCTTCCGAGAGCGCCGCCCCCGGCTTGCCAGGCTGTAATGACGTGGGTTTCTGAAGGGCCGTAGTAATTCCAGACCTGGAGCCGTTGTTGCTCCAACCAATCCCACCATCGCGGCGCAATCTGCATCTGCTCGGCAGTGGAGATCAGTTCACGCAGAGAGTCGCAGCCGACGGCGGCCAGTTCCTCCAGTACGGAGTCGACGACGGCTGCCGGCAGATTGAGGCGCTCGACACGGTTGTTACGAATCTCGCGGCTGAGCAACCGCGGATCACGTTGTTGCTCCCGGTCAATCAGCACTACGGCGCCGCCAAATGCCCAGGTCGTGAATAAATCGAGGAAGCTCACGTCGAAGTTCAACGACGAGAACTGCAGCGTCCGAGATTCAGGGAGTTGTTTGGTCCCATCCCAATAGACCAGATTGGCGAGCGCCCCATGAGAGAGCGCGACGCCTTTGGGCCTGCCAGTCGAGCCTGAAGTGTAGATGACGTAAAGAAGGTTATCGGGATCGATAGCCAGTCGCGGAGGAGTCGAAGACCCGGCTTCGATCCTCTCACGGTCCTGGTCTAGACTGAGAATCTTCGCCGCGCCGCCTTCCAGCAGTCGCTCCACAGTCTTCCCTGCTTCCCCGGCCGTCACAAGCCATTCAACCCCTCCATCCGTGACCACGTACCGGAGGCGCTCAACCGGATAGGACGGATCCAAGGGCACACAGGCGGCTCCGGCCTTGAGCGCCCCCAGCACCGCTTCCACCATTCCCATCGAGCGCTCGACACACACTCCGACTCGGCTCTCTACTCCCACTCCCCCGGTTCGCAGATAGTTGGCAAGCTGATTGGCTCGGCGCTCCAGCTCTTCATAACTCACCTGCTCATCCCCGAAGACCACTGCCACCGCCTCAGGCGTCCGCGCCGCCTGCGCTTCAAATAGATAATGGACACAACTGTTCTCAGCTAAGGCGTCCGCTGTCCGATTCCATTCAAAGAGTATCTGCCGCCGTTCATCAGGCAGCAATAATTCCAGTTCCGAGAGAGGCGTCAGAGGGTCGGCGACAATGTTCTCCAGCAGCGTTTTGAAATGCTCGATCAGACGCTCAACGGTCACCGCCTCAAACAGGTCGGTGCTATAGCTGATATCGCCGATCAAGCGATTCGGAGTCTCCATTGCCGTGAGCAATAGATCAAATTTTGCCGTCTCATCTGGAACTCCAAAGCCGCTCAGTCGCAAGCCTGCGGGCCCCAAACTCTCCGCCTGCGCATTCTGTAGAACCAACATGACCTGGAACAAAGGGTGCCGGCTTAAGTGACGTTCTGGCTGCAAATGTTCGACCAGGCTCTCAAACGGCAGGTCTTGATGGGCATAGGCGCCGAGGCAAACTTCCCGCACTCGCCCCAGCGCGCCTTGAAAGTTAAGCCTCCTTCCGACGCTTGTCCGCAGCACCAGGGTATTGGTGAAGAATCCGATCAGCGCCTCTATCTCCACTCGTGTGCGATTGGCGATCGGCGAACCGACGGCGATCTCTTCCTGTCCGCTGTATCGCATGAGCAGCGTCTGGAAGGCCGCCAGCAGCGTCATAAACAGCGTCACCCCTTCACGCCGGCTCAGCGCCCGCAGCTCATGCGACAACTCCTCTGAGAGCGCGAAGGTCAAGTTCGTACCGCGATAGCTGATCTGTGGCGGGCGCGGATGGTCGGTCGGTAACTCCAGCGGCGCCAGCCCCGCCAACTGCCGCCGCCAGTAATTCAAATGCAGTTCCAGCGTTTCGCCTTGCAACCAGTTCCGCTGCCAGACGGCGTAATCGGCATACTGGATCGGCAACTCCGGCAGCGGCGACGCCTCGCCGTCGCTATAGGCCCTGTAGAGCGTTCCGACCTCTCTGACCAAAATACCCGCCGACCATCCGTCACTGACGATATGATGCGTGGTGAAGAGGACCACGTGATCTTCCTCGTCCAGCTTCAGGACTTTGACCCTCAACATCGGTCCCCGACTCAGATCGAATCCTGTCCCCGCATCCTCTCTTGCTATCCGGGCAGCCATGGCGTCTCTCTCTTCCCGAGAAATGCCCGTCAGGTCTTCCACTTCCAATCGCCGCGGCTCCCACGGGTCTATCACCTGCGCCGGCTCGCCGGCTTCCACTTTGAACCTAGTCCTCAAAACCTCGTGCCTTCGGATGATCTCATTTATCACTCTCTCCAGAGCCTTGAGGTCCAATCTACCCTCCAGCCTCACCGACCGTGGGCTATTGTAAAACGGATTGTTCGGCGCCAGTTGGTCCAAAAACCACAACCTCTGCTGCGCGAACGACAGCGGCAGCCTCATCCCTCCTTCGCCTTCTCTGGAGACTCTGACCAGCGGCGGCGCCTCCAGTCCCCCTCCGGCTCGCATCGTTTCCTCGATCTTTCGCGCCAGCCCCTCCGCCGTCGGCGCCTCGAAGACGCTCCCAACTCCGATCTCCACCCCGATCGCACTCCTCACCCGCGACACCACCTGCGTCGCCAATAACGAATGGCCTCCGATCTCGAAGAAGTTCTCTCCCCTCCCTACACCTTCGACCTTCAGCACTTCCTCGAATATCCCCGCCACCATCTCCTCGATCGGCGTTTGCGGCCCAGCGGAATCCGCCGCCAGCTCTCTCGCGCCGCCTTCCACTATCGGCAGTCTCTTCCGGTCTATCTTCCCGTTAGCCGTCAGCGGCATCTCCTCCAACACCTCGATCGCTTCCGGAGCCATGTACTCCGGCAGCCTTTCCCGAAGATATCTCTTCAGCTCTCCTCCACTAACCTCTCCTTCTCCAACCACGTACCCGATCAGCTTCTTCCCTCCCCTCTCGTCCTCTCTCGCCACCACCACGCTCTGCTTCACCGATCCATGCTCGTTCAACACCGCCTCGATCTCTCCCAACTCGATCCGGTATCCCCTCACCTTCACCTGATTGTCCGCCCGCCCGATGAACTCGACCCTCCCGTCCGGCAGATACTTCACCACATCTCCAGTCCGGTATGACCTCTCTCCTCCTTCGCCCCCGAACTGGTCCGGGATGAACCTCTCCGCCGTCAGATCCGGCCTTCCCCAATACCCTCTCGCCACTCCCGCTCCCGAGATGTATAACTCTCCTCTCACTCCCACAGGCGTCGGCCTCATTTCTCGATCCAGTACGTAGACCTCCGTGTTCGCGATCGGATGTCCGATCGGCGCCGCGCTTCTTCTCTCTTCTTCCTCGCTCACTCTCCAGGTCAACGATCCGATCGTCGTCTCCGTCGGCCCGTAATGATTGATCACCTGGCATCCCTCTCTTCGCTCCTCAATCCTCTCCAACAACTCCACCGGCGCCGCCTCTCCTCCCAGGATCAGATACTTCCACGGCAGCGCATTCTCATCGCCCGCCTGCGACCCCATCAGCGCGCCCAGGTGCGACGGCACGATCTTCAGCACATCGATCGGATTCCTCTTCAGATACCCCTCGAACTTCGCTCCGTCTGTCGCCACTTCGTAACTCAAGAAATGCAAGCACCCACCGCTCACCAGCGACGGATAGATGCAAGTATTCCCAAGGTCCGCCGTGATCGTCGAAACCGTCGCAAACTGCAGCCCCTCTTCACTCCCTCTCTCCAATAACCCAAATTGCCGGCACATCTCCTGTGTATAATTGACCAGGCTTCCATGCCGGACCATGACCCCTTTCGGCCGGCCCGTTGATCCTGAGGTGTAGATCACATAGGCCAGGTTCTCCGCCGCCACTCCACTCTCCGGTTCTCCATCGCTCTCCTCAACAATCCGCTCCCACTCCTCATCCAGACATACTATCTGTCCCCAGAACGCAGGCAGTCGCTCCTCCAATCCTTTCTGCGTCACCACCACTCC
>Ga0209382_10009144_pt1 | contig 12426 bp, 8 predicted proteins | sample SoiMetdeltSBSDD5_FD_187599 | JGI IMG/M metagenome (GOLD analysis project Ga0209382, IMG submission 187599) | Bulk soil microbial communities from a Populus tree surrounding site in Tennessee, USA - Soil MetaG P. deltoides SBSDD5 (SPAdes) (version 2) | ecosystem: Environmental > Terrestrial >... | reverse complement strand
GCCCGAATAGCGATCGCTGTCGACTTGCGTAACCTTGCCTGTCGCCAGGTCCAGATAAGCCACGTGCAGTGCATTGTCGGTAAACGCGATCAGCTTGGAGTTGGGCGACCAAGCCGCGTTCGAATAGAACCCGGTCGTCTCGCCCAGGCGAAATCGTTTCGTCTCCCCCGAGCCTGTCTGTTCGCGCAACACGAGTTCGTACTCGCCCGATTCGTCGGAGAAATACGAGATCCAACGCCCGTCCGGCGACCAGGAAGGATCGCGTTCGGCGGCTCCGGGGGTACGCGTCAAGTTGCGTGCATCGCCTTTATCGACGGGGACGGTGAAGATCTCCCCTCGCGCCTCAAAGACAGCTCTCACTCCCGTTGGGGACACATTGGCCGCCGCCATACGAGTCAGCTTTTGCAGGCGCGGCCTGACTTCCAGTAGATCTCCGCTTACGCTGATCGGAATCTGCTTCGACTTACCCGACTTGAGGTCATACAAGTACATGCCGCCGAATTGCTCGTACGCGATGGCATCGTCCGAGGCTGCCGCCGACTTGAAATCGAATCCACTGTTCTCCACGAGCCTCTGCACCTTCTTCGATTTCGTGTCGTAGGTGAAGAGAGTGAACGGACCATCGCGGTCGGAAAGAAAATAGACCTTCTCCCGGATCCACATTGGGTTAAAGTCGTTCGATTTCGTTCGCGGAATCTCTTCGATAGAGGAATCGGCAAGCTTGCCGATCCAGATTTTCGACATCCTGCCACCGCGGTATCGCTTCCACCAGGCAAATGCCGGCGGCACGGGCTCATATGCGATGCGGCTGGCCTCGGGCGAGATCGAACCAGCATCGGCAAGCGGGAAGGGAAGTTCCTCGGCCACGCCATCGGCCGGGCCATCGGCTGGCGCGGTGTAAAGCCTTGTCCCCCGAGAGGGCATGTGGCGTGCGGAGCGGAACAATACGTTCTTTCCATCCGGCGTCCAACCGCGTGCAAGGTCGACGCCTGGATGATACGTGATGCGCTTCGGCACTCCGCCCATGGCGGGAATTACGAATACGTCCGTGTTGCCGTCATACTCGCCGGTGAACGCGATCGACTTTCCGTCAGGCGAGAAATACGGATCGCGCTCTTCGCCTTGCGACGATGTCAACCGTCGCGCTTCACCACCTTCACGCGGCACCCACCAGAGATCGCCGGCATAGTGGAACACCAGTTGGCTCTTGCTTAAGGCGGGTTGGCGGAATAGTTGATACGAGTCGGAGGCTGCTAGCAATCCGGCGTACGCCGCGAAGGCGAGAAACGTGCGCATGGATCGATTGTGCCATGGCGTGCCGCAACCACGGCCGGCGTGACACAATCCTTACCATGCGTTTTTTGTTTGGGCTTTTATTCCTTTCCGGCCTGTCCGCCGAGACCTTGCCTTCCGAGCCATGGAACCGCTTCCGTGGACCCAACGGGTCCGGCGTTTCGCAAGACACCGGTTTCCCCACGAAGTTCAACAAGGAGCACAATGTCCGGTGGCGCTCGCCGGTGCGCCCTGGGAAGTCATCGCCCGTTCTCACTGCGCGCCATGTCTTTCTCACGGCCTCGCAAGACGGCAAGCTCTATACGCTGTGCTTCGATCGCGCCACCGGCAAGCTGCTGTGGGAGCGTTCGATTGATCGGCCGCGCACTGAGATCGCAAACCGCCTGAACCACGAGGCCGCCATTACTCCCGTGACAGATGGTGACAACGTGTACGCCTTCTTTAAGGACTTCGGCCTTGTTGCCTACAGCGCTTCGGGCAACCTCCGTTGGAAAGCTCCGATTGGACCCTTCATCAATACGCAAGGGGTTTCCGCTTCGCCCATCCTCGTAGGCGATTCGGTCGTTGTCGTGGCAGATCAATGGGAGAACTCGTTCATCGCCGCCTATCACACGCGCAATGGCGAGTTGCGCTGGAAGATCGCGCGCGAGGAGGGGGATGGCTGGGGATCACCGATTGTTCATCAGCGATCCGGCGCCGACCCGCAAATCCTAACCGTGAGCCGCGGCATGCTCGGCCTACATCAGGCGCGCGATGGACGCCGCGCGTTCACTCTTCCAGGATTCGCCATGGCGCTGGTGTCGAGTCCCACGCTCGATGGCGACACTGCCTACGTGTTCGGCTATGGTGTCGAGACACCGGCGCCGTTTGCGCCAAGGCTGGAGAAGCTTGATACAAACAAAGACGGCCGCCTCTCGCCGGACGAATACGGCATCGATCCGATCCTCAACAACCTTGGCAAGAACGCAGGAAACCGCGACGGCAACGTCACCGAGGACGAATGGAGGACCTTCGCCGACAAGGTGCTTGGTCCGAACGCGCTCTTCGCCGTGCGTCTGGAAAATGGGCGCGCGCGCGAATTGTGGCGCTATGAGAAAAACTTCAGCTATGTCGTCCCATCGACGCTCGCTTACCGGCAGGTGCTCTATGTTGTGCGCAACGGCGGAATTCTCACCACGCACGACGCGGCCAATGGCCAGGTGATCAAGGCCGCTCGCATGGAAGGCGCACTGGGCGGCTATTCGTCGTCGCCGGTGGCGGCCGACGGCAAGGTCTGGATTGCAAGCGAAGAAGGCAAGGTGGTGGTGCTGCGTGCTGGCGGCGAATGGGAAGTATTAGCGGTCAACAATCTAGACGAAGGCTGTTACGCCACACCGGCCCTATCTCAAGGGGTGATCTATGTGCGCACTGACGAAGCGCTCTACGCCTTCTCGCAATCGGCGAAGGAGTAATCGTTTGCAAAAATCCCGAATTTGGTTGTTGACTGACATGTCACTTTTCCCTACAATACCGCTAACTTAGATTTGTCGCGCGCAGGGCACGGTTCGTGTGCGCGGGTTGTGGGTTCGCGACCACGTTGTCGAACCTTGGGGGTAAGAAATCGCGGAAGGGGTAGCCATGTCGCAACGGGCTCTAGTTCTCTCTCTTTGTTTCGCATTGCCGCAAGTGGTGCTTCTCGGCCAGCAGACTGGCCAAATCGTCGGCTTGGTCGCCGATAGCACGGGCGCGGTGGTCGCTGGCGCGTCCATTAAGGTCGTTGAGAAGGCTACCGGTATCTCGCGGTCGGCGGTCTCGGGAAGCGACGGCCAGTACGTGCTGACGACTCTGCGGCCGACGAGTTACGATCTCACCGCCGAACACGCCGGATTTCGCACGTTTCGTTTCAGCGGATTTGAACTGCTGGCAAACCAAAGCCTGACCGTGAACGTTACGCTCGATGTTGGCTCGGTGACGGAGACGATCAACGTCTCGGGCGCGGCCGTCCAGGTCGATACTTCCACATCGACGCTAAGCGAGGTCGTCGACCAGTCGCGCATCGTCGAATTGCCGCTCAACGGCCGCGAGGTGGCCAACCTTGCCGCGCTGGTACCAGGTACTTCCATCATGTCGGTCAGCCGCGAGAGCGGTAAGTCGATTCCCGGCGGGCTGCAAGTCGCATCGAATGGCAGCGGCAATCGCCAGGTCTCATACAAACTGGACGGCGCTACCAATACCGATACTTACTACCAGGAAAACCAGACATTCCCGTTTCCGGACGCTCTCCAGGAGTTCTCTATCCAAACGAGTAACTACTCCGCCGCGCATGGCAACACGGCTGGCGCCATGGTTAACGTCGTTACCAAGTCCGGCACCAATGAGATCCACGGCGGCGTCTTCGAATTCGTCCGCAACCGCGTCTTCAATGCCCGGCCCTTCTTCTCACCCACAACCGACCGCCTGCAGCGGAATCAATTCGGAGCTTATCTGGGCGGCCCCATCATCAAGAACAAGGCCTTCTTCTTTGGTGGCTGGCAGGGGACGCGCATTCGCAACAAGGGCAACAATCTTCAAACCTTCGCCCCTACGACCGATCAGCGGGCTGGCAATTTCAATACCTGCGGCGCGCCGTGTAATCGCGTGCTGCGCGATCCGCTCGGCGGTAACTTCCCCAACAATACAATTCCCGTCAGCCGCATGGATCCCGCATCTCTGAAGGTCGTATCGTTCATTCCGCAGGTCGGCGGCGACGGCTTCATGTCGCTGCCTCGTCCCATCCAGTTCCGGCTGGACCAGTTCATCGCCAAGGGCGATTATCTGCTCACTGCATCCGACCGCATCACCGCGCGCTACTTCATCGATCACTTCAAGAATGCCGGCACGTTCGACTCGACGAATCTACTTTCCTATCGCAGCCCCACGCTTGCCTCGCGCGTGCGGAGCCAGAGTGGCGTTATCTCCTGGACCAAGACCTTCACGCCCGGCCTTCTCACCGACGTGCGCGCGGGCTTCACCCGTATTCATGCTTCGCGCGGGCCTTACTTCGAGGGTGTGCCCAGCATGCAATCTCTCGGCGTCCGGCTCCCGCTGTACCCCACGCTGCCGTCGATCTCTCAGATCGAGGCCCAGGGCTTCTTCAATATCGGCGATAACCTCGAAGCGAAGTTTCCCCGCACGGCATTCGAATTCGCCAATCGCACGAACTGGATCCGAGGTAGACATAGCCTGCAGTTCGGCGGCGAGATGGTTCGGCAGCGCGTCGACATCGCTAACGAATTCCGCCGCGGTGGTCACTTCGTCTTCAGCGCCGACGGCACAGGGCTCTCCATGGCCGACTTTTTCCTCGGGAACGTTCGCACGTTCGATCACGGCACGGGTGAATACAAAGCGTTCCGCGTCAGCTATCCGGCAGCCTTTCTTCAGGACGACTGGAAAGTCCGCCAGCGCTTCACCCTGAATATGGGCATTCGCTATGAAGCAGCGCCGCCGTATCACGAAACTCGCGGCCGCTTCGAATACTTCACCCCGGAAGCCTACGCCGCCCGCATCAAGACGCCCCAGTATCCGAACGCCCCCTTTGGCGTCACCTTCCGCGGCGATCCCAATACACCCGAAGATGGCACCAAAGGCGACTACAACAACGTCAGCGGACGCTTCGGCTTCGCCTGGGACGTGTTCGGCGACGGCAAGACCAGTCTCCGCGGCGGCGGGGGCATGTTCTATAACGTTCACCAGTACGGGGAATTCAACAACGGGGGCGTTAACGCTCCGCCGTGGAGTATCCGCTTGAGCGTCACGCAGCCGCAAGGACCGTTCTCGGATCCCTACCGCGGGCGCACTGACTTCAACCTCGTCCGCGTCGAGTCCATCGGCGATAAGAACGCCCCGTTTCCCAGGCCGGTGCTCGTCACCACCTACGACGCTCGCCAAGACACGCCGCTTACCTATAACTGGAACCTCACACTCGAACGGGAAGTCGTCAAGGAGTGGCTCGTGCGCGCGGCTTATGTCGGATCGGCCAACAACTACGGACACGCCGTTCTGCAGTTGAACCCATCCGTCTACATTCCCGGCTCCACGCTCGGAGCCGATGCCCGCCGCCTATTCGCGCCCGACCTCGGCGGCATCGAATACTTCACGCAGGACCGGCGCAGCTATTTCCACTCCGGGCAGATCTCACTCACGAAGCGTTTCAGCCGGGGCTTCACCATCCTTGCCAACTACACCTTGTCGAAGAGCCTCGACAACGCCGTCAATACGGGCATCAGCGGCGTCAACAGCGGTTTCGTCGTGCCCTATTACTTCCCCGATGGCGACCGCATGCACTACGGCCCTTCCGACTTCGATCACCGCCACCGCGTGGTTGTCTCCTGGGTGTGGGATCTGCCCAAGGTTTCAACGTCGAGCGGCATCGTTCGCCAGATCGTAAACGGCTGGCAGTATTCCGGTATCGGCCAGTATCAAACCGGTTCCCCGTTCGACATCCGCAGCGGCGTGGACAACTCCCGCACCGCAATGGGCCAGGACCGGCCGATCCTCACCGGGCAGAGCATCGACCCGCCCGCGGGCTCGGACAAACGCGTCTGGTTCAACACGGCCGCGTTCGCCGCGAATCCCCTCGGCACATTCGGCACTCTGGGCCGCAACACCATCTATGGCCCCAACCTGTTCAGCTTCGACATGGGCTTCTTCAAACAGTTCCCGATTCGCGAAAAGATGAACCTGCAATTCCGCGCGGAGATGTTCAACATCTTTAACCAGGTGAACTTCGCCAACCCGAGCGTCACCAACAACCACATCATGACCGGCGGCGGCTTCGGAACGATTACCGCCACCAGTTCCTCGGCGGGCGACCCGCGCATCCTGCAATTCGCGCTGAAGTTCATATTTTGAGCGCGGCGCGGCCACTCGGTGTTCGTTGGAGACTTCTTGACACTCCGCACAACCCGTTGCTACTTTTGAAGTTTCCCCGTCAGAAAGGGCTTCCCCGTCGAGCCGAGGCCGAAGCCCATGAGCACCGTTCCTATCAGTGGCCGCCACATGCCACCATCCGTACCATTCACTGGTTACCAACTCGGCGCGTCCTATGACGAAATGTTCAGCGCCTCAGGTGTTCCCCGAGCGCACTATGGCGCTCTTCATCGCCACTTGCTGGAATTGCCCGATGAGCAAATGCGCCGGCGCAAGTCGGTAGCCGATCAGAGCTTTCTCCATCAGGGCATCACCTTCACCGTCTATGGCAAGGACGAAGGGACCGAGCGCATCTTTCCGCACGACCTCGTGCCCCGCATCATCACTTCCACCGAGTGGTCGCGCGTGGAGCGTGGCCTCGAACAGCGCATTCGCGCGCTGAACGAATTTCTCAAGGACATCTATCACGAAGGCCGCATTTTGAACGACAACGTCGTTCCGCGCGAGATGGTGTATTCTTGCCGCCACTTCCGCCGCGAAATGCGGGGACTCGACGTGCCCAGGGGCATTTACATTACCGTGGTCGGCACCGATCTCATCCGCCTGCCCTCCGGCGAATTCGTGATCCTCGAAGACAATCTCCGTGTTCCCTCCGGTGTCAGCTACATGCTCACCTCGCGGCAGGTGATGAAGCGCGTGTTCCCCGAGTGGTTCCGGCAAACACAGGTGCGGCCAATCGAGCCCTATCCGCATGCCCTACTGGCTACGTTACGTTCGCTCGCTCAGGAAGGCAGGCCGGATCCGACCATCGTTCTCTTGAGCCCGGGAGTGTTCAACAGCGCCTATTTCGAGCACGCTTTTCTGGCGCGGCAAATGGGCATTCAACTTGTCGAAGGCCGCGACCTCGTGGTCAACGACAACATTCTCTACATGCGGACGACGACCGGCCTGGAGCGCGTCGATGTCATCTATCGCCGCGTCGACGACGATTTCATCGATCCGCTCGCGTTTCGTTCGGATTCGATTCTAGGCGTGCCGGGATTGTTCAACTCCTACCGCGCGGGCAACGTCACACTTGCCAACGCCATAGGCACCGGCATTGCCGACGACAAGGCGCTCTACGCCTATGTTCCGCGCATTATCCGCTACTACCTCAACGAAGAGCCCATTATCAACAACGTCGAGACGTTTCTCATGACCGAGGAGAAGGAGCGGCGCCACGTCACCGGAAACCTGGAGAAGTATGTCGTAAAGGCCGTGGGTGAATCCGGCGGCTACGGCATGCTCATCGGCCCGCATTCAACCGCGGACGAACGCGCCGAGTTTCGTACCCGCATTGAGACGGACCCGCGAAACTACATCGCGCAACCTACTATCCAGCTTTCCACGGCTCCGTGCTTCATCGACGGCTGCATTGAACCCCGCCACATCGACCTGCGCCCCTACATTCTCTTCGGCGACAAAGTAACCATCGTTCCCGGCGGCCTTACGCGCGTCGCTCTCAAAAAAGGATCCCTGGTGGTGAACTCCTCGCAAGGTGGGGGCAGCAAGGACACTTGGGTGGTCAACGAATAATCGATGCTTTCCCGCGTTGCCGATAACCTCTACTGGATGAGCCGCTACCTGGAGCGTGCCGAACACACGGCGCGTCTGCTCGATGTCCAGCTTGGGCTCATCCTCGAAACGGGTCAGGAGTCTGGCGATGGCCGTTGGATGCGCCTGGTGCAATGTTTGGGCATCACCGCCAAACCGCCTTCGGAGGAAGACCCCTCGCGCCTCATTCACTGGCTCGCCTTTGACGCCGCAAGCCGCGCTTCCATTGTCACGGCCATTGGTACGGCTCGCGAAAACGCGCGCCAGGTGCGCGAAATGATCAGCTCCGAGATGTGGGAGCAGGTGAACCGCATGTATCACGATGCCCGCGCCATTTCCGCGGGAGGCTATCAGGATCGCGATCCACTGGATTTCCTGCACGAGGTGATCACCGGCTGCCACCTCTTCCGCGGACTTGTCTCCGCAACCATGAACCATGGAGAAGGCTGGCAGTTCATTCGCCTCGGCCGCTACATCGAGCGCGCCGGACTAGTCTCCACTTTGCTCGACGTCCACTTTCGTGAATTTCTTCCCGACGGACGAGCCAGCATCGATCCCGGCGATCACCTCGAATGGATCGGCCTGCTGAAAAGCTGCACTGCGTTTGAAGCGTACTGCAAGGTCTACACGGCTGAACTGGGCGCGGGCAGGATTGCGGAATTTCTACTCCTCAATCGCGAATTTCCGCACTCGGTGCGCTACGCGGTGGACAACATGCAAAGCAGCTTGGGGCAATTGCCGGAAGGCGCATCGAGCCAAGGTTCCAGCCGGCTCCACAGGCTCGCCGGCCGGCTGCAGGCCTCGCTCAACTTTTCTCAAATGGATGAAATCCTCGCCGACGGACTCAGCGCCTATCTTGCCGACGTCCAACGCCAGTGCATCCAGATACACCACGTGCTGCATCAGGTTTACATCGACTATCCTATCGAGACGGCCATCGAGGCCTGATCACGCATGTACTATTCGATTCGCCACCTCACCCGCTTCGACTACTCGGGCCCTGTCTCGGAAAGCGTGATGGAGGTGCGCATGCGCCCGCGCACGGAGGGCCACCAGCGCTGTTTTCAATTCAAGCTCGATGTTTCGCCGCGCGCACGTGTCTTCCTCTATCGCGACTATCTCGGCAACACCATTCACCACTTCAACGTTCCCGGACGCCATCTGCGCCTGGGCATTCTCGCCGAGGCCGTGGTCGAAGTCGATGAGCAGGTGGCTTTGCCGTCGAGCATTGGCGCGGGGGTCTGGAGTGAACTCGATGTACTTGCCGACGCAGGCGAATTCAGCGAGTTTCTTGAGCCCAGCCGCTTTGCCCATCCCTCCGCGGGGCTTGTGGAGTTGAGCCGCGAGATTGGCGCCGAGCGCCGCATGGACCCTCTTTCTCTCATTCGCGATTTGAACGCGCGCATCCACCGCGCGTTCGTCTACGAACCGGAATTTACGAGTGTCGATTCGTTGATCGAAGAAGCGCTTGCCGCCCGGCGCGGGGTGTGCCAGGATTTCGCGCACATCATGATCGCGCTTCTGCGCCAGCTTCGCATTCCCGCGCGATACGTGAGCGGTTATCTCTGCCCCCGGGAAGGGCGCAAAGACCGCTCGCTCGATGGCGCTTCTCACGCCTGGGTCGAGGCTTGGCTGCCGGGACTGAACTGGGTTGGCTTCGATCCCACCAACGATCTGATGGCCGGTGAGCGTCACATCCGCACCGCTGTCGGCCGCGACTACGCCGACGTGCCGCCCACCCGCGGCGTGTTTAAAGGCGCGGCTACATCGGCGCTCAGTGTCGCCGTTCGCGTCACGCCATCTACAGCGCCCGCTGAGGACGAACTACAACTCACTACCATCCGCCAGCCGAACTTCGCCGACGTCGACGTGATTGCGGCGCAGCAGCAGCAACAGCAGCAGTAGCAGTAATGCTGGTAACGTGTCAGTCTGCTCGCCTACTGCTTCCTTTGGAATTTCACCCCGCCCAGTTGTCACAGACGGCCCCCGCGCGTGTCAAAAAAGATAGAAGGACTTCCCATGGCGACTCCATTTTCCGAGCAAGCCGAAACCGACGCCGAAGACCGGGAACTGGTCAGTCGCGCTCAGGCCGGCAGCCGTGACGCACTCGAACGACTGATCACACGGCATCAGACATGGATCTACAACATCGTCCTGCGAATGCTGTACTGGCCCAACGATGCCGAAGACGTTACTCAGGAGATCCTGATTAAGCTGACGACGAAGCTCTCTACGTTTGAGGGGAGGAGCAGCTTTCGTACGTGGCTATATCGAATTGCTGTGAACCACATTCTGAACGTTAAGCGCAGGAGCTTCGAGGATCAGCTCAACTTCGTGGAGTACGGCCGCGGACTCGACGCCACCCCAGACATGGACTTGCCCGATCCGAACACGGTTCCCGTGGACTTGAAGCTGATGGTCGACGAGGCGCGTATCGGATGCACCTCGGGCATGTTGCTGTGCCTCGACCGCGAACAGCGGCTCGTTTACATCCTTGGGGACATCTTCGGCATGAGCGACGGCGTTGGGGCGGAGCTGCTCGATGTCAGCCGCGACAATTTTCGGCAAAAGCTATCGCGAGCGCGTCGCGATCTGAACTCGTTCATGCAGGACAAATGTGGTCTTGTAAACACTGCAAACCCGTGCCGTTGTACGAAGAAAGCGCAGGGGTTCGCCAAGGCTGGATATCTCAATCCGGAAAAGTTGCTGTTCGCACGCGAGCATGTGACGAAAGTGCGAGAAGTAGCCGAGAGGAAATGCGAAGACCTCGACGCGCTCGATGCCCAGTATGCCGACATTCATCGGGAACATCCCTTTCAGACTTCGCCAGACTTCGTTGCATCGCTGCGAACTCTTTTTGACGACCCAAAATTCAAATCCATCATGGAGTTGGACTGATGAGAGCACACATGCTTGGCTTATTGATTGTCGGCTGGTTTCTTCTTGGATGTCAGCGGCGCGAGGAGAGGGACGTGGCACAAAACATCATCGCCTTGGAACGCGCCGCGCTCGATCGTTGGGGAAAAGGGGATCCGCAAGGATTCTTCGAAATTATGGCGTCAGACCAAACGTACTTCGATCCGATGACGGAGAAACGAATCGACGGCCAGGCTGACCTGAAGCAGTACATTGCGCCTTTCACCGGCAAGATCAAAATCGAACGGGTCGAAATGGTCGACCCGAAGGTCCAGCGAAGCGGGGATATGGCCGTGCTCACTTTCAATCTTGTCGATCACGGGGCGCAGGTGGGCGACGGGCCAAAGACAACCGCGCGATGGAATTCGACCGAGGTCTATCAGCGCATCAACGGCTCATGGAAGATCATCCATTCGCACTGGTCCTATGTAAAGCCAGACCTCCGAGACGCCCCAATTCCTTCGGCAAAGCCGTGAGTGTGAGCCCAGCGACTGTGAACTAGTCTGGAATCGTGATCGTGCCGCGAAGGTACTCCACGCCGTAGCCCGATATTCGCACACGCTCGCCGCGTAGTTCCACCGAGAGATCGCCTACGCGTTTGGAAATCTGTCGCGCGCGCATCGTGTTCTTCTTCAGGCGTCTCGACCAGTAGGGCACAAGCGTGCAGTGCGCCGAGCCGGTTACCGGGTCTTCGTCGATTCCATGCGAAGGAGCAAAGAAGCGCGAGACGAAATCGATGCCGTCCGAACCTGGCGCCGTGCAGATCACGGGGTCCAACCCGCCTAGTACTCGCATGTCCGGCTGAAGATGGCGCACGTCGTCCTCGCTCGCAAATATGGCCATCAGGTAGGGAGCTTTCCACACTTCCAATGGATGTGTGCCGAGCCCCTCAATGAGGGTTGCGGGAGGCGGGATTTTCGACCCGGGCCGGGCAGGGAAGTCGAGCGTCAGCAATTCGCCGTCGCGCGTCACCACAAGTTCTCCGCTCTTGGTCTGAAAGCGGAGCTCGCTCGCCTCCGGCTTCAGATGCTTGAAGATCACATATGCGGAAGCAAGCGTGGCATGTCCGCATAAAGGCACCTCCACAGAGGGCGTGAACCACCGCAACGCATATCCCTCACCTTGACTGATGAAATATGCAGTCTCAGCCAAGTTATTTTCGGCTGCTATCGATTGCATCGTTGTGTCCGGCAGCCAGGCCTCGAGCGGACAAACTGCGGCCGGGTTGCCACCGAAGACGTGGTCGGTGAACGCGTCGACTTGGTACAGAGGAAGTTCCATGTTCAATTTTAGCCGATCCGAACATTTCTTTCATTTTCTGGTTTTCAAATGCTCAGGGTTTGGATTACTATTCTTTTCAGATAAATTGTTTAGGACGTTCTAAGAAAGCCCAAACTTTGAGGGTTCGCGTACTAAGGCTCTTCATGCGCGCTCGAACTTCGGCGACTCTCGTCCTTGCCCTTCTTTGCGGATGGGATTCGGCCCACGCCCAAGAGGCTATCGCGGGCGTTGTGAAATCCGTCCTGGGAACGGTGATCGTTCAACGGCAAACCCAGTCCCTCAAGGCCATTGAAGGCATGCACGTGTTTGAGCAGGACACCGTCCGAACTTTAGCGGGTTCGCGTGCCGGCTTGATTCTGCAGGATGGAACACGTCTTTCACTGGATCCCGATACCACACTCACCTTGACGCGCTTTGAGTACGATCCCGGCCGCCAGAAACTTGGGTTGATTCTCG
>Ga0209382_10009143_pt1 | contig 12427 bp, 11 predicted proteins | sample SoiMetdeltSBSDD5_FD_187599 | JGI IMG/M metagenome (GOLD analysis project Ga0209382, IMG submission 187599) | Bulk soil microbial communities from a Populus tree surrounding site in Tennessee, USA - Soil MetaG P. deltoides SBSDD5 (SPAdes) (version 2) | ecosystem: Environmental > Terrestrial >... | reverse complement strand
TTTACCCGTTCCCGTTCGACGTAATGGTAGAGCCGGACCGATGGCCACTCGGGCCAAGCCGGCCAGGCTCGAAAACCCGACACTCCAGGATTGACTGACAATGCGTTGCCTCATTCTGCTCAAGGCTCACGCGAGCCCATGTCGAACACCGTAAAGAGAAAGGCATAGATATCCCGCAGTTCATCAATCACTTTGCCGGTCGGCTTGCCCAAGCCATGGCCGGCATCTTTTTCTATACGTAATACAATGGGATTTACCCCGGCATCAGCGGCTTGGGTCTCTCTTGCATCGCGTGTTCCTCCTCACGCACTCTATTCTAGGAAGCTTTGCACCATTTTGCATAGCCACAAGATAATACAACGCCAAGGGGGCCATGTAGCTCCCGGCACGCTCGATCCACTCAAAGGGCAGTGAGCCCGAGGTCATGAACAGCGTCTCGGTGGCCATCTTCCACACAGCGATAACGAGCAGCAGGCTGGGAAACAGCGCGACGAGGACGGCCACGGCAAGGACGATCTCCAAGCTGCCGACCATCCGCGTGAGCGTGAGGCCTCCTACTGCGAGGTCATCAAGGCCAATAGACGCATAGTGCGTGATCAATGCCGGCTTGCTGTTGAGGGCACCGAGTGCGCCATGACCGAGCAGCAGCAGGCAGGTGGTGAGGCGCAGGATCCCGTGCATCGCCCGCGCCCTGTCGACGGTGAGTGGCGGCATGGCAGACAGCCATACCGGTGCGAACCATCCGCGCCGGCAGCGCGGGACACCAGCGAGGACTAAGAAGGCCAGTGGCACCCCGTAGTTGCCCGCCCGTTCGACCAGCTCCCACACGGAATCGCCCGAGAGCGGTCGCAGTGCGGCCGTCCAGGTGCCCCATAGAGCCAAGTGCAGCAGTACGATCGGCAGCGGCACGACCGCCATCGTCAGGCCCAGGCTGACGTCCATGGCACCGATCCATGGCATCAGCCGGTAGGCCCATGCCCGGTCGATGCCGACCACGCCGAAGTAGGGCACCCAGGCCTCCTTGGTAATAAAACCATAGGCGCCGTGGCCGATGAAGCAGCCGATGACGCCGAGGCGCAGGAGCCAATGCAGCTTGTGCTCGATCGGGAGGGTCCGCCACCGCCCGACGGCTCGCACCCCACAGGTGTTCAATCGCTCCATCACGCCTCCTCGTGTCGCACGACGCAGCGCTCCTGGTCAGCATGACACGTCGCTGACGCCCACGGCAGTCTCCCCCGTCATCACTGCGACTTGGCCCGCGCATTCTGCCCTTCGGCACCGTCATGTTTCGCACGCTCGACGAACGCCGCGCCGACGCGGCGGCCTAACTCCCAGCCTGCCTCAATGTCACTGCGAAAGTGGATCCCCGCCCACAGCCGTGACTCCCCAAACTCCTGCGCCCAGCCCTGGTAGCGCGCGGCCTGGCGCGGGCACAGATGGCCGAGCACGAGCGCGGTGGCCATACCGAGGGTCGCCGCGTTTGACACATAGGTTGGGAAGGGCGGGTTCGGCACCACCGTGGTGATGCTCGGATCGAACTGGTTGGGGCGCGCCGTCCAGTAGTGGAACTTTGCGTCTTGCGACGCGATGTAGGCCTCGTAGTGGGCGACGTGCACCAGCGCATAGGCGCGCGCCGCCCGTGGCGCATTGCCGTCGAGTCCGGCCTCGGCCAGCTCCCGGCCGATCTCCTCGCTCAGCCGGAAGAGGAGGCCCGCCCCGCCGTACTGCCCATACTGCCAGTAGGAGGCCTTGGCGTTCGTGACCGGCGTGCGCTTGAAGTTTTTCACCTCGGCGACTTCGGCGGCGCGCTCGGGAGAGTCGGGGGCCGGCGGCGGGCCCGCCCGGAACTGACTCGCCGAGGCCAGCACCAAGGGCTTCCACCGCACCTCGTCGATCCCGACCGGACCCTCCCCCTGCCACAGGCCGGGACCGACCGGCACTGTCCCCGCCCACTTCGTCCCGTCGAGCTTGAGGTATTCGATCACCCGGGCCGCGACGGCCCGGCCGAGCTCGAGCCCGGCGCGCGCATCGCTCGGATAGACGACGCCGGCCAGCACGCGACTGCGCGACGCCTCCTCGGCGGCCTCGGTGAAGCGCTGCGCCTCCTTGGGGAAGAGGTGGGCGAGCACCGCAGAGCCCGCACCGGCGGCAACAGCATGCTCACACGGATAGGACGGACTGCGGGGCACCGGTAGGGCGGTGGCGAGCTGGGGATCCGCTTCCCCAGGCCGGCGCCGATTGTGGGCGTACTTCGAGTCCCAGGCGGCGATTAACGCATCATGGATGGCCACATTCAGCATGGCGAAGGCGCGCAACCCGTCGGGCCCGAAGCGGTTCTGGGCGACGCGGGTATCGATGAGCAGCTCGTTCCAGCGGTGTGCGGGCGACCAGAAGTCCCAGTACCGGATGCGCGCGAGCGTAGCCGCGTCCCGCTTCCCAGCCAGGGCACGGAGCTCTTGGAGCTCGGTCGCCGTCGCCTGGGCATCCGGTGGCGGCGTAAGGCGGAGTTCCTTGCCCGAGGCGAGCACCCAGGTGTGCCACCCGCCCGCGCCCGGCTCGATGGGGCCCGTGGCCATCTGCGCTGAGGCAGTCAACACCAGGACAGCCAGTAGGCAATTTACGAGTACAAGCACGATGTGGCGCTTCGCTCGATGATCCATGATCAATCCTCCCTTGCGCAGGGATCCACGTGTCGTAGATCCCGTTTGTTGTCTCGCGCTCCGTGTATGAGTAGTGCTCCCGTTGCTGTGTCAACGCGCCTGCTCCTCCCGACCATGTTGGTAGGATCCTGCATGCAGCAGCGGCGCGATGGCGGCCTGGATCCCTTGCTTGACCATGTGTGCTCCCTCCCTCTTGGGCTTGTGAGCTGCGCTCTGCATGCCGTGCCTACTGTGCCCGCACGCGGCGTGGCTGGACGCCTGGCGGGGGTTTGTGGTATAAGACGGTAGACTCGGGATGGCCGACGCGCAGACTGTACCCGCTGCGGGTGCGGCAAGTCTTTCGGTTTCTCCTCAATTCTTTTTCAATTTCTTTTCATGTGGGGTGCACGGGGAGATGCCAATGCCACCAGAGCCCTCCCCCTCCACCGTGCTGGTGTGGCTCGATCTGGCCAACGAACGCCTATGGTGCGGCGACCAGGCGCGGGTCCTACGGCCAAAAACCTTCGCCCTCCTCCGTCATCTGGCGGAACATCCGGGCCAGTTGCTCACCAAAGCGGCCTTGCTCGAGGCCCTCTGGCCGGAGACGACGGTGAGCGAGGTGGCGTTGTCCGTCTGCATGCGCGAATTGCGCCAGGCGCTGGGTGATGACGCCAGGATGCCGCGCTTTATCGAGACGGTGCACCGGCGCGGCTACCGCTTCATCGGCCGCCTCCCCACCGTGCACCCGTCAGCACCCCCAACGCCCTCTCCCCCTCGCCGCGCTCTTCCGCCGCTGCTCCCGGGGCGTGAGGCGGAATTGGAGGCGCTGCAGCACGGTCTGGCCACGGCGCTGACCGGAGCACGTCAGCTCCTCTTTGTCACGGGAGAAGCGGGGCTAGGGAAAACGACGCTGGTCGATGTGTTCCTCACCACCGCAGCGCGCCATGGTCCTCTGTGGATTGGGCGCGGGCAGTGCCTCGACCACTACGGGGCAGGGGAAGCCTATCTGCCGATCCTGGAAGCCTTGGAGCGGCTGTGTCGGGGGCCAGGAGGCCCGGACATTGCGGAGATCCTGCGACAGCAGGCGCCCACCTGGTTGGTGCAGATGCCCGGACTGGTCAGTCCTGCGGCGCTGGAGGGACTGCAGCGCCGGGTGCTGGGCACCACCCAGGAGCGCATGCTGCGGGAGATGGCCGAGGCCCTCAACGTGCTGACGGCGGCCCAGCCGCTCGTTCTGGTGCTCGAAGACCTGCACTGGAGTGACTATGCCACCCTGGACTTGCTGGCGGCGCTGGCACGCCGACGCGAACCGGCCCGGTTCCTGTTGCTGGGAACGTATCGGCCCCCCGATGCGCTGCAGCGGCGCCATCCACTGCATACGGTCACGCACGAGCTGCACATGCATGGGCAGTGTGCAGAACTGCCGCTGACATTGCTCACCGAAGCGGCGGTGGCGGACTATCTGGCGGCACGCTTCCCGGAGGCCCAATTCCCGGCCGGGCTGGCGCGCCTGGTGCATCAGCGTACGGAGGGCAATCCGCTGTTCATGGTCAGTGTGGTAGAGGACTGGGTGTATCGGGGCTGGCTGGCACAGGTGGACGGGCACTGGACCCTGCGGGTGGGGTTAGCCGCCTTAGCCGTCACCGTGCCCGAGGGCTTGCGGCAGATGCTGGAGCAGCAACTCGACCGCCTCAGCCCGATGGGACAGCGGGTGCTCGAGGTGGGGAGCGTGGCCGGGACTACCTTTTCGGCCGCGGCCGTGGCCGTGGGCATCGGACACGAGGTGGTCCAGGTGGAGGAGTGGTGCAGCGACCTGGCCCGGCGGCGACAGTGGCTGCAGGCGGACGAAGAGCAGAGCTGGCCAGATGGGACAGTGGCGGGGGGCTACCGGTTTACGCATGCGCTCTACCAGGAGGTAGCGTACACCCGGTTGACTGCAGCGCGGCGGGCGCAGCTGCATCGCCGCATCGGCGAGCGTAAGGAGGTGGGCTATGGAACGCAAGCACGGCAGATTGCCGCCGAGCTGGCGGTGCATTTCGCGCGTGGACGCGATGCCTGGCGCGCCGTCCACTATCTCCAATACGCCGGGGAGAATGCCCTGCGGCGCAGTGCCTATCAGGAAGCGATCACCCATCTCACCACGGGGCTGGAGGTGTTGGCCACTGTGCCCGAGACACCCGCGCGCCACCAGCACGAGTTGGCCCTCCTGACGGCCCTCAACCTCGCGTTGCAAGTTACCAAGGGCTACGGGGTGCCCGAGCTAGAATCCGGCCTCACCCGGGCTGAGGCGTTGAGTCAACAGGTGGGGGAGCCCCTACAGCGTTTCGCGGTGCTGTTTGGTCTGTGGTCGTTCCGTATCACCCGGGCAGAGTATCAGACGGCGCTTGCCGTGGCGGAGCAGCTCCTCGACCTGGCCCAACGCCAGCGTGACCCCGCCTTGCTCCTGGGGGCCCATTACGTGCTGGGGACGAGCTTGTACCAAGTAGGCGCCTTTGCTCCCGCCCGCACCCACCTGGAGCAGGGGATGGCCCTCTCCAACCTCCAGCAGCACGCGACCCCACACACTACCCCCCGGTGGGAGGCGCAGAACCTCGGAGTGTGCTGCCGCGCCTTCGGGGCCCGGGTCCTGTGGGATTTGGGCTATCCGGACCAGGCCGTGCAGCGGGGTCAGGAGGCGCTGACCATGGCGCACACGCTGGCGCGGCCCTACGACCTGGTTGCTACGCTGCTCCAGAGTGCGAACTTCCATCACCGCCGCCGGGAGTGGCAGACCATGCAGGCGCACGTCGAAGCCGGGCTGGCTCTGGCGACCGAGCACGGGTTTGCGCGCGTCATGGTGATGGGGGCGCTGCACCGGGGCATGGCGCTGGCGGCGCAGGGCCAGGCAGCGGAGGGCATCGCCCAGATGCGTCAGGGCCTGGCCGCCTTGCGGGCCACAGGAACGGTGAGTGGTATGCCGATTTTTCTGGCCCACCTCGCCGCGGCGTATGCGCAAGTGGGCCAGGTGGACGAGGGATTGCACGTGCTGGCGGAGGCCCTGGCGGTAGTGGACACCACTGGAGGGCGTCACTATGAAGCTGAGCTGCATCGGCTGCGCGGCGAGTTGCTGCTGCGACAGGCCGTTGTGGAAGCGCAGGCGGCCGAAGCCTGTTTCCACCAGGCCCTTGCCATTGCCCGCCGCCAGCAAGCGAAGTCCTGGGAGCTGCGGGCAGCCACGAGCCTGAGCCGCCTCTGGCAGCAGCAAGGCAAGCGGACCGAAGCCTACGAGCTGCTGGCACCCATCTATGGCTGGTTCACCGAAGGCTTTGACACCGCCGATCTTCAGGAGGCGCAGGCATTGCTCGCAGTGCTCGCGTGAGAGGAACCTATAACACCATACGCCTACGGTCGCCAGGCCTGCCTGCAGGCCAGACCATGGAGCCCCAGCCGTCCTGCGGCCTGTGGGTCGCACATTGTGCTCCGTCCGGCTCCTGGAGATGCTATGAGGCTGCGGGTGGCTCCTAGTGGCGTGGTGGTACCATAGCGTTGCAAGGTCCTATCCTTCTCCAGGAAGAGTGACGCCGAGCGAGGGTTGCTAACACCAGTGCGGTTGCTCTTGCACCACGGGAGAGAGCGTCGTGCCGACACGGGATATCATTCATGATGCAGTCATGATGCAGTGAAAAACGCCCTCATCAAAGATGGGTGGACGATCACCGCGGCCCCTTATGTCATCGCCTATGAGGATGTCACCCTGTTTGCCGATTTGGGGGCGGAGCGCCCCCTGGCGGCCGAGCGGGCAGGGCGCAAGATTGTCGTGGAGGTCAAAAGCTTCTTGAGCACATCGCCCATCTATGACCTGAAAATGGCACTGGGGCAATACGAACTCTAGCGCGGCTATCTTGAAGTGACCGAACCCGACCGCGAACTGTTCTTGGCAGTGAGTGATACGGTGTACGAGGATTTTTTTCAGCGCCCGGCGATCCAGTTGATCGTCACGCGTTTCGCCATGGCGCTGTTGGCGGTCAATCTGGACACACAGGAGATCACACAATGGACAAGATAGAGCGCTACCGCACGTTGATCACACGCTTGCTGTCGGCATTAGCCACGGCCCTGAACGAGTACCATACCGCACACGACAACGCCGTGCGTGCCCACTGTGTGTTTGACACGGCACGTGATCGCTATATCTTGCTCCAGATTGGCTGGGTTGGCCATCGGCGCATACGCGGCATCACGCTCTATGTGCGTTTGTGCCATGGCAAGTTTTGGATCGAAGACGATATGACCGAGGAAGGCATTGCCACCGACTTGCTGCAAGCCGGTGTTCCCAAAGAGGATATTGTCCTGGCTTTTCAGCCACCCGAGGCCCGTCAGTTCACCGAATTCGCTCCGACATGACGCCCTGTGCAGCGTCGTCTGATCCAGAACAAAGGCGGCGTCAGCTCCAGACAGAAGCTGGACTGGCCTTTCACGCCCCCTATAAGCGACCGTAAACGGGATTTGCCGCCGTATAGGGGGTCGATGACCTCGCCATCCTCTGCCTCTCTACGCCTGGCTCGGCCGGCGGCTCAGATAGTACAGCCCGGCCAGAGGGACAATCGCCAGCGAGACCAGGGCCATGGCCACAAACACACTCGCTAGCCCCATCGCATCCCCCACCAGGCCATACAGGCTGGGGCTGATGGCGCCAGAGCCGAGATAGATCGTGAAGTACAGTCCGTAACCGCGCGAGCGTTTGGAGCTGTCGAACAGGTCAGCCACGCCATCGAGTAAAACCGAGGACGTGCCATTGAGAAAGAATCCGAGGCAGAAGAGCAAGGGCAGCAGCCACATCTGGTGCACCGGCAGGAGGGCGAGCAGACACGCCCCCGTAAGCGCCTCGGTGAGCACGATCATGGCGGTTGTGCCCAGCTTATCGGCCAGTATGCCACACCCCAGTTTGCCGATTGCCCCACCGGCAAAGATGACCGTCAGCATGAGGCTGGCAGAGACTTCCGACACGCCTTTGGCCATGAGCAAAAACGGCACGAAGGTCAGGAGCGCATTGCGGACTGAGCCATCGAGGACGCCAATGCTGAGCACGCTGGCAAACGTGGGGGGCGACAGAATGCCCCAGCCCTTGGTCGCAGCCGCTTGCGTCTGCCGGGCGGCGCGCTGGCGCTGGTCCTTATGCCGCAAGGCATACCAGAAGACCACGGAAAAGAGCAGGGACACTGCACCGAGAGCAAACAGACTCCAGCGCCAGCCATACCAGGCGAGGCTGAGCGCGAACACGGCCGGCACCACCAATTTGCCCAGATCCCCAGCAAAATTCAGGATCCCTAGGGCGCTACCGCGCTTGCGCCCCTCGTACTCGCGTGACACGAACGCCGAGGCTACCGGGTGCTGCACGCTGCCACCACTGCCGGCACACAACGTCAGCATGAGCACCTGGAGGAACGAACTCGCTACCCCGATGATCATGAGTCCCGCCGCTACCCAAGCCATACCCAGGGCCAGAAACGTAATGTCGCCAAAGCGCTCGGCAAGCATAGCCATGGGCAACTGTAGGGCGGTGGACGAACCCGTCAGGGCGGTTTTGAGGAAGCCCACCTGCGTATAAGACAAGTGAAATTCTTTAGCAATAAGAGGGAGGACGGGATAGATAGCCACAAAACAGCCATCGTTGACCAGATGCATGAGGGCATTGGCAATGAGAGGACCGTGCTCCTGGCGCACGCTGGTGCCACGGGTCGCCAGCCGGGCGATGACACCACGCTTCACTGTGATTTGCATGCTATTCTCCCTTGTATCGCAAAGGCATACTGCGGCGTAGCCGCGACCCGTGCTTGCTGCGTCCTATATTACCTCTCGTGCCTTTGACTCTAAAGGAGCCATGCGATAATGTAAAATACTTGTTCGGAATCAATTCGCAAACTTTAGGTTATAGGTCTGCTCGTATGTACTCCTATCATCTGCGGGTCTTTCACGCCGTGGCTAGACATGGGGGCTATGCCCGGGCAGCGCGGGAAGAGCTCTTCATCAGCCAGCCAGCGGTGAGTAAGCACGTGCAAGCCTTAGAAGAGGAGGTGGGGGCAAAGCTGTTTTCTCGGGTTGGCAAACGACTCGAACTGACCGAAGCCGGCGCTCTCGTCCTGCAATGTGCCGAACAGATGCGCCTCCTGAACGAGGAGACGCGCCGTGCGGTGCGCGAACTGCAGGGATTACAACGCGGTACGCTACGGGTGGGGACCTCGACGACGGCGGGAACCTACCTCCTGCCACCCAGCCTGGCGGCCTTTGCGCAGCGCTATCCTGGCATCGCGTTGTCCCTGGACTTTACCAATAGTCAGGGAGTGATAGCAGGCATGCTTGGACGGCAATGGGATCTCGGGGTGGCAGGGGACATGGTGGAGCATCCCCAGCTCGAGGCGCGCTCCTATTACACCGACCCCCTGGTCCTGATTATTCCCCCCCACCATCGCCTGGCAGCACAGTCCATCGTGACCTTAGCAGAGCTGGCCCATGAAGCCTGGGTGCTGCGTGAGCCAGGTTCGGCATCGCGTCACGCCGCTGAGCGGGCGTTGAGTGCGCATCAGGTGCCGTGGCAGCTCCGTCTGGCCCTGCCCAGCAATGAAGCGATCAAGCAGGCGGTCATGGCTGGAGTGGGCATTGGCATGGTCTCACGCCTGGCGGTGACGTCGGAGGCACAGGATGGGCGGCTCCGCATCGTGTCAGTCTGCGACTTCCAGGTCGAGCGACAGTTTAGTATTATCCGACGCAAAGATGCCCGACTCCCTGCCCCAGCAGAAGCCTTCCTCAACCTCCTGTATCGACCATGTTCATGATGATCTTCATCGCGCTCGTGATCGGGTCAACATAACACATAGCCGAGCAGCAGGATGATCGCAAGAATGGACTAGATAACATGGAAAAGGCACAGCAGCATAATGACCCCAACCGGTACTCCAAGCAACCAAAGCGCAATAGCACGCATAATTTTCTCCTTAGCACACAATATAGTAGTGATGGCAATGCAGATTGCCATCCAAGTACCGGAGTGTACGCATGGGGACGTAAGGGACGCGCACTGTAGCCTTTGGCAACACACTGAAGAAGGTATCTCAAAGGCTTTGGAGACTCGTATGAACGAGCGCTTCCTGTCTCTAGGACAGTTCCTGCAGGATACCCAGGTAGCTACCAGGAATGGCATAAGAGTCTCTCAAATTGATACAGAGGGCTCCACCTCAAGAGCAGACCTCTGGCTCCTGCCTTGGATCTCACTGGGCGCAGCTAGCTTTTCAAGCCTCTGTCAGCAAAGAGTGGTATAGATTTTGCTTTTCACCACTTTGAGCTGCGTGACATCTACGTATCTCGCTTTGCAAGCACATCCCGAACATATGTGGTACTTCCCAAGAAGGCTAATGTATAGAAACAACAGAAAGGACTGTGTCATGCAATTACAGGGAAAACGCATTGCCATTCTGGCTGAGGATCTGTACGAAGATTTGGAGTTGTGGTATCCAGCGTTGCGGTTCCGGGAGGCCGGCGCCGAGGTCACGCTTGTGGGCAGTGGTAAGGACACGTATACGTCAAAGCACGGCTATCCCGTGCAGGCCGACACCAAGGCTGAGGACGTCCAGGTGGCCGATTTTGACGCCGTGATCATTCCGGGAGGCTATGCCCCGGACCATATGCGCCGTCATCCTGCCATGGTTGCTTTGGTGCGGGAAGCCTACCAGCAGGAGAAGGTGGTAGCCGCGATTTGCCACGCCGCTTGGATGTTGGTGTCCGCTGACATCGTGCGCGGCAAGCGCCTGACCTGCTTTGTCAGTGTGAAGGATGACGTCATTAATGCCGGTGGACGCTACGAGGATCAAGAAGTGGTACGCGACGGGACACTGATTACCTCACGCACGCCTGCAGACCTCCCAGCTTTTTGCAGTACGATTCTCGAGGCCTTGGCCGAAGCCCCCGTGCTCAGCTCAGCACGTTGAGACGCAGCACGGCAACGGCGAGCCCTGCTCGCGACGTTACCGGAGGAGGTACGCCATGCGTGTCAAGACTATGTGGAGCGTTGCCCAGAGTGCTCTGTGGGACTGGTGGAGCGATAACTGCATGCGGCTCTCGGCGTCCCTGGCGTTTTACACGGCCCTGTCCCTGGCGCCTCTGGTGGTCATCGTGGTCGGCGTAGCGGGCTTGATCACGGAGCGGCAGCAGGTCGCTGATCAGCTCGAGCAGCAGATCGAGTTACTCATGGGCCCGCCGAGCCGACAGGTGGTGCATACCATCCTTGCAACTACTGAGCCACAGGGTGGCACACTGGCAGCCATGATCGGCATCGTGACGCTGGCCATCGGCGCTACAGCCGTCTTCGGTGAGCTACAGGCCGCTCTGAACCTTATCTGGGAGGTCAAGCCCAAACCCCTCAATGGCATGTGGGCCAACCTCTGGGGCTGGCTCAGGCAGCGTTTCTTCTCGCTGGCGATTGTGTTCGCAATCGCCTTCCTCCTACTGGTATCGCTCGCCGTCAGCGCCGCCCTGGCTGGCGTGGCACATTACCTCCAGGGGCCAGAGCTGACGCGGACGCTGCTCAGCCGGGGCCTTGAGGTCGCCGTCTCAATGCTGGTCATCACCTTCCTGTTCGCGCTGCTTTTCAGATACGTGCCGGATGCCGAAATCCACTGGCACGATGTCTGGCTGGGCGGTTTTGTCTCAGCCATGCTCTTCACCGTCGGCAAGGTGGGGATTGGTTACTACATAGGCCGCGCCAGCATTGGTTCGGCATACGGTGCGGCGGGATCGTTGATCGCGCTGCTGGTGTGGGTCTACTATTCGTCGTTGATCGTCTTCTTCGGTGCCGAGTTCACGCACGCCTGGACTACGCGCCAGCGTACCGTGGAGCCCATGCCCTACGCTGAGTCCGGTGCTGCACCGCAGACGAAGAGCGAAGCTGCCGCTGAGCAAGCCGCGCGCACTGAGGACTACGACCGCTAACCTACGAAGTCGTGTTACGGACCATAATTTTCTAAATTGTGCCCTTGACCCTGGAAACGTTGGAAGCGTACTTGACACCTGCAGGGGGATTTTTTAGAGTCTGCGCAGTGCCTGAGGACATATAGAAACAGGTACCCTTCCCTCTCTCCAGGAGAGGGTGAGGGTCAGGGAGTCTAGAGAAAGGGACTGCGGTGCTCGCCAAAGTGCTGAGCAGCACCTTGCTGGGTGTAGATGCCTGGATTATTGAGGTCGAGGTCGATCTCGCCAACGGCCTACCGACCTTTACTACTGTAGGGTTGCCCGACGCGTCCATTCGTGAAAGTCGCGACCGCGTCAAAGCCGCCATGGTGAACAGCGGATTCCCGTTCCCGCTCAAGCGCATCACGGTGAATCTCGCTCCAGCGCACCTGCGTAAAGAAGGCACAGCGTTTGATTTGCCCATTGCTCTAGGTCTTTTACAGGCGTCTGGGTACATCCAGTCTGATCAGCTCCATGAATACCTTGTGGTTGGGGAATTGTCTCTCGATGGCCGCGTCAAGGCGATTGCGGGGGCTATGCCCATGGCACTGGCGCTGCGCCAGGCAGGGCTGAAGGGCATGATCGTGCCAGCCGAGAACGCTGCTGAGGCCGCCGTCATTGAGGACGTACCGGTCTTCGGAGTGGCGACCCTGGCACAGGCCATTGGCTTTTTTAACGGGACTGAGACGATTCCGCAGACGCGGTGCGAGGTCCAGGCGCTGTTTCAGCAACAGGCGGTCTATCATGAGGATTTTGCTGACGTCAAGGGGCAGCAGCACGTCAAACGGGCTCTGGAAGTTGCTGCCGCC
>Ga0209382_10009140_pt1 | contig 12429 bp, 14 predicted proteins | sample SoiMetdeltSBSDD5_FD_187599 | JGI IMG/M metagenome (GOLD analysis project Ga0209382, IMG submission 187599) | Bulk soil microbial communities from a Populus tree surrounding site in Tennessee, USA - Soil MetaG P. deltoides SBSDD5 (SPAdes) (version 2) | ecosystem: Environmental > Terrestrial >... | reverse complement strand
GGGCTGGGCGGCGCGGTCGGCGGAATCGGCGGCGGCAGTTCGCTCGGCGGCGGCGGGGGCGGCTTGGCCGGTGGCGGGCTTGGCGGCGCGGTCGGCGGCAATGGCGGCCTTGCCAGCGGCGGCGGTGGCGGGGGCCTCCTTGGCGGCGGGGGTGGCGGCACCAGCATGGGCGGTGGGGGTGGCGGTGGTCTTCTCGGCGGCGGGCTGGGCGGCAGTGTGCTCGGCGGCGGTGGCAAGGGCCACGGCAACGTGCTGAGCGGCCGCGGTGTCGTCGGCATTCTCGGCGGCGGGAAGATCAAGCACGGCCGCACGCACAAGTTGCTCGAAACCAAGGCCAAGATTCGGCTCGGCATCATCGGCGTCAATGTCAAGGCCGGGGTCGGAGCCAAGAAGAACCGCCCAGGCCTGCTGGCCGGAACCGCGATCGGCGCCAATGTCGGTCATGTCCGCGTCAAGGCCGGGGCCGGCGTCGCGGCCGGTCGGGGCGTGACTGCGGCGGTCGGCATCGGTGTCGGAATCGGTGGCGGTCGCGGCGGAATTCCTGGCGGGGGAGGTGGCGGCGGTGGGGGTGGCGGGAACCCCGGCGGCGGCGGTGGGGGCGGCGGCAATCCTGGCGGCGGCGGTGGCGGCTCGGCCGGTGGCGGGGGCGGGAACCCCGGCGGCGGCGGCGGGGGCGGCAACCCCGGAAGTGGCGGCGGCAATGGCAATGGCGGAAATGGCGGCGGAGGTGGTCCGATCGCCGGCGGCATTGGCGATGCGGTGGCCGGCCTCAGCCGTGAGGACTATCTCGGCCTGCAGGCGAACTGCCGGCAGGTGGTGCGCAATCCGCAGCTCTTCAGACCGTCCCAGGTTCAGGTCTGCCGGTTGGTGATCCGCAACTGACAGGCGGAATCCCGTTGTGCAGGGCGGGAGGAACCCCCTCCCGCCCCTCTTGATTCGGGTCACACAACTGTCCTGCACACCGCCTAGCTTGCAGGCCAGGACTCACGACATGGAGAGCAGACCCGATGGCAGACCCCTTCGTCCATATCGAGCTCAATACCACCGACCCGGCCAAGGCCAAGACCTTCTATGGCAAGCTGTTCGACTGGCAGCTGGAGGACAGGCAGATGGAGATGGGAACCTACACCCTGATCAGGGTCGGGAACGGCACTGGAGGGGGTATCATGAAGCATCCGATGCCCGGCCAGCCGTCGCTCTGGATTCCCTATGTCGAGGTGGGCGATGTGAGGGCGCGGACCGAGAAGGCACAGTCGCTCGGCGGCACCATCATCAAGGATGTGACCGAGGTGAAGAGCATGGGCTTGTTCAGCATCGTGCTCGATCCGACCGGTGCAGCAGTGGGCTTGTGGGAATCCAAGAACAAGTGACATCATGTGCGGGCGATGGAGACCGATGATGCAATGGACGGAGGCTGCACCTGCAGAGAGGTGCGCTTCCGCCTTCTGAGCAAGCCGCTCTTCGTGCACTGCTGCCATTGCCGCTGGTGCCAGCGCGAGACCGGCGCGTCCTTCGCCTTGAATGCCATGATCGAGGCCGACCGCGTCGTCACACTTTCAGGCGCGCCGGAAGTGGTGTTGACGCCGTCGTTGAGCGGCAGGGGCCAGAAGATCAGCCGCTGCCCGACCTGCCATGTCGCCGTGTGGAGCAACTACAGCGGGGCCGGCGATGCGGTCCGCTTCGTGCGCGTCGGCACCCTCGATGCGCCGGATCGCCTGCCGCCGGACATCCACATCTTCACCGAGTCGAAGCAGCCCTGGGTGATGCTTCCGGCCGGCGTCCCGGCGGTGGCGCGATTTTACGACCGGAAGCAATACTGGCCGGCCGACAGCCTGGAACGGTATCGCGCGCTCTTTGCGCAGGATCGCTAGCGCGGACGCAAGCCGAGGCTGCGGAGCAAACAGGCGGGCTCGGGCGTTTCCTTTGTTGCGATGCATGCGAGGCAGCAGGAAAAGCGGCTGGCTGAGCTGGAACAAGAGGTGGCGGCGCTACGCGTCGAAGCGGAGCAACGAAGCCTCATTCTGGAGAGTGCAACCGACTATGCGATCTTCACCATAGATCGCGCCGGAGTGGTTACCAGCTGGAACACTGGCGCCGAACGGCTGCTCGGCTTCCGCGAAAACGAAATCATCGGTCGGGACGGCCGCATCATCTTCACGCCCGAGGACGTCAAAAAGGGCGCCGCGGACTGGGAGATCAATCAAGCCCTTACCGCCGGGCGCGCGGAGAACGAGCGGTGGCATGTGCGCAAGGACGGCAGCCGGTTCTGGGGCAGCGGTCTGATCATGCCGCTCAAGCATGGTGCGCCCGGTCTGCTGAAGATCATGCGCGATGGAACAGAGCACCGCCGCGCGGACGAGTTCCGAAAGCTGCTCATCGGTGAGCTCGATCATCGGGTCAAGAACATGCTGGCGATGGTGCGGTCGCTGGCCGATCAGACGCTGGAGAATGTCGACGGTCTGGCGGCATTCAAGACCGCGTTCACCAGCCGCTTGTTCGCGCTGGCCCGGGCGCATGATCTCCTGACACGCGAAACGTGGGTCAGCGCCGATCTCGAGAAACTGGTGCGTTCGGCTCTGGAGAGCTGGATCGAAGATGGCAGGCTGGCGGTGTCTGGTCCGCCGGTCCGCATCGGTCCGAAGCAGGCGTTTGCCCTGTCGATGGCGCTCAATGAGCTGGCGACGAATGCGGCAAAGTATGGCGCGCTCTCGGTTGCCGGAGGCCAAGTCGAGCTTCGCTGGTGGCGCGATGGCGGTGTCTGCGAGATCCGCTGGACGGAGCGGGGCGGACCACTGGTCGCGCCGCCGCGCCGCCAAGGCTTCGGGATGCGCATCCTGAACCGGGCGCTGGCTATGGAACTGGAAAGGCCGGTCGAGCTGCTGTTCGAACCGGCCGGCGTCGAATGCGTGATCTCGGTCGCGTTGGCGCGGGGCGAGCACCGAGGGTGAGGTCCAAGCTGGGTGATCGTGTGATAGAGCATGGTGTGAATAGGTGTAAGACCTAATCACAACATGCTCTAGGCTAGGGCTCGTTATGGGGCGGTCGTCGGAGGAGGTTCCCAAATGGTGAGACCGGTCGCGGTGGTGACGGGTGCGGGCAGCGGGATCGGCCGCGCCGCGGCGCTGGCGCTCGCCGGCGGGGGCTTCGACGTGGCGTTGATCGGACGGCGACGCGAACCGCTCGACGGGGTGGCCGTGGAGATCAAGCGGACCGGGGCAGCGGCGCTGGTGCTGCTGGCGGATGTCACCGACGAGGCAGCGATCGATCAAGCCTTTGCCGCGATCGTCCAAGCAAGGCAGCGGGTCGATGTGCTGTTCAACAATGCCGGGATCGGTCTCCCCGGATTGCCGATCGACCAGATCCCGGTCGCCGAGTGGCGGCGCGGCATCGATGTTAATCTGACCGGCATGTTCATCTGCACCCGGGCAGCTTTTCGCATCATGAAGGAGCAGTCGCCACGGGGCGGCCGCATCATCAATAACGGCTCGATCTCGGCCCATGCGCCGCGACCGAACTCGGCAACCTACACCGCGGCCAAGCATGCGGTCACCGGGCTGACCCGCTCGACGGCGCTCGACGGGCGGCCGCATGACATTGCCTGCGGTCAGATCGATATCGGCAATGCCGCCACGCAGATGACGGCGCGCATGTCGGAGGGGGTGCTGCAGGCGGATGGCAGCATCGCCACGGAGCCGCTGATGGATGTCGCGCTGGTCGGACAGGCGGTGCTGCAAATGGCGAGCCTGCCGCTCAGCGCCAATATTCAGTTCATGACCATCATGGCCACCAAGATGCCGTTCATCGGCCGGGGCTGATCTTCACTCGAACACAGGAGCATTGGCGTGGCAAAGCTCGGATTCGTCGGCGTCGGGCTGATGGGGCATGGAATGGCGGCCAATCTGCTGAAGGGCGGACATCAGGTGGCGGTGACTGCCCATCGCAACTGGGCGCCGGTAGAGGACCTGGCGCGGCGCGGTGCCGAGGAGGTGAAGGCGCTCGCCGAGCTGCCGCACGGACGCGAGGCGATCTTCATCTGCGTCGCCACCTCGGACCAGGTCGAGGCGGTGGTCAAGGCGCTCGAGCCCGCGCTCGCCCCCGGCCAGATCGTCATCGACACCGGCACCTCGGACCCGGCGATGACGGTGGCGCTGGCGCTGCGCCTGGCGGAACGCGGCGTTCATCTCGTCGATGCACCGATGGGCGGCGGGGCGCAGCAGGCGGAAGCGGGTCAATTGGCGAGTCTCGTGGGGGGCACGCGTGAGGACTATGCGCGGGTCGAGCCATGGATCCGGTGCTATTCGGCCATAGCGGTGCATATGGGGCCGGTGGGTGCCGGCCATAGGGCAAAGCTGCTCAACAACCTGCTGGCGCTCGGCCAGGCGGCGCTGGTGATCGAGGCCTATCGCATGGCGCGCGCGGAGGGCCTCGATTGGCGCAAGCTCTACGAGATCAATATGGGCGGGGCGGCGCGCTCAGGCGCACTCGAGCGAATCATGGTTCCGGCACTTCAAGGCGATTATCGCGGCTATCTGTTCACGCTCGAGAATTCGGTGAAGGACATGAGCTATATCGTCGAGTTCGCGGCCAAGGGCTCGCATGCGCACAGCCTGAGCCGGGCCGTGCGCTCGTTTTACGAGGATGCCGTCGCAAAGGAGGGAGCCTCGCTCATGCTGAGCGAGATGCTCCGGCCCAAGGGCTAGAGCACCAAGGATCGCCGCGGGACGTCCTACCAAGGGCAGGCAAAGCGGCACTGGATCACATAGGGACCGGCCTCTCCATAGGGCGGGAAGTTGCTGGCATAGAGCCGGATCAACTCGACGATCGCACCGTCCGGGGTGACGGTGCAGCCATAGGAGCCCTGGGAATAAAGGGTCACGGCGGTATTGCCGCCGGCCTGGGTGACGCCGCGCACCGAAACCGCGACGGGCGGCAGGCGATTGCGCAGGGCAACGGCATTCACACAGCGCCAAAGCGCCGGGTTGGCCGCTGCCGACGGGCCCGGACCGAACCAGGGACCCGACCCGAACCAGTCGGCCGAGGCACTGGCAGGTGCCAACAACAGTGCAGCAAGCGCACAACCGAGAACGCCAATCCGCGACATCGCTCTCTTCCCCGAGGCTAGAATCGTCCCTGACAATAATAACTGAATATTTTCAGTATGTCAGCGGAGAGCGTCTCCTGGAGCATGAAGTTGTCGGTCTGACACCTAACAACAACATGCTCTACGGTGCCGCGCAGGCGGCGTTTACCCAGTTGCCGGTGCAGATCTTGGCGATCCTGACAGCCACACGGACTGGCTTCTGCTGGACGATTTTCTGCGATGCGACCTTCTGGGCGACCTTCTGGCGGGCGATGCGTTTGCTGCGGTGCACCTCGCGGCGCGGTACAACCACGCGCTGGGCGAGACGCGGCGCGGCGGGGGCCAATTTCACCGCCGCAACCATGCAGGGCGCGTTGACCCAATTTCCGATGCATAGACTGGCCGGAACCGCTGCCTTGGCCGATTGCCCCGTGGCGAGCACCATAAAGCCTGCAATGACAAGGCCGCACAAAACCGCCGAAAGACGGTTGATCATCGTCTCCCCTCCACACCTAATGACACTGTCTGCAGCCCCTTTATTGGTTTGTACAGAATGTCAGGCAGTGGTCAATCGCTGTTTCACCGCCATGCACTTGAAGCTGCAGTCGGCAGTAGGGAAGAGCACCGGTCACTGCCTAATGCCTAATGCCTACTGCCTCCCGATTGTCAGAATCGGTGATGCCGGCTATGTCAGGGCATGATCAGAGGCGCGTCAGCCCGGCCATTGTGGATTGCCGCTTCAGGACTTCTCCTGCTTGTCGGTGCCGGCGGCGAGGCGCTTGCTCACGCCAAGCTTGTCTCGTCAAGCCCGGCAGCGAACCAGACAGTCACACCGCCGCCGACCTCGCTCACGCTCAAATTCTCGGAGAGCATCGAGGTCAGATTCGCCCAGGTGACGCTGAGCGACGCAGGCGGGACGGCGGTCAAGACAGGGTCTGTCACCCAAGATCCCGGCGACCGGGCCATCCTGATCGTGCCGCTGGCAGCGCCGCTGGCAGATGGCCAATACACCGTCTCCTGGCAAATCGTCGCGGCCGACGGTCACAAGACCAAGGGCACCTACCATTTCATTTCCGAGAAATAGGGTGATGGTCCTTGGACGAAGCGCTCGTCCTCAGCCGACTGCTGCATTTTACGGCGACGTTCCTGCTGCTTGGCTCATGCGCCTTTCTATGGCAGATGGCGCCGCCCGAGCTGTCAGGTCGGCTGGAGGCGCAGCTGCGAAGCTTGCTGAGGCTCGCCGTCATCGTCACAGCGGTGACGGCCGTTGCCTGGCTCATGCTGGTGGCAGGCAGCATGGGAGAAGGCTGGGAGGACACGGTTCGCGTCGCGACGCTGCGCGAGGTGCTGCTCGAAACGCGCTTCGGCAATGTGTGGCTGGTGCGGCTCGGTCTGATCGCGACGCTGATCGCCACTGTCGCGCTCGGGGAAGGCTATCGCTCACGCGATGTGGTCGTGGCGAGCGGGCTGGTGGTCGCCAGCCTCGGCCTGGTCGGCCATGCGGCGATGGATGCGGGTCTTCCGGCGGTTCTGCGCGGGATCAACCATGCCGTGCATCTGCTGAGCGCGGGGCTGTGGGTCGGCGGGCTCGTTCCGCTGGCACTGGTGCTGGGAGAGGGCCGTGCCGCGAAGGCGGACGGGGTGGTGGCGACGACGCTCAGGCGGTTTTCGGGAATGGGCCATGTCGCGGTGGCCGTGGTGATTGCCACGGGAGCAATCAATACGTGGCTCATACTTGGTGGATGGTCGATCAATATTGGATCAATTTACCAAAGGCTGCTTGTTGCTAAAATTCTCTTGGTTATTGCCATGATCGTGCTTGCGATCATCAATCGCTACGCTTTTCTGCCCCGTCTCAAGCGAAACAGCTGCGCAATTCAGCGGCTGTATCGCAGCACGCTGATCGAGATCTTCTTAGGCCTGATGGTTATCGGCCTGGTCAGCTATTTTGCAACGCTCGAGCCTGTCTAGGCGACCCATGCGACGCAATTCTGTGCTAAAAGCCGAATAAAGATTTCGGCGCTGGCGTAACAGCATCGTATCGATGGTGCTCCGGGAGGAGATAATGAAAGCAGTGCACCGCATGGCATTGACGGCTGGCGTGATTTTCCTGGCGGTCGGAACGACCGTTGGGCTCACGCCTACATTTGCGGCCGGAGGGGGCAGTAGCGGAGGCGGGGGTGGAGGAGCCTCGAAGACCTGCCCTAAGGGACAAGTCTACAGCCCGCAGAAACGCAGATGCGTACGGCAGAAGAGCGAGGTGGTGCCGGATGAGGCATTGACCGACTATGCGTTCGCCCTCGCCAAGGAGAAGCGGTACAACGAGGCGCTCGAGATCCTCGATCAGGTGCAGAACCCCAACACGCCGAAGGCGCTGAACTATCGCGGCTACATCACGCGCAAGCTCGGCCACATCGAGGAGGGTATCGGCTACTATCTCAAATCGGTGGCGATGGACCCGCACTACGTCGAGGTCCGCGAATATCTCGGCGAAGCCTATGTCACACAGGGCAAGCTCGACCTTGCCAGGGAGCAGCTCAGTGCCATCCAGACGCTTTGCGGCACTGTCTGCGAGGAGTATCTTGAACTCTCTGAGGCGATAAGGACCGCGAGCAATTAAGCTTGCCCCGTCCGGGATGGTGAAGATGGAGAATCTCCAGGCACCGCTGGCGCTGCTGGCGCGGTTGATGCTGGTCTTCATCTTCATCGTCGAGGGCTGGGAAAAGATCGGCAATTATCAGGGCACGCAGCAATATATGGAGGGCTATGGCGTGCCGGGGGCGCTGTTGCCGCTGGTGATCCTGACGGAACTCGGTGCAGGCCTGCTGGTCGCCTTCGGGCTCTTGACCCGTCTTGCAGCGCTGGCGCTGGCCGGGTTCTGCGTTCTCGCAGCCTCGTTCTTCCACCACGATTTCGCCGATGCCAACGAGTTCATCCAGTTCAGCAAGGATATGGCGATCGCCGGCGGATTTCTCGTGCTCGTGGCCTTCGGGGCCGGCGACTGGTCGGTCGATGCATTGTGGCGGCGGAGTTCACCCGGCGCGCGGTTCAGCTAGGGCATGATGCTCCAGGTCAGGCGACCTCGACATCCATCCACGTCTCGAAGCAATGGTTGTTGGCGAGCGCCATCACGCCGATGGTGGCGCGGCAGCCAATGCCGCGCTCCGGTCCAAAGAGCTCGGCGAAAAGATCGGTGAGCCCGCTCGACACAAGATTGGGGTCGGTGAAGCCCGGAGCGCAGACAACGAAGTTCAGCGTGCGCACCAGAGCCGTGACCTTGTCGAGATCGCCGATCGCCTGCTTGATCCCGGCGAGGCAATTGATGCCGGTCTGGCGGGCCGCCTCATAGGCTTGGTCGACCGTCACTTCGGCGCCGACCCGGCCGGGATGCAAGGCGGTGCCATCCGGCAGGTCGGGCACATGGCCGGACAGAATGAGCAGATTGCCCGAACGGTGAAACGGCTTCATCTTGCCGTAGAGCTGGCCGTAATAATTCACCGCCGGGTTGCCGGCGGTGCCTTTCTTGCCGAGATCCGGCAGGGTAATTCCCATGGCTTGCAATCTGCTCTCGATCTGCATGTCGGCCCTCGTCTCAACTGGGTGGGTCAGGCGGGGATCGGGGCTCCCGGCGGCAGGAGCCCGTCCTGTTTCAGGTCGCTCCAGAGGGCCGAAGGGATTGGCTCCGCCATCAGTCTCGCATTCTCCCGTACCTTGTCCGGACGCTTGGCGCCCGGGATGACCGCCGCCACCACGGGGTGAGCGGCGCAGAACTGCAGGGCGGCGGCCCGGATGTCGACGCCGTGGCGGCGGCACACCGCCGCGATGCGGTCGCGCTTCTCGACCATCTCGGGCGGGGCCTCAGCATATTCGAAGGTGCGTCCGCCGGCGAGCAGGCCGGAATTGTACGGCCCGCCGACCACGACCCACACGCCGCGCTTCTGGCAGGCGGGGAAGAGGGCGTCGAGCGCCGGCTGGTTGAGCAGGCTGTAGCGCCCGGCGAGGAGGAACACGTCGGGATCGGATTGGTCGAGCGCCCTGAGGCAGGGCTCGACCAGATTGACGCCGAGCCCCCAGGCCTTGATGACGCCTTCGTCGCGCAGCCTGGTGAGGGCGCGGGCGGCACCCGCCATGGCGATCTTGAACAGCCCGTCCCAGGCGTCGCCATGATGGTCGGCGGCGATATCATGGATGTAGAGGATGTCGATTTCGGCCAGGCCGAGCCGCTGCGTGCTGTCCTCGAAGGATCGCATGGCCCCGTCATAGGTGTAGTCGTAACGCGGCCGGAACGGCAGGCCCTGCACGAAGGGCGGATTCTCGGGCGCGCTACGATCGGCCTGGAAGAGGCGGCCGACCTTGGTCGACAGGACAAAGTCCTGGCGCGGATGGCGGCGCAGCATCTGGCCGAAACGGTGCTCGGACAGGGTGCTGCCATAATGCGGTGCGGTGTCGAAGAGCCGCATGCCGCTTTCCCATGCGGCCTCGAGCGTCCGCTCGGCCTCGCGCTCGTCGACAACGCCGAACATGTTGCCGAGCGGTGCGCCGCCGAATCCGAGCGGCCCGGGGGGCTTGAAACGGGAATGTGCCATGGCTTGTCCTCTTTCGTCAGCTCATGTCAATCCTGGCTGCCTCAGCCGCGCGGCGGCCGGGTAGACCTCGATGCGGGGCACCCAGCCCTTGCGGAGCGCCCGCTGCATGCCCTTCCAATAATCCACCGTCAGGAGATCGGGATGGGCCGCGCGGAAGATGCGACGCAGGTGGCGATCGTCGATCATCAGCCCCGGCTCCAGCTCCTCGGGCAGGAAGACGATGCCCTCCTCAAACACCCAGTCCGGCACATCCTCCTCGCCATCCTCGCGTCCGGCATTGGTGAAAATGCGGATATCGAGCAATGGTTCGATGGCATCGTAGTCGAAGAGGAAGATCTTGCCGAACCGGCTGACGCCGTAATTGCGGGCGTCGAGGTCCTTGTTGAAGATGTTGGCAGCGGCATTGTTCTTGATGCAGGAGCCGAGATTGATCATCGCTGCCTCGGCCTCGGCGCTGCCGGCGGTCTTAAGGTAGATCGGCAGGGGAACCATCTTGGTCTGGACGATCAGATGCTCGAATTTGAGATGGTGGCCGTCGATCGACACGGTCTCCCGGGCATTCGCCAGCAGCTCATCGGCGATGTCGGATGAGAACCACGCGCGCGGCAGGCGGATGCGTTCGACAATGATGTTGTCGAGCATGGACCCGGTGCGGTTGATCTCATGGACGCGGCGGTATTTGGCAAGGATGGTGGAGATGCCGGCGAAGCGGCCCCATTTGTATTGCGCTGTGGGATGATCGCGGATGGCTTTCAGGACATAACTCGAGCCGCGCGCCGAGAAGCCGATGGCGACGGTGCCGCGGAATCCTGCAGCCGTCTCCAGTCGCTCGCCCGAGCTCGCCAATTCGCGGGCCAGCTCCTTGATAACGGCATGCTTGCCGATGTGGTTGAAGCCGATGGTCGAATAGTGAAGCCCGAGCGGCCGCCGCGGCATGAGCTCATGAAGGAAGGCGGCGAGCTCGTGATAGCGCATGCTGGTGACGTGAAAATTGGCAAGCGTCGAGGAGAAGATGTTGTGGATCTCGGCCTCGCGGGTCAGCACGGCGTCGCATTGGATGCCCTGACGGGTGTTCTCGAGCGCGATCACCAAAGGACGCGCCGCGCCGCTCTCAAGCAGAATGCGGCCGACAATATAGGCGCCGCGGTTGCGGAAGAAACCGGCGTCGATCATCTCGATCGCCGCGATGGCATCCCGGTCGCCGCCGGCAAGGCCGAGCAGCTCGTTGACGCGCCCGGCAACGAGCTCGGCATCGTCATCGAGTGCTGCGAAGGGCGCCGAGAAGTCCGGAATGGCGAGGATCTCCTTGACGGTGGCGGCGGTCAGATGCGGACCGGCGGTCAAGCGCTTCAGGATGAGATCGAAACGTCGCGGCTGGGCCACCGTCCAGTCGACTGGTTGCCAATCGCCGCCGACGACGGTCCGCCACATCGATTTGAACCAGGCCTCGGCGGCGTCGCGTTCATAGTGGCCCTGAAGCAGGGGAAGGTAGAGCTGCTCGATCTCGTTCCAATGTCGGTCGGAGGTGGCAAGCTCGGGCAGGGCCTCAGTCAGCCGGGCCCCGGCGCTGCGGATGGAGGTGCGGTAGATGGAAAGCCGGCGGCGCGACAAATAGAGCGACAACGAGACGGCGCGGGTCTCGAAAGCGTGCTGAGCCTGGTCGGGGATCGAGCGGGCCTCACGATAATAGGCCTCGAACTCGTCGATCAGGAAGCGCGCCGCCAGCGCCAGCTTGGCGCTCCGATGCTTGGCATTGACGATGCTGAGAATGAGGTCGTGCGGCTGGGCGGAAGCCATGCCAATTGCGGCAGAATCTCGATAACGCGCTTCCACGGCTCGACCACTCAGCTTGCGAAATGATTTGCCACTACCGGCCGTCCACTGTCATTGATGGAATTGTAACAGTTTGATGACGGTGTCTCGACGGGCATTCCGATGAAGGGCGATCAGATCGGAGGGAATGGCGCGCAAGCGTCGTCCAGGCTCGAGGCCAGCGGCACCCGGCGTCCGAGGCGGGTCCTGACGCTTGCCGGAATTGCCCATGCGCTGCATGACGGCTACACCGACCTGATCTATGTGCTCCTGCCGGTCTGGCAGGCGGAATTTGCCCTTGGTTACGGCATGTTGGCGGTGGTGCGCGGACTTTACGCCGGCGCCATGGCGGCGTTGCAACTGCCGGCGGGACTCCTCGCCGAACGTTTCGGGGCACGGAGCATCCTGGTGGCCGGAACGGCGCTTGCCGCCATCGGCTTCGCCATTGCGGGCCTGTCGGGCAGCCTGATCGGGCTGTGCATCGGGCTCTGCCTGTCGGGCGCCGGGTCGAGCACCCAGCATCCGATCGCCTCGACCGCGGTGGCGCGGGCCTATGGCGGCGAGGCGCGCGGTCCGCTCGGCACCTACAATTTCACCGGCGATCTCGGAAAGGCGGCGTTTCCGCCGCTGACGGCGATGCTTCTGACGATGATGCCATGGCGGGCGTCGCTGGAGGTGCTGGCGCTGATCGGGCTCGCCGTCGCCGTCGTCATTGCACTGATGATGCCGCGCATCGATTTCAAGGCGCAGGACGAATCGACGAGAGCCGGCGAGGTCGATCGCAACGGCTTCTGGATCCTCTTCGCGATGGGCGTGCTCGACAGCGCCGTGCGCATGGCACTGCTCACCTTCCTGCCGTTTCTGCTGCAAGCCAAGGGCGCCTCGCTGCCGGTGATCGGCTTGGCGCTTGCGGCGGTGTTCATCGGCGGGGCGGCCGGCAAATTCGTCTGC
>Ga0209382_10009138_pt1 | contig 12431 bp, 13 predicted proteins | sample SoiMetdeltSBSDD5_FD_187599 | JGI IMG/M metagenome (GOLD analysis project Ga0209382, IMG submission 187599) | Bulk soil microbial communities from a Populus tree surrounding site in Tennessee, USA - Soil MetaG P. deltoides SBSDD5 (SPAdes) (version 2) | ecosystem: Environmental > Terrestrial >... | reverse complement strand
GGTCGCCGATCTCCCCTTGCTTGACGATGGGCTCGCCGGGCTCGTAGTGCGCCTCGTCCACCCGCTCGCTCTGGAACACCTTGAGCTGCGAGAGGTCCCGCTTGAAGAACAGGTCCAGCGTCCAGTCCAGCGCCACCCGGATCCGCCGCTCCCAGCCGGGCAGCTTGCTCAGGTAGATGGTCCTCCACAGGAACCAGGCCACGAAGCCCGAGAACCTCAGGCCCATGATCTGCGCCACCGCGCTCCTCCGCCCGATGGAGGCCAGGCTCCCCAGCGCGCGGAACCGGAACGGGCGGAGGGGCCGCCCACGCATCGCCGCGGCGATGTTCTCCGCGCAGACCGTGGCTTGCCGGATGGCGTTCTGGGCGGTGGGCGCGTAGGGCTTCCCGGTCTCCTCGCTGACCACGTGGGCACAGTCGCCCAGCGCCCAGACTCCCGGCCACCCGGAGACCGCCAGCGTCTGCTCCGCGCAGGCCCTCCCCTTCTCCCGCTTCAACGGCAGCCTGGAGAGGAGCGGGTGCGGCGCGTTGCCCACGGTGGAGACCAGCGTCCGGGTGGGAACGCGGCGGCCGCCCGGCAGCACCACCGCGTCGGCGGTGGCGGCCTGGCAGCGGACGGAGGTCAGCACCTCGATCCCGCGGGCCTCCAGCCGCCGGCGCGCGTATTCGGCCAGGCCGGGGACCACCTCGGGGAGGATCCGCTCGCCGCTCTGCACCAGCAGGAGCTTCACCTCGCCGCGGCGGATGTTCGGGTACGAGGGGAGGACCGCCTCGATGGTCTCCTGCAGCTCGCCGATGGTCTCCACCCCGGAGAAGCCGCCGCCCACCACCACGAAGGTGAGCAGCGCGCGCTTGAGCTCCGGGTCCGGCTCGATGTCCGCGTTCTCCAGGCAGCCCACCACGTGGTTGCGCAGGTAGAAGGCGTCCCCCAGGTTCTTCATCGGCAGCGAGTGCTGCGCCATCCCCGGCAGGCCGGAGAAGCTCACCACCGTCCCCATCGCCAGCACCAGGTGGTCGTAGGTGAGCCGGTGGTGGTGCCGCCCCTCACCCACCAGCAGCGCCACCTCGCGCCGCTCCAGGTCGATGGAATCCACCTCGCTCTGGAAGAAGCGGGTGCGCGGCAGCATCCGCCGGATGGGGTTGACGATCTGGTGGGGGATGATGGCCCCGGACGCCACCTCCGGCAGAAGTGGCTGGAACACGAAGTAGTTGTCGCGGTTGATGAGCGAGATCTCCACGGACGGATCTCGCCGGAAGATCTGCTCCAGGCGACGCGCGGTGAAACAACCACCGAAGCCGCCACCGACGATCACCACCCTGATGGGAGAGGAGGCCATTGCCCCTGCTATGGCCCAGCGGCCCGGGCGGTTACCGCATCTGGTGGGCGCCGGTGAAGGCGCCGCGTCTGTCGGAGCGTGAACAGTTTACGCCCCGCAACCAAATCACGTACGGTGCCCGGCATGCGCCGTCCGATCCAGATCGCCGCCGCCGTCGCCGTGGCCATGCTCCTGCTCACCCTGCTGGCCTCGGGGCTGCTGACCTGGACGACCCGCCGCTGGGCCGGGCGGATGCTGGCGGACGCGGCGGCGGGGCGGGAGCGCGGGCGGGGCGGGGTGCCGCGCCGGCACCTGACGAGGCTGGCGTCGTGAGCGCGAGCAGCGCGAGCAACATCCTCCGCGGCCTGCCCGGCCAGCTGTTGATGGACTACGCCTGGTCCCGCGTCCTGGTAGGGCTGGACTTCGACGGCACGCTGGCCCCCATCGTCCGGCACCCGCCGGAGGCGAGGATGCGGTCCTCCACCCGGCGCCTGCTGGCGCAGGTGGCGCGCCTGTACCCCACCGCGGTGCTCTCCGGGCGGGCGCTCCCGGACGTGGCGGCGCGGCTGCGAGGCGTGCCGCTGCGGGCGGTGGTGGGGAACCACGGGCTGGAGCCCGCCGCCGCCCCCGGCCTCTTCGAGCAGGTGGCCCGGCGCTGGCGCCCGCTGCTGGAGGAGCTCGCGCGCGCGCACCAGGGGGTGGAGCTGGAGGACAAGCGGTACTCCCTGGCGCTCCACTACCGCCGCAGCAGGGCCACCAAGCGCGTCCTCGCCGACCTGGAGCGGGTGGTCCCGCTGCTGGAGCCGGTGCGGGTGGTGACTGGCAAGCGGGTGGTCAACTTCCTCCCGCCGGACGCGCCCCACAAGGGGCTGGCGCTGGAGCGGCTCCGGCGCCGGTTCGGCTGCGACACCGCCCTCTACGTGGGGGACGACGAGACCGACGAGGACGTGTTCCAGATGGACCGCCCCGGGCGGCTGCTGGGCATCCGCGTCGGCGCGCGCCAGGGGTCCGCGGCCCCGTTCTCCATCCCCGGCCAGCGCTCCATCGACTCGCTGCTGCAGCGGCTGGTCCACGCGCGGGAAGGCGGCCTGCAGCGCCTGGAGGGCCAGGCGTGAGCAGCGCGCTCCCTTCCTCCGCGGACCGCTTCTGGACGCGCCAGCTGCTGGCGTCGGCGCTGGCGCTCTCGCGCGCGGCGCTGCGGGCCTCCGCCGACCCGGACCTCACCGTGCCGGAGGCGCTGGTGCTGTGGTGGCTGACCCGGTTCCCCGGGTGCACCGCCGCCCAGCTCTCGCTCGACCTGGGGGTGGAGCCCAGCGGCATCTCCGTCGCCGTCCATGACCTGGAGCGCCGGCAGCTCCTGGCCCGGGTGCCCGACCCGCGGGACCGGCGGCGCGCCTTCCTGCGGGCCACGGGGGCGGGGCGGAGGGCCGCGGACCGGGCGCTGGGCGCGCTCGAGGCCCGGATGGAGGCGGCGGCCGCCGGAGGGTCCACCCCGGCGCAGCTGGAGGTGGCCGCCCAGGTCCTGGCGGCGATGCTGGAGTCGCTCAGCCTCCCGGCCGGGCGCTCGCGCGGAGCTTCTCGACGACCTCCGACAGGACCCAGTCCAGCTCGGACCGCGCCTGCGGCGTCTCCGGCGCGTCGACGCACCCGGCGCTTTCGTTGAGCTCGTCCACGGCCCAGGCCAGCGACTCCCGGCGGGGCGCGACCGGCATGGCGGAGACCTCGGAGCGAAGGCGGTCCAGGTAGTCGCGGGCCAGCAGCTCGCGCACGTCGCGCTCCAGGCCGGAGAGGCCGCTCATCCCGTTCACCCGCCACAGGGTCGGATCGTTCGCGCTGGACATGGCTCCCTCGGTCGCTCGCATCATTCTATTACGATGGGAAACGAAATCATGCCCGAGGGAAGACCTCACCGCGACGTCCTCGCCGGCGCGAACCGGCGCCTGCTGGAGTCCTTCGCGTGGTCCAACGTGACGCTAGTGTTCGACTACGACGGGGACGCTGTCCCCCACCGTCGGCGAGCCGGAGGAGGCCAGGCTGCCGGAGTCGACCCGGGTCCGGCGGCTCCCCGGCGCGCGCGTGCTGGGCGGCAAGGAGTGCGTGAGCATCCTCACCCGCATCCGGGTGGGCCGGGGCGAGCGCACCTCGGCCCGGTATTACCTCCGCCGGCAGGTGGACATCGACGCGCTGCTGGACGTCTTCATCGAGGCCCGGCGAAGGTCCTCGCTGAGCGGTTAGCCCTTCAGCCCCAGAGCTTCCACCACGGCCGCCTTCGCCCCGGAGCGACCTCCTCCTCCTCGTCCACGAAGGCGATCGCCGCGGTGAACTTCATGTCCTCCGGCTGCGCCCCGGCGTTCAGGCCCTGGTTGACCACGTCCACCTCCGCGCTCCGGAGCGCCACGGCGCTGAAGGCTTCTTGCCCCAGCGTGCCCTCGGTCACCGCCGCCTCGGCCAGCCGCCGGGCCTCCACGAACACCGCTTCCTCGTCCAGCCGACTCTCCCGCCTCGGCTTGCCCGCTGCGTCGGCGATCACGACCGTGTCGCTGAAGCGGATCGGCATCGACCGCAGCAGCACCCGGCCGAACGCCATGGGAATGAAGGCCACCAGCCGATCCGCCTGCGCCACCGAGGCGCCGAGGGCGCGCAGCCGCTCCCGGATGGCTTCGTCCTCGGCGTCCTTCATCTCCGCGATCAGCCCCACCGCCTGGCTGACGCTGACGCCGCCCTGGACCACCATGAAGAGGCGGGCGCTGTAGTAGCCCTCCGCGGGCGGCCAGTCGACCTGCGCCATCTGCGCCTGGAGCTCGGGCCAGCCGGCGTTGTCGAGCAGGGCCTCATGGGCCATCGGCCGGCGGTCGAGCTGCGCGTAGAACAGGCGGATCCAGTGCGTTCCCCCGGGGAGGCCGAGCGCCTGGATCTTCTCCCGCAGGACCGTGACCCAGTCGGCCCGGGGCTCGGGCATCGGCCCGCGGATGAAGACGCCCCCCACCGTCACCGCGCGCGACCGGCCGCTCACCACCCACTCTTCCCGTGTGACCTGTTCGGTCTCCTTCCCCAGGAAGGCGGCGAGGAGGACGTGAAAGGAGCCCGCCACGAAGCCGTTCACCGCGTCGGCGACGGCCTCGTCCCGCGTGGGGCCGACCCCACCGCAGGAGTCAACCAGCTCCCCGCCGGCCCACAGCCGCACGCGCACGTCGAGCTGGACGGTGACGGCGTTCGGGCCCGGCTTCTCCTGGACGATCTCCCCGCTCATCCGGAGGCTCCGGCCGGCGGGGGCGATCCAGCCATCCTCCATGGTGGCATCGACCCCGTGGGCGGCCAGCAGGCCGAGCAGCACGTCGTTCACCCCGGGAGCCACCGCCGCAGCATGGCGGCCGGGGCCGGGCACGGGCAACGCCTTTGCGGTATGACGCTCCCGTGCGCCTCCTCTCTCTGTGTGCCCTCTCCCTGCTCGCCGGCTGCCAGTTCGCGGACCGGGTGAACCGGCCGCTCCCGGAGAAGCTCGTCCTCCGGGCGCTGGACGGCTCGCGGATGGAGCGGGATGCGTTCTTGGGGCGCGCCTGGGTGCTCTGCCCCTGGCTCCCCGGCTGAGGCGCCTGCGTTCGGGAGTTGCCCGAGCTGGAAGCCGCGCGGAACGAGCTGGGCCCGGGCGGGCCGGAGTTCCTGGCCATCGCCCTGGACGACGAGGGCGACCCGGAGCGGCTGAGGCACATCGCGGAGGCCTTCGGCTACCGCGGCGGCATCGCCGTCTACAAGGACGAGGACGGGATCCTGGCCCCGCTCGGGGTGCGCGAGGTCCCCGGCCTGGCGTTCGTGAACCGGGAGGGCGTGGTGGTCTCCGCCGCCTCCGGCGTTCACGGGTCGAAGTTCATCGTCAAGCACGCCAGGGCCCTGCGCTAGCGCCTGGAGAGCCAATCGCCTCCCCCGTGGCTAGCTTGAGCCGGGAGGTGTCCCATGGGTGAAGACGACCTGCCTGACCCGCCCCCGCTCATCCCCTTCACCCTCCCTGAGATGCCGCGCGAGGCCATCACCGGCGAGCGCATGCCAGACGGCCACCACGCGTACGCCTACCACCAGGACGTGGACTGGATCGGCCCCGAGAACATGGGGGGCGGACACGTCCCGGAGGACTACCAGTGGCCCTCCGGCCCGCGCGAGCGGCAGGAGCGCGAATCGATGGGCTAAGTTCGCCCGCCCAGATGGCCCACCGAGACCGCGCAGCATTCGAGCACGCCTTCGAGGGCAAGGCGGTCCTGGACGAGCTGCTGGAGCTGGCCCGCGCGCGCGTGGACACCGAGGGCGCGATCGTCCGGATGCGGGAGGCGCTCCGCCAGGGGGAGCCGCGCGAAGCCGTCATCCCCACCCTGTTCGACCGCGAGCCCCGCTTCCCCGACCCGCAGCTCGCCCGCCAGCTCTTCCAGAACCTCCTCGGCCTGTGGGACCTCCTGGCGCGCGGTCAGCCCATCCCCCTGGACCACCCACCCGGGCACCCGGCCCGCCCCCGCGCCAGGCGCCCCATTCCGGAGCGGCCGCCGCCCTTCGAGGGCGAGGCCCCGGACGACGCCTGGGTGGAGGCCGCCTGGCGGTACCTGGACGAGGCGCCCGAGCGGGAGCTCACCCGCCTGGCGCATGCGTTCGAGAACAGACAGGACGCCCTGCTGGGTTTCCTTGACGAACGGGGTCTTCCGGATGAACTCTTCGCCCTGGCCCGGCAGCTCCTGTTCGAGCTCCACGCGATGATCGAGCTGGGCTGGACGCCGGGCGTTCGGAGTGTCGCCCGCGCGGAGTTGCAGGAGGCTGGGCCGGGGGTCAAGCCACCGCCTGCAGCGTTCCAGGCCTACGCCGATGAGGCGGTGTTCGAGGCCGAGCAGGACGAGGAGGCGCCGCTCACGCCCGCGGATTCCGCGCGCGTGAAGGCGCTGGTGAACCGGGGACTGTCGGCGCTGTGGAGCGCCCGCCGTCCCCGGAAGGAGAGCGGCACGGATGCCTAGAGACGACGACCGCGACGGTGGTGGCTTCACCGGCAAGCGGAACAAGAGCTGGCGGGAGATCGACGCCCAGCGCGGCAAGAGCAAGTACCACTCGCGCCAGGACGACCCGCAGCAGCAGCGCATCGAGCGCAGCGCCACCTACGAGCGCTACAAGCACGCCGCCGACTCGCTCTTCACCGGCGGTGAGCTCCCGGAGTCCCTGGCCAAGTCGTTCGACCCGGACGGGAAGCGGAAGGCCCAGAAGGAGGCCATGCTCAAGCTCCGCGAGCTGCCGGACCACAAGGCCTGGGTCCAGGGCGTGGTGGAGTACCTGGAGAAGTACCCGGAGCTGCCCGAGGACCCCTACTTCCTCGACTCGCTGCTGAACCACCCCCGGGAGCGCATCGCGGACAAGGCCCTGGCCAGGCTGGAGGCGCTGCACGCCGACGGCCGGCTCAAGGGGAAGGTCCCCGCCAGCCTGGAGCAGCGGCTCAAGTCCATCGAGATGACCTCCACCGACCCCGACATGCAGGCTCGCGCCAGGACGCTGCGCGAGAAGCTGCGCGCATAGGCCCGCCCCGTGTCCTCCCTGGAGATCCCGGTCTCGCACGGGCGCCTGGAGGCGCTGCTGTGGAAGGTGGAGGGCGCCCGCGCCGCCGCCGTGGTGTGCCACCCCCACCCGCTCCACGGCGGGACCATGCACAACCACATCACCTACCGGCTGGCGGACGCCTTCCGGAAGGCGGGCGTCTCCGCCCTCCGCTTCAACTTCCGCGGGGTGGGCCGCTCCACCGGCCAGCACGACGACGGCCGCGGCGAGGTGGACGACGCCCGCGCCGCCCTCGACTACCTCCAGCACCAGCAGCTCGGCGTGCCGCTGCTGGTGGCCGGGTTCTCCTTCGGCTCCAAGGTGGCGCTGCAGCTGGCGGCGGAGGACCCGCGGGTGGAGCGGGTGCTGCTGGCCGGGGTGACGCTGCGGATGTTTAGCTTCGGGGTGGTCCGCGAGCTGCGCAAGCCCAAGGCCTTCGTCCACGGCGACCAGGACGAGTACGCGCCGCTGGAGGAGGTGCGGCAGCTGATGGAGGAGACCCGGCCGCCGCGGAAGCTCTTCGTGGTGCCGGACTGCAACCACCTGGCGTCGGGGCGCCTGGAGGCGTTCGAGGTGGTCGCGGCCGAGGCCGTGGCCTGGCTGCTGGACGCTCCCCCGGTGAAGATCCACCACCACCGGGCGCCGCCCGCCGTCAGCTGACCCCGGCGGCGGAGGGCGCGGCGCGCACGCTGACCTCCAGCGGCGCGCTCCTCCCGCCGCCCGCGGGCACCAGCACCGCCGCGCGCGCCTCCGGCCGGACCCGCTGCTGCCGGAGGTACTCCGCCCGGAGCTGGAGCTGCTCCAGGTACCTCGCCAGCGACACGTTGCAGGGACTCATAGAAAAACCCTCCTGCCGCGGTGGCCTTCGTCTCGACGGGACCCATGTTCTCGCCCGCCCGGACCGGTGGTCAACCAGCTCCTGTCGCCGCAGAAGCCGATTTACCGGCTCCGTTCAACACTTCTACGGCTCCCGGTTGCATTGATTGTCCGAAATGTGGCTTGCTTGCAGACCCGCTCTTGAATCGTCACGTCACGCGGTGGAGTGGCCCTACGTGGCGTGACGTGGCGTGACGTGGCGGGTCCAATTTGCTGGTGGTGCTTGACGGATTGATCGTCTCCGCCGGTCACCGGTTGATCACGAACGCGCACGCCGAGTCGAGCGCCACCGAGAGCTTCCCCAGCGCGTCCAGCAGCGCCTGGTAGTGGGCCTCCTCGGCCTTCACCTGCTGCTCGACGGCGTCCGCGGCGAGCCCCTGGTGCTGCAGCGACAGGCGCATCCGCCGGATCGCTCCGTCGCGCTCGGCGGCGATGGCGGCCCGGGCGGCGTCCGCCAGCGAGCGCATCTCCACCTCGGCGGCGCGGGTGGCCTCGGCGATGCCGGGGTCCACGAAGGAGGCCAGCTCCGGGAAGGCGACGCGGATCTCGTCGCCCTTGAGCGCGCGGCCCTCGTCCTCCAGGGCGGGGAGGAGGGTGGGGTCCACCTTCGGCTTGCCGGTGGGGCCCAGCGCCACCGCCACCCGGACCAGCTGCCGCTCCAGGAAGCGCGAGAGCTGGCGCGAGGGCACGCGCGCGCCCGGCGAGGTGTCCTGCGCCTCCGGCGGCACCAGGTGGAACAGCACCTCCAGCCCGCGCGCCCTCAAGGGCCCGCGCCGCTCCACGAAGCGCACCCCGTTGCGGCCGTAGGGGCCGTCGCGGAGGAAGCCGAACAGCGCCTCCACCAGGGCGTGGCCGGTGGCGAAGTACTCGATCTCCTCCTGCTCCACCGCGGTGTCCCGCCAGAAGGTGCCCAGGACGGTCCGCTCCTCGGAGATGTTGAGGCCGGGGAGCGCGTCCACGTTCACCGCGTGGCCGAACTGGAAGGCGCACTGGAAGGCGTCCACCTGCTCGTCGGTGTCCACGCCGATGCCGATCTTCCGGGCCAGGTCGGTGACCGCCTCCTCCAGTCGCTCGTCCAGGTCGCGGGCCACGGACCACAGGCCCTCCTCCAGCCCGTCCTCCTCGTCCGCCTCCAGGCCGAAGCGGGCCCGCGCGCGCGCCACCAGCGCCTCCACCGCCTCCCGGTCGAAGCTGCGCCGGTCCAGGAGCGGGTCGTAGGCGCGGTTCACCGCGGCGCGCGCCTGGGACACCTTGGCCTTGAGCGCGGCGGCGTACTCGGCGCGCTTCTCCGGCTCCGCCAGCGCCAGCTCCGCCAGCTTCGGCTCCACCTCCTCCAGCACCGCGTCCAGCCCGCCCACCGTCTCCCCGAACACCCCCACCGAGTCCGCCAGGATGGAGAGCACGTCCTCGGAGAGGGTCCCCGGCTGCTCGAACACGTGGATCTCCACCGGGCGCGTCTGGCCGATGCGGTCCAGCCGGCCGATGCGCTGCTCCATCGCCGCCGGGCTCCAGGGCAGGTCGTAGTTCACCAGGTGGTGGGAGAACTGGAAGTTGCGGCCCTCGCCGCCCACCTCCGTGCAGACCAGCACCTTGGGCCCCTCCGGGTCGCGGAAGCGGGCCACCTGCCGGTCGCGCTCCACCAGCGGGAGATCGCCGTGGTAGGCCAGGGGCTCGATCTTCTCGCGCAGCAGCTCCGCCAGGAGCATGTCCAGCGTCTCGCGCGACTCGGTGAAGACCAGCACCTTGGCGCCCTTCTCCTTCGCCCAGACGCCGCGCAGCACGGAGAGGAACACCAGCAGCTTGGCGTCGCGCTCCACGCGCGGCAGCTCGTCCTTGAGCTTGGCCAGCGACTTGGCGCCCTGCACCGCGCGCACGAACGCCGCGGTGGACGACTCCAGCCGGCGCAGGAGCTGGGAGAGCGCCGCGCCACGGACGTTGCCCTTCTCCGCCAGCGCCTTCACCGCCGCCTCCCGCGCCTTCAGCTCCTGGTCGGAGAGCTGGACGCGGTGCCGCTGGAGGCGGCGCTCGGCGAAGCCGCCCACCACCGCGCGGCGGTTGCGGATGAGGCGTTCGGAGAGGCTGTAGGTCTCCGCCAGGTGGGAGAGGAGCGCGCCCCGGTCCTTCGCCAGGATCTTCAGCCGGTCATCGCCCGGGAAGCGCGAGGCGAGCGCGGCCACCGCCTCCGCCGCCTGCCCTCCTTCGAGGAGCCCGCGCACCGCGGTGGAGAGGTCCTCCTGGCGCTTCAGGCGCTCCTGGAATCCGTCCAGGGTGGGGGCGGTGGCGGGGTCGATGAGCGTGAGCAGCCCGTGGTACTCGACCGGGTCCAGCTGCATCGGGGTGGCGGTGAGCAGCAACAGGCCCCAGGAGCTCTGCGCCAGCCTCCGGGCGGCCTCGAACGTCCGCTCCGACTTGAGGTGGTGCGCCTCGTCGATGATCACCAGGTCCCAGGCGGCGCCGGGGTCGGCGGCCTGGGCGAGGTGCTCGTCCGCGCGCGAGAGCAGCTCCAGCGACGTCACCACCTTGTCGAAGCGCGCCCAGGGCGTCCGGTCCGGCTGCTCCTTGAGGGAGGCCGCGTGGCGGTCCGAGTCCATCAGCGTGAAGAGCTGGTTGAACTTGTGGAACAGCTCCGCCAGCCATTGGACGGTGAGGTGGGAAGGGGCGACGACGAGGACCCGGTTGGCCAGGCCGTTGAGGCGCAGGGCGGAGAAGATCATCCCCGCCTCGATGGTCTTCCCCAGGCCCACCTCGTCCGCGAGCACGAAGCGCGGGCGGCGGGCGGAGAGGACGCGCTGCACCACCCCCACCTGGTGCGGCTTCACCATCACCCGCGAGGCGAGCAGGGCGCCCAGCGCGTCGCAGCGGCGCTCGTCGTCCAGGACCAGCGCCCGCCGGCGGAGGAGGAAGTTGCGGGCGTCACCCACGCGGCCCTCGCGCAGGGTGGAGAGGAGGTCGGGGCGAGGCGCCTGGGCGCGCAGCTCGGACTCGGGCAGCTCGTCGTCCTCGCCGTCGTCGTAGCGCACCGTGTAGCGGCGGAGGCCGCGGCCGCCCGGCTCCTCGCCGGTGATCGCCCCGGTGCGGCCCTTGGCGCTGCGGACCAGGTCCCCCACCGAGAGCTGGTAGGGCTGGAGCGCCTGCCCCTTGGTGGAGACCAGGATCGGCCCCCCCTCCCGCGCCGGGAACAGCACCTCCGCCTTGGAGCCGTTCTCGTGGAGCGCCACCAGGTGGCCAACCCCCCACTCCGGCTGGAGGGCGTATCGGACCTTCATCCCAGGGACCAGCTTCGTCGACATGCGCAGGCGCCTCTATACGCTGACCTGCGACCTTTCTCGGGAAAAAGACCGTGGGGTTTAAGTGGGTGACTGGCCGGCTGGCGCGGTGGCCGGCTGGTCTCCGATCCAGATCGGGGCGAGATCTGATCCGGATCGGATGCGCGGGCGATCCGGTCTGGCGGGTGGGTCAAGAGTGGAGCAGTGGGGTTCCCGCGACTTACAGAGGGCATGGACGTTGCTGCTGGGGTGGCAACGCCCTGAGCAGGAGAAGGACGTGACCAGGATATTGGCAGTGATGATCTCGATGACCGCCGTCGTCACCGCGGTCGTCGTGCTGTTCGCATAGGCCAGCCGGAAGGCTGGGCCCCCCTCGCTTGCGGCAGCGCACCTTGATCGCGCCGGCCGCAGGCTGCGTTTTGGGGTCCTCCGCCGGCCCGGATCGGCGATTAATTCGCCAGAAAATGCCCCGAAAAAAGTTGCTTTTGACCCGATAATCGGTGGCAGATCTTTTTCCACGCAGACCCTGACGTGAATTTAAGTCTGCGGACTGTCAGGCTTTCCTGACACGGACTGATCCTCGCGTCGGATCATCGCTTTTCGGCCGCGAGGAGCATCCACGCACCATGTAGGTGCGAAGGCCAGAAAGACTATTATCGCGGGTGCCCGCAACGAGTTGCGTATCCCACCGATAAATACTTCGGCGCCCCCCAGGCGACCATGGAGGCTTACGTGGCTATCGCGCCCCTTCAGCTCAATCTCCCGAAGATCCAGACCCAGCCCCTGCCCAAGGCGGATCTGGCGAAGAGCATGCCCAAGCTGGACACCCAGTCCAGCAAGGGCTTCTCGATGAAGGACTCCTTCGAGGCGGCCCCCCAGCGCGCCCAGGCGAAGCCGCAGATGGCCATGGCCGCCAAGGCCCCCGAGGCCGCCAAGGGCAACGCTGCTAACGCCGGCAACGCCGGCAACGCTGGCAACGCCGGCAACGCTGGCGCGGCGGGCACCGCCGGGGCGGCGGGGGCGGGGGCAGCGGGTGGCGACCTCGCCGGCCAGATCGGCGCGCTCGTTCAGCAGCTCCAGCAGATTCTCCAGCAGCTCCAGGCGCTGATCGCGCAGCTCCAGGGCGGCGGCGCGCCGGGCGGTGCCGAGGGTGCTCGGGCGGCGGGTGGTGGTGGTGGCGGCGGCGGCGGCGCGGGCGGTGCCGAAGCGGCCCAGGCTGGCGGCGCTCAGCGGGCAGGCACTGCGGCCGTGAGCGACCCGCGGCTGGAGCAGGCGATGGCGGACATCGCCAAGGATCCGGACGGCGCCAAGCTGGTGCAGGCCGCCCAGGCCCAGGGCCTGCAGGTCAAGGTCGGCAACCTGCCTCCGGGCGTGATGGGCCAGCACCAGGACGGCGTCATCACCATCAGCCCGCAGGC
>Ga0209382_10009137_pt1 | contig 12431 bp, 6 predicted proteins | sample SoiMetdeltSBSDD5_FD_187599 | JGI IMG/M metagenome (GOLD analysis project Ga0209382, IMG submission 187599) | Bulk soil microbial communities from a Populus tree surrounding site in Tennessee, USA - Soil MetaG P. deltoides SBSDD5 (SPAdes) (version 2) | ecosystem: Environmental > Terrestrial >... | reverse complement strand
ACGACGTGTTGCTCGACGCCGTCCACGAACAGCCGCTGCTCGTCGAGACGCTGACCGTCTCCGTGCCAGCTCCTCGCCCGAGTCTCTGATTCATGGGGGAGATTGCGTACGAGCACACGAGAGCCGCCTGTGCCACTGTGAATGTCTGACCGGCAATCGTCAGAGTTCCGGTGCGCGCACCGCTGGTATTGGGCAACACGACGTACTGCACGCTGCCGCTGCCGGTTCCCGAGGCTCCTGGGGTGACGACGATCCACGAGGCATTACTGCCGGCGCTCCACGTGCAGTCACTGGTTGTGGAGACATTCACCGTCCCGGTGGTGCCGAGGACGGGTGCGTTCGCACTGGTCGGAGAGATGGAGTACGAGCACGAAACCGGGGGCGGAGCCGGCGGTGGTGGCGATGGCGGTGGTGGCGACGGCGGTGGTGGCGACGGCGGCGGTGGCGACGGAGGCGATGGCGGATTGGTGCTCGCGGCTTGCGTCACCGTGAATGCGCGGCCGGCAATGGTCAGTGTTCCAGTCCGAGCCGCACCAGTGTTGCTGGCAGCCGTGAACGTGACAGACCCGTTGCCCGTGCCCGTGGAGCCGGATGTCACCGTTATCCACTCGACTGCGCTGGTGGCGGTCCATTGGCACGTGCTGCCTGCCGAAACAGTCACCGGTGTACCGGCACCGCCGGCGGCGCTGATGTTCTGGCTGGTCGGCGAGATTGTCGCATTGCACGCGGGAGGCGGGGGCGGAGGCGGAGGCGAGGGAATGCTGACTGCCGACTGCGTCACGGTTGGACGCTGGTTGGCCACGGCAATCGTGCCGCTCCGTGCCGCGCCCTCATTGCGCGCCACGGTAAAGCTCACCGTGCCTGTCCCGGTTCCCGTCGGCGACGATGTGAGCGCGATCCAGTCGACCTCGACCGTCGCCGTCCACAGGCACTCGCTCGCGGTCGTGATGGTCAGCCTACCCGGACCTCCGTCTGAGCCCACGCTCTGGCTCGATGGCGTGACCTCGTAGCGGCACGGCGCGTGCTGGGACACGCGCGCCTGTTCTCCGTTCACTGCGATCATCCCGTCGCGCGTGGACGATCCCTCATTGGCCGCCACACGAAAAGACACCTGTGCCGAGCCTTGTCCCGATGTTGGCGTCAATGACGAGATCCAACTCACGTTCGTGGATGCATCCCATGCGCACTCAGGCTGCGTGGAGATGCTCAGAGAACCGGTGCCGCCGCCGGCGTCCATTATTGGTGGAGCGCCCAGCGACACGACACACTTGACGGGGCTTGGGCTGGTGCTGACAGTCGAGGATGTTCCGCATGCCGACACGAGGAGCGCGACGAGCAGCGCAACACCGGCCGTTAACAACCCGCGATGGCGGACAGTGACATCAGCAAAGCATTCCACCACAGGCCTCGGACCGGCGACTTCGATGGAGCGAGACCCATTCCAGCGCGTCCGTGGTATCGCCTTGAGAAGTCGATCCACTCTCAACCGGTGATCGTTCCTTGCCGACAGGATTCCCGATACACCCAACGACCGGCGGTCACCGAGAACCAGGTTCATGCGCATGGACTTGCTCGTCGATCCAGGGACTTGTAATCGTGACTAACACTCTCCCGATCGTCGGCCCACTTCGGATTTTGAGGTCGGCATGGCCCGCTGCGGCTTGGTCGGGTTCATGGGGTCAAGAAGCCAGAATCCCTTGATTCCAAAACGAGGAATCGTCCCGGGTGTCCGCACCGAGGGCACGAGCGAGTGCGCATAGGGCTCGGCAGCATAGCAACGCGCGATGTCGATGTCGCTTAGGAGAAACCAGTACGAGCGCGACAGTAGGCTTCGGTCCGGCCTCGATCCAGGACTCCTAAGTACTCGTCAAGTTGGATTGTCAGTTGTGGACACGAATGGACTGTCAGCGCCTGAGCGCGCGAAGTCTCCTCACGTCGTGCGATCGTGCGGGTTGCCGCTCTGCCCGAGTGAGGCGCAGCTGATTGATCCGGAGGCGTTGCCAATGAAACCTGAGCGACGCACGGGCCTCGCGGCGCGCTCCTGGCGCCGCCCGTCGACGTTCCTTGTCATCGGGAGTTCGGGCACCGACTGGGGGGCTTTGCGGCATCGCTATTGCTGAGCTCGGCGAGCTGGGCGACGGTTCGACAGAAACTCCTAGGAAAAATCGCTCTGCAACCGGGTGGATTCCGCCTTTTGTCTGCCGCTCAAACGACAACGTCACCGATCCAGTCGGGAGGGACTCTCATGAAACGGTTTCTCGTCTTGGTAGGGACGATTGCAACAATCGGCATCCTGGGTTCGGCTGGCCCAACTCTCGCCGAGCCGATCACCTATACAGAAACGGCGATCGCATCAGGCTCGCTGGGCGGCACCATCTTCACGGATGCGCTCATAACCCTGACGCTCATCGGAGACACTACGGGCGTCGTCCAGCCGCTCCCTGACGAGTTGCCAGACTTTCGGTTCAATCCGGGAACCGCCACGATTACGATCGCAGGCCTCGGAACCGCCACGATTTTTAACGGGACGGCGATTATCTTTCCCGTGATCCCGGGGGAAATCCCCATCCCTTCGTTTGGCATCGGGCAGGGGCTGGTCGTGGACGGACACTTCACCGGCATTCTCGGCATCGGGAGCGACAGCCTGGCAGGTTACGATCTCCAAAGCGCGCTTGGACCGTTTTCCGCCGCCGGCGAGGCCGGCGCAACAGAACCAGACGGCTCCCCCCATTTCTTCTCAACAAGCTCGGGGAACCTAATGCTGACTCGTGGAGAGACGGTCGTCACACTAACGGTGACTCCCACCTCAGTTCCTGAACCAACGTCGCTTTCTCTGCTCGGTACCGGCGGCCTCAGCCTGCTTGCCCTGCGTCGTCGCACGAAGCGGCGTGGCTAATCTTCAGGACGGCGCGAGCAGCGTCGCGCCGTCCTGATTCCTAGTTTGATTTCGCGAATACGCTACGAGCGTCCGCGTTCTACTTCGCGGCGCGCTTGTCCACCAGCACTTGCCCGCCCTTGATCGTGACTTGGACGTTCAGAAAGTCCCAGTAGCCATTCAACGGCGTCCCACCGAGGGGGTTGCCTCCTAGCAACACGATGTCGGCCATCTTGCCCGCCTCGAGCGTGCCAAGATCTTTCCCCATGTTGATCCACGACGCGCTGTTTGGCCCGAGCACCTTGACGAGGTCGAGCGGCGAGAACATCAGGTTCAACACCCGCAGCTCCTGAGCGAGTCCCCACGCTGGCAGATAGCCAGTGTCCGTGCAGTAGCCGTACACGACGCCGTTGTCGAACAGCGTGCGCCCGTTCACCGGCTTGTACCCGGCCTCACGGCCGCGCCCTTCACCGTCGAGGATCGTATCGGGCCATTTCCCGCCGTCTCGGAAGGTCGGCACATTCTCCTTGTTGAACACGTTGAACACGGGCGCGCCGAACCCCGCGCAAGACGACACCATCGTGCCAGTGGCTTTTACCAGTTGCGCGTCGGCGTCAGACAGCCACTCGAAGTGCGGGGTGTGCACCAGCTTCGGGACGCCGATTTTGACGGCGGCGTTCATGGCTTTCACGCTGGCTGCATGGATGGCGACGTCCACACCCACCTTCTTACCTTCGTCGATGGCCGCGGCGAGCGCCTCCAGTTGTTTCGGATCGGGATTGAAAGAGTTGACGTTCACCTCACCAGTGAAGTGAATGTCTGCGGCCGCCATCGCGCGAATCATTTGGCGCGCTGCCTCCGGCGTCGGGTTCTGGCCAAGTTGCAGCGGCGCCGACGGCACGATGCGCGGTCCCTTCATCTGTCCGCTGTCGATCGCCTTCTTGAGCGCCACAACGGGTTCGGCAGCGCCGCCGGCTGACATCAACGTGGTATAGCCGGCTTCCAGGAACTCCTGCATGCGGGCCGGCGCGCCGTCCCGGAGCCACGCGTCGGCGCCACCGGCGCCAGCGCCACGGCCGCCGCCCTGCACGATGTGGCGATGGGCGTCGATGTAGCCGGCAACGGCGGTCAGCCCTCTGCCGTCGAGCGCGCGCATCCCTGGCGCCGCGGTATTGCCGGCCGACGCTGACACGATTCGCCCGCCGCGGATCACGATCGTCCCCTGCTCGATCACCTGGCCGGTCCCGACGATGATGCGGACGTTATTGATGGCGAGATCCTGCGCCGCGAGACTGGACGCGCCCGCGAGAGTGATCGTGAGAACCAGCGAAAGAAGGCGTTGAAGTGTGTTCATGGCCGCGGATGATAAATCAGTTTTCGTATGATAGCCGGTAGGAGGTGACCGGGGCAGGGAATGCTCGCCGGACTCTTCGAGCGTCAGATCTTTCGGTTACAGTGGCGTCCCCACGCGGTTCCGCTCTCGGCGGGAATTCCATTTGTGCGTTTTTTCAGAGCGGCCTGACGACGTCGATCCGGGCGACGCGTCCCGTTTATCGGCACGGGCCAGCGAATCGCTGCGACCGCGAGACGGCTATGCGATCCGATCCGCCACAACGGACAGCTGCAGTTTGCCGCTCACCCGCTCGAAGATGAACACGCGACCCTCGCCCCCACCTGCGGTGAATTGGATTTTTCCGTCGGCGGTTACTCCCGCGCGCTGTGGGCCGCACGAAGTGGTACATGTTCGGACGATCAAGTCCTTGCCATTTGGGCTCCAAGTCGGCACTTGCTGCGACGCGACAACTCCAATAACCTGCTCGCCTTCGCGCAATTCCCGCCGCACCACTGCCGTTGCGTCGTTGTAATCCTGCATCGAGACCTCGCCCTCCACGTACACACCTTGGTATTCGTAGACGGGGTAGGTGACACCACGAATAGTGAGCTGCAGAACGAGCTTGGCCACGTCCTTTATCTCGCTTGGGACTTGGCCACTCGACGTCCCGGACGACGCAAGCGCAAGGACCGCGGCGAGGAACCAGCGCATGTTGCCTCCTCGCTAAAGGGTAGGGAAGTTCATTTCACGCTCTGCGTCGCGATCCTCGCATACTCTGCTGCTCTCAATCGCAGGAGGCCGGAATTCGCTGCCCGAGGGTAGCAGGTCTTCTCATTTGGACCGGGATTCGGTGCCCAAGCGGTCGCGCTGTCGGCGGGAACCCCGCTTGTGCGGTTGTTTAGAGCAGCGTAAGACCGAGCTGAATCAGTTCTCCCAGCACCCAACGCGGCCGAAGACGACGCTGCCCTCACGTCCAAGCGTTGAACCGGTGTCCGTTTGTACCACGGCGCGTCCGGAGAAGTTTCCATCGCTTGACCGCTGGCGGACGAATAACAACAGTCGGTCAAACCCGCCAGAAAACATCGCCTTGAGTTCGTAGTGCGTTAGTGAGCATCCATGCGCCACCCGCGAGGCGCTGACGATCGACTGGAAAGCGCGACACGATTCGCCGATATTCCGAATCCCGAACCGGTGTCGTCGTCAAAGCGAAAGAGTGGGGTGGTGTGAAGATCGGGGACTCAGGCAAGGACGAGACGGCCGGTTTCCACTCAATCGAACGCAACAATCGGTGAGACCGACGTAATAGGGCGTTGGAAACATCGAACTTCGAATGACGTACACGAAGCGACCGCGAGAGGGCATAAACTCGAAGCGCAAGAAGTGCTCCGCCTCGCATCCCCTAGAGAGCCAAGACAACTGACTCTTGGTGCTGAAGAATTTTCGATTTATCAGGCCGCGGGAGTACGAGGTTTCGATGAAGGGCTGCTGGCTTGCCCAGCCGAAGCTAACGTCAGGACAGGGACAGCCCGCCTACGCCGCTGCGCGGCTGCGGCGGGGCAGCCTCCGCATGCATTCGTGAGCGGAGGCTGGCGTCCCAAAGCACTCCAAATTGGAACCAAATAGCTAGCTTTCTGGAATCGATGCAGCGATTGCGGGACTCCGTCGGATTTGCGGGGTGATGGCTCGGCGAGATCGTGCAAAAGGCCTCTCTGAGCTATCCCTCTCCGGATTGGAACAGCGCAGATTGCGGATTGGGTACCGCGTCGAAACGAATACGCGCGCCGGACTTAGCTGATTGCTGGACGAAGTAAAAGAGCCCCCGGGCACAACCCGGGGGCCCTCGTTCATGCGGCAGGGACCAGTCTACCGGCCGACCTGGACGGTGGTTCCACCACCAGGGGCGCCGTTGCCGGGGTCACCGTTGGAGACTACCTTGACCCAGAGCGAACCCTGGCCCTTGTAGTACGAGGTCGCGCTGGCCTGGCGCAGCGCATCCAGGCTGTCCTGCGGAGTACCAGAGGCTGCAGTGGCGAATCCCGGCAGCTCGAAGATCACCCACGAGCCGCGATCCATTTCCGTCAGGGTGAGGGGCACTGACGGCCTTTCGGTTGCCACCTTGATCTCGGTACCGGCTCGTACGTTGGTGCCCCCGGTTACGGTGAACTCCTTGCCATTGCGGCTGAGAACGACTGGCGGCTGAGGAGGTCCAGCAGGAGCGCCGAATCGACCACCAGGTGCGCCAGGACCGGCAGCCGCGGCAGGAGCAGCGCCTGCGCCGGGACCGGCAGCTGCGCCTCTGGCAGCACCTGCACCACGAGCGCCGCCGAAACCGCCGCCAACGCCGCCAAAATTCACGCGCCCGACATCGCCCTTGCACACCGCAGCGTTCCAGGTGGGCTTGATCTCACAGGCTTCTGCGTCGACTGCGATGCTGTCGTTGACGCCGTCGTGAATGATAACGAAGGAGTTGGGACCGAGGCCGAGCGAGCCGTCCTTGTCGCGGTACGCCGCGGTCTTGTAGGACGTACTGCCTCCATTATCGCTGGCCCACTTCCTGTTGTTCGCCATCGGCGGGAAATACACCGGCTTGGCGTTGACGAATTTCAAGCGCTCGAAGGCGTTATTGGTGCTGACCCCGAAGCTGCTAAACATCAGGTTAGAGATCGCTCCCGTCTTGCGAGTGGCGTTGTCCTCGTAATTCCGGAAGGTGGTATTCACCACGTCATGACGGTAATCGTAGTACTCGTAGCCGCGGATCGGGAAATCCGGCAGTTCGACCTTTGGCAAGCTGCGGCCGTAAGCCTTTTCCGCGTCAGTCGTGGGGTTGCCGATGTTCTCGGTTTCGCCCACGAACAGCGAGTCGACGACTTGTGACGTAAAGGCGTAACGACCGAATGCGCCGGACGCGTGCGTAAAGCCCATCGCGTTGTCGGCCAGTCTCACGTTCCTGAACACGTGCATCTCACCGCGGCCCCAGATGCCGCCATTGCGGTTCTTGTAGGCGGTGAGATCCTCGAAGACCGATTCCAACGCCCTGCTGTTCGGGTCAGCGGGATTTTCAAGGCCGGTATGCGAGCTGCCGGTCACACCGAACGTGTTATTGGCCGCAATGTTTCGGTCGAACATGAACGCGTCGTAGTTGGAGTGGGCGACGTTGCCCTTGAACTCGCGGAATGGCGTTCGACGCGGCCAGGTCTTCGCACTGATCTCCGTGCCTTCGAATTTACCGTTCGGGTGCTCCGGCAATGACATCCAGAAGCCGTTCGAGTCGGAACCCGCGGCCACGTTGTCGCGGTACGTGTTGTCCGGATTGGTGATCCAGAAACTCGCCGCCGTGTTGTCCGAAGGCAGCAGGACATCCTTGGATTGCTGGCCATTCGTTCCGTTTCTGGTCTCGCCGCTCGCGGCGAGGTTGGTCGGGACGCACGGCCTGGACGTATGACACTTGGTCTGGATCGCCAGGTTGTGAACAAACTCGTTGCCGTGCTCGATGCCGTCTTCGAGGAAGAAGCAATGACCCACGGTGTTGTAGGTCACGTTGTTCTCGACGCGCAGGAAATTCGTGCCATGCACCGTCACACAGCGGTTGTAGGTGTCGTGGATCGCGGCGTTCCTGATGTACTGCCCTTTTGCATCGCCGATCAGATGCCAGTGGATCGGATACCGGGCAAGAGTCAGGTTCTGGCCCATTCGATTGAACTCGACGCCCTCGACAAACATCTTGCTCGTGCCCATCGCCATCACGTGCCCGCCGTAGAATGACTGTTCCGCGTCGGCCGACGCCTGGATACTGATATTGCGCGTCAGCAAACCGACTTCGCCACGTTCATCCACGTCGAAGGTGATCTTGCCGAAGTGCATGAAGTCCAGCTTCTTGTCGAGCGTGATCGTGTTTCCGTGGATGGCGGAAATGGTGCGCCGCTCTGCCTGCCTGGGATCGAAATCCGTGGACGCGAGGACAATCTCATCGCCAACCCGCCAGCCCGCGGCGTTCAGGACCTGTATTGAGGTGCTGCCTGCGTTCGCCGTGCTGGCCAGCTTGGTCCAGGTGTTCTGCCGATCACCGTGCAGGTTCAGGGTTCCGCCCATGAGCATGATCCCGCGGTCACTGCGGTCATTCGTTCCACCCATTCCACCTATGTCTTCGTCTTTGACGTTGTTGGTGAGGGTGATTGTCGCCTTGCGTGTATGGGGCCTGGCTTCGGTGCCGATTTCCAGTTCCCCGTGCAACATGATCCACTCGGTGGTCAGTTCAAGGTCTCTGTTGTTGGCGAAGCTGAGTTTGCCGTCGATCGTCAAGCTGCCCAGCGCCGGCGGACTGACGTCGAGGACGACTTCCTTGCCCGCTGCAATGGTGACCTTGTCGCCTGCGCGGGGCACGCGTCGGTCTGGCCAGGTGGCAGCATCAGACCAGCGTGCCGCCTTGGCCGCCGGCGATCTTCTTTCCTGTGCCTGAACGACAGCGAATACGCTGACGAGCAGGAATGCTGGAATGAGCGAAGCAAGAAAGAACGAGCGATGTTGCTTACTCACGGAATCAACCCCCGTCTGGAAGATGACCAGGAACCGCAGCGGCATAGCCTAGCGCGATAATCCGGCGCCCAGCAAACATCAGGCTAACGTACTATCCGAGACTCTCGAACCCGACAGAGAATAGCTAAATTCCGAAAAATCCGTGGACGACCGGTGGTGGGACGCCAACTCGCTCGAACTATCCTCCCGCGCCGATACCGACTATCCTCTCACGTCGAAAACCTGTTCAGTAACCCTTGACAGTAGTCGTGACTGCCGCTGATATGTCCCGTCGCTGGCTTGGTACGACAAAGAGGCCACCGACCGCCAAGAGGTCACCATGCGGACAATTGCCAGATGTTTCCTGTTGTTCGGACTAGTCGCGGTCGTCCCTCGCGTCGCAGCGGCGCAAGCCACTCTCGCGGGTGAGGTCAAGGACACGACCGGCGCAGTGCTGCCGGGCGTGACCGTTGAAGCCGCGAGCCCTGCGCTCATCGAAAAGGTCCGTACCGCGGTCACCGACGGCAGCGGGCGCTATCGCATCGAGTCGCTCCCGCCCGGGAGCTACACGGTCACGTTCTCGTTGACCGGGTTCGTCCCGGGGAAGCGGGAGGACCTCATCGTCAGCGGTTCTGGCGTCATCACGGTCGACGTGGCGTTGACGGTCGCGGCGGCGGAAACGATCACGGTCACGCCCCGGCGTCGCGACGAACCGTTGCTCGACGTGCCGGGCGCGATCAATGCCTTTACCGCGGCCGATATCAAGGCCGCCGGTATCGATCGACCGCAGGATTTCGTTGCGCTCACGCCGAACATGAGCCTTGTGCAGACCCAGAACCAGGGCACCTCGTTCGTGACGGTGCGAGGCATTTCGCAGGCGCGCAACAGCGAGCCCTCGGTGGCCGTGCTCATCGACGGCGTGCAAATGGCGAACCCCTCGCAGTTCAACCAGGAGCTCTTCGACATCGACACCATCGAGGTAGTGAAAGGGCCGCAGGGCGCGCTCTACGGACGTAATGCCATCGGCGGCGCGATCATCATCAACACGAGAAAGCCGAGCGATGTTTTCGCAGGCAATGTGACGTTGGGATCCGACTCCGGGCCCGGCATCAACGTTCGCGGCGGCATGAGCGGCCCGATCTCAAACACGCTCAAATACATTGCGTCGGGCTCCTTTTTCGATACCAAGGGCTATATCAGGAATGTCTTTCTGAACGAGGACGCCGATCCGTTTCGAGACCTGTCCGGGCGCGTGCGATTCGTGTGGGAACCGTCGAAAGAGCTGAGCGCGGATCTGCGTGTGTATGCCTCGGGCGTTCGAACGCAGGCGCTGTACTTCAACATCACGGAGAGCGTGAACGACACGAGTCTGCCGGTGCGCGTGAACAACGCTGGTGTGAACGAACGCAATATGTTCGGCACGTCGCTCAAGCTCGATTACGTGAGGCCTCTGGGCACGCTGACGTCCATCACCGCCTACGACCGGTTCAACGAGCTCTTGACCGGCGATCAATTCAATTTCCTGCCGATTCCGGAATCGGTGCTGTTCAAGTTCTTCGCCGCCGATCAGGCGCAGCATCAGTTTCTCGACGTCAATGCGGTGAGCGAGGCGCTGCAATTCGCATCGCCTGCGACGAAGCGCGTGCGCTGGATCGCGGGTGCGTACCTGATCTCGACCGATCGTTTCATTTCCACGGGCAATGTTTTCGACCTGGGCACCGGCGAGGTGCCCGAGGTGCGGCGGGAGCCCTTGCCGCTCTTCAATCCGCAGTTCACCTACCTTGCCGACTCGCAGGACAATTTCGCCTGGGCGGTGTTCGGCAACATCGACGTCAATCTCACGGACAAACTGGAGTTGTCGACGTCGTTGCGTTACGATCGTGACGATCGCGAGAACACCACCGAGACACCTGCGGAATTCATACCTGCGCCGCTCGTGGGTATTGCATTCCCGGGGCAGGTTCGTACGCACACCTGGGACGATTGGCAGCCGAAAGTCACGCTGCGCCACAAGCCGACACGCGATTCCACGCTCTATATCGGTTACAGCCGCGGCTTCCGCAGCGGCGGCTTCAATCAAACGGGTGTCGGTGCAGCGGGCATTGCCGGTGTGAACGACTTGTTCGACGCCGAGACGGCGGACACCTACGAAGGGGGCGCCAAGGCCGAATTTCTCGACCGGCGCGTCGGCGCCAACGTCAGCATCTACCACACGAAGGCGAAAGGATCCTACTTCTTCGTGTTCGATCCGAACACGAGCACGCAGAATCTGGGGAATCTCGATCGCGTCGACTATACCGGCGCGGAGGTCGAAGTGCGCGGGCGCATCCTCGAAGGGTTCGACGGCTATTTCGGGCTCGGCTACACCGACAGCGACATCAAGGAGTCCAGGCGCGCCGCGAGTGACATCGGCAAAGAAGCGCCCTTGGTTTCGCGGTACACCGCCAACGTGGGTGTGCAATACCGCCATTCCCTGCGCAGCGAGTTGAGCGCGTTCGTGCGCTCGGATGTCCAGGTCATCGGTCCGACGTGGTTCTATCCCGACAACTTCACGGAGCGCGATCCGGTCACGTTGCTGAATGTGCGGCTCGGCGTGGACGCCAAGTCCTGGTCGGCGACCGTCTGGGCCAAGAATCTCACGGACGAAACATACAACGCGGAGTGGTCGCCCGGACCGATGTTTTTCCCGAATCCGGGCTACACCAACAATTTCGTTTTCAAGGCAATGCCGCGACGCTGGGGCGTCGATCTGAATTATCGATTCTGAGCGAGAGCCGACTCCGGCTCGACGCTCGCACTTCGTTCCGGCAATAGCCCTCTCCGGATTGGACAGCGCAGATTGCGGATTGGGTACAGCGTCGAAATGAATACGCGCGCCGGACTTGCCTGATTGCTGTAAGAAGTAAAAGAGCCCCCGGGCACAGCCGGGGGCTCTTGCTCGTGCAGCAGGTTTGCTGCTTACCGGCTGGCCTGGAGGCTGGCTCCGCCGCTGGGGCCGTTACCAGGGCCGCTGCCAAGGATGTCACCCGTGGAGACAAGCTTGACCCAAAGCGATCCGTTGCCCTTGTAGTACGAGGTGGTGGTGGCCTTGCGCAGCGCATCCAGGCTGTCCTGCGCCGTACCCGAGGATGCGGTGGTGAATCCCGGCAGCTCGAACATCACCCACGACCCGGCATCCAGTTCCGTCACGCTGAGGGACAGGGACGGCCTTTCGGTGGTTACTTTGTACTCGGTGCCCGCTCGTACGTTGGTTGCACCGTTGGCGGTGAACTCCTTGCCATTGCGGCTGAGAACGACTGGCGGCCCTGAAGGTGCAGCGGTCCCTCTGATTCGACCACCACCTGGGGCAATAGCAAAGGCAGCAGGTGCAGCAGCACCGCCTCCGGGGGCACCTGCGCCAGGACCAGCCCCCCCAGCCCTGGTGGCACCTGCACCAGGACCGGGAGCTCCGCCTCGTGCGGGACCGGCACCGGGACCACCGGCACGAGGACCGCCGCCGCCGCCGCGGCCGAACCCAACAGCACCACCACCGCCGCCAACATTCATCCGCCCGATATCGCCCTTGCACACCACAGCGTTCCAGGTGGGCTTGACCTCGCAGGCTTCGTCCACGTCGATTCCGGTGATGTTGACGATGTAGGAATTGGCGACACCGGTGATGGTGCCGTCCTTGTCATTGAACACCGAGGTCTTGTAGACCGTGTTGCCGTA
>Ga0209382_10009136_pt1 | contig 12432 bp, 7 predicted proteins | sample SoiMetdeltSBSDD5_FD_187599 | JGI IMG/M metagenome (GOLD analysis project Ga0209382, IMG submission 187599) | Bulk soil microbial communities from a Populus tree surrounding site in Tennessee, USA - Soil MetaG P. deltoides SBSDD5 (SPAdes) (version 2) | ecosystem: Environmental > Terrestrial >... | reverse complement strand
CACGAAATCACAGGGGCCGGAGCCGGACACGAAATCACAGGGGCCGGAGCCGGACACGAAATCACAGGGGCCGGAGCCGGACACGAAATCACAGGAGCCGGAGCCGGGCAAGAGACCGGACACGGAGCCGGGCAAGAGACCGGACACGGAGCCGGGCAGGCCACCGGACACGGAGCCTGGCAGCATGGGCCAAATCTGCCGTAGCCACCGTAATATCTGCGGTGTCTAGCTTCCGCATTGGAATCAAATCCAGCGAGCCCAATGATAATCGGCGCCAACGCGAGTAAGATGAATAACCTAGCTCTGTTCCTCATAGTTTTCCTCCATTGATCTGATGATCTGAAAATTTGTCGGTCAGTGATGAAGTGGATAGCTCATATAGAGGCTATGACCGCGAGCGGCTATTGTGGTCGGTCGCACGTTGCGACGCTCGATAGATTGTAGTTCCCGGGCGTTTCAACGCCGGAATATAGTTATTTCACCGCTTTGCGGCAGGATTACTCGGCAAACCCCTTTCACCACCGCCGATTTTCTTTTTGCGGCGTATCACGCCGCTGCCCCTCCGCCGCCTAGCGGGAGGCGGTAAATTGCTTCTGGCTTATCAAGGCGACCGAATTTCCACTGTCTTGCCGTGTGCAAAGGTGGCGCCAGCCGCCCAGGCCTCTTGAAGCGGCGCCACTAGCCGCCCGGGCGTCTTGACACGGCGCCGCTTGCGTCAGCGATTGGTACAGCGCCGCGCGTTTAAGGCGAGCGGACGCCTCCTAGCGGCTTCACAGGCGCTCTCGCGAGGGCGCGCGCCGCCGCGACGCGTACAGGGGCCTGTATCGCTTCGTGTACGTAAGGAGATGGGGAAATTTTTGAGATGTAATCGGCGGATCATTGTTCATTGTTCGTTGTTCATCGTTCATCGTTCATCGTTCATTTGTCATTGTGGAATGGCGCGGCTCCGGCAATGACAAATGAACAATCAACGATGAAGAATGAACAATGAAATTACCTCAGATTTTCCGCCTGACTGCTTAGCCGGGGTCAAGGCTTCTGGGTTTTGTCTGATTGTGATGGGACTTTCAGCTTTTCTTTCTCGGCTTCGACGCTGAATCGTTTGTAATCTCCGTAGGTGATCGTCTGATTGATGTTGAGGCCTTTGAGGAGCAGCACGCGGACGCCCAGGTTGATCTCGGCGCGCGTCGGCAGCCAGATCTCCTGGTTGACGCGCTCCTGTTCGAACGTGAAATTGGCGCCTTCTTTCAAAGACGCGAGCATCCCGCCGCCGATCTTGTACGCCTCGATCAATCGCGCTTCGACGCGGGCGACCTGCTTGTCAATCGGGTCGATCCAGAGCGCCCCTGCCATCTTGCCGAACAACTTCTCATAGTTTTTTTGCGGCTTATAACCCGGCAGCGGCTCGAAATCGAAGACGATCACGTCGCGCGAGCGGAAGCGTTCGCGGCGCGGGTTGAGCAGCTTCGACGCCCGCAGCACGTCGGCGATCGTGGGGCGCTCTTTGCGCTCATCCTCTGAATCGCCATTGGGATCGCCGTCTGTATTGGCGCCGGAGTTTTTAGACGCTTTCTGCGCGCTCTCGCGCTCCTTCCGTTCCTTTTCGGCCTCTCTCTTTTCGATCGCGCGTATGCGCTTCTCGACGTCTTTCTGCGCGTCGGCCTCTTCTTTCGGCGAGAGGGGCTTGCCGTTTTTGGCGACCAGGCGGCGGATGCGGGCGCCTTTGTAGAAGGTCAGTTCGAAGGTCTCGCTCTCCTTGACCTTCATCTGACCGTTCGGACCGAGCTCGCGGCTGGTGATCACCTCGGTGTAGGTGTATTTCTCGAGCAAGCGGTCGATCTCGTCTTCGTTCTTCCCTACCTCCTTCAACAACGCCGGGATGTCGGGCAAAGGCTCGCCCGACACCTTCGGAAATTCAAAGGCCGCGCGATCTATCTGAGGGTTGTGGACTATCTGAGCCAGCTTTATCTCGTACCGCTCTTCGCCTTCGTTAACGGTTATCGCGTGCGGCTCCATCAGATTCCCGACGGGCCGGAAATCGGAGTAATCGAAAACGCGCGTGATCTCCCCCGCCGGTATTTCTTCGCGGACGAGCAATCCCGACGCGGAGTCGAAGTGGAGCTTGATCTTGACGTTCTTGATCGTGGTCATGACGACCGCGTTCGCGGGCTTCCCCTGGACCGTCGTCTGCCCGACGAAGGCGAGCTTCGATTTCTCTTTTTTGTAGTCGAGCCATCGGGCGTTGCGGTAGCGGGCCTCGGTCTGAAAGTCTCGACTCGCGTCGCCGGTCAAGGTCCGCAGCCCGTCGCGCGAATCGCGCGTCCATGCCGATTTGCCGTTGTAGCCCATGGCGCCTTCCAATCCGCGCAGATCGAACTCGCGGACGTAGAGGTTGGGCTGCGTCGCGGCGGCCCGGTAATCTCCGGAGGAGCCGTCCTTCAGGTTCGTTATCGTTCCCTTGACCTGCCACGACCTGATTTCCCGCAGCGCCCTCTCGCCCTTGCCGTTAGTCATGGCTTTGACGGCCTGTTTGACGATCTTGTCTGCGGATTGAGCCGAGGCGCTTGCCGCGCAAAGCGCCGCGAAGATGATCGGTATCGCGACGCGCAGAGTCCGTTTCGTTATTGATAATGCCGGTTGTTTCATTTTCGTGTCGCTAACAGATTTGGTTGACCACTTAAGGGCGGCCAAATATTATCAGTCCATGAACGGACAAGTCATCATCTCCTGCAATCGGCCTGTCTGAGTTAATCCCGGTCTTGAGTTGAACTCAGAAGAGGACCAACCACGGGGATCACGGGGCTCACGGGGATCAGCTTGGTTGTAAGATATGCTGAACCTTTCTTCTATAAAACCTTTTCCTCTTTTTCCCCCGTGCTCCCCGTGTCCCCCGTGGTTCTTTTTCTCAACCCCCAGACTGGAGTTGAGTTAATAATCCATCCGAGTCACATCGAATTGTCTGTTAATGGATCAACCCAGGGAGCGTTTATGTCTGTGGAGGACGACGCAAATGAGGTCAGCAAGGAGGTCAATGTGCCATTGAGCGCTACTCGATTTAAGGTGATTCCGGGCGCGAAGTCCGAACCGCCGCCCGACCCGGCGCCGGTTTCGATGCGCGATCTGGAGGGCCTGTTCCGCGAGCATCACGACCGCGTATTCCGCGCCGCCTATCGCGTCACGGGCAGCGTGGTGGACGCTGAAGACGTGTTGCAGACGGTCTTCCTGAGGCTGTCGCGGCGAGGCGTCGTGAATCTGGAGCCGAATCCGGGGAGCTACCTGCACCGCGCCGCGATAAACGCCGGGCTCGATCTTTTGCGCCAGCGGGCGCGAACGGAGTCCATTCCGATCGACGACGTGGCGCCGGTCCTTGCGGCCAATCCGAGATTCAGTCCCGAACTGCAACAGCGAAACCGCGAATTGCGCGATTGCCTGCGCCGCGCCATCTCAAAGCTCGGCGAAAAGTCCGCCGAGATGTTCGTCCTGAAGTATTACGAAGGGTACGAGAACACCGAGATCGCGCGGCTGATGGGGACGTCGGCGATGGTCGTGGGCGTCTTGCTGCATCGCGCGCGCGCCAGGGTTAAAAAGGAAGTCGGAGATTTTCTGGCGTTGGACAGACTTTAGTCTGTCCGCCGGCAATCCGTGCGACGGACGGACTAAAGTCTGTCCCACCGCAAAGGGCGGAGGTAAAAAACTATGAAAATGACTGACAGGGAATTGAACAACATCGTTGATGACGTGACGGCTGAAATCCGCAACGAGAGGCTGGATTCGGCCACCGTGGAGAGCGCTGCCCAGCGCGTGTGGACGCGGATGGCGGGCGAGCAGGCCGCCGTCGCCGCCGGCGTCAGGCCGGTCGAACAGATTCGCAATTGCGATGATTTTCAGGCGCTGATTCCGGCCTATCTGCAGGGCTATCTGTCGAGCGCGCGCACGACGCTGCTCGAGGATCACACGCGTGAATGCGTCCCCTGCCGCAAGGCTCTGAAACAGGCGCGTCACGGCAATCAGGAGGCGATCCGTCTGCAGGAGCAGAGGGCGAAGGCCGACGCGGCCAGTTACCGGGCGAACGTGTTGCGGTGGGCCGTCGCGGCCGTGTTGGTCGTCGGCGTGGGACTGTTCGCATGGCCGTGGATTCAACGCTCGTTCAATTCGCTCTACACGCTGAGCGCGATCGTCGAGGCGGCGCAGGGCGGCGTTTACAAAGTCACCGGCGACAAGACTCAAGCCGTCAAGGCGGGCGAAAAACTGTTGCACGGCGAACGCATCCGCACGGCGAAGAGTTCCGGCGCGGTGGTGAAGCTGAGCGACGGGACGCTGGTCGAGATGCGCGAGCGTTCGGAGTTTTCGGTCAACGACACGATTTCGGGAGCGACGATCAATCTCGAACGCGGCCAGGTGATAGTCCAGGCGGCGAAGCAGCGCTCGGACCGCAAGCTCTTCGTGCAGACTGACGACAGCCTGGTCTCGGTGACCGGCACGATCTTCTCGGTCAACAGCGGCGCCAAGGGCGCGCGCGTCTCGGTGATCGAAGGCGAAGTCCACGTCGACAGCGCGGGCAAGGCCCAGGTGTTGCGCGCCGGCGATCAGACGACGACGCACGACAGCATCGAGCGTGTCCCGGTCAGGGAAGAGATCGCCTGGAGCCGCGACGCCGGGCGCTACATCAGGATGCTCGACGCGATCCGCGACCAGATCGACCAGCAACTGGCGATGCCGGGCAATCGCTATTCGACTCGGTTGCTCGACATGGTCCCGGGAGACACCGTGCTCTACGTAGCCATCCCGAACATCGGCGAGACGCTCGCCCGCGCGAATGAAATCTTGCAGGAGAATTTGCAGAAGAACGACGAACTGCGCGGTTGGTGGGAGCAAGAACAGAAAGAGTCTAAACGGCGCCAGGGATTGAATCAGGCGATCGAGCTGATGCGGGCATTCGGCTCGCAACTCGGCGACGAGATAGTGATCGCCGCCGCCGCCAACCCCAAAGGCTCCGGCGAGCCTGAAGAGCCTGTTCTGCTGGCTGAAGTGAAGGACGGCGGCGTGTTCCGCAGCTTCCTCGAAGGCCAGCTGGACAAGCTAGGCTCTGAGAGGAAGCATGCGCGCATCGTTGATGATCCCATGAATGTCGCGTCAGAGGGTAAGGATGAATTCTTCATCTGGATCACCGGCGATCTTGTCGCGGTCTCGCCGAGGCCTGATTCGTTGAAGAGTTTGGCGGTGAGGATGCGGCAGGGGGCCAAGCCCTTCGCCTCGACGCCTTTCTACGCGCAGATCGCCAATCTCTATCGAGACGGCGCTGGATTGGTGATCGCCGCCGACCTCGACCGGATCGTAATGCAGTCGCTCCGCAAGGAAAAGGAAGCGGCGGCGGCGCAACAACTCGGCGTGACCGATCTGCGCTACTTCATTGTCGAGATCAAAGAGAAGGACGGCAGGCCCTACAACCGCGCGGTAGTCAGCTTCCGCGAAAATCAGCGCGGCGTCACCTCGTGGCTCGCTCAACCTGGGCCGATGGGGGCGCTAGAATTCGTCTCGCCGGACGCCAGCGTTGTCGCGGCCTTCGTCGTCAAAGAGCCGACCGCGCTCGTCGACGATCTGTTAGAGACGTTGAAGAAGGCCGATGGGAAGGGCTGGAAAGAATTGCAGAGATTCCAGGCGGAGCGGGGAATTGACCTGCGCAACGACCTTGCGGCTCCGCTGAGCGGCGAATACGCGTTCGCGCTCGACGGCCCCGTGCTCCCGACGCCGTCCTGGAAGGCCGTCTTCCAGGTGGATGATCAACAGCATCTGCAGCAGACGCTTGAGCTCATAGTCGGGAAGATCAACGCCGAGATGGCCGAGTACGGCAAGAAGGGCTTTGCGTGGGCGCAAGCCGAGAGCGGGGGGCGCGTCTTCTACACGCTGAGGTCGCTCGAATATGGTCTGGAAGTGAACTACACGTACGCCTACGGCTACTTCATCGCAGCGCCCAGCCGCGCGCTGGTCGAGAACGCGATCAAGTACAGAGAATCGGGGCACACGCTGCTCGGATCGCCGAAGTTCAAAGCGACACTGCCCGAAGACAAGCAGGTCAACTTCTCCGCGATGGTCTACCAGAACGCCGGCTCGATCATTGCGCCCGTGGCCAAGGCGGTCGGCGGCATGACGGACGGGAACGCTCCGAGTGGCGTCCGTAAGACGATCAAGCAGTTGCTCGGAGCCAAGGCCGGTCTGGCTTACGTCTACGCGCTCAACGACCGGATGATCATGTCGGTCAACAGCGAGGATGGGCCGATTGGGCTGAGTCCTTCGGACTTGCTTGGTTTGCCGGGAACTCCGGGCCTCGGTCACATCATCGGCGGGATTGCTCGTTGAGCGCAATCTGTCAGGCCGCCGGTTAAACTAAAGCGGCGGGCGAATGCGGACTATCCGTGTTCGCCCGTCGCAATTGTGTTTCCTGGGAACATGCTTCATAGGATGAGATCGAAACTTGTCTTCGCAGCGCTGGCCGCCGCCGCAATTGGATTGATGTTGACTGCGCGCGGTTGTTCGGCGCGCAAAGATGGCGCGGCGACGAAAGTTGAAACGGTGGACGCCGCCGTGGCCGGAGCCGAATCTCAATCGGCGGAGTTCTCGCTTTCCGCCGAAGACGACGAAGGCTTCGATCTTCCCGAGCGCGAGGAGATACGCCAGAAGCGAAATCTCACTCCCGGAGCGAAAGTCTTCGTCATCGGCTTTAAGGATGCGAAAGTGGATAGCGATGATAAGGAAGTCATCGTCATGGGCATTAACGGCCCGGTGAAAGTGGAGACTGCCGACGCCGACATGGCCGAAGTCCTTGTCGTTCGCTCGGCGCGCAAGCGCGAGGATTTACAGCGTCAAAAGGTCGAGATCAGTGATTACAAAGGCCTGTATATCAAGGTCGGAAGCGCCGAGGCTCCGGACCCTGTCCACAAAATTCGCGAACGGCTGGCGCGAGTGGGGAAGCGATTGCCCGTGGCCTCGCCCTCGCCCGAGCCTGCGACAGAAATTCGCCGGCGAGTGGTTTTGAGATTGCCGCGCAGAGCCGGTCTTGAAATCAGCGAGATCGGCGGCGAAGTCGCTATTGGTGGAGTCGCCCGCCTTTTGGTGATACGCAATGTGATCGGTAATGTCCGGGCCGCGCGCGCCGCCGGCATGATTGTTGTTGGAGATGTCAATGGCGCTGTTGACATGGCCTTCGCGCCTGGCGCCGCCAGTAGTATCAAGATCGGCGGAGTCAACGGCGACGTCGATCTGCGTTTCGACGGCGAAGTGAACGCTGATTTGGATGCCGGGGGCATCGCCGGCGCAATCAAGCCAGATTTACAGAATGTGGAGATACGCTCTACCTACCCGGTGTGGGCCGGATTGAAAGCGCGTATTGGCGCCGGCGGTTCATCGATCGAGATTAATGACGTCAATGGAAACGTGACGTTGTCGAAAGCCGCGAATGGAGACGCGTCGGCGTTAAAAGTCAGAGCAAAGTGAAGGAGTGAAATCGAACCTGGGCGACGCTCGCATATGAAGCCGGCGGGCGTTTACCTGGACGTGTCTCTTCGCGCGCGAAAGATAGTGGCGCGGACTTTAGTCCGCGCCGCCTGAGGATATGACGCAGGCGCGGACTAAAGTCCGCGGCGCCACTCCTATCACGGCGCCGTCGATTGCACTGAGGCGCAGGCGCCACAATTTATTTATGAAAACGCCAATCGGTTGGAACTTCATTCAATCGGTTGGCGTTTCCGTTTTCGCTTCACGTACAATTCGACGAACAACAATCGCGTCAGGAGGCAATTAAAATGAGGCTGAAATCGATCATCACACTAATCGCAATCTTCACGTTGGGCGTCGGCGGGTGTCACCGCGGGAGCGATCAGGCGCAGGCGAACGTGGATACGCGATCCGCGAACGTCGCGCCAAGCGACTTTAAGCCGGACGCCAAATCCAACGCCAAAGAGGGCGCCAAAGAGGGCGCCAAAGCGGGCGCGAAAACGGAGGGCGAAACCGCCAGCGCAGACTCGGACAAGGCCGAGACGAATTCGATCGTCGACAAAGGCGGTGAGGGCGTTGATTTCGCCGAGCGCGAAGAGATTCGCCGGAGTTATACGCTCAAGCCTGGCGCAGACGTCATCGTCTCCGGCATTAACGGGAGGGTCGACGTCGAGACCGCCGAGACCGATCACGCCGAGATACTGATCGTCCGCTCGGCCAAGAAGCGTGAAGACCTGCAATTCCGCAAGATCAAAATCGCGCACGACCCGAACGAGCTTCGCATCGGCCTCGAGGGGGACCGGCGCAGCTTCTTCTCGGCGTTCGGCTCGATCCCGGAAGGCCGCCAGCGCGTAATGCTGAAGCTTCCGCGCAAGGTCGCGTTCACAACCAACAACGTCAACGGCGACATGAACGTCGGCGAGATCGACGGCGGCGTGGACGTTCGGGGCCTCAACGGCAAGATCAACATCGCGCAGGCGACCGGGGGCGCGTCATTCCGAGGCGTCAACGGCAGGATTGACGCCACCATCGCCAAGCTCTCGGCCGGAGGCGGGATTGACATAAACGGCGTCAACGGCAACACCACACTGCGGTTCATTGGCGATGTCAACGCGGACGTCGATGCGCGCGGCCATAACGGCAGAGTCGAATCCGATCTGCCGAACCTCGAGGAGAGCAAAGACGAGAAACGCTACGGCCGCTACAGCGCCCGCATCGGGACGGGCGGCTCGCACATTTCGATCAGAGGCGTCAACGGGAATGTTTCTCTGACGAAGGCGGAGAAGTCTGTGGAAGGCGTAACCAAGGCGGCGCGAAAGTAGGCGGTAAGTAAATGAAATGTGCGCATCAATCAGATTGGCGCGGTTTGCGCGAAATAGTAGTTTTTTACGCGATCAGAGCGATTGCCCTGTGTCTCATCGTCCCGAACCCGGCCGCGGCGAGCCGGCAAAATGGCACTGCGATCACATCGGCCCAAATTGAAGAGTTGCTCAATAAAGCGAGCGCGCTCAGCGACAGGTACAAGGCGCTATTCAGAGATTTGACCGCCGAAGAAAAAAGGGTATTCGAGCTTTACGACAAGAAGACTGGCGAGGTCGAGTACCGGCGTCAGACAGTGTCCGATCTGATCGTCTACGCGTCACAACATGATTCAGAGAAATTCGCTGAATATCGCAATGTCCGTGAGGTTGACGGAAGGCCGGTCAAAAAACAGCTTGAACGGGCCGAAAAGCTATTTGACCGCGTCTCCAAGGCCGATTCGCCCGGCAAGGAGCTTGACCGCATCAATCGTGAGAGCGCGCGCTACGACCTGGACACTCAGTTCACGGGATACACGATCTTTAACGCGTTTGCGACCTGGAGCAAGTTGCGCCGCTTCTTCAAGTACGAGTTCGCCGGGCGCGAGCGGTCGGGCGATCAGGAACTGGTCGTGATTAGATTCGAGCAGACGGAGTTTGTGGAAAACCTGTTCGGACTGAATCACTACCGGAAGCCGAACGTGACCGGCCCTTTGATGCGCGGCCAGTATTGGATCGATCCGCAAACGGGGCGGCTTTGGCGGGACCGCCACGAGATATTCTTTCGCGACAACGTTCGGCCGAGGACGTTCAAGGCGATCGAAGCGGATTACGATTTCACCACGGGAGACCAGGGAATCTGGCTGCCGCGGCGCATTCTCTTTCAATACTTCAACCCGTTGAAATCGGATAAGGATTTTCCGGTAGAGATGTTTCTCAGTGTGCGAAATCACAAGCGAGTACGGCCCGTTCCGCCGCTTCGAGGTCGAGGCGCGCCATGAGAACGTCCCGCAAAAGTGAGAACGATGAACCCAATCATTGAACTTGATCAACTGCGAATCGAATTCGGCAAGCGGCGCATCTTGCACGACATCAAGGGAGCGCTGCAAGGCCGGTGTATCGGACTGCTCGGCCCTAACGGCGCGGGCAAGACGACGCTGATTCACACTCTGCTCGGATTTCACAAGCCGTCTTCCGGCACGGCGCGAATCTTCGGGCGCGACATCAGAACCGAGATCAAAGAGATTCGCACACACGTCGGCTACATGCCCGAACGCGACGCGTTCATCGCCAACCAGACCTGCGTTCATTTCGTGAGACTGATGGCCGAATTGTCCGGACTGCCTTCCGAGGCCGCGCTCGAACGCGCGCACGAGGCGTTGTTTTACGTCGGCCTGGACGAGTCGCGGTACCGCAAACTCGGCACGTATTCGCTGGGGATGAAACAACTGGCGAAACTGGCGCAGGCCATCGTCCACGGCCCGAAATTGATCTTCCTCGACGAGCCGACGAACGGCCTGGACCCTCCGGCGCGTAAACGGATGCTCGAACTGATCCGCGAGATCCGCGATTCGGGCAGAGCCTGCATAGTCTTTTCATCACACCTTCTGCGAGACGTCGAAGAATGCTGCGACGAGGTCTTGATCATGAAGGGCGGCCAGATCGCGGCCATCTGCGATCTGGAAGAGGAGCGCCGCGCCAACCGGCGCTTCGTCGAAATGGAGACGCGAGGCGCGACTCCCGAATTCGCCGCCGCCGTCGGCGCGCTGGGGTGCGAATACGCGATGACCGGCGAACAACGCGTCAAGCTGGTGATGAGCGACGGGCTGGAAGTCCGAGATATCTACAAACTGGCCGCCGAGCGTAACGTGCAGATTCGGCGGTTGAATTACAAACGTGATTCACTTGAAGACATCTTTTTAAAGGCTATGGAGCAATAAAAATATCGGGAGTGGGGAGTGGGGAATGGGGAGTGGGGAATCGATGAATAACTTCTTTGACTCCTATTCCCCACTCCCGACTCCCCACTCCCCACTCCCGATATATTCGGAAGAGGTACCATGAGACTACAACTTCGATTCTGTCACATGATTTGTTCGATCCTGCTTGCGGCCGTGACGCTGACAATTCCGGCGCCGGCGCAACAGGCCTCGAATAAATCAACAGGCCAACCGCCGCTGATCGACCGTGAGCTGTTTTTCGGCAATCCGGAAATCGCCGGCGCGCAGATTTCGCCCGACGGCAAATTCATCGCATTCCTCAAACCCTACAAAGACACGCGCAATATCTGGGTCAAACGCGTGGAAGAGCCTTTCAGCGCCGCCAAACTGGTCACCAGCGACACCAAGCGCCCGATCCCGGGCTATTTCTGGAGCCGCGACGGCAAATACATTTTGTTCGTTCAGGACAAGGCCGGCGATGAGGATTACAACGTCTACGCCGTCAATCCCGCCGAGGCGCCGCCGGCGGGCGAAGCCGCGCCGAAGGCCCGCAATCTGACCGACCTGAAAAAGGTGACGGCGCAAATTTACGCCGTGCCCAAGAGCGACCCTGATTTGATGTATGTCGGGATCAACGACCGCGATCAGGCCTGGCACGATCTCTACAAGGTCAAAATCTCCACCGGCGAGCGGACGCTGATCCGCAAGAACACCGACCGTTTCACCGGCTGGGTTTTCGACCTGAAAGATCAACTGCGACTGGCTATGCGCTCGGCGGACAACGGCGACACAGAGGTGCTGCGGGTTGAAGGCGACGGCTTCAAGAAAGTTTATTCTTGTAACGTCTTCGAGACCTGTAATCCGGCGCAGTTTCACAAAGACGGCAAGCGCGTCTATATGGTCACGAACAAGGGCAAGGAGATCGATCTGCTGCGCCTTGTCCTGTTCGATCCTGAAACCGGCAAAGAAGAACTGGTCGAATCCGACCCGATGAATCGCGTTGATTTCGGCGCGCCGATGTTTTCAGAGGTGACCGACGAGTTGATCGCAACGACCTACGATGACGAACGCTCGCGAATTTACTGGCGCGACAAATCGTTCGAGTCCGATTACGAACTGCTGAAGAAGCGTCTGCCGAACAAAGACGTCGACTTCAGGTCTTCGACCAAAGATGAAACGCTCTGGCTGATCAGCGCCGCGAGCGACGTCGAACCCGGCGAGACCTATCTCTTCGACCGCAAGACGAAGAAGTTGACGCTGCAATATCGCATTCGCGAGAAGCTGCCGCGAGAGAGTCTGGCCGAGATGAAGCCTGTCCGTTACAAATCTTCCGACGGCCTCGAAATCCCCGCTTATCTGACTCTGCCGAAAGGAGTCGAAGCGAAGAACCTGCCGTTAATCATGTTCCCGCACGGCGGCCCGTGGGCGCGCGATTCGTGGGGCTACAACACCTTCGCGCAATTCCTCGCCAACCGTGGTTACGCCGTGTTGGAGCCGAATTTCAGAGGCTCGACCGGATACGGCAAGAAATTCCTCGACGCCGGAAACAACCAGTGGGGCGACAAGATGCAGGACGACATCACGTGGGGCGTCAAACACCTGATCGCGCAAGGCGTCGCCGATCCGAAGCGCGTCGGGATTATGGGCGGGTCGTATGGCGGTTACGCGACGCTGGCCGGCGTCGCGTTCACGCCAGACGTTTA
>Ga0209382_10009134_pt1 | contig 12432 bp, 4 predicted proteins | sample SoiMetdeltSBSDD5_FD_187599 | JGI IMG/M metagenome (GOLD analysis project Ga0209382, IMG submission 187599) | Bulk soil microbial communities from a Populus tree surrounding site in Tennessee, USA - Soil MetaG P. deltoides SBSDD5 (SPAdes) (version 2) | ecosystem: Environmental > Terrestrial >... | reverse complement strand
CTGATGCCACAGAGTCGCATAGCCATCCGTCCCCCAGAAGGTGGGTAAGCCAACGCCATCCGGTTTGGGGAATACCGTGGGGAACGCCGCGCGAATCTTGTCATTCACCGGCTGACCGTTCGGGTTGGTTTGAATAATGATGTCATTGCCAGCTCGGGAGAACTGGAACTCGTTCACTGTCGTAGAAGAAAGGGTATTGGACAGCTTAACAGCAAAACTCTTGCTGGGCTGGTTCCAATCCGAGGTCAGTTTATCGAAAGCGCTGTCTCCCCAGAAGTTACCAGCCGCATTTCCGTGAACCCATTTCTCGTTAATGAAACGGACCATTACGTTCATCTTGCTGGTAATGACGATGTCGCCACGGAATAGATCCTGCCGGGTATCGACCGGCTGTGAGGTGAATCCCACCCAGTTGGCGCCATCTCTCAAAGGAGAATTGGGAAGGGGATAAGCGTCCAGGATTGCCAACGCCGCCGGACTGGGATTCGGAACTTTATTACCCGGGAAACAATCCGGATCCGTCGGGTTTGGGCCAGGCGTGGTGCACGCCCCTGCTCCGACACGATGCGGCAGATTGCTCGTTAGGGAGCCGCTGAAATCACCAATCCTCTCTGCCGCAGTCGGGACCAGTTGGAGTGGAAGGCCCGTTCCGCGCCGCTCACGGCGCCACTCCTCTGAATAGAAGAAGAATATCCGATTCTTGAGAATGGGTCCGTTGACGTTGAAGCCGAAGTTGTTATATCGCAACGGCGGTTTCTCATTATTACGTGAATTGAGGGTGAAAGACGTCGCATTCAGCACATCATTGCGGAAGAACTCAAATGCGGAGCCGTGAAACTCATTGCCGCCACCCTTGGTAATAAGATTAATCACAGCCCCCTGCGCCTGACCAAACTCAGCGCTGAAGCTATTACGCTCGACCCGAAATTCCGCAATGGCATCGATCGATGGAAAGACCAGCAGCGTGGCGTTTGAGCCTACGTCCATATTGTTGACGCCATCAACGGTCCACATATTTGCATTCGACTGATTGCCGTTCACCGCCATGTCTACGTTAGAATCGAGCCCGGTGCCGCGAGCGGCAAAAGACCCTGCGGTCGAAACACCCGGCACCATCGTCACCAATGCTGCATAATTGCGTCCATTGAGCGGCAGTTCCGTTACCTGTTTATTGCTGATTAGACTGCTTACGTCACCGCCGGTCGTAGACACCTGGGGAGTTTCGCCGGTCACGACGATTGTCTCGCTCACCTCCCCGATCTGAACGATCAGGGTGATGGTCAGATCCTCACTCACGTGCAGTTCTACTTTCTCGTTGACCGTCTTCTTGAATCCCTGCGGCGCCGTACTCACCGTGTAAACGCCGGCGGGTAAGCTGAGAACCGAAAAGAATCCGTTCTCATCCGAAGTGACGGTCCGCGAGAGCCCCGTCCGCTCTTCCTTAACCTCCACCGGGGCTTTGGAAACGGCGGCGCCTTTCTGGTCCCGCACCGTCCCGCTGACGCTACCCACAGTGCTCGTTTGGGCCTGTACGGCAACGGTAACGCTCAAACTCAGAAGAAAAACCCCGGTCAAATAGAGCAAAATGCTCCTCGCGGGAGTCTTTCCCGTCCCTGACATAAACATATGCTTGCTCCTTTCGTGATTGTTTCTAAGAGACACTAAACCAGGATCAATCCAGCAAGCCGCGAATTTCTAGTGGGCAGTCTGATTAGAGATTGAGACACTCTGTGAGGCGTCTTTATAATCCAGTGATAGGCGTTGATCATTACCAATCAAGGCTATTGCATGGCTTTGATCGTAGTTCCGGCCATTAAGACAAACCGGATAGGAAACTGACAGACAGAAAAATGAAAAACATCGTTCCCGCTTTCTAACATTTTTCCGCCTGGCGGCCGGGACGACGGTGATCACCACCTTCCAGCGTTGTATTAGACTTCAAACAGAAAAAATACAAGGATGTTTACTGTTAAGTAACCTGTTAACCGGCGATTCTGATAACCGCTGACGAGTGTGCTAGGTTGAGTGGAATTGCCCCGACCGCGCCAGCGCAAACCAATGCCCAAACGACATATGCCTGCCCGCCGAAAAGGCCGGTTGAGTATCTTATGACGGTTCGCAAATTAGTGTACGTGACAGCAAGCGTACGGTACGTTGAGCGTACCGTAGATCGCGCCGCTTTCCAGTACATTCAATCGCAAACCGATCTGGTTTTGACTTCGCGTTCGTCCGGCCTGAGCTGATCGACGACCCGCGCTACGACATGGCCGAGGCCAGTTCACGAAACAGCGAAGAAGTAGTGGCGCCGCTCGATGAAGCGATCGGCGCCAGAGACATGGCCGAGTGGGAACCGCTCTTCCGCCAGGAAGGCTTGGTCTGGGGCTTGTCCCGCTAACTGCCTTTCCCCTCAAAAACGTTCAGCCACGAAAATATCTGGCGCACGGCTTCCGGGAATTGCACGCCGAGCAGCGCGATCACCGGGACCACGCCGTGGATCAGGACGCGGAACACGAGGTCGCGTGTGACGTTCACTTTGCCCGGCGCCTTCCCGGTGAGCAGGCTCAGCGTCTTGTCACGGTTCGCGCTAAAGAAGATAAACAGCGTCACGACGACAGAGGTCAGGATCGCCACCCAACTGAACAGCAGCAACGGCTCGCGCGGCTGGAACGGATACGAGATGGCGGCGAGCAGCATCAGCAACAGGCCCATTGTGACCAGCCCGACAAGATTCTGCAGATGCGCGAAGATGTGTTGCAGGAAAGCCACGACGTGCGCGACCAGGAAAAACTTCCCTTCATCACGCCACGCGGCGTCCGGCCCGGCGGCGCCGGCCGCCCGCCACGAATCTTCGAGCAGGCCGCTGACTCGCTCGGTCAGCTCCGCCAGCGCGGCCTGCGAATAACGGCGCTTCCGCAGGGCAGTTTGCCAGTCGCCCCTCGCGTCGGCCCCGAGCGCGAGCGACAATTCGCTTTCGGCCTCTTCGACCAACTGCCCGATCCGCTTTCGCTCCTCGGCCTGCCCCGGCCCGAGCTTCAACGCGTTATAAAACGACCGGGCCTGCCGCACGGAAATCGACAACGCAGTGTATGTCGGCGTGGGGGTCATCAGATCGATCTGCGGAAGTGACGCGAAGCGCTTCTCCTCGGAATGCATGGCGGCGTATTGCGAAATCAGCGGGCGCCACGACAATCGCCGCAACAATCGCTTGGTCGCCACCCACAGCCAGAAGAACCGCAGCAGCGCCCAGACCAGCATCAGCGGGACGACATAAAACGCCAGCTCGAAAAACCAATCGAACCGCCGGCCGTCAACCGATGGGATGAAATGCTTCTGAAAGAAATGCCAATAAACGACGGAGATCAGAAACGTAAGGAGCGCCGTTCCCGGCATTCTGAAGATGTGGCAGACGATCATCTCTTTGACGCGGTCTTCCAAAGCCTTCAACCCCTCGAATGATTTCGCCCGTTCATGATCGAAGCGCAGGAATTGCGGCGCGGCGCCCGGCCGCTGCCGAGGATTGCGCAGACAGGGCATACGCTCGGCCAGATTCAATCGCCGCAATTGGGCAAAGAATGATAGAAAAGCCGCCAGCCCGACGAGCAGCGCCGGCAGCAATACGGAAACGCCACTGGTCAATTCGGTCGCGCGCAGGAAGAAGAAGACCTTTTCCGGCTTCTTGAACCGGAAAAAAACTTCAACCAGCCCCCAGCCGACGAACGTGATCATCGCCACGCCTACAACCAGCGCCAGCAAAACCCAGACGCGCCCGTGAAAATGGCGCCACCCGCTGACCATCCACGCGCTGACGCTCACCCACAGCCAGATGAAGGCGCCCAGCGTGAAAACAAGAATCATACAGGCCACGACGCCAATCACCCGATGCCGCCCCCAATCGACTTGGAGCGCGTCTCCATCCCTCGTGTTCCACAATATCCACGCCGGCAACATGGCCACACCCGAAATGAATAGCGAGGCGGTAAGCAGGCTGCCGCAACAACCCAACAGGTAGATGCGGCGATCCAGGCGATAACAATAAAACTCCTCGTCGCCAAAAACCTGCCCCAACAATCCCCGTCTGATCCATACGAGGGGGCGTAGTAAAGCCCCCTCGTTCCCTCTTTCGATCTGGCGCGCAAGTTTGAGAATCGGCTCGATGATCGCCCTGCTCAATTTTGACCGCCGCCCCCTACATTGATCAGGATTGGCTTGATCCATCCGGCTGTGGCCCCAGAAAAGGATTAACTGCGCCAACAGAGACAACGATAGAAACAGACAGATGACCCCGATCAATAATAGAAAGCCCGCGCCAGTTGGCGACCTGTAATTGTCGCTCAGTCCGAGCCGCGGCGCCGAAGTAGAGGATTCAGTGGCGATAGACAAAGTACAGCCTTTTCCTTCGGGCTTAATGTCGAATGTTTTGACCGGCCAGATGCCGTTGCGGCCGACGATGCCCAACCACGGCGCCGGACAGCGCCACTCGCCAACATTGTATTTTGTGAACGGTCTGCCGTATTCCAACATCAGTCCTGTTCTGTTCAACAACGCGAGGGTCGCGTTGAAAATGCCCAACTCCTTCGGGGTTGGAAATTGTGGCCGCCACCGGTCGCCTTCGAATGGGTAGGTCCACAGCTGATTCAATCCGAAAAGCGGATAAGAGGTGATGACCAGCGCGCCCTGAAAATCAAGATTGGATTCGGAGTGCAGGTAGAGCAGATCGGCGCTAGTTGTAACGATCGTCGCGTTCGGACAATGTTTGCGAATTTCGTGTACGAGAAAGATGAGATCCTGTGGATCGACCGCCGACACCCTTACGTAACGAATCCGCTCGCGGTGGATTGCGGTGAGAATTTCGCGGAGCGAAAGCTCCATCGTGACCGTCTCGAGCGGCGAAAAGAGAGGGGCGATGTCCTTCGACCCCGGACTGCCAGTTTCGCTCATCGGCAGCGGCAAGTTAGGGTCTTTGACCGCAGGCGCATTGTTCGCGTTACTGCGCAAGGAACTCTTCGCCGCCTCGACGCGAAGCTGTGAAATGTGGACAGGGTATGTCAGAGAAAGAACCTGCGGCTGCTTATTGCTAACGTTCAGTTCCCATATATTCCGACGTACGATCTGGCCGCTCCCCGTGCCGGCTTCGGACAAAACAGCGATGTAAGCGCGGGCCGGGTCGCCGTCATTGGGCGGCTTAATCTGAGGATCGAGATCACTCAGATATGTGTAAAACTCGTTGATGACTTGTTCCGTGCCAATAACCGTAGTGTGAAAGCTGGCGTCAACAGGCTTCAGATCTTTCAGAATTTCGTCTTTGTCAATTAACCCCGCGCTTCCCGTAATGATCGTGAATTTGGGCGGCGGATTTCGCCCGTCTATCCATCCCTTGAGCAGGATCGCGAGCGAATTAGCCGAACTTGAAAAGTATGGGCCGAGGATACGCAGCCGACTTTCTTCCGCAGGCGCTTCGGTCATTGATCCCACCCGACGGGGAAGCTCTTCAATCTGCCTGAGCGCGTTTTGAAACGCTACCCGATGAATTCCGCCAGTCGGCGTCTCTCCGACCAGAAACAGCAGCAACAATCCCTTCGATTTCGAATGGCGAAAGATGATCACGCCAGGTTCGCGCAAATGGCGCGTCGCCATCTGCGCCGTCTTCGGGTCCGCAGGCGAAATAGGCTGCGCGACGGTCTTGCTTCTGTCCCAGGGCAGCCAGTAACGGTCGAAAATGTAATCAGCCGATTCAAAGGCTCGCCGGATCGCCTCCAGAGCGCGATCGAACTGGTGGTCAAGTCGCGTATCTTTCGGATCGGGAACCGTTGCGATCAGATACTTGATCTCATCATAACCGGATGGTGGCGGGCGATTATTCCCGTTTGAATTCAAAGCCGATTTTATCCGGCAATAATCGCCCCTCCGGTTTTCAACCTCCGATTTCTGTTGAGGATTCAATCCGGCGTTCTGATCCTGATCCGGTTCGAGCCCGAAGAAATCGCACAACAGCCTTGCCGCTTCTCCCGGAACCCGTCCCGGCCCCGGTGTCGGCGTCGGCGTCGCGGCCGGGACCATCTGTATCAACGCCGGCGATTGTGGCTGCCCTGATGATTGCTGATCTGGCGATGGCGCTGCGGTTGAGAGCGGAAGATATATCGCAAAGGCCGCCAATAGAGGAATCAACCAATCGTTCGAGTTGGAATTCTTCATATGGGACAGAAATTAAATAACTTCCCGGGACCTCCCTGAACGCCGTTGCGCGTTGGACGCGATCTTCGCGCCTCTTTCTCTTTGATAATGGGGAATGGCAAACCCCAAGCCAGAGTTTCAGAGCCGGAAATTTATTTTATTTTTGTTCCCATTGCGGTTCGCCCACTTTGAGAGCGGTTCTTTGAAATGAATTTGCGCTGTCGCCGGAGCGGCCGATGAATGCGGAATCCCACCAGCAAATGAAGCGCGCTTATCCGCGCTTTTCCAATTCTTCCCAGAAAGGAATTATCAGCACGTCTTTCTTCCATTGCTCGATGGCGAACGGCGCGGCCAGCGTGAAAAGATCGCGGTAGTTGTAATCCTTCCCTGGCTGCGCGCCCGCGCGCAAGAAAGCCTCTTCGACGCTTTCGGCGACGGTGAAGAGAAAATCATCCAGGTGGTTGAAATTGCGTTTCTCGTGCGACGCCATGAGCTTCTTAGTTTTGCCTTCGCGTTCGTCCGCCATTTTCGCCCCTCCGAAAATCAGTTAGTAGTCCCGCCGTTAGGCCGCAAGCTTGTGGCATCGCGAAATGGATCTGTAACTGCCGCTTCCGCCTGAAGACAGGGCTACGAATTGTTATCTTGCAAATTCGGTTCCAAGAAGCCGAGACCTGAACTATTCCCGCCTGGGAGGCGGCGCCGGGTCGACTATCGCCGCCCGCCGCGCCGGAACGAGCGCGGCCGTCAACGCGACGCCGATCAGCAGCGACTATCGCGTCGCTGCGTGGCAGGTGAAACGCCATCGGCGCCTCGCGCGGAAATTTGGGTAAAGACAGGCTTCACGATCGGGCCACCGCCACACTCGCGCGGCTCATTCATACCGCAAAGCGACCATCGGGTCGGTCTTCATCGCCCTGCGCGCCGGGAAGTAACAAGCCAGGAACGCGACGGCGACGAGCAACAACGTCACTCCCACAAACGCCAATGGATCAATCGCGCTCACGCCGTAAAGCAGGCTCGAAATGAGCCGCGTCCCGACGAGCGCCAATGCAAGTCCAACTCCGACGCCGATCGACGTCAACAGCATTCCGCGCCCGATTACGAGTTTGAATATGTCCTTCGCTCCAGCGCCCAGCGCCATTCGGACGCCGATCTCGCGCATGCGCTGGCTGACGGAGTAAGACATCACGCCGAAGAGCCCGATGGCCGCCAGCGCGAGCGCTAACAGCCCGAACGCGGAGAGCAATGAGGCGAAGGCGCGCGCCGGGAAGAGCGACAGGCTCATGTGCTCGGTCAGTGTTTTGACATCCGTTACAGGCAAGTTCGGGTCCAACTTGCGAAACTCGCCGCGAATCGCGCCGATCAAAGTTTCCGGCTTGGCGGAGGTTCGAACCAACAGGTGGTTGTACGCAAGCTGCTTGCCGATCGGGTACCAGACGAAGGCCTGTGGGTCTTCGCCGATGGTCCAGTATTTGCCGTCTCTCGCCACGCCGGCGATCTGCCAGGGCTGTCCCTCCGGCGAAGTCCGGAACTGTTTGCCAAGCGCGTTTTCAATCGGGTTGGCGCCGGGGAAAAATTTGCGGGCGAAGGTTTCGTTGACGACTACCGAGCGAGTCTTCCCTTCCTGATCCTGCTCGTTCAGATCGCGCCCGGCCACTAGCGGCGTGCCGATGGTCTCGAAGTACTTCAACCCGACATCGGCGTTCATCGCCGACGGCGCGTTGACGCCGCGCTCCTGGGGCCGGCCTTCGATCATAATCTGATTGCTGTTGTAGCCCAGGCTGAGCGGCATGAAATCGGTGATCGAAACCGATTGTACGCCGGGCAGCGACTCGACGCGATCGAGCAACTGTTTGCGAAGCTGCATGCCGTCGTCGGGCTGGTATCCTTGAAGGCTCAGGTCGAAGTTCATCATCAAGGCGTTTTCGGGATTGAATCCGGGATTCAGCGCGCGCAGTTGCTGCAATGCTCTGAGCGTCAAACCGGCGGCGATCAGCAGAAGCAGCGACACGGCGACCTGCGTGACGACCAGGCCGCTACGCAGCAAGGAGCGGCGAACGCCCGATTGTGACGCGACGTCTTTGAGCGCCGGAACAAGGTCGGGCTTCGTCGCCTGCAGCGCCGGAACAAGGCCGAACAGAACGCCCGTTATGACCGAAACGATCATCGAGAAGACCAGCACCCGCCAATCCACATGCGGTTCCAGCGTAATCGGGATCGCGATCGGCGGCTTCAACGCCATGATCGAATCAATGATCCACTGGGCCAGAGCCATGCCGACGAGGCCGCCCGTCACGGCCAGCATCACGCTTTCGGTCAAAAGCTGACGGATGATACGCGCGCGGCCGGCCCCGATGGAGAGCCGGATCGCGATCTCTTTGCCACGTTCGGTAGCGCGCGCCAGCAACAGGTTCGCCAGATTCGTGCAGGCGATCAGCAACACCAGCGCGACCAACCCCATCAACGCGGCGGAGACGCCGAGCATCGCGTTTCTCAATTGCGGTATGACGAAGCCTGGCGGAACGACCTGAATCCTCAACCCCTCGTTCTCGTTCGGGAAGTCTTTGGCCAATTGCGCGGCGAGCAGATTGAGCGAGGCTTCGGCCCGCGCCGCGCTGACGCCCGGTTTGAGCCGCCCGACGGCGAACATATTTCCCGCATCGCGATTGTCCATATAATTGCTCTCCGGCTCGATCCACTTCTGCATCGCGAACGGCGCGTAGATTTCCGGCGTGTAGATGACCTCCGTGCCCTTGAACCCGGCGGGCGCGACGCCGATGACTTTGAACTTCCTGCCGTTGATCAGAACGTCGCTGTCAACGACCGACGGATCGCCGCCGAACCGCGTCTGCCAGAGGGAATGACTGATGACAACCACCGGATGCGACAACCGCGTCTTGTCTTCTTCGGGCAGAAAGGTTCGACCGAGCGCGGGCTTCACCCCGAGCACGTCAAAATAATTGCCCGAAACCAGATCACCCCAGACCTTCTCGTTATTGCCGTTCCGGCTCAGGCTCACGACCACGAAACGGGAGACGAGCAATCCCGACAAGACTTCGTTGCGGTCGCGGAAATCGATATAGTTAGGATAGGAGAACGCGGCGACCGCCCCGTCTTTCCCTACGGGCGAGACCGAGACGACCTCTGGAGGATTGGCCACCGGCAGCGGGCGGAACAAAATCAGATTGACCAAGCTGAAGATCGCCGTGTTCGCGCCGATGCCCAGCGCAAGCGAAAGAATGGCGATGAGGGCGAAGCTCGGCGTTTTTATCAAACGGCGAAAGCCGAAGCGTAAGTCATGAAACAAGGTTTCCATTGCTCCTCCTTGTAGATGTTAGATGTCAGATGTCAGATGTCAGTGAAGATGGTTCTTGTGGCGCCTTTAACTGACATCTGACATCTGACATCTGACATCTACTCGTACCTCAAAGCTACAATCGGATCCACCTTGGTCGCCCTGCGCGCGGGCGCGAAGCATGCGACCAGCGCCACCAGCGTCAGCAACGACGCGATCGTCACGAATGTCAGCGGATCGCTCGCCGTCACGGCGAACAGCAGATTGGCCATCAGCCGCGTCAGCAGGAACGCGGCGACGCTTCCTAGCGCCACGCCGGCGAGAGCAAGCAGCATTCCCTGCCCGACGACCAGTCGCAACACGTCGGAGCCTCTCGCGCCGAGCGCCATCCTGATCCCGATCTCGCGCAAACGCTGCGTGATCGAATAAGAGAGGACCCCGTAAAGTCCGACGCAGGCGAGCGCCATGGCCACCGCCGCGAAGATTCCGACCAGCGCCATCGCGAACCGCCGCTGCGCCATCGATTCGCTGACGAACTGCTCCATCGTCTTCACGCGAAAGACTGGCAGGTCTCTGTCCAAACCGCTGATCGCGCCGCGCACGGCGCCGGTCAGGCTAGTCGGATCGACGCTCGCGCGAACGACCAGGCTCATGAACGCGTTCTGCGTCTGGGAATGCGGGATGTAATACTGGACGCGCGATTCGCCGTCCAGACCTTTGTGTTTGACGTGGCCGACTATGCCGACGATCTCGCGCCAGATGGGGTTGTTCGGCCCGCCTTGAAATGTAATGCGTTTGCCCAGCGGGTCTTCGTCCGGCCAGTATTTTTTCGCCATCGTCTCGTCAATGATCGCGACGGGCTGAGATTCCATCGTGTCGCGGTCGTCGAAGAAGCGCCCGCGGATGATCGGAATCCTCATCGTCGAAAAATAATCGGTGGTCGCGGCCCACCGGTCGCCGTGCGGAGACGATTGGCCCTGAGGGATAACGCGCCCTTCGATTTGGAAACTGCCGCTCGAATTGTTCCCACTCAAGGGCAAAATCGAGGTCGCGCCCGCCGATTGGACTCCGGGCAGCGCGCGAATCCGTTGCAGCGCCTCTTTGTAGAAATTGACTCGCTGGACGGGCTCTTTGTACTTGGTCGCCGGCAACACGAGCGACATCGCCAGCGTGTTCTGCGGCGCAAAGCCAGGGTTGACTTGCTGCACTCGCCAGAAGCTGCGGACAAGCAATCCGGCGCTGACGAGCACCACCAGCGCCAGCGCCATTTCCATCACGACCAGCGTGTTGCGAACCCATGCGCGCGCGCCGCTCGATCCAGTGCGACCGCCTTCTTTCAACGTCTCGTGTAAATCGGCCTTTGAAATCTGAAGCGCGGGAACAAGACCGAAGACGAAGCCGGTCAACAATGAAACGCCGAGCGTAAAGGCGAGCGCGCGCCAATCAACCCCGATCTCGCTCGCGCGAGGAATCTGAACCTGATTGACTTTGACCAGCGCGTTGATTCCGAGCCAGGCCAACAACAATCCGATCGCCCCTCCCATCAACGCGAGCAGCGCGCTTTCGGTCAACAATTGTCTAATGACGCGCCGCCGCCCCGCGCCCAACGCCGTTCGGATCGCCATCTCTTTCTGCCGGTCGGCCGCGCGCGCCAGCAGCAGGTTGGCGACGTTCGCGCAGGCGATCAGCAAGACCAGGCCGACTATTCCCATCAATATCCATAACGCCAGGCGAATGTCGCCTACCACAAGTTCGCTCAAATATTGAGTGGTCAATCCCCATTCGCTCCTGGAGGCGGCCCAGGGCAGGTACTGCCGCCGCAAATTGGCCGCGATGGTATCCAATTCAGCCTGCGCCTGCCCGATCGTGACTCCGCGTTTCAACCGCGCGAAGACGAACAGGTTTTCATTGGTCAGATTATTGTATGAGAGCTGTTGGGGAGTGAACGCAATCGGCGTCCACAGATCGACGACCTGTCCGAGTTCGCGCCCGAACTGAAAGTTCGGAGGCATGACGCCCACCACGGTGTAACTTTCGTCGTTGAGCGTGATGTTTTTGTTGACGATGCCGGGATCGCCGCCAAAGCGTCGCTGCCAGAAGCCGTGGCTGAGCACGACAATCTTGTTCTTGCCCAGTTGATCCTCTTCAGGCAAAAAAACCCGTCCGAGTCTGGCCTCGGCGCCGAGCGCGCTGAAGAAATTGTGCGTGATACGCGAGCCGTTCACTTGTTCGGGATCGCCGCCGCCGGTCAGGTTGAAGCCTCCCCCGGTCATCGCCACCACGCTCTCGAACGATTTGGCGTTGTCGCGATAATGCGTGTAACCGATCGCCGAGACCGAGGCTTTCAGATTGATCTTCGGATAATCATGGTTGATCACTACCAACGCCTCGGGATCTTGATACGCCAGCGGCCTGAGGAGCACCGAATTGACGACGCTGAAAATCGCCGTGTTAGCGCCGATGCCCAACGCCAGCGCGATAATTGCGACGACAGTGAAGCCTGGTTTACGCGACAGCGTGCGAAACCCGAACCGCAAGTCCTGCCAAAGTGTTTGCATAATCATCCTCAAAAAAAGTGGGCAGTGGGCAGTGGGCAGTTTTGACCTCTTCACTGCCCACTGCCCACTGCCCACTTTCAATGTTCCATTGCTTAAGCGACACCTCGCCCGGCGCCGCGCCTCAGGTCACACTCGGCGTTGGAAAACGGTTCGAGCTTGTCAATTTTGACGACTAGTGACTCTGGTCTTCGTCAACCACTCGTCCGTCGAAGAGATGGATCGAGCGGTCGGCGTGGCGGGCGAAGCGCGAGTCGTGTGTGACCATACAGATGGTGGCGCCTCCGCGGTGGAGTTCGCGCAGCAGGTCCATGACCGCCTCGCCGTTGGTCGAATCGAGGTTTCCTGTAGGCTCGTCGGCGAGCAGGATGAGCGGATCGCCCACGACCGCGCGCGCGACGGCCACGCGCT
>Ga0209382_10009130_pt1 | contig 12434 bp, 10 predicted proteins | sample SoiMetdeltSBSDD5_FD_187599 | JGI IMG/M metagenome (GOLD analysis project Ga0209382, IMG submission 187599) | Bulk soil microbial communities from a Populus tree surrounding site in Tennessee, USA - Soil MetaG P. deltoides SBSDD5 (SPAdes) (version 2) | ecosystem: Environmental > Terrestrial >... | reverse complement strand
GCCAATACTGATCGAGACGAGACGTCCGATGGCATGTGTCGCGGCGGCATGGCGCACGCGCTCGGCCACACCCTCGAGGATGCGGTCGCGAACCGCGCGGCCGTCCAGCAGCCGATTGTCTTTCACGAGGACGTGCGCACTCACGGTTTTACATTCATGCGTTTAGCAGACTGCTCGTCCACAATCGAAACATGTCGGGGCTCCGGCGAATGACACCATTCTTCCACGACGCGCTCCGCGACACCATCGTCCTGACCGGAGTCATCATTGCCGCGCTGTTGCTGGTGCTCTGGACGATGCAGCGGCGGCTGATGTACTTCCCGATTGGCGCGGTGCCTTCTCCAGCGTCTCTCGGCCTCGGTGACGTGCAACCAGTGACGTTCGACACCGCGGACGGCGTGCGTCTCAATGGCTGGTTCTTTCCGGTCGCGAGCGCAGGACCGCACATTACCCTGCTGGTCTTCAACGGCAATGCTGGCAACCGGGCGTATCGCGTCCCCCTGGCCACGGCACTCGTGACTCGCGGTCTGCAGGTCCTTCTCTTTGATTATCGTGGCTTCGGTGGCAATGGCGGGACGCCGACCGAGCAAGGGCTCGCGCGAGACGCACGCGCGGCGCGCGAGTACGTGGTCAGCCGCGTCGATGTCGATGCCACTCGCCTGATCTATTTCGGAGAATCACTTGGCACAGGTGTAGCCGTGGATCTCGCGATGGAGCATCCGCCGGCGGCGCTGATCCTGCGCTCGCCCTTCACGTCGATGGCCGATCTAGGCCAGCTTCACTACCCATGGCTGCCCGTCCGCCGTCTCATTCGAGACCGATACGAGACACTGCAGCGGATTGGCCAGTTGAAGTCGCCGCTCCTGGTCATCGCGGGTGAGCGTGACAGCATTGTTCCTCTCGAGCAGAGCCGGAGTGTGTACGATTCGGCCGGAAGCGCGCGCAAAAGGTTTCTTTCGATACCGCACGCCGATCACAACGATGCCGATCTCCTGGACGGCGACGCGATGATCGAGGAGATTGCCAACTTCGTCCGTCGTTGACGGAGCCTGACACGGCTGATGCGATAGCGCCTGGAGGAGGCCATGACGCCACCGTGAGGACGGACTTGTCTCAAGACTGAAGATTCCCGGTCGCGAGCCCCTTGGCGTGCTCCTTCGCGATCTGCGCCTCGAGCGACGCGGCGCGGGGCCGCACGTGCCACCCGTTCTCAGAGAAGCAGTTGAACGCTGCCACGCCGCCGACACTCAAGATGGTGAGCAGCAGGAGTCTACGAATCAGACGTATGGGTGAGCCCTCAATTTCGGCTTATCGCCCCCACCTTCGTGCGAACCAATCTGTGTCGCTGCTCCGGAAATGCGATGAAATCGTCACGGTTGTTCGCTCGATGAGGCGGCGATACCCGTCACACGCCTGGGATTCCTACACTCTGGTTCCTCACAGCATGGCTGGACGCACGGCTCTCCTGCGTTCGCAGGCGACGCCGCCGAAAACGGCCCCCACAAGTCGCGCCGCGTTGACGGTCACGAAGGTCGCTGACCCGTAGGCAGCAAGGGCGGTAGACATCTGACCGGATCCGGCGACCAGGCCGACGTAGATCAGCGTCGCCACTAGTCCCATGAGAAAGCCGTGCAGCACGAGATGATTTTGGATGCCGCGGCCCAGCCACAGCACGATCACAAATGCCGCGGCAAAACAGCCGACTCCGATGATCGCGGCCGAAGCCGTCGAGACGCCGTTGGCGATCTCGACACCAGCCGCGGAAAATCCACCAAGGAGCACTATCGCGAGAACGACCTCGATGAGAAAACCGCCGAGCAGTACGCGGAGCCACTGAATCCTCATGACGTCACTCCTCTGGTTATCCTAACGGGACTGGCGCTCGTCTGCTGCACGACCGTCATTTCGACGCCAGCGAACGCTGCTTGACTTTTGAAGGATCCGATCTCCAGAATCTCGCGAAACCCGCGATCGTCTCGCGAGGAGTTTGTGCCGACGTCTGATGGTCGGTTTGTTTCGACCGAGCGCGCCGTTTCATTCAAATTGAGTGCGGAATGCGACTGGTGAGGTAGAAACTAGCGAGGCTACGCCCCAGACCGACGAGCATGTGGCTCTGCCTCGCTAGTGGCAGCGTTTCTTGCCCGCACTCCGTGCGGGCGTAGACGTCTTGAACGGGTCGCAGAAAACTTGACTTATTTGTAAGGATTCTGAACGTCTAGCAGCAATCTCGAACACCCCGGCCTCAGTCTCGACGCAGAGTAGAGCCCGTGGAGGTCGCATGTGCTCAGATCGCACAACGACCTTCATGACGCCCTCCGACATGAAACGCGCTGCTCTCAAACAGCGCTGTCATGGTCTTACCTACCTATGTCAGCGCGTCAAAGGATCAACACTCTCCTCAGGAGCTTGCATACCTGTGGCGTTGTCTATGCCGGCAGGATTCGGACCTCGTCCCTCGGCGAACGCCTTATCCGCGGCGCGTCCTCCGGCGAGCACCGCCGCCAAACCGTAATTCCCCTCGTGACACCGCGGCTCGTAATAGATCCGGTTCGCCTGTTCGTCTTGCTTGGTATATTCCTGCTTGACGGTCCACGGTTTCGTCCATGTCTTCGCATCGTCCACCGTGACGGCGTACTCGAGCGTGTTCGGGCCGGTGCGCGTCCAGCGTTCGATCAAATGCAGGTTCTCGCGCGATCCCATGAAATCCGACTTGGGACTGAAATTGGTGACGTCGACGACCAGCGTCTCGCCTTCCCAGCGGCCACGCGAGTCCCCAAACCGTAGTTGAATGTGCCCTGGGAGATGCGGACTCCCGTTCACAGGGATATTTCGCTGCCATCCTTGCCCCTGGCCAACATCATAGAAAATCGCGACGGTTCCTGGAGACTGCACAATCCGACGGAATCCACCAAAATCGGGCAGCACGGCGGCCATACAGCGCTCCGACATACTGCGGTCCTCAGGATTGTCGACACGATTGATGTTGCCGGTGCTGTAGCGAGGAGGTTGCTCCGCTCGCCTCGGTGACGGTGGCCCGTACCTTCCGCCGCGACAGCCTGGGTCCTGGTTCTGGCAAGTCGTTGTGGCTTGGAGGAGCGCAAGCCGGTATTCTCGCTCTGCGTCCACCGTCTTCTGGACCTCTGGGGTGACGGGAGGAATCCTCCCGTCCGGTGGCTCTACGACGAGCGACGTGCGCCGGCCCGTAGGTCTCACCGACATGAACACTGCGTTGTATGCGCCAGCAACATCGCGTTCGGTTCCCTTCTGCTGGCGAGGTCGAAGGTCAACTGCCGCTCGCTGCGCATCTAATGCGGCCCTCTCCTCGTCGGTGAAAAACTCTTTCCCGGCATGCCTGGGGGATCGTTGTAAAGGCGTCTGATAAATGTCGGTCCAGATGCCTTGCAGGTCTGGCTCGCCCCACGGGGTCTTGGGCGCCGGGCCCTTGACCGCCGTGGCGTCCGCCGTGGCCCTAGGCTTCGAGGCCTGGCCGGCCACAGAAACCGGCGCCAGCTTTATGAGCACGATCACGGCTAGGAACACCGTCGCCACCGCGATCACCTCGAGAAATCGTCTCGCCATCTCGTCCCTCCTCTTAATGGCCCATCCGGCGGATCGTTCGAGGCGCACGATTTTCTTGCGTGTGGCAGCAGTATGGTCGCAGGCACGGCACAACTGCAAGGCCGTTGCGTAACTGCCGCCGGCCGGTCGCCTCTAATGGCGGACCGAGGCAATTTTGAGCGACCGCGCGTCCGGACATCATGGCTGCTAATGGCGTGACAATGACCATGAGGTATTGTCACGTCTGACGATGTTCGAGTACCGGTCGCGCTACTGCAAACAGTCGACGCCGGTGAATCGGGGTTCAGAGGGGGAGCGTGCGATATGCGTCTCACTGCCATCGTCACGGCCATGGAGCTCTCTCCCTTGGCGCTCGCATGGGCGCAGACGCCGACACCCGTTCAACACCCATACGGTCTTGATCCATACAAGCCCAGTGATGCCGAGCTCCTCAGAAAATACGGGAGCGTACTCGCGACTCAGACGCCGCTTCTCGAGCTTCGCAAGCTCGATCCGTATAAGCCCAGTCACGCCGCCCTGCTTCGTGCTCTGGGCGGCGCGATGCCGCTGTGGGCGATTTGGTACCCGTTAGCTCCGGCTCCCGGCTCGCTAACGCCCTTTCCCACGTCGGCAGCCACCTCGCCACGAGGAAACGACGGCGGTCCACGCTCGAATGATCCGTGACGCCGTCGGAGACCTGACGGTTTGATCTACATTGCGACCGAGCAACCAGGCGAAACGACTGCCCAGGCTCCCATTGGCGGGACCGACGCGCCCACAGGAGATCGCACGGTTCCTGGGCCCTGATGGAACCTGACGCGAGGCGGAGTGTCTTTCGCAGAGTTACCGTGCGCCTCAAAATTCTGCGATCCCGATGGCCGAGCATCCCTCGCAAGGATTCCGACATGACCTATCGTCTTGTCGGTGCGAGCCTATGACGACTGTCGGTGCGAGCGGCGAGGACTACTTGATGTTCATGTGCTGCGACGATTTCTCGTTCTCGAGACAGAACTCGTCGATCAATTCCGTATCGAGCACGATGTTCTGAGGCATCGACACCGTCCACGGCCGCGTGTACGTCTTCGGGTCGTCGACGGTGATTTCGATCTCGAGAGTTCCGAAATTCGGTCGCCGGATGCGTTCGGTCATCTTCGCGGCGTCCGACATCGTGCTGCCGCTCGTGTCGAGCCAGAGACCGTCGCGGAAACCGATCGTACGAACCACGAGCGTGTCACCCTCCCAGGCCGCTGTCGAATAGCCGTTCCACGAGGGAGTCGGATCCTCGGGCAGCGGCCGGCCGTCAATGAAGATCTGCCGGTACATCGCGTTGACCTCATTCAGCAGCACGAGCAGCTTGGGCGTGTGCAGCGCTTTCGTCAGATGGGGCAGGCCGTAGGGACGAGGCGGATTGTCGGGGAGACAGCGGACGTGCGGGTCGTCCTTGCTTTGATCTGCCGTTCGTTGTTTGACCAGCGCCGCGGCCCAGGGCTGATATGGCAGGCCGCCGGGCAGGTTCGCGCCGAGGTTGACGGCCAGCGGTGAAATCGGGAGCTCCAGTCCGCAGTCGAAGAAACCGCCTTCCTTGCCGGGGGTGCATGGAAATCTCGTAGCGGTGAGCCATATCCCGGAGAAGTCGGGCGTGCCGTTCGGCAGGCGCGGCGCCGGCGCGCTCAAATCGGGCTTGCCGTCCGCGGTCCGTGGGACATCGGCCGTCGGGTAGCGAAGCCACTGGGCAGATGCCGTGCGCGGAGGGCACAGCAGCACGATGACGGCCCCAAGGATCACGACAAGCGCGCGTGCGATCATGTACGTCACCTCTGCTAGATTTTAGCCCCTCACTTCATCCCGCTGATTCATCCGAAGAGACCCCGGCGCGCCTCCGAGTATTTCGCGCACGCCCACAAATAGTTCGCGCCTGATGACCGCGCGCGTGAACGTGACCGCGCGAACACACGCGATCACATAACTACGCGTTGGTACCGTCCCTGCAACCATCATGCGTAAAAGCAGGTGGAAAGGAGGGCCGTATGGCTCGGAAGGTACTTGCTGTACTGGCGGTGGTGGCCTTTACCGCTGTCAGTGCCTATGCACAAGAGCGCGTCGTCGGCGGCGCCGGCCGCATCGAGATTGGTGCGTTCCCAGGTGGCGGGATGTTCTTCACCAAGACCAGTAACGGGAACGAGCCGGAATTTGGCAACTATGCCCTCGGCGGATCATTCACGCTCAACGTGAACCGCTGGCTCGGATTCGAGGGGGAAGGCGGCGGAACGATCGGACTCGACCAGGCCTTCAGCTTCAATGACACTGAGTACACCAATCAACCAGCGCCCAACACCTGGGTGTATCACGGGAATGTGGTGGTGAATCCAGTCGGCAACGATCGGGCGTTTGTCCCGTACGTGACCGGTGGTCTCGGCGGCATCACTCTCTCGCCGCGTGGCGAAGCCGAGACGCTTGGCGTCAATGACTACGAGACGTTCCTTGCAGGCAACGTTGGAGGGGGCGTCAAATGGTTCGCAGCGACCCACGTAGGGTTCCGCGGTGACTATCGTCTGTTTATCGTGAAGGACAACGAGGCAGCACCGCTCTTCTTCGGCAACGAAACGCGATACGGTCATCGCGTACAAGGTGGAATGATCTTCACCTTCTAGTGGGCACGATCCCGCCTCATCTGGTGCGGTCGTCCTCCGGGACGGCCGCCCCGTCCCACACCACGCTCGGAACAGCGAGAACATCGTCCGGTTCCTGCTTGCTGACGGAACCTGATCGCGGCGCCAGCCGTCTCTTCCCGAGATCAGATCCTGGAGGAACCGTGCACCTTGAATCCCTGATTCTCGATCTTCGCTACGCGCTTCGCGGCATCCGCCGTTCGGCGCTGTTCGCAACGAGCGTGGCCGCCACCATCGGGCTCGGCCTCGGCGTTCTGTGCTCAGCCTTCACCATCGTCAACGCCTACGTTCTCACGCCGGTCAACCTGCCCGATGCTCGAGCGTTGTACGGACTGAGCTGGGACACGGAGACCGTCAGGCGTCAGCGGTTCCGCCTGGCTGATTTCGAGGCCGCCAGCGAAAGCAGCCAGTCCCTGTTTGCGCTGTCGGCAGGACTGGAAACCGTCGTTATGCAGGAGGGCGTTGCGCTGCAAGGCGTGCTGGTGACCGGCAACTTCTTCCAGGTGATTGGCGCACAGCCGGTGCTCGGTCGCACGTTGACCCCGGCTGATGCGACCGCACCAGGCGGAGTTGCCGTCGCTGTGCTGGCCGAGTATGCGTGGCGTTCGCGCTACGGCGCCGATCCAGACATTGTCGGAAAGCGCATTCCGCTCGGGCGGCAGCAGTTCGAAGTGGTGGGCGTGATCCGGCGCGGCATGGAGCTGCCCGGTTTGCAGAGCGCCGGGTTCTTTGCGCCGTTGACGATGGCGCGCGCGTTCGAGGTGGCCGATCCCTGGAGTGATTCGGAAAGCGCCTCGTTGTTCGTTGTCGGCCGGCTACGCGAAGGAACGACGGAGTCACAGGCTCGTGCGTGGTTTGACGTGTGGGTTCGGCAAAGATTCCCGGCGGGATCCGAACGGGAACCCGTGACGGTACGCGTGGAGGAGCGTTCCACGGTCTTTCCCCTGACTGGAGCGACGCTGACGATGTTTGGGCTGATCCTCTCGGCGTTTGGCCTGGTGCTCCTTGTCGCGTGTGCGAACGTCACCAATCTGATGCTGGCGCGCGGGTTCGGCCGACAGCGAGAGATCGCCGTGCGTCTCTCCCTTGGCGCCAACCGTCGTCGTGTCGTGCGCCAGCTCGTGATCGAAAGCCTGGTCCTGGCCGTGCCCGCAGCCCTATTCGGGCTTGCCCTCACATTTGCGACCGCGCGTGTCTTCCCGGCGCTCATTCTCGCGACGTTCCCCCCGAACATCGTACCGGTGGAGATCGCCCTCCGGCCGCTCGAACCGGATCTGCGAGTGCTCGGCTTGTTGTTCGCCGCAGCGGTGATCTCGGCGGTGGCGGTAGGTCTAGCCCCAGCTGTTCGCGTAACGCGCGCGAACCTGGTCCGCGCGGCGAGAGGTGAAGCGGCCCTGGATACGCAGCGATCCAGGCTCAGGACAGGTCTTGTCGCCATGCAGATCGGCGCGTGCGTCATCTTCCTGATTGGCGCCATTGGTCTGGTGGACGAGGCAAGACGTATGGCGAATCCGAACCTCGGACTGAGCTTCGAGCGTGTCGCCGACGTGCGCGTAGCGCCGCGCCTCCGTGCCGATCTGGCCGAACGACTCGCGTCCGATCCGCTGATCGAGCGCGTCGCCGCCACGTGGACGGTGCCCCTCGCCTCGCCGTTGAGACGGGTTGACGTCGTGGCATCTCAGACTCGCATCGAACAGACCGCCGGTTTCATGGTGGTCTCGCCCGACTACTTTCCTATGTTCGATATTCAGGTCGTCCGCGGTCGTGCCTTCACCGATCGAGAAGCCGACGAAGGTGCGCCCGTCGCGTTAGTCAGCGCTGCCACTGCGCGCCTCCTCTGGCCTGGTCTCGATCCGATCGGGCAGACCCTTGATCTCACATCGACTGACCTGCGTTCGGAACGGACACCCGGCCACGCCAATGTCCGCATCATCGGCGTCACCGAGGATGTCGCGAACGGCACCATGATTGACGGCGTCGACGTCACCTGCGTCTACTTCGCGACCGGACTCCGGACTTCTGCTGAATGGTCGCTCCTGGTGCGGGGTCGTACGAATATCGCCGACGTGCGGGCTGCGCTCGCCAGGGTCGTCAATATGCTCGGTCCTGACGTGCCATACCGGATTTTCGCAATCCCGGAGATGGTGGGCATCTTCGCGTGGGTGTTTCAGGCCTTCTCGGTGACGGCCTCGCTGCTTGGCGTCATCGGCTTGCTGCTGGCGTTCTCCGGGACCTACTCGGTCGTCGCGTTTCTGGTCGCGCAGCGCACGCCCGAGTTCGGCATCCGTATGGCGCTCGGTGCGAGCGTACGGCAGATCATCGAAGGCATGATGGGCGAGACTCTACACATTGCGTTGATCGGGATTGGCGCCGGCCTGGCGGTTGCCGTGACGCTGCTGCGCGCGTTGAGCGGAGCGATCGAGGCCCTGCCCCTGTTCGGACCTCATGTCTACGTTATCGGCGCCGCCATAGTGCTTGCAGCGACGACCGTCGCCGCGCTGCTCCCATCGCTGCGTGCATCGCGCATCGATCCCTCGAAGGCGCTGCGCGCTGAATAGACCAACTTCTAACTCCCAACTTCCAACTCCCAAATAACGAGGTGCTTGGGAGTTGGGAGTTGGAATCTGGGCGTTGACGCCTCGAGAATACTAGTTCGTCCCGGCTTTTCCGGTGACCGCGCTCAGGTCGGCCCGCGTCGCGATGCGTCCGCCGTGTCCCCCCACGATCTGCTCCGGATCGATCTTCAGCCGCTGCAGGTTTTCGGCGAAGTTGGTGATCGTCGGCGTCGGCGGAGGCACCTGCGTGTTTGGTGCCGGCGGATTCACCATGTCTGACTGGAACAACACTCTTTCCGTGGGCAGCCACGCGACCAGGATCTGCTCGTTATGCGGGTTGGCACGCAGCACGTGCAGCTCGATGACGCGCTGGTTGCTGCCTTTCAGATCGGAGCGATCGGTAACGCCCTGGAACGCCGCCTTCTTCGCCGACTTGGCGAGGCGATCGGCGACCAGATTGCGCGGTGCCGCCCACGCCTTTTCATAGAACGCCACGTTGGCCTGATGAGTGACGACGGTCGCTCCCTCGTCGACAAAGGTACGCAGTCCACCGGAATGGTCGAAGTGGACGTGCGTGTTGACGACGAACCGGATTGGCTTGTTCGGGATCACCTTCTTGACCTCGGCAAGCACCACCTCGGAGCGCGCCTCGTTCTGCGGCCCCTCGATGACGACGACGTGATCGCCCATGTCGGCGGCAAGACTGTGATGCGAGCCGCCGGTGATCCAGAAGAGTCCGTCGGCGACTTTCTGAGAGGTTGCAGTCACCGCGACAGGATTGGGTGGGTTGCGGACCTGATCCGGCACCGTGATGTCGACGAACCCGTTCGTCTGAACCGCGCTGACGGTGAGGTCGAGCGTGGGGTGCCCGCCCTGCGTCTGCGCGATGCGCGACGGAAACTGGATGCCGCCGAAATTGCGGTAGCCGGAGTAAGTGGTCACGACCGGCATGTCTCCAAGGACATCGTTCGGCAGCAGCGCCGTGACCCGTTCGATCTGATTCATCTTGTTGATCAACGCGACGATCGGATACCGGCCTCCCACCGTGAACGTGACCTCGGCGCCGTTGGCGACGCTTCGTACTTGCGCATTCCCCGCGGCTGCCTTGATTGGCCCCTGCGGCGTGGCCGCCCACATCCACAACAGCCGCTCGGCAGCGGCAGCCGGCTGCGGCTGAATGCTGGGTGTCTGTGAACCGGCGGCTGGCGGCCCTTCGTTCCACGCGAATGCTCCCCTGACGAACTGCACCTGACGTTGTTCGCCAGCGAAGGGCGCGCCGCCGCCACGCGGTTGCGGCGTCGGCATCGTGAGCACCTGCTCGAGGCGCATGCTGTTGCTGCTGTAGTCGATGAATACCTGGTAGCTCTTGACCGGCCTGACCGGCCACGCCTCGGCGGCTGTCGGCGGCTGGCCCAGCACGAAGGACTGCCCGGTTGCGGTGAACTGCAGGGAGCGCAGGCCGGCCGTTCCCAGTGTCTTGGCCGCCGCGTCCAGGGCGGACGATTGTGTCACGACGCTCGCAGGCGTTATCAAGGCGCACGCGAGCGCGACGAGGATGATTCTGAACATGAAGCCCTCCTCTCGAGCGGTCGATGCGAACCGTCAGGAATGGAAGGAGTATAGACGCTTTCTGCGATATCCTCGCGACACGTCGCGCGTCATGAAGTGAGGTGCCATGTCCATCTTCCAGCGCCGTTCCATCGCCGCCGCAGTCCTGCTCGCCGCGTCACTGTCTGCGCTTGTCCGCAGTGAGCCGGGCGAAACAGGTCGATCGTTCAAGACATGGTCGCAATACCTGGGCGGGGCGGATTCATCGCAATACTCCGCGCTCGACCAGATCAACACGTCGACCGTGTCACAACTGGAAGTCGCGTGGCGCTACCCGTCGGGCGATTCGAGAAGCTATCGTTTCAACCCGATCGTGGTGGACGGCACCATGTTCGTGCTGGCGAAGAACAACTCGATCGTGGCGCTCGACGCGGTGACCGGACGGGAGAAGTGGTCCCATCCAAACGAGGGTGCAGTCGGGGATCGCGGCATCAACTATTGGGAGAACAGCGATCGATCCGATCGGCGGCTGCTGTATCTGAATGCGGGCTCGCTGACCGCCATCGACGCGCGCACCGGCGCTGCGATTGCCTCGTTCGGCGATCAGGGACGCGTGGACGTTCGCGCCGGCCTCAATCGCGACCTCACGAAGATCCGTCGTCTGCAGACCAACAACCCCGGTCGCATCTACCAGGATCTCTTCATCGTGTCGCTGCCCGCGGGAGGCGCGGGCTATGTCGCCAGTCCTGGTGACATCCATGCCTACGACGTGCGATCTGGAAAGCTGGCCTGGGTGTTCCACACCGTCCCCGAGCGTGGAGAACCCGGCGCCGAGACCTGGCCCGACGAGGCGCTCGCGACCGGCAGTGGCGTGCACAACTGGAGCGAGCTAACGGTGGACGAAGCACGGGGCATCGTCTTCATCCCCACCGGTACGGCGCGCTACGACTTCTACGGCGGCAATCGTCTGGGCGCGAATCTCTATGCCAACAGCGTGCTCGCTCTCGACGCGAAGACGGGGAAGCGCAAGTGGCACTTCCAGACCGTGCACCACGATCTGTGGGACTACGACCTGGCGACGGCGCCGAAGCTGCTGACGGTGAAGAAAGACGGTCGCGACGTCGACGTCATCGCGCAGGCGAGCAAACACGGATTCCTGTTCGTCCTCGAGCGTGATACGGGCCGGCCGCTGTGGCCGATCGAAGAGCGCCCCGTACCGCAAACAGACGTGCCGGGGGAACAGACCTCGCCAACGCAACCGTTTCCGACATTGCCTCCGCCGTTTGCGCGGCAATCGTTCACCGAGAAAGACATCAATCCTCATTTGCCCGCCGAGGCGCAGGAGAAGCTGCGACAGCTCCTTCGGAAGTCGGTGAACAAGGGATTGTTCACGCCACCGAGCCTGCAGGGCAGCATTCAGATCCCTGGCAACAGTGGCGGCGCGAACTGGGGATTGTCGGCGGTCGATCCGGTGAAGGGGAGAGTCTACGTGATGTCAAAGGAGGCACCCGCGCTGCTCACCCTTGAAGCGATGACGCCGGGCTATGTGCAAAAGGATCCGCGCGGGCCTGATCCACGTCAGCTTCCGCCGACCGTGCCCGGGGCGTTCGTGCCCTACACGGCGGTCGAGCCGTACGGATTCATGGTGGACGAGGCGACGGGTCTGCCGCCACTCACGCCGCCATGGTCGCAGTTGACGGCGTACGACTTGAACAAGGGCACGATTCTCTGGCAGGTTCCAAACGGTGACGCGCTTCAACTCGCCGCACGCGGGATTCACGGCACCGGCAGTCGCGCCGCACGCGCGGGCATGGTCGTCACTGCCGGAGGCCTGGTCTTCATCGGCACGCCCGATCACAAGCTGCGCGCCTACGACGAAGACACCGGCAAAGTCGTCTGGGAGAAGCCGGTGAGCGGACCGATCAATGGCGTGCCGGCAATCTACGAGCTGAACGGTCGACAGTACCTGGCGGTGTGCGTGGGTGCGGCGGAAACGCAACCCGCGAGCGGAGGACAGCCCTCCGGCAGCGAGTACGTCGTTTTCGTTTTACCGCGACGGTGACGATCCGTGAAGGGGTCAGACCCCTTCACACTTTGCCATGGC
>Ga0209382_10009129_pt1 | contig 12435 bp, 9 predicted proteins | sample SoiMetdeltSBSDD5_FD_187599 | JGI IMG/M metagenome (GOLD analysis project Ga0209382, IMG submission 187599) | Bulk soil microbial communities from a Populus tree surrounding site in Tennessee, USA - Soil MetaG P. deltoides SBSDD5 (SPAdes) (version 2) | ecosystem: Environmental > Terrestrial >... | reverse complement strand
CAGCACGCCTTGGCTAACTTCTCGGTGACGTCCATGCAGATGAGCACGCTCGGCGTGTACGATCGGCTGCTGGGCACGACCCTGAGGGCCGGATTCGAGTAGGCTCCCCGAGACACCCCAAAAAAACACCCCTTGACAGTTCTGTGAGCGTGTCTCTGCAACGATCTTGACTTGAGGCCACTTCCCTCGGATTCTTAGCGCGCATCACGGACGCTGCGCGCCGCTGCCTCGCAAGGGTGGCGGATCGGGGCGTTGGGTCAACTTCAGAAGGAGACTGAACATACGCCGTCCAATGAGGGCCGCGCCTGAGCGCGCGCCAGCCGGTCCGCGGATGAACGAAGACATCCGCGTACCCGAGGTTCGATTGATCGATCACACTGGCCAGAACGTAGGCGTGGTTGCCACGTCGGACGCCATGGCCCGCGCCATCGAGGCCGGCCTCGACCTGGTCGAGATCTCGCCCGATTCCAAGCCGCCGGTGGCCAAGATTCTTGACTACGGCAAGTTCAAGTACCAAGAGCAGAAGAAGGCTGCCGAGGCGCGCAAGCGGCAGAAAGTGGTCGAGATCAAAGAGATCAAGATGCGCCCCAGCATCGACGATCACGATTACGACGTGAAGATGCGTTCCATGAAGCGCTTCTTCGACGAGGGCGACAAGGTCAAGGTGACGCTGCGCTTCCGCGGCCGCGAGCTGTCCCACCAAGAGCTCGGGTGGCAGGTGCTGCAGCGCGTGAAGGCCGACACCGAGCCCCTGGCCAAGGTCGAGGCGGAGCCGCGCATGGAAGGCCGCCAGATGGTAATGGTGCTGGCGCCGCGGTGACGCCCACGCGGGGTCTCGCCCCGGTTCCATGCACGCGATGAGATAAGGGTCAGGTTGCAGCAACCAGGTTCTGCTTAAACCTGACCCAACCTCTCGCAACACTGCCGATCCGATTCCAAACTTTTTCGCACGCTCGATTGCGCGGTGCTGGTGCCTTGTCGCACACATCGTGCCGGGGCTGTCATTGATCGATGTCATTGAGGAGCTGGTAAGCCCCGGCTAAGCAAACTGCTCGGGCTGCATCCTGCTTGCCCCCAGGACCCGCTAGTGTAGCTCTTGATGCATCGTCTCGGCCGCCAGGCACAAGCGACGGAAAGCTCCAGTCCATGGACCTCGATCCAGTCCTTCTCGCTCGCCTGCAGTTCGCCTTCACGGTCACGTTCCACATCATCTTCCCGGCCTTCACGATCGGCCTGTCGGCTTACATCGCCACGCTCGAGGTGATGTGGCTCAGAACCGGCAGGGCGCACTACCATCTGCTCGCCCGCTTCTGGACCAAGATCTTCGCCGTGTCCTTTGCCATGGGCGTGGTGTCGGGCATCGTGCTCTCCTACCAGTTCGGCACCAACTGGAGCCGCTTCTCGATGGTGGTCGGCAATGTCGTCGGCCCGCTGATCGGCTACGAGGTGCTCACCGCCTTCTTCCTGGAGGCGACGTTCCTTGGCGTGATGCTGTTCGGCTGGAACCGGGTGCCGCCCTGGCTGCACGTGCTCGCCACCATCGTCGTCGCCGCGGGCACCCTGTTCTCCGCGTTCTGGATCCTCGCCGCCAACAGCTGGATGCAGACGCCGGTGGGTCACGAGATCAGGGACGGCATCGTCGTTCCCGTCGACTGGCTCGCCATCGTCTTCAACCCGAGCTTCCCCTACCGCCTCGCGCACATGGTGACGGCGGCCTACCTCACCACATCGTTCGTGGTGCTGGCGGTCGGGGCGCGCTACCTCCTGGCCGGCCGGCATCTCGACGAGGCGCGCACGATGCTGCGCATGGCCGTCGGCTTCATTGTCATCGTCGCGCCGCTGCAGGCGCTGATCGGCGACCTGCACGGCCTCAACACGGCCAAGCACCAGCCGATCAAGGTCGCCGCGATGGAGGGGCACTGGGACGGCAGCGAGCCGGGCGACTTCCACATCGTCGCCTGGCCCAACGAGAAGGCGGAGCGCAACGACTTCGCCATATCCATCCCAAAGGTTGCCTCGCTGCTCATCACCCACGATCCGAACGGGCTGTTCCCCGGGCTGAAGAGCGTCCCGCCGAGCGACCGGCCGCCGGTGACGCTCGTGTTCTACGCCTTCCGCCTGATGGTGCTGATCGGCTTCGCCATGATCGGCACTGGCCTGGTGGGGACCTGGCTGTGGTGGCGCGGCCGGCTGTTCGAGGCCCGGTGGTTCCTGCGGCCGGCGGCCAACGTCTGGTGGGCCGGCTTCGTGGCCGTCATCGCCGGCTGGGTCGTGACGGAGAGTGGCCGCCAGCCCTGGCTCGCTCACGGCATCCTGCGCACCGCCGATGCCGTTTCACCCGTCCCGGCGGGCAGCGTGCTGGCCACGCTCGTGCTGTTCGTCGTGGTCTACGGCATCATCTTCTCGATGGGCATCTACTACATCAACCGCCTGATCCACATGGGGCCCATGGGCCATTCGATCCTGCCGTCCGAGCGCGGCCTGCCGAGCCGGCCGCTGTCGGCGGCCGAGGAGGCCGCGCGCGAAGCGCTTGGTAGGGATTAGGTTCAGGGATTAGGGATTAGGTTTCAGAGCCATCGTCTTTAATCCCCAATCCCTGACCCCTAATCCCTGAAACCTGATCGGAGGACCGATCATGGAATGGTACTTGCCCGTAATATGGGCCGCACTGATCGGGGTGGCGGTCGCCCTCTACGTGATCCTCGATGGCTTCGATCTCGGCATCGGCATCCTGTTCCCCGCCTTCCGAGAGGAGCGCCACCGCGATCTGATGGTCAACACCGTGGCCCCGTTCTGGGACGGCAACGAGACCTGGCTCGTGCTCGGCGGCGGCGGATTGCTGGTGGCGTTTCCCCAGGCCTACGCCGTGCTGATGCCGGCCATGTACCTCCCCATCATCCTGATGCTGCTGGCGCTGGTGTTCCGCGGCGTCGCTTTCGAGTTCCGCTGGGTGGCGCGCACCAGCAAGGTCTGGTGGGACCGCGCCTTCTGGCTCGGCTCCACGCTGGCCGGATTCTTCCAGGGCGTGATCCTGGGCGGGCTGATCCAGGGCATCACGGTCACCAACGGCCAGTTCGCCGGCGGCGCCTTCGACTGGGCGACTCGGTTCTCGGCGATGTGCGGGGTGGCCGTGGTGGTGGGCTATGCGCTGCTCGGGGCGACCTGGCTGCTGATCCGGACGGAGGGCGAGGTTTCCGATCGTGCGCGGGAGCTCGCCAAATGGCTGCTGCTCGCCGTGCTGGGCTTCATGGGCCTCGTCAGCCTGTGGACTCCGATCGCCAGCGAGCGCATCGCCCAGCGCTGGTTCTCGCGGCCCAGCATCCTCTACCTGTGGCCTGTCCCGCTTGTGACGGCGCTGGTGGCCTGGGCGTGCTGGCGGTGGCTCGAGACCGGGCGCGAGGTGCTGCCGTTCCTCGCCGCCATCGGCTTGTTCCTGCTGGGCTACCTCGGCCTCGTCATCTCCTGGTTCCCCTACCTCGTGCCGCCGTCGCTCACCATCTGGGACACCGCGGCCGTGCCGGCGAGCCAGATCTTCGTCCTCATCGGCGTTGCGTTCCTGCTGCCGATCATCGTCGGCTACTTCGTCTTCGTGTACTGGCTGTTCCGCGGCAAGGTGCGCGAGGGCGAGGGCTACCATTGAGGCTTTTGCCCCGCGGCAGGATCTATGCAGCCAGGGATGGGAGGCGCGACGCCCGTCGCGTTGTGGCGGCCGAGCCGCCTTGTTAAGGCTTTCCCGAGTGTTGGGGTGGGCGCCCAAAAAGGGGGGCGCCACCTTGGCCGAAGCTCCACGCAGGCGGCTACGCTGGCCGGCCCGCCCACCTCCTCTCCGACCGCTCAGCCACATGCCCGCCAAAGCCACCGCCCCCATCCCGACAGTGCCTGCGCCCGGCTTCTGGCGCGATCTCACCGCCTCGCACGCGGTGAACGGGCTGATCGGCTTCCTGTTCGCCGCCAGCGGCCCCCTGGCGATCATACTGGCGACGGGCACGCGCGGCGGGCTGTCGGAGGCCGAGATCGCCTCCTGGGTGTTCGGCTCGCTGTTCCTCAACGGCGTCATGAGCGTCGGCTACAGCCTCGCCTGGCGCCAGCCGCTGGCGTTCTTCTGGACCATTCCCGGCACTGTCCTGGTGGCGCCGGCGCTCGGCCACCTGTCGCTCGCCGAGGTGGTCGGCGCCTACATCGCCACAGGCGTGCTGATGATGGGGCTGGGCGCCCTCGGCCTGGTGCGGCGCGCCATGGCGGCGGTGCCGATGCCGATCGTCATGGGCATGGTGGCCGGCGTGTTCCTGCAGTTCGGCCTCGACTGGGTGCGCGCGTTCCAGCAGGACCTGTGGATCGCAGCGGCCATGACAGCCGTGTTCCTGCTCGCCGGCGCCGTGCCGGCGCTCGCCGCGCGTCTGCCGCCCATGCTGGCCGCACTGGCCGCCGGCGCCGCCACGATCTGGCTGACGGGCAGCTTCGCGCCTGCCGGACTGGGTGACGTTGGCCAGGCCGGCCTCGGCGGACTCCTCGCCGCCCCGCAGCTGCAGCTGCCGCACTTCTCGTGGGCCGCTATCGCCGAGCTGGTCGTGCCGCTCGCCATCACCGTCCTGGTGGTGCAGAACGGACAGGGCGTCGCCATCCTGACGGCGGCCGGCCACCGCCCGCCGGTCGATGCCATCGCCATCGGCTGCGGCGCCGCCTCGGTCGTCTCCGCCTTCGTCGGCGCCGTCTCGACCTGCCTGACCGGACCGGTCAACGCCATCATCTCCGGCAGCGGCGAGCGTCGCACCCAGTACACCGCCGGCGTGATGGTCGGCCTCTACGCCATGCTGTTCGGCCTGGTGGCTCCGCTGGTGACCCGCCTGATGCTCTCCACCCCGCCCGCCTTCATCGCCACCCTGGCCGGTCTCGCCATGCTCCGCGTGCTGCAGTCGGCCTTCGCAGTGGCCTTCCAGGCCCGCTTCGCGCTGGGCGCGCTGGTGACCTTCCTGGTCACGGTCGCCGGCATCCCCATCCTCAACATCGGCGCCCCGTTCTGGGCGCTGATCGCGGGGACGCTGGTGTCGCTGGTGCTGGAGCGGGCGGATTGGCGGGAGGTGGCAAGCAAAGCGGAACCGTAGCGCGCTGCAGAAGCTGTGCTCCACCCTGCGCAGGGGCAGCCACGCACACCGACGCCCTCCCGTTCAGTCCTCCCCCTCTTCTATCGCTTTCACCCGGCTCGGATAGAACGCCAGGAACTCCTTGATCTCCACCATTGCCGGATACGGCGCCTCGTAGCTCCACGCCGCATTCTCCGACACCCGGCCGTCCACCGTGAGGCTGAAGTACGATGCGTCGCCCTTGTAGGGGCAGTGGCTGGCGTGGGCGGTGCGCTCCAACAGTGTCATGTCGATGTCGGCACGCGGGATATACTGCACCGCCGGGTAGCTCGCCTCGCGCAGCGTCAGCGCGCGGCGGGTTTCGGCGACGACGCGGCCGTTGAAGGTGACGCGCACACGTCTCGGGTTGGACGCGATGGTGATGGGATGATCGGGGCCGGGAAGCTTCATGTCTTGGGGCATGACCTGCTCATGTTGCGGGACGATTGGGACTCGTGTCGGCACATGGTTTCACAGCCCGCCCAGGTCAACGGCGCGCACCGAGGTTTGAAGCAGGATCGGGAGGAACGGGGTCAGACCCCTCGCAGAGAGCCGCGTGTGCAACTCCAGCGTGGCGGACGAGAGGTCTGACCCCGTTGCCATGTCAGCAGCCTGTCGCGGCCCTCCGCTTCCCGGTTGCCCGCCCCGCCTGCCCGCGCCATATATCCCCCATGCCCCGCTCCCCCAAGGACAGCACCCCGCGTCCGCGCGCCTCTCGTGGCAAATCGGGCAAGCCGCCGGCGCCGCCGCGTGAAGGCGTGAGCGGCACGCCCGAGACCAGGCATTCCTCCAAGGGCTTCGCCGAATCGCAGGCCCCATTCCTGCCCGAGACTCCCTCTCCCCGCGCAACGCCATCCTCCCCACAAATGCCATCGGCGCGGGGAGAGGGCCGGGGTGAGGGGCAGCCGCACGCTCCGGCGTCGGCGACCGTTGCTGCCCCTCACCCTGACCCTCTCCCCGCAAGCGGGGAGAGGGGAGTCCCGCCGCAGTCCACCCTGCCCGCCCTGCGCCAATCCGGGCCGCCGTCGCGCAGCATCGACGACATGACGGCGTCGCTGAATGCGCTGCTGGCCAAGCCGCACGAGCGTAGCGAGCGGGCCAAGCAGGTGCTGGCCCAGCAGCCGATGATCGCGGCACACCCGCTCGTGTCCGGCAGCCTGCCGGCATTCACCCCGCACCGGCCGCCGCGTCCCGAGAAGTCGGAAGGCGGCATCGCCTTCAAGATCGCGTCGGAGTTCGACCCCAGGGGCGACCAGCCCACCGCCATCGACGAACTGGTGGCGGGCGTCAACGCCCACGAGCACAACCAGGTGCTGCTCGGCGTCACCGGCTCGGGCAAGACCTTCACCATGGCGCAGGTGATCGAGCGCACCCAGCGCCCGGCCCTCATCCTGGCCCCCAACAAGACGCTGGCGGCGCAGCTCTACGGCGAGTTCAAGAGCTTCTTCCCCGACAACGCGGTCGAGTACTTCGTCTCCTACTACGACTACTACCAGCCCGAGGCCTACGTGCCGCGCACCGACACCTACATCGAGAAGGAGTCGTCGGTGAACGAGCAGATCGACCGCATGCGCCACGCCGCCACGCGCTCGCTGCTGGAACGCGATGACGTGATCATCGTCGCCAGCGTGTCCTGCATCTACGGCATCGGCTCGGTCGAGACCTACACGGCCATGACGTTCACGGTGCAGGTGGGCGAGACCATCCCGCAGCGCCAGCTGCTGGCCGACCTGGTCGCGCTGCACTACCGCCGCAGCGACCAGAACTTCACGCGCGGCACCTTCCGCGTGCGTGGCGACACTGTGGAGCTGTTCCCGGCCCACCTCGAGGACCGGGCCTGGCGCATCTCGCTGTTCGGCGACGAGGTGGAGTCGATCACCGAGTTCGACCCGCTCACGGGCCAGAGGACCGACGAGCTGAAGCTGGTCAAGGTCTACTCCAACTCGCACTACGTCACGCCCAAGCCGACGCTGCAGCAGGCCATCAAGTCCATCAAGGCGGAGCTGAAGCAGCGCCTGGACGAGCTGCACAACTCGGGTCGCTACCTGGAGGCCCAGCGCCTGGAGCAGCGCTCCCTGTTCGACATGGAGATGATGGAGGCCACCGGCTCCTGCGCCGGCATCGAGAACTACTCGCGCTATCTCACGGGGCGCAACCCCGGCGAGCCGCCGCCGACGCTGTTCGAGTACCTGCCCGATAATGCCCTGGTCTTCGTCGACGAGAGCCACGTCACGGTGCCGCAGATCGGCGGCATGTTCCGCGGCGACTACCGGCGCAAGGCCACCCTCGCGGAGTACGGCTTCCGTCTGCCGTCCTGCATGGACAACCGCCCGCTCCGCTTCGAGGAGTGGAACGCGATGCGCCCGCAGACTGTGTACGTTTCGGCCACCCCCGGCAGCTGGGAGATGGAGCAGACCGGCGGCACCTTCGCCGAGCAGGTGATCCGCCCCACCGGGCTCATCGATCCGGTAACCGAGGTGCGCCCGGCGCGATCGCAGGTGGACGACCTCATCGACGAGGTGCGCCAGGTGGCGCGCAAGGGGTATCGCACGCTGGTCACCGTGCTGACCAAGCGCATGGCCGAGGACCTCACCGAGTACATGCACGAGCAGGGCATCCGCGTGCGCTACATGCACTCCGACATCGAGACCCTGGAGCGCATCGAGATCATCCGCGACCTGCGCCTGGGCGCCTTCGACGTCCTGATTGGCATCAACCTGCTGCGCGAGGGCCTGGACATTCCCGAGTGCGCGCTGGTCGCCATCCTCGATGCCGACAAGGAGGGCTTCCTGCGCAGCGAGACCTCGCTGATCCAGACCATCGGCCGCGCCGCCCGCAACATCGACGGCCGCGTGCTGCTCTACGCCGATAGCATGACCGGCTCGCTGGAGCGCGCCATCGCCGAGACCGAGCGCCGGCGCGAGAAGCAGCAGGCCTGGAACGAGGCCAACGGCATCACGCCGGAATCCGTGCGCAAGAGCATCGGCGACGTGCTGTCCTCGGTCTACGAGCAGGATCACGTCACGGTCGACACCGGCCTCGCCGAGCAGGGCGCCGCTCTGATCGGCCACAACATCGAGACCGTGATCGCCGGCCTGGAGAAGAAGATGCTCAAGGCCGCTGCCGACCTGGAGTTCGAGACCGCCGCCCGCCTGCGCGACGAGATCAAGCGCCTGCGCGAGACCGAGCTCGCCATCGCCGACGACCCGTTGGCCCGCCAGGCCGACGTGGAGGACCGCGCCGGCAGCTACGCAGGCGGGCGGAAGTATGGAAAGGCGCCGAAGGGGTCAGACCCTGCGGGTCTGACCCCAGGGCGCAACCGGCGGTCGGAGCACGGAGTCGGACCCGCAGGGTCTGCCCCCGAATCCCGCATCCAGCGCGAGTACCAGCCCGTGCAGCCCACCTACGCCCAGAGCACGACCGTCCCCGGCTCGCGCGCCCGCAAGCCGACCCTCGACGAGATGGGCTCGGCTGCGAACCGTCCGATTCCGGCCCGCTTGCCATTGGTCGATCCGCGCACCAAAGCCGGCGCTTACGGCGAGAAGATCCGCGGGCCCCACAAGCCGACCCTGGACGAGATGGGCCCCCACGCCGAGCGCGGCCTCCCCGTGCGCCGCGCTCCCTCTCCCCGCGCAACGCCAGCCTCGCCGCAGACTCCATCAGCGCGGGGAGAGGGCCGGGGTGAGGGGCAGCCACACACGCCAACGTCGGAATCTGGGGCTGCCCCTCACCCTAACCCTCTCCCCGCAAGCGGGGAGAGGGAATGGGACCACGAGAAGAAGAAGCACCGCCACGGCCGTCCCAGGAAGACCGGCCGTCCCGGGCGGTAGCGCTCGTCCAACGGCATTCCCCCTGTTGATAGTGCCGCTGTGCGCCTCGGTATCGAATCGCGGACGGACTAGGCTGCGCGCCACCGCGGATCGAAGGAGGTTGCCCGATGGACACGCTGGCCGGTGCCGCAATGCTGCCCCTGCCCGATCTGACCGGGCGCAGCTTCGCCCTCCTCGATCAGGCCGCGCGCAATCGCCTCGCCTCCCTGTTGCGCCCGCTGCCGTGGATCGACGGCCTGATCGCGGCGATGGTGGTTGCGCCGGACACGGTGGGAGAACCGGGCGGCGCGGACGATGCGGAGGGGGCGCTGGACTGGCTCGACCTCATCTGGAACGATGAGAGCGAGCCCGAGATCGGCAAGCTGACGCTGCCGCAGAGCGCCGAGATTGTGGCGCCGGTGATGGACCACTACTTCCACATCACCAACCTGCTGCTCGATGCACCCGAGACCTATCGGCCCTACCTTGCCGGGCGCAGCGATCCGCTGCAGGCGGCGGCGCAATGGGCGGACGGCTTCCGCATCGGCATCACCCTGGCCCCCGACGCGTGGGGACCCCTGTTCGCCGACGAGGATGCGCTGTCGCTGCTGGTCGTCATCCTCTCCCTGCTGCGGGACGAGGACATGCCGGCGGAGATCAGAGACGAGTCCCCGTTCCGCGACATGCCCGCGGACCGGCGCGACCGCATGCGCCGCGCGGCCATCGAGATGCTGCCGGAGATCATCCTCTCCCTGCACGACCACACCCTTGGCGGCGCCGGAGAGGACGAGCTTCGGGCTGGATGAGGACGACGCGGAGCTGATGTCAGACCCAGCGGGTCTGACACCTCCTTATCTGCGCGCGATCAGGATCGCCTCGTCGAGGGTGAACCACAGCGCCCCGGCGTCGGCGCGCGGGCGCAGGAACGCCTTGAGCGCCGGTGCGCCGTCCTCCAGCATGGAGCGAAGGCGGGCAGTGGTGGCGGCGTCGGCCTCCATGCGGGCGGCCCAAGGGGCGAACTCCATGTCCTTGGGCAGGATCTCCCGGTGCCGCACGTCGAGGCCGGCGGCGGTGATCACCCCGCCCCATTCGCCAAGGCCGAGGCAGCGGCCGTGGCTCTTATCGCGCAGCTTCTCGAAGGCGTTGTAGGTGGACGCGGCATCCCGCAGCTCGGCCTCGGAGAAGCCCGGGGTGGAGAGCGCATCGGGCGAGATGTTATCCACCAGCGCGAACGTGCCGCCCGGCTTCAGGATGCGCCTCGCCTCGGCCACGAAGCGCGCCACGTGGGGGAAATGATGCGCGGCTATGCGGCAGGTGACGAGGTCGAAGCGCGCGTCCTCGAAGGGGAGCGCCTCGGCGTCGGCGACGGCCGTCTCCATGTTGCCGAGGCCCTTGGCAGCCGCGAGCTTGCGCGTCTCCTCCAGCATCTCGTCGGTGATGTCGCTGGCGATGACGTGCGCCACATGCGGCGCGAACGCCGCCGCGGTGTGGCCGGCGCCCGTGGCGATGTCGAGCGCCTGCCAATCCCGCTGCGGCTGCACCAGCTCGACCAGCCGCCCCAGGCTGGCGCCCTTGGCGTGCACGGCCGACGTGGCATACGCCGCGGCGTGCGCACCGAACTGCTGCTGCACCAGCAATTTGGTCATGGGCTGGCCCTCGCCTCAGTCGAGCAGTAGCGGGGTCAGACCCCTCGCGCCTACCCCTGCGCCTTCTGCTGTGACGTCGGAGGCGAGGGGTCTGACCCCGCTCCGACCAGCTCGCCCTTCAGCGCCTTGCCGATCAGCGCGCGCGTCTGCTCCACGCCGTAGAGCTGGATGAACCCGCCGAAGCGCGGGCCCTGGGTCTGGCCGAGCAGCACCTCGTAGAGCGCACCGAACCAGGCGCGCAGCGGCTCGAAGGCGTGCGCCTTGCCCACCTCGTAGACGATGTTCTGCAACGCCTCCCCGCCGACGCCGGGCGGTGCCGCGGCCAGCGCGTCGGACAGCGCCGCCAGCGCCTTGCGCTCCTCCTCGGTGGGCAGCCGATAGGTCTTCTCCGGCTTCACGAAGTCGCGGTAATAGGCGAGCGCATAGCCCACCAGGTGGTCGAGGATCGGATGCTCCTCCGGCGTGGCGTCGGCCGCGTACTTGCGGATGAAGGCCCACAGCGTCGCCTTGTCCTCGGCGTTGGACACCGACACCAGGTTCAACAGCAGCGCGAAGCTGATCGGCAGCTCGGCCGCCGGCGGATGACCGGCGTGGATGTGCCAGGCCGGGTTCTCCAGCTGCGCCTTGGGTTCCTCCTGGGGATACGCCGCCAGGAAGGCCAGATACTCGTCCACCGCCTTGGGGATCACGTCGAAATAGAGCCGCTTGGCCGCGCGCGGCTTCTGGAACATGAACAGCGACAGGCTCTCCGGCGAGGCGTAGGTGAGCCACTCCTCGATGGTGAGGCCGTTGCCCTTGGACTTGGAGATCTTGGCGCCGTTCTGGTCCAGGAACAGCTCGTAGATGAAGCTCTCCGGCGGCGTGCCGCCCAGCGCCCGGCAGATCCTGGAGGAGAGCGTCACCGAGTCGATCAGGTCCTTGCCGCACATCTCGTAGTCGACGCCGAGCGCGGTCCAGCGCGTCGCCCAGTCAGCCTTCCATTGCGCCTTGACGTGCCCGCCCGTCACCGGGCTCTCGACCTTCTTGCCGGTATCCGGGTCCACGTAGACCACGGTGCCCTTCTTGGGGTGGCGCTCGATCATCGGCACCTGCAGCACCTTGCCGGTGGTGGGCGAGATGGGCAGGAACGGCGAGTAGGTGGCGCGGCGCTCGGGCCCCAGGGTCGGCAGGATGATGTCCATCACCTCGCCGTAGACCTCGAGCATCCTCAAGAGCGCGGCGTCGAGGCGACCGGCGCGGTAGCACTCGGTGGCAGACACGAACTCGTAGTCGAAGCCGAACCGGTCGAGGAAGCGGCGCAGACGCGCGTTGTTGTGCGCGGCGAAGCTCGGATACGCGTTGCTGAACGGGTCCGGCACGGCCGACAGCGGCTTGTCGAGATGCGCCTTCAGCATGTCCCGGTTGGGCACGTTGTCGGGCACTTTCCGCAGGCCGTCCATGTCGTCGGAGAAGCACACCAGGCGCGTCTTGATGCGGCCCTCGGTCAGCACCTCGAAGGCGTGGCGCACCATGGCGGTGCGCGCCACCTCACCGAAGGTGCCGATGTGCGGCAGCCCGGACGGCCCGTAGCCAGTCTCGAAGATCACCAGCTTGGCGGCGGCCCCGTCCTTCGCCTTCTCAAGCCGCTTGACGACCTTGCGCGCCTCCTCGAACGGCCAGGCACGTGCGTCCGCCGCAGCGCCGCTCACAGGCGCAGTCGAAGGCACGACCGGCTTCACGGCCCTCGCGTTCGTAGTACTGGCCTTCTCTCTCGGACCCACGGCAGCGCACTCTCCTTGTGCATGCGCGGCGGACCCTATGGATGTCTGCACCGCGCGTCAACCGGCGGGCGCCGGCGGCGGCGGCGAGCGTCGCCGGATA
>Ga0209382_10009128_pt1 | contig 12435 bp, 10 predicted proteins | sample SoiMetdeltSBSDD5_FD_187599 | JGI IMG/M metagenome (GOLD analysis project Ga0209382, IMG submission 187599) | Bulk soil microbial communities from a Populus tree surrounding site in Tennessee, USA - Soil MetaG P. deltoides SBSDD5 (SPAdes) (version 2) | ecosystem: Environmental > Terrestrial >... | reverse complement strand
ACATCGGCAACCGCAGCCGCAACCTCGTGATCCTCGGCGACTTCAACCAGGCGCGGCCGAACAACGCCAACGAGGACGTGCCGTTGCAGCAGCGGCGTCCGATTCAGGGCTTTCAGTTCATTCAGGCGGCGTTCGACGGCGGCAAGGCCAGCTATCACGCGCTGCAGGTCAAGGTCGAGCGACGCTACACGCGTGGCCTCTACCTGCTGAACTCGTTCACCTACTCTCGCGCGCGCGACAACGCGTCGGGCCATCTCGAGACCGCCAACGGCGACAACAGCCGCGTCAATTTCCGCAATCTGGACGGGGAGTGGGGCATCTCGGGCTACAACCAGCCACTCAACAACACGACCACGGTCGTGTGGGAGCTGCCGTTCGGCCGCGAGCGGCGCTGGGCGAACAGCCTCAATCCCGTGCTCGAGGGGCTGGCCGGCGGCTGGCGCCTGACCGCGATCAACACCATGACGAGCGGTCTCCCCGTGAACCTGAGCTACTCGCCGTCGTCGACGTTCCAGGTCAGCGGCGTGCCCACCTACCGGCCGAATCTCAACGGCGACGTCTACGGCGACGGATCGATCGACAACTTCTTCAATCGCGACAACGTCGTGGTTCCGACCGATCGCACGCAGCCGTTCGGCAACGCGCCGCGGAACGTCGCGCGCGGCCCGGCGATCTACAGTCTGGATCTCGGGCTGCACAAGAGCGTCGCGCTCGGGTTCAGCGCTACGCGGTTGGAGTTCCGGGTCGAGGCGTTCAACGCGCTGAACAAGACCAACTTCGGCGCGCCGAACGGCAACCGCTCGTCCGCCGATTTCGGCACGATCCGATCGCTCTCGACCACACCACGGCAGATTCAGCTCGGGATCAAGCTTTACTTCTAGGTTCCAGAGGTTCCGGAGGTTCCAAGGGTTCCAGGGGTTCAAGGTTCGGGGCGTGAACCCAGAACCTCCGGACCCCCCGGAACCTCCGGAACCGTTCCGTACTTGCACTATCGCTGTAACAGCGATAGTCTTCCATCCTGATGACGACGTCTGCGGATCCCCAGGCCCTGCTGCCGCTGACCAACACCGTGCTCCATGTCCTGCTGGCGCTCGCCGACGGCGACAAGCACGGCTACGCGATCATCAAGGAAGTGCGGCGGCGCACCAGCGGCGACGTCGAGCTGGGCGCGAGCAGCTTGTACGCCGTCCTCAAGCGGCTGGTCGCCGATCGCCTGGTCGTCGAAACCGATGATCGTCCGGATCCGGCGCTCGATGACGAGCGGAGGCGCTACTACCGGCTGACCCGTTTCGGTCGCGCGGTGGCCGTCGCGGAGCTGCGACGGCTCGAGGCAATCATCGCCCAGGGGCGCGCCAAGCGGCTCGTGCCGTCGAAGGGGTAGCGGATGAGTGATTCGCCGCGTCGCTTCCGCTGGTTACTGCGTTTGCTGCCGGCCGTGTTCCGTGAGGAGCACGGCGGCGAGATCGCGCGCGTGTGGCGCGATCAGCAGCGTGACGGAGAACGCCGGGTCTGGATGCGGGCGCTGCTCGATACGCTGGCCGTGGCGCCCCGCGAGCATTGGTCGTTCTGGCGCCGCAACTTCGTGTACGCGTCGCGCCGCGCGGCGCGGACGCCCGCCTTCACGGCGGCGGTCGTCATCACGCTGGCGCTCGGCACCGGCGCTGCCGGCACCGTCTTCAGCCTGGTCAACGCCGTCCTCCTCCAGCCGCTGCCGTGGCGATCGCCCGAGGCCATCGGCCTGGTGTGGGCGGTCACACCAGCGGGCACGCGTACCTGGCTGTCCTTTCCCGAGTTCGAGGAGCTGCGCCGCACGTTCGCTTCCGCCGGCCTCTCGGATCTGCGGTCGGTGATGACCTGGGAAGGCGGCGCGCGCGAGCTGCAGGCCCTCGCGGTCTCGCACAATCTCTTCGCACTGCTCGGCGGCGAGCCACAACTGGGCCGCACCTTGACGCCGGAAGACGATCGCGCTGGGGCCAAGGCGGTCGTCGTGCTGAGCGACGCGTTCTGGCGCACGCAGTTCGGCGGTGATGCATCCGCGATCGGCCGATCGGTGACGATCAACGATCGGCAGTGCACGATCGTCGGCGTGCTGCCGGCGACGTTCGGTATCCTGCCGCCAAGCTCGGTCTTTCCCGATCGCGTGGACGTCTGGCTTCCGCTCGAGGCGCAAGCGCCGCCACGCGAACGAACGGTTCGATTCCTCCACGTTCTCCTTAGAGTTGGCGATGGCGGATACGCGGGCGCGGCTGAGACGCTTCATCGCTACGGCCGACAGGTCGCCGACACCGTTCCATCGGCATACCCCGACGGCACGTGGGGATTCACCATCGTCCCATTCCAGGCCGAGGTCCTGCGTGGGGCGCGCCGGACGCTGATTCCGATGGTGGTGCTCGTCGTCCTCGTGCTCGCGGCGGCGTGCGCCAACGTCGCCAGCCTCATGCTGGCGCGCGGAAGCGCGAGGCGGGAAGAGCTGGCAGTGCGGACCGCACTCGGCGCCCGTCCGGCGACGCTGGCGGGTGAGCTCTTCGCCGAATCGGTGTTGTTGACGGCCGCCGGCGGCGCCGCCGGGCTGGCGATCGCGGCCGCACTGCCGCCGGTACTCCGTTCGATCGATCCGGCGGCACTCCCCAGGCTCGCCGACGCGCGCGTCGACGCTCGCGTGGTGCTGATCATGTTCGCGCTTGCCGTCGTGACCGCGATGCTGTTTGCATCATTGCCCCTGGTCGAGCGTCTGCGATTGCGATCGCTCACGCCGATGCTCACGCTGCGCGGCGGCGGCCGGGGCCGAGCCGTGGCACGGTTCGGCACGATACTCGCGACCACCCAAATCGCCTTCGCCGCAACCGTGGTCGCCAGCGCCGGCGTGGTCGTGAACGGGTTCATCGAGGTCAGCCGCGCGCCGCTCGGGTTCGCCACGGATCGACGCTTGACGGCCCGGCTGACCCGCCAACCCGGTCCTGCTGAGGAAACCGTCCAGTTCTTCGATCGCACCGTCGACGCGCTCGATCGATTGCCCGGCAGCGCCGGCGCCGCGGCAATCTCGCAGCTGCCGCTCAGCGGGGCAATGCTTGGGAGCACCTTCCTGCCGGAGCGATCCATCGCGGAGCGCCGGATCGATGCGGATCTCCGGGGTGTGACGTCAAAATATTTCGATGTTGCGGGCGTGCCGCTGATCGCCGGCCGATCGTTCTCGCCGCACGACACCGCCGCCAGTCGTCCGGTAGCGGTCGTCGACGAGTTGTTCGCGCGAGCGTTGCAGCCCGACGGAGCGGTGGTCGGCCGCCGCATTCGCTGGTTCCGGCAGCCGGACGTTGAGCTCGAGATTGTCGGGATCGTCGGCCGGGTCCGGCATCGCGGCCCGGAGGACACGCCGCGCGAGACCGTCTATCGGCCGCATGCGCAGTATCCGCGCGCGTCGATGTATGCCCTGGTGCGGACGGCCGGTGATCCGGCGGCAACCACGCCCTTCCTCGCCGCCGCGATCGCGTCCATCGATCGGTACCAGCCGATCGCGGACGTAACCACCATGGAGCAACGTGCGCGATTGGCGATCAGCCGGCTTCGGACCGGCCTGCTGCTCGCCGGGGCGTTGGCGGTGCTGGCGCTGACACTGTCAGCGGTGGGCGTTTATGGGGTGCTGAATTTCGAGGTCGTCGAGCGGCGCCGCGAGTTCTGCGTGCGGATGGCGCTTGGTGCCGGACCATATCACCTGCGGCGGGCGATTGTGGGCCGCGCCGCGGCCATGACGCTCGTTGGGGTTATTGCGGGTGCGGCCGGCACGGTAGTGCTGACCGCCGCGCTGCCCGTGTCTCCGGCGCATGCGGGCAACTGGAGCATGGCCGCAAGCGGCATCATCCTCGTCGCCGTGACGTCGATTGCCGCGGTGTGGATTCCCGCGCGGCGCGCGAGCGCGGCCGATCCGTTGGCCGCTCTGCGCGAGTAGCCGCCTACAGCCGCCGGCGATCCGGAATCAGATCGCGGCCGCGGGCGACCTCCGCTGCATTCTTGACACCGCCGACGACTGGAATGAAGTCGAGCACGGTATCGAGCGCCCCGCGCAGGACACCCTTCCGACTGATCGCGCTTCCCAGCGTTGCCAGGGCGAAGATGCCGCCGATCCACGGCGCCGCGCGGATCAACCGCTTCGTCACCTTTGCCCGCCCGTACTGAACGAGTTGCTTCGTCATGCCCATGGCATCGACTTGAAGCAAGAGACGTGCCCTAGTTGGCGACCGTCACCGTCCTCGAGGTCGTGCTGCGGCGCCCATTGATGTCGTAGGCGCGCGCCTCGAGCGTATGCGTCCCATTGGCGAGCGTCGTCGTGTTGAGCGAGAACGAGTACGGCGCGGTCAGATCGATCGAGCGCAGCTGTCCGTCGACCCACAAATCGACTTTCTCCACCCGAGTATCGTCATCTGCGTTCACGTCGATGGTTTCGGTACCGGTCAGGACGGCCCCCGACGCCGGCGATACGATCGACACCGTCGGCGCGCTTGCATCGCTTGCCTGGAGCGCGCGGTCGAGCGTAAATCGATCGAACACGACCCCGTCCGAGCTGATGGCTTCGAGCGTGATATCGGTCGGCGACACCGTGGCACGCACGTAGTTGTTGGCACTGCGCGAGAAGGCGGTCCATGCGCTGCGGCCAATCGGGTAGAGCGTTGCGCCGGCGCCGGCCGTGACCACGTACGTGACCGCCTGGCGCGACGTGTTGGTGCTCTCGCGCCACGGGACCGTCCGCTCGAAGCCGTGCTCGTGCCCGGTCAGCACGACCTGGACGTGGTACTGCTCGAATAGAGGGCCGAACGCCGCCCGCACGGCAAGCTCGGAGCTATGCTCGATGCCGGAGCTATAGGGCGGCCGGTGAAAGACGGCGATACGCCAGGGCGCGTCCTGCGACGACTGGAGATCGGCGGTGAGCCACGCGATCTGCTCGGCGCGCCGCGACGTGTTGAGGAACGCCGATTCGGTGTCGAGCACGATGACGTGCGCCGGGCCGTAGTCGAAGCTGTAGAAACGTTCGGCGTTGTTCGGATACGCGGCTGATGCGCCATCACGCGGCAGCACGAAGAAGGTCCGGTAGGGTGTCGCCGACCCGGTCATGTCGTCGTGATTGCCGATCGACGGAAAGATTGCCTTCTGACGCATCCACGTGCGGTAGAAGGGAAAGAAGTTGGTTTCGAATTGCGCGTAGGTGCCCTGGCTGTAGACCACGTCGCCCGTGTGGACCGCGAAGTCGAACGTGTCCGCGGCGATGCGCGACGCGATCGCCGACTGCGCCGCCGATCCGTTGCCGCTGTCGCCGAACGCAAGCAGCCGGATCGTTCCGGTGCCCGGCGATGGAGCGGTGCGGAACGTATCAACCACGCCTGGCGTCGGATCGGCAGCGCCGAGCCGCGGATCGTACTGATAGGTCGTGCTCGCCGTCAGGCCGGTCAACGCCGCTTCATGCTGGTAGTAGCTCGGAATCCCGGTCGCCGACGACGATCTGAAGGTGCTCGTGGCGGCGGCGATCGCGGTCGGGCCGGTGCCGGTGTGGTACTGCACGCTTGCCGCGCCGCTTTCACGGGTTGCCCAGACGACGATCGCCTGAGTGGTGCCGAGCTGCTGCAGATAGGGGCCGCGTACCAGCGTGACGGGGTCGGGGCCGGTGCCGCCGCCGCTGCCGTCGGACTCGGGAAGGATGGTCGAATCGTTGAGGCGCGCGCCCGGCGCGGTGTTCAGATAGCTCGTCGATGACAGGACGAGCTGATCGAGCGAGATGCCGTCTTCACGCGCCTGAATACGGATCGTGACCGTGCCGCTCGACGCGAATCGCAACGGCGCGCCGCTGATGCCCGCGCCAAAGCCGTTGTCCTGCCATCCCCAGCCGCTGATTGCGCACCCGCTGCAATCCTCGAGGTTCACCATCATCGCCGACGTGGTACCGATGCGATAGATCGGCGCGCCGTTCCCGTCGATCGTCGTCGAGGTCTGAATCCAGACCGAGTCGTTGTCGCCGTAATTCTGCGCGGCCTTGCCGCGAACCCACAGGTGATAGGACGTGCTGGCCTGGACCGGCAACGTGAAGTCGACGTAGGTCGCCGGCGCGGCGAGCGGCGTCGTGATCCGCGCCGCGTTGAGATTGGGATGTTCGAGGCGGCTGCCGCCGGCGGCGGTGGCGTCGGCCACCACCCGGAACGCGCCGGCGCGAGTCGGGGCCTTCGCGACGTAGTAGACGATGTCGCCGGCCGCTGTACTGCTGTGGTCGGGAAACGACAGCAGCGCGGAAAAAATTACGAGCGCAGCGCCGGCGAGTGTGTATCGCCGACGGACGGAGCGAGACGAGGACGTTGCCACGAGCGCGTTTCTCCCCAGAGAGGTGATGGCGAACGGAGACAAGCGCCGAGCCCTGATGCAACTTCGTCGCCGTGCGCGGCTGAGGTGGCAGAAACTGCAAAAGGGTCTGACCCGGGTCTGACCCCGCTCCGGGATCACCCGACGATCGTGATCATCTGCAGCACGGCGGCGCCCAGCCGTTCGTCGCCGTCGATGGACACGAACGGACGGGCCACCGCGGGTGCGACGGCCTTGGTGAAGACCTGCCACGCGAGGTCCTGCGGAATGCTGGTCGCGGCGATGACGTCGATGTGATCGGCCGGATCGACGAGCTGCCAATGCGCCGCGTCCCGGCGTAACAGCCACTCGCCGCCACAGTCACCGACGATCCGTATACGGACACCTGTGCCGATCGCGCTCGGTAGGTCGCGGTACGCGAACGGCAGCGCGCGCATGAAGCACTCGAGCACAGGGCCGCACAATCGCGGCGTCATGATCCCGGGGCGGGCGACTGCCAGTCGAATCTGCTGCTGATGGTGCCAGCGCTCGGTGAACTCGCGGGCGGTATCGAACCAGTTGAGCGACTGCGCTTCGCCGGCCCAACTGACCGACCATGCGGCCGGCTGCATCGGGTCGAGCGTGAGGAAGAACTCGCGCAGCTCGCGAGTCGCGACGCGCAGCAGCGACACGAGCACGCGGGCGCTGAGCGCACCGTAGACCGCGACGCCGCGGGCGTTCATGTCGTTGACCAGCTGTGTGAGTCCCTCGGCGGCAGGCGCCGGACCGTGAACAGCAGCCGGGGTCCGATCGCGGTCGAGCGACAAGCGGCGCAGCGCCGTATCGAGGAGATGCGCCGCAATCTGCTTGACGTTCCACCGCGGCACGACGGTGGGCCGTTGCCAATCCTCGAAATGGAGATCTTCCAGCAACGCAAGCAGCCGATCGTCGAGCTCCTCGAAGAGGGAAGCGGTCAGGATGGGCCGGCCGGCTGACAGCGTCATGATGGCGTAAGATCGTCGGTCATGTCCGTGATGAAAACCGCGCGCCTGACGGCCGCGCTCGTGTTGCTGTTCGCGCCCGCGGCGGCGGCCCAGACTCCGCGGCTGCACGAATCCGTGGTGGTGTCGGGCGCGGTCGAGCCAATTCCATTCGAGACCGTCGGCCGCGCCGTCTGGGTACTGACGCGTGACGATATCGCGCGCCTGCCCGTGCAATCCATCGACGACCTGCTGCGCTTTGCGTCGAGCGTCGACGTTCGCGCGCGCGGCCCGCGGCTGCAGTCCGACTTTTCGATTCGCGGCGCCAGCTTCGGTCAAACGCTGGTGCTCGTCGACGGCATGCGCATGAACGACGCGCAGTCCGGGCATCATAACAGCGATATCCCGTTGACGCTCGACGACATCGAGCGGATCGAGGTGCTGATGGGCGCGGGATCGTCGTTGTTTGGCGCCGACGCGCTTGGCGGCACCATCAACATCATCACGCGGCAGCGCGACCACGACGCGGTGCTGCGAGTGACGGCGGGCGAGCACGGGCTGGCCGGGGGCCGGGCGATCGCCGGTGGCGTCCGTGGTGCCGTGCGCCAGACCGTGTCGGCCGAGGCCGTGCGGTCATCCGGCTTCGATGTCGCGCGTGATTTCGAGACCGTCACGCTGACGAGCCGGACGACGTTCGGCGGCCAGACGCGGGTGCTAGTCGGGACCGTTCACAAGGACTTCGGCGCCAACGGGTTCTACGGGCCGGCTCCGTCGCGCGAGCGGACCAATCAAACCGTGGTGGCGATCGACCGCGCGATGACGGTGGCCGGATGGCGGACCACGGCCCAGGCGATGTATCGATCGCACGGTGATTGGTTTCTCTACGACCCGCGCCAGCCGTCGAGCGTGGCCAACGATCATCGAACCCACGCCGCGTCGCTCGTCGTCCGAGCGAGTCGCGCGATCGGCTCGACCGCGCGCCTCACCGCCGGCGTCGACGCCGGCGGCGACTGGATCAAGTCCAGCAATCTCGGGCGCCGCTCGTTCCGGCGGGGCAGCGTGTTCGCCGAGCTGCAGCAGCGCATCGGCGACCGGCTGATCGTCTACCCCGGTGTCCGCTACGACGGCTATTCGAGATTCGGCGATGCCTGGAGTCCATCCGCCGCGGCGCGGTTGACGGTTCATCGAACCGCCAGTCTCAGGGCATCGACCGGGCGGGCGTTCCGTGTGCCCACGTTCACCGAGCTGTACTACCGCGATCCGAACCACGAGGCGCGCAGCACGCTGACGGCGGAGCGCGGCTGGAGTGCGGACGGCGGACTGGACTGGATCCCGCACCGTCGCACGATGGCGCGTTCGACGCTGTTCACTCGCCGCGATCGCGACGTGATCGACTGGATCCGTCCATCGATCGCGGAGCGGTGGCAAACGACCAACGTGCGGCGCGTCGAGACGTCGGGCCTCGAGTTGGGCGTGCGCCAGCTGCTGGGAACCGCCGGGTGGGTCGATCTGCAGTACACGTATCTACGGACGCACGCCACCGCGCTCAGCGGCCTGCTGTCGAAGTACGTTCTCGACTACGCGCCGCACAACACCGTCCTGGCGGGCGGTGGGCGGGCGCCGCTCGGCGTCGACCTGTCGATTCGCCTTGGCTGGACCGAGCGGAACGATGGCCGTGCGTATCAGGTGGTCGACGTGCGCGCGTCGCGGACCTTCCGCCGTGCGACCCTGTTCGTCGATGCCGCGAACCTGTTCGACGAGCGCTACCAGGAAATCATCGGCGTCGCGATGCCGGGCCGGTGGCTGTCGGCCGGACTCCGGCTCGAGCTGCGTGGACGCTCTGCTAAGATTGCCTCAGGAGACACTGCTGATGCCTTATCCGGAATCGTTCATTGGTCCGATGCGCGAGGAATTGACGCGGCTTGGCGTCAAGGAGCTGCGGACCGTTGAGGACGTCGATGCCGCCGTCCGCGACACGCGCGGCACCTTGATGATTGTCGTCAACTCGATGTGCGGGTGCGCGGCCGGGCGCGCGCGGCCCGGCGTGGCGCTGGCCTTGCGGCATGCACCCAAACCCGACCTGGTCGCGACGGTGTTTGCCGGCGGCGATATCGACGCCACCGAGCGGGCGCGCGGCTATTTCATCGGCCGCCGTCCATCCTCGCCATCGATCGCGCTCTTGCGCGACGGCGAGCTGATTTACATGATGGAGCGTCATCAGATCGAGAACCAGACGGCCGAATCGATCGCGCGACAACTGACCGACGCGTTCGACAAGCACTGCGCGCCAGCCGGCTCTCCAGCCAACTGAGCCACGGCTCGCCCCGTGCAGCGCGCAGAAACATTGCCGCTCGACGACATCCGACGCCTTGCCGTCGTTCGCAGTCTGTTTCCTCCCACGACGCTGCGCCGTGCCGTCGAGCGGCTGGGATTCGTCCAGGCCGATCCGATCCGCGCGCCCGCCCGGGCCCAAGATCTGATCCTCCGCCATCGCGTCAAGGACTATCGCGCCGGAGACCTCGAGCGCCGCTACAGCGCACTCGGCATCGCCGAGGATGTCTTCATCAACTACGGGTTCGTCACGCCGGCGCTGCAGCAGTTGATGCACCCACGGCCGCGCGGTCTGCGGCCGGTCGCTGGCACGAAGGCCGCCACCTCGCTGCTCGCCTTCGTTCGCCGTCGAGGCGAGGTGCATCCGCGCCACCTCGTCGAGCACTTCGGCGCGAGCTCCGTGACCAACTACTGGGGTGGCTCGTCGGCGGCGACGACACATCTGCTCGACAAGCTGCACTATCTGGGACTGCTCCGTGTGACGCGCAGGGAAGGCGGGATCCGCCTGTACGCGCTGCACGATCATCCGGCGCGGCCGAACGATGCCACGGCGCGCGACGCCTCTCTCGACGCGCTCGTCGACGTGGTGGTCAATTGCTACGCGCCCGTGCCGGGCTCGAGCCTGGCGATGCTGGTGGCGCGGCTGCGTTATGCCGTGCCGCAGTGGCGCGCCCACCTGCGGCGCGCGTTGACGAGGGCAAAGGCGCGCTTGTCGCACGCGCGCGCCGGCGAGGTGGACTGGTACTGGCCCGCGGACGAGCCGATCCCGCGCGCGGCCGCGCCACCGGTGGTCCGATTCCTCGCGCCCTTCGACCCGGTCGTGTGGGACCGCGCCCGCTTCGAGCGCTTGTGGGGGTGGGTCTACCGGTTCGAGGCATATACGCCCGAAGCGAAACGGAAGCTCGGGTACTACGCGTTGCCGCTGCTCTGGCGCGATACCGTGATCGGCTGGGGCACCTTCTCGATCGAGCGCGGCCGGCTGCTCTCGAATATCGGCTACATCGCGTCCCGTCCACCAAAGGACCCGGCGTTCCGGGGCGCGCTCGCGGAGGAGCTCGCACGGTTCGGGCGGTTTCTGGGATTGCCGCATGACTGACGATCCGCCGCGGCGCCGCCCGCCATTGTGGCGCTGCTCGCGCTGCGGCCGCCGCTTCGCCAATCGCAATCAGAGCCACGCGTGCGGGCGCTACACGCTCGCCCATCATTTCTCGGGCAAACCCAGGGCGATCGCCCAGATCTATCGTGAGTTCGTTCGCGCGCTGCGCGCCTGCGGGCCGGTCACGGTGTTGCCGGAGAAGTCGCGGATTGCGTTTCAGGTCCGCATGTCGTTCGCCCAGCTCACGCCGCGGCGACAATGGATCGACGGACACCTCGTCCTGGCCGAGCCCACGCCCTCCGCCTGCATCCGCAAGATCGAGAGTTTCTCGCGCCGCAATCACGTTCATGTCTTTCGGCTCGCGAGCGTCGAGGACATCACTCCGGAGCTGCGTTCCCTCATGCAGCGGGCCTACGCGGTCGGCGACCAGCGGCACCTCCAATCCCGGTGACGCGCGACGATTGATATCGACAGCCGATATACCATTCCGATACCATACCGGCATGCCAAGCGACAAGCCGCGGCTGCGATCCCTCGACCTGATTCGCGGCGCGGTGATGGTGCTGATGGCCGTCGACCACGTACGGGTGTACTCCGGCGTACCGGCCGGTGGTCGCGCCGCGGGTATCTTCTTCACCCGCTGGATCACCCACTTCTGCGCCCCCGTCTTCGTGTTCTTCGCCGGAACCGCCGCCTATCTGCACGGCCGCAAGCTGGCGAGCCGCGCGCTGCTGACCAAGTTCCTCGTGACCCGCGGTGTGATGCTGGTCGTCCTCGAACTGACCGTCATCCGTGCCTCGTGGACCTTCGGCTTCGACTATTCCGAATTCCTGCTTGCCGGCGTCATCTGGATGCTTGGCTGGTGCATGGTGCTCCTCGGCGCCCTGGTCTGGCTGCCGACGTGGGCGATCGGGACATTCGGCGTGCTCGTGATTGTCCTGCAGAGCCTTGCCGCCGTGGTCGGCCACGCCTTGCCCGAGTCGTGGTGGTGGCTGTGGGAGTTCGTCTATCCACTCGGAGCCGAGGTGAAGCTCGGTTCGAGCGGCCCGTCGGTCGCCGTGCTGTATACGCTCGTGCCGTGGATCGGCGTCATGGCTGCCGGGTACGCATTCGGAACGATCGTCACGCGAGAAGCGGCCGCGCGCGATCGCTGGTGCTCGCGCGTCGGTCTCGCCGCCATCGCGCTGTTCGTCGTGGGGGCGGTGATCCAGGCGATGCTTGCGCCGGCCGGCGACAATCCGCCGCCGCTCTGGATTCGGATTCTCAATCAGAGCAAATACCCGGCGTCGCCGTTGTTCCTGCTGATGACGCTCGGTCCGGCCATTGCACTCCTGCCGGCAGCCGATCGCATGCGCGGGTGGTTCGCCGACGCGCTCGTCACCTTCGGCCGCGTGCCGTTGTTCTATTACCTGCTGCACATTCCCCTCATTCATCTCACCGCGTTGGTTGCGTGGTACCTGCGCGACGGCAGATTCGGCGAGGACCGGTTCGCCACGGCGCCCTACGTCTCGATCCCGCCGCCGGAGCGCTGGAGTCTGTCGCTGCTCTATGTCGTCGTCCTCGTCGACGTTGCGCTGCTCTATGCCGCCTGCCGCTGGTTCGCGCGCGTGAAGGCGCGCGGAAGGCCGGGCTGGCTTCAGTACCTCTGAAAAACAGACCACCAGCTCCTCGTCCGCGCATATACTGGCGGTGGCGTTCAGGGACGCCTCCAGT
>Ga0209382_10009127_pt1 | contig 12435 bp, 2 predicted proteins | sample SoiMetdeltSBSDD5_FD_187599 | JGI IMG/M metagenome (GOLD analysis project Ga0209382, IMG submission 187599) | Bulk soil microbial communities from a Populus tree surrounding site in Tennessee, USA - Soil MetaG P. deltoides SBSDD5 (SPAdes) (version 2) | ecosystem: Environmental > Terrestrial >... | reverse complement strand
CTCGCGCTCGGCGGCGCGAGGGCGCGCATGATCGAGACCAACCTCGGCGCCGGCAAGTACGATCTCAACCTCTCTCTGCGGGCCGCCGGCGCCGGGTTGGCGGGGACCGTCGTCTACAACGCGGACCTCTTCGATGGTTTCGTGATCGAGCAGATGCTGCGCCATTACGAAGTCATCCTCGAGGCCGCGACTTCCGATCCGGGGCGGCGGATCGAGGACTTCGCGCTGCTCAGCGAGGCCGAAGAGAGGCAGCAAATCTTCACCTGGAACCTGACGCAGGCCTCCTACCCCGCTGACAAGACGATCTCCCAGCTCTTCGAGGAGCAGGCCGAGAGGACCCCCGAGGAGATCGCCGTCGTCTGCGGCGACGAGCAACTGACCTACGGCGAACTCGACGCCCGGGCCAACCGGCTGGCCCATCACCTGCGCGAGCAGGGGGTCGCGCCGGAGACCCTGGTCGCCCTCTGCCTTGACCGGTCGCCGGAGATGATCATCGCCCTGCTGGGCGTGCTCAAGGCCGGCGGCGCCTACCTCCCGCTTGACCCCACCCACCCCGAAGGGCGACTGCGTTTCATGGTGACAGATGCCGGCGTGAAACATCTCATCACTACCGAGGCGCTCGCGCGCCGAGTTGGAGAGGAGGTCCCGGCGATCACCCTTTTGGATACCGACCAGGAGGCGATTGGCGCGCGGCCCGCCACGTCACCCGTGTGCGGCGCGACGCCTCAAACTCTCGCCTACTGCATTTACACGTCCGGGTCTACCGGACAGCCGAAAGGCGTCCTGCTCGAACATCGACATGTCGTCCGGCTCATGATCAATGACAAGCTGCCGTTCGCCTTCAGCGGGAGTGATGTCTGGACGATGTTTCATTCCTACTGCTTCGACTTCTCGGTGTGGGAGATGTATGGCGCGCTGCTCTATGGGGGCAAGCTCGTGATCGTCCCCGCCGAGGCGACCAAGGATCCGGCGCTCTTCCTCGATCTGCTCGCGCGGCATCGGGTGACCGTCCTCAACCTGACGCCGACGGCCTTTTACGAGCTGGCCAGGGAAGAGCTCCGGTGCCCACAACCGGAGCTGGCTCTGAGGTATGTGATCTTTGGCGGCGAGGCGCTGCGCCCCGCCCAGCTCGCGGGATGGAGGCGGGCGCATCCCCGTGTCCGGCTCATCAATATGTACGGGATCACCGAAACCACCGTCCATGTCACGTTCAAGGAGCTGGGCGAAACGGAGATCCGAGGTAATCTCGGGAACATCGGGAGGCCCATTCCGACGACGACGACCTATCTCATGAATCCGCATCTGCGCCTGCTCCCGGTTGGCGTCCCGGGAGAGATCTGCGTCGGCGGCCATGGAGTCGGCCGCGGCTACCTCGGGCGCGACGATCTGACGCGGCAAAAGTTCGTCCCCAACCCCTATCGCCCCGGCGAGCGCCTCTACCGCTCGGGGGATCTGGCCAAACTCCTACCGAGCGGTGACATGATCTATCTCGGCCGGATCGACGATCAGGTGCAAATTCGCGGGTTCAGAGTCGAGCTGGAAGAGATTCGCAACCGACTTGCGCAGCATCCTGCGGTGGCCGAGGCCGTAGTCGTCGCCAGGCAGGCCAACTCAGGGGCCGTCGAGATCGTGGCTTACATTGTGGCGCATGCCTCCGGCAGGGCTCACGGCGAGCGCCCGGGCGGCGATCCGGACGGCTCGCCCGCTCGCCGATATGAACTTCCCGACGGGAGCGAGATTTTCCATCTCAACAAGAATGAGACGGATTTTCTTTACCAGGAGATCTTCGAAGAAGCTTCTTACCTCAAGCACGGGGTCACGCTCGAGGATGGCGATTGCGTTTTCGACGTCGGCGCGAACATCGGACTCTTCACCCTGTTCGCCGGGCAGGTGTGCAAAGATGTCGCGATCTACGCCTTCGAGCCCATCCCGGCGGCCTTCGAGGCGCTGCGCCGCAACGCGGAGCTTTACGATCTGAACGTCAAACTCTTCGCCTGCGGCCTCGGCGAAGAGACGAAGCAAGAGACGTTCACTTACTACCCTCACGTGACCATCTTCTCCGGGCGCTTCGCCGCCCCGGAAGAGGAGCAGCAGATCATCAGGTCATTCCTGCTCCACCAGCAGGAGCGAGGTCCTCGGGCATCAGCCCTGGCGGGCGAAGAGATCGACGAGTTGCTGGCCGAGCGCTTCACGGCCGAGCAGCTCGTCTGCCAGATGAGATCGCTCTCCGATGTCATTCGCGAGGAGGATGTCAAGCAGATCGATTTGCTCAAGATCGATGTCGAAAAGAGCGAGCTGGATCTTCTCGCCGGCATCGAGCCGGGCCACTGGCCGAAGATCCAGCAGATCGTCATGGAGGTTCATAACGTCGATCAGCGGCTGGAGACGATCCGGGCCCTGATCGAAAGCCACGGCTTTGAGGTGACCACCGAGCAGGATGAGTGGTTCGCCGACACGAGCAACTACAACCTCTATGCCGTGCGACCGAACCTCGAGCGGCGTCCGCCGCCGCCGCCGGGCGCGAGACCGCGGGTCGCGCCGCGGCCCACGCGAGGCAGCGAGAGCCGTTTGATCCAGGAGGTGCGGGCCTACCTCAAAGAAGTTCTGCCCGACTACATGATGCCGTCGGCTGTGGTGCCGCTCGCGAGGGTTCCGCGAACCTCTAACGGCAAAGTGGATTATCAAGCGTTGCCGGCGCCGGAACAGGCCAGGTCCCAGTCGGGAGGGGCGCTGGTCGCTCCGAGGACGCCGGTCGAGCAAAAGATCGCGGCTATCTGGCGGGAGGTCCTCGGCCTGGAACAGATCGGCATCCAGGATAACTTCTTTGAGGTGGGCGGACATTCTCTGCTCGCCACCCAGGTCATCTCTCGCTTGCGCGATGCTTTCGCGCTGAGCCTGCCGGTGCGGACGATGTTCGAGTCGCCGACCATCGCCGGTTTGGCGGAAGCGATCGAAAAATCCGCCGGGGACAAGCCAGCATCCGTGGCCCCAGCCTTGGTGCCGCTTCCTCGCGAGGCGAAGCGGGCGAGGCTGTCTTCTTTGGGGATCGAGAGGCGTTGAGTGGGGCATCCCGCAAACCGCCGCGCCCGGCCGGCTGAAGCGCTCGGTTCGCGGCCCAGGGTTTGAGGAGGTAAGGACAGAAAGGACCGTCTAACTATGGAGATTCCTGAACCCGGTTCCGCCCAAGGCGTCGAGCGACTTCCCGGCCCGGCGGAGGAAGATGTTTTTATCTTCCCGGCTTCCTTCGCCCAGCAGCGGCTTTGGTTCCTGCACCAGTTAGAGCCCGAGAACCCTGCTTACAACGTCTCGGCGGCCATCCGCCTGGAGGGGCCCTTAGACGAGGCGGCGTTGGCGCGGAGTCTCAACGAGATTGTGCGTCGCCACGAAGCCCTGCGCACCACCTTCGCCCAGCTCGACGGTGTCCCCGTCCAGGTGATCGCGCCCGAGCTGACGATCTCACTCCCGGTGGTTGACCTGCAGGCCATGCCCGCGGCGGAGCAGGAGCCGGAGGTGTTGCGCCGGGCGGTCGAAGAGGCCCGGCGCCTGTTTGATTTATCGCGGGGGCCATTGATCCGCGCCGCCCTGCTGCAACTCGGTCAGGAGGCACATATCCTGCTCGTGAGCATGCACCACATCGTCTCCGACGGCTGGTCGGTCGGCGTCTTCGTCCGGGAGTTGACCTCCCTCTACCAGGCTTTCGTCGCGGGCGCACCCTCCCCCCTGCCGGAGCTCTCAATTCAATACGCCGACTTCGCTCACTGGCAGCGGCAGTTGTTGAGCGGGGCGGAATTTGAGAGGCAGCTCAGCTACTGGAAGCGTCAATTGGCGGGTGCCCCGCCGGTGCTCGAACTCCCGACCGACCGACCGCGGACGGCGACCGAGACCGGCCGCGGAGGCACGCAAAATTTTGAACTGAGCGCGGACTTGACCCGCGAGCTGAAGAGCCTCAGCCAGCGGTCCCATGGGACCTTGTTTATGACGCTGCTCTCGGCTTTCGCGGTCTTACTCTCCCGCTACTGCCGGGAGGAAGATGTGGTCATCGGCTCCCCGATCGCCAACCGGAACCGGAGCGAGATCGAGCCGCTGATCGGGTTTTTCGTCAACGCCCTGGCCCTGCGCGTGGACCTCTCCGGCGATCCGACTTTCTCGGAGCTGCTCGGCCGGGTGCGACAGGTGACGCTCGACGCGTACTCGCACCAGGATTTGCCGTTCGAAAGGCTCGTCGACGAACTGCACTTGGAGCGCAACCTGGGTCGCAGCCCCCTGTTCCAGGTGATGTTCGCGCTTCAGAATGCGCCCGCGCCGCCGCTCGAGTTAGCGGGGCTGAGCGTGAGGCGGCTGGAATTTGATTTCCAGACGGTGAGGTTCGATTTAGAAGTTCACTTGTGGGAGGTGGGCGAGGGGCTACGCGGCAGTCTGGTCTACAACGCGGATTTGTTCGACGCGGCGGCGATCGCCCGCCTGGCCACGCACTTGCAGACCCTGCTCGCGGGGGTCGCGGCGAACCCCGAGTCCCCCGTCTCGCAGTTGCCGCTGATGTCGGCGGAGGAGCGCCGGCGGCTGCTGGTCGAGTGGAATGAGACGTCAAGGGACTACCCGCAGGCCTGTATCCATGAGGTCTTCGCGGCGCGCGCCGAGGAGAGGCCGGAGGCCGTCGCCCTGGTTTTTGAAGAGCGACTGCTCACCTTCCGCGAGCTGAATGCGCGAGCCAACCAGGTCGCGCGCCACCTGCGGTCTCTCGGGGTGGGGGCGGAGGTCCCGGTCGGCCTCTGCCTCGAACGCTCGCTGGAGATGGTGGTGGGGGTCCTGGGCATTCTCAAATCCGGTGGGATTTGCGTGCCGCTCAGTCCGACCTACCCGCGGGAGCGCCTGGCCTTCATGATGCGCGACACGCAAGCGCCCGTGATCCTGACCGATCAGCGGCAGGTCGGTCAGCTGCCGGAGGTCGGTGCCAGGGTCATTCGCCTGGACAGTGACTGGGCGATCATGGCGCGCGAGAGTGAGTCGAATTTGGCGAGCGCGACCACGGCCGAGAATCTGGCTTACCTCATCTACACCTCGGGTTCGACCGGTACCCCGAAAGGCGTCGAGGTCTACCACCGCGGCATCCTACGCCTGTTATTCGGCGTCGATTATGTCGACCTCGGCCCGGAGCAGACCACGCTCCAATTTGCGCCGATCTCCTTCGACAGCTCGTTTCTGGAAATCTGGGGCGCGCTCTTGCACGGCGGGCGATGCGTCCTTTTCCCGAACCAAGCCCTCACGGCGGCGGGGCTGGGCGAGGTGGTCAAGAAGCACGGGGTCAGCCTCATGTGGCTGACGAGTTCGCTCTTCAACGTCATCATCGATGAGGATCCCGGGGCGCTGGCGGGGGTCGGGCAAGTGGCGGTGGGCGGGGAAGCGCTCTCGGTGCCGCACATCGAGCGCGCCCTCGCGTGTCTGCCCGGGACGCAACTGGTCAACGGTTACGGGCCGACCGAGTGCACGACTTTCGCCGCCTGTTACCGCATCCCGCGGGGACTTGAAAAAGGGCGCAGCTCGATACCCATCGGCCGCCCGATCGCCAACACCCAGGCCTACGTGCTCGACCGGTGGTCACATCCCGTGCCGGTCGGGGTGCCCGGCGAACTCCATCTCGGCGGCGCGGGGCTGGCCCGCGGCTACTTCAACCGGCCGGAGCTGACGACGGAAAGATTCGTCCCCAACCCCTTCAGCGACGAGCCGGGCGCGCGGCTCTACCGGACGGGCGATCTCACCCGCTACCTGCCGGACGGCAACCTCGAATTCCTCGGTCGCATCGACCGCCAGCTGAAGATTCGAGGCTTTCGCATCGAGCCCGGGGAGATCGAGGCGCAGTTGCTGAAACACCCCGGGGTCCGCGAGGCGGCGGTGATCATCCGTGAAGACAAGGCCGGCGACAAGCGCCTCGCGGCCTGCATCGTGCCCGAGCCGGAATACGGCGCCGCGGAGGAGCAGAAGGGGTTCGCCGCCGAACAAATTTCCGGCTGGGCGGGCATTTTCGACGAGTACATTCACGACGGGCAGGCGGAGGTCGCCGACCCGCTCTTCAACATCACCGGCTGGGTGAGCAGCTACGACGGCCGGCCCATCCCGCCGGAACAGATGCGAGTCTGGGCCGAGGACGTCGGCCGGCAGGTGCTCGCCCTGCGGCCCCGGCGCGTTCTCGAGATCGGCTGCGGGACCGGCATCATTCTCTTCCGGGTCGCGCCGCACTGCGAAGCTTATTACGGGGTCGACATCTCGCAGTTATCGCTGGACTATGTGCGGCGCCAGATGCAGCGCCACGGGACGGAATTTTCACACGTCAGTCTCGCCCGGAGATCGGCCGACGAGCTCGATGACCTCGAAGCCGGGTCCTTCGACGCCGTCATTCTCAGCTCCGTCGTGCAGTATTTCCCGAGCGTCGAGTACTTGCTGCGAGTCATCGAGCGCGGCATTCGCGCGGTGCGCCCGGGCGGCGCGATCCTGTTGGCGGACGTGCGCAGCCTGCCTCTGCTCACGGCCTTCCATGCCGGCGTCCAGTTGCACCAGGCGGAAGCCGAGCTCTCGACGGGGGAATTGCGCGCGCGCGTCGAGGAGCAGGTCCGGCAGGAGGCCGAGCTCTGCATTGATCCCGCGTTTTTCCCCGCCCTCCGCGAGCGGTTCCCCGAGATCAGCGCGGTGCAGCTCCGGCTGCAGCGCGGGCGCGAGCATAACGAATTGAACAAGTTTCGTTATACCGCGATTCTACACCTCGGGCGGGAGGCAGACCCAGCGGCCGAGGGCCGGCCGCTGGACGGCGGCGGGAAGAGGCTCGAGGAGATTCGCCTTCACCTGGCGGAGAAGCGGCCGGAGAGGTTGTGTGTCCAGAACCTCACCGACGCCCGCCTGCTGCGCGACGTCCGGGGCGCGGAGTTGCTTTCGGCCGCAGGGGGTCTCGAAAAGGTCTCGGAGGTGCGCCGGGCGTTGGCGGAAGCGGGCGCGGAAGGGGTGGACGCGGAAGAGGTGTGGCGCGTGGCTGGGGAGTTAGGCTACCGCGCGGAAGCCTTCTGGTCAGAAGGGGGTGAGGGCAAGTTTGATGCGGTCTTCGTGCGCCAGGACGTGGCGGAGGGCGGGCTGACCTTGACGCCTTTCGTCCGGAGGCCGACCCGGGCGCGGCCGTGGAGTTCTTACGCTAATCGCCCGCTGCGTGCGAAGCTCGGCGCCGCTCTGATCTCGGAGACTCGCCAGTACTTGGCCGAGGGATTGCCGGATTACATGGTGCCGGCCACTTTCGTCTTGCTGGACGATCTCCCGCTCTCGCCTAGCGGAAAGGCTGACCACCTAGCTTTGCTCAAGCTGGCCGAGAGCGCGCGCCCCGAGCCGAAAGCTGAAGGCGTCGCCCCGCGCACCCCGTTGGAGGAGGCATTATCCGCCATCTGGGTTCAGGTGCTCGGGCTGGAGAGGGTCAGCGTCGACGACAACTTTTTCAACCTCGGCGGGCATTCTCTGCTCGCCATCCAACTCATCGCCCAGGTGCGCCAGGCCTTCCAGGTGAACTTGCCGCTGCGCCGCCTGTTCGAATCGCCGACCGTCGCCGGCCTGGCCGAGCAGATTGAAGCCGCCAGGCGCGGGGCGCAGCCGACTGATGAAACGTCCGGCGATTTGTTGCCGAAAATCGCCCCGGACCGGCTGCACCGCTACGAGCCCTTCCCGCTCACCGACGTCCAATCCGCCTATTGGATCGGCCGCCGCGAGGTGTTTGAACTCGGTAACGTCGCCGCCCACGCCTACGTCGAGGTCGACGGCGTCAATTTAGACCTGGAGCGTTTGAATCTGGCGTGGCAGCAGATCGTCGAGCGGCACGAGATGCTGCGCGCCGTCTTCCTGCCCGATGGGCGGCAGCAGATTTTGGAGCGCGTGCCGCCCTACCGGATCGAGGTCCAGGACCTGCGCGGGCAGGATCCGCCGTCGCTCGAGGCGCAACTCGCGGCCTTGCGGCAGGAGATGTCGCACCGGGTGCGGCCGGCCGACCAGTGGCCCCTGTTTGAGATTCGCGCGACGCGGCTGGACGAGCAGCGCACCCGCGTGCACATCGGGCTTGACGCCCTGACGGGAGACGCGCACAGCTTTAATCTCCTCTTCAGCGAATGGTACCGGCTCTACCGGACGCCGGGTCTGGCGCTCGCGCCGTTGGAGCTTTCGTTCCGTGACTACGTCCTGGCGGAGGAGGCGCTGAGAGATTCGGAGTCGGCCCGGCGCGCCGAGGAGTATTGGTTCAGCCGCCTCGACTCCTTGCCGCCCGCCCCCGAATTGCCTCTCGCGCGGAACCCGGCGACCCTCGCCGAGCCGAGGTTCACGAGTTACAACGCGACCCTGGACGTGGCGAGCTGGGGAAGACTGAAAGAGTGGGCCCGCCAGCGCGAGCTGACCCCTTCCGGCGTCCTGCTGGCCGCCTTTGCCGAGGTGCTGGCGACGTGGAGCAAGAGCCCGCGCCTGACGATCAACCTCACGCTGTTCAACCGGCTGCCGCTGCACCCGCAGGTCAACGAGATCGTCGGCGACTTCACCTCGCTGACCCTGCTCGAGGTCGACAACTCGGCGCCGGAGCCGTTCGCGGCGCGGGCCAAGCGCCTTCAGCGGCAGCTTTGGCAAGACCTGGACCACCGCTCCATCGGCGGCGTGCGCGTCATGCGGGAGTTGGCGCGGCGGCAGCGGCGGTCTCCGCAGGTGTCGATGCCGGTCGTCTTCACCAGCGTCCTCGGGCTCGGCGACTATGACGACGCCGGGTTCGGATTGAGTGACTTCGGGGAGCTCGCCTACGCCACTAATCAGACGCCGCAGGTCTGGCTCGACCACGGCGTCCTGGAGCGGGAAGGGGCGTTGGTCTGCGTCTGGAACGTGGTGGAAGAGCTGTTCCCCGCCGGGATGTTAGAAGAGATGTTCGAGGCATACGTCGGCCTGCTGCGGGCCCTCGCCGCGACCGAGTCGGCCTGGCAGCAGCCGCACCGCTCGCTGCTGCCGGCCGATCAAGGCCGGCGTCGACTCGAGGTCAATGACACCGCCGCCCCGGTCTCCGACGAGCTGCTCCACACCCTGTTCATCCGCCAAGCCCAGGCCCGGCCCCAGGCCCCGGCCGTGATCACGCCCGCGGGCTGTCTGAGCTACGGCCAGTTGCTCGACCGGGCGGCCGCCGTGGCCGGCCGCCTGCGCCAGCTTGAGGCCCGGCCCGAAGAGCTGGTGGCGGTCGCCATGGAGAAGGGCCCGGAGCAGGTAATCGCCGTCCTCGGCGTGCTCATGGCCGGGGCCGCCTACCTGCCGCTTGAGCCCACCTGGCCACGCCAGCGCCTCTGGTCGCTGCTCGAGCGCACCCGGGCGCGCCTGGTGCTGTCCCAGAGCCGGGTGCGGGAGCGTCTGGCCTGGCCCGAGGGAGTGACCGTGATCTCAGTCGACCAGCTGGCGGAGGAGCTGGGCCGGCCCCTGCCCGAGCCGCTTTCTGGCCCCGACGACCTGGCCTATGTCATCTTCACTTCGGGCTCGACGGGCGAGCCCAAAGGGGTGATGATTGATCACCGCGGCGCGGTCAACACCGTGCTCGACATCAACCGGCGCTTCGGCGTAGGGGCCGGCGACCGGGTGCTGGCGCTCTCCTCATTGAGCTTCGATCTCTCGGTCTATGACCTCTTCGGCCTGCTGGCGGCAGGCGGGGCGGTGGTGCTGCCCGAGCCCGGGCGGGAGAAGGATCCCGAGCACTGGCTGGAGTTGATCGCCGCTCAGCAGGTGACGGTGTGGAATACGGTGCCGGCGCTGATGCAGATGCTGGTCGAGTATGCCGAGGGGCGGAGGCGGCCGGCGGACGAGGCGCTGCGGCTCGTGCTCTTGAGCGGCGACTGGGTCCCGGTGAGTCTGCCCGGGCGGGTGCGCAGGCTGTGGCCGGAGGCGCGCGTCATCAGCATGGGCGGCGCGACTGAGGCCTCGATCTGGTCGATCTACCACGAGGTGCGAGAGGTGCCGGCCTCGTGGAAGAGCATCCCCTACGGTCGCCCCTTGAGCAACCAGCAGTTTGCCGTGCTCAACCCGTTGCTCGGGGACTGCCCCGAGTGGGTGGTCGGAGAGCTCTACATTGGGGGCGTGGGGCTGGCGCGCGGCTATTGGGGCGATGAGCAGAAAAGCGCGGAGCGCTTCATTCGCCATCCGGACAGCGGGCAGCGGCTCTACAAGACCGGAGACCTGGGGAGGTATCTGGCAAATGGGGAGATCGAATTTCTCGGGCGCGAGGATTTTCAGGTGAAGATCAACGGATATCGGATCGAGCTCGGGGAGGTGGAGGCGGCGCTGCAGGGCCACCCGCTGGTCAGGGAGGCGGTGGTGAACGCCGTAGGTCAGGAGTCTGGCCAGGCACAACTGGTGGCTTACGTGGTGGTCGAGCCGACGGCAGCCGGCGGGGGACAAGCGCAGTCGGGCGCAGCCTACGCCGCGGCCTCGGCTCAGGGCGTGGCGCTCGATCCGCTGGGGCAGTTGGAGTTCAAGCTGAGGCGCGCGGGATTGCGGCAGCTTCCACCCGAAGCCGGGCGCGTCAGGCTCACGGGCGAGGGGTTGGAGAGCGAGGCCGTGGTGGCGCGCTACCTGGCACGCCAGAGTTACCGGGAGTTCGAGGGGGGAGAACTGCGGCTGGCGCAGTTGGGCGGCCTGTTGGGGAGTCTGCGGGCGCTGGAGCGGGAGCAGTACGCGATCCCCAAGTACCGCTACCCTTCGGCCGGGAGCCTCTATCCGGTGCAGACCTACCTCTATCTCAAGCCGGAGCGGGTCGCGGGGCTGGATGGCGGCTGGTATTACTACCACCCGGTGAGACACGAGCTGGTGCGGATGGGCGGCGAACCGCGGCTTGGGGCCGAGGCCTACGGGGAGATTAACCGGGCGATCTACGAAGCGAGCGCCTTTGCCCTGTTCCTCGTGGGGGAGATGGGTGCCATTGCGCCGATCTATGGCGAGAAGGCGCGCGACTTCAGCCTCCTGGAAGCCGGCTATATGGGACAGTTGCTCATGAGCGAGAGCGGAAGCTTTGAGCTCGGGCTGTGCCCGATCGGAGAGGTTGAAGGGCAGGTGGTCAGGGCAGGGCTCGATCTAGGCGCGGGCCAGGAGGTGCTGCACAGCCTGGTCGGTGGGCCGATCAGCCGCGCGCAGAGTCAGCGGTGGCGGGGCGGGGAGAGCCTCGGCCTGGGAGCGACCAGCGGCCGGCAATTGCGGGACTATCTGGCGGAGAGATTGCCCGGCTACATGGTGCCGAGCAGCGTAGTGGTGGTCGAGAGGATGCCGCTGAGCAGCAACGGGAAGGTGGACCGCCAGGCGCTGGCGCGGCTGGGCACGGCCCGGAGCCGCGGCGAAGGAGCAGCGGTAGTCGCCGCCACCGCATGGGAGCAGAGGGTGGCAGCGTTGGTGGCCGGGGTCCTCGGGGTGAGCGAGGTGGGAGTGGGAGAGAACCTCTTCGATCTCGGGGCAAGTTCGATCCACCTGGTGCGGTTGCAGCGGAAGCTGCACGAGGAGCTGGGCAGAGAGGTGCCGATCGTGGAGCTGTTCGGGCGGCCGACGGTGCGGGCTCTGGCCGAATACCTCGGGCGAGAGGTGGAGGTCGGAGTGGAGTTGGGAGAGGTGAACGAGGCAGCCAGGAGGCGGAAGGCGGAGCGGCAGAAGCGGCTCGAGCGCCGAGGCATTGGCAACGTCAACCCAAATCCGGACAACGGTGGTGAGCCGGCATGATTTAATATGGTGCGTACCTTGCCGATCAAATTACTCACGCGTTTGCTCAGCGCCGCCTTGGTGGTCGGGGGCGTGGTCGAAGGCATGGCTCAGGATCCTCCCCCCTCGATGCGCCCGCCGTCGCTGAGCGGCAAAGTGACCGATGGGGATCAAGCCCCGGTCGCCGACGCCATGGTGGCGGCGCAGGATCAGTCCACCGGCCAGATGATCCCCGCGAAGACGAACGCCCAGGGGCAATACGTGATCCCCGCTTTGCCGCCCGGCTCATTCCGCGTCTCGGTCACCAAGCCCGGTCATACAACGGCGGCGGTGAGTACGATCCTGATCATGGGCGAAATAGGGCACCTCGATTTCACCCTCCGGCCCGGAGCCATAGAGGAGATGAAGACCTCGGTGGCGGGCAAGGGGGCGCCACGCGCGGCGGCTGAGACTCCGCATGCCGTTTACGTCGCCAAGCGGGAGGAGATGGAGCGGCGTCGGCCGTCGTCGGTCATCAATGCCTTGCGCCATGCGCTGGTGACCAGCCGCGAGAATAACCCCGCGGTGCAGCTGCCGCTCATGCGCGGGTTGGGTACCGCGCGCATCGTGACGCTGGCCGATGGTCAGCGTCTGAGCTCGCCGGCCCTTCCGCTCCCGACCATCAGCTTCCCCCCCTTCCTGCTCGAAGAGGTCGAAGTCGTCCCAGGGTCGGGTTCCACC
>Ga0209382_10009126_pt1 | contig 12435 bp, 6 predicted proteins | sample SoiMetdeltSBSDD5_FD_187599 | JGI IMG/M metagenome (GOLD analysis project Ga0209382, IMG submission 187599) | Bulk soil microbial communities from a Populus tree surrounding site in Tennessee, USA - Soil MetaG P. deltoides SBSDD5 (SPAdes) (version 2) | ecosystem: Environmental > Terrestrial >... | reverse complement strand
ATCCCCCTTGCGGCGATAGACATTGGCAAGACTGTCCAGAGTGGTCGCGACATTAGGATGGTCCGGCCCCAGCGCTTTTTCTGAGCTATCCAACGCCCGTCGATAGAACAATTCCGCCTTCGCATACTCGCCAGTGTCCATATACAGGACTCCAAGATTATGGAGAACCGCGGCAACCTGGGGATGTTCCGGTCCAAGAGCATTCTCCCGGATAGCCAGCGCCCGTTGAAAGAGCGGCTCGGCCTTCGCATAGGCGCCTTCATACCAATAGAGAATGGCGAGTAGATTGATAGCGTCAGCCACATCGCGATGTTCCGGCCCTAGTACCCTTTCACGAATCCCCCGCCCGCGCTCAATTAACGGAAGCGCTTCTTCGTACTTGCCTGCGTCTATCAGCTTGGATGCTCCCTGAAGCAGCTTACGCGCCTCATGCAAAGCGCGTTCGTTCTCGGTTGCGGCGCGCAACTCCTCGATCCGTATCTCATAGCCTCCGGCCGGCGCATTCTTCTGCTTTGGCCTTACAGTCAGCCGGTAGGCGCCATCCGCTTCGGCTACAAGCGACGCCAACTCCTGTCCCTGGCCCCTACCTTCTCCGTCGAACTCCGCGATCTGCTCGCCGTCCGGTCCTGACAGTCGCTCCACGACGTCAATGCCTTGCTGCTCGACGACCACCTTCAGGAATTGACCGGCGCTCAACCTGATCTGATAAGCATGGCTACCCGCGCCCGACAATTCGCGTTTAATTGTTTTGCCAGGCTCGAGCAGACGCGCGTCCTTCTCGTCATCGGATTTGCTACCCGATCCGCCCGGCGCTTGAGTTGACTGTTGGGTAGGGCTCCCATGTGTTTGCCCCAAAATGATCCCCGAAAGGGCTGCGGACAATGAGCCGAAGGTCAGGAAAAAAACCAGGAACTTAGCCAGGCTTTGAGGCCTGAACTGCTGGTTTGGTCCCTTTAGAGCTGAATCAAGGCGGCTTTGATCAGTCATAACTTCATTACGGCATTCGGCGTAGGGCTGGCGAGGCTTGCGGCGACGCTACAGAAGGCCAGCTTCGTTGGATGATGCGGTTGCTCGCCGACCGGCTGGTCGAATAGACAACCTCGGATGAGACCGCCCGGCGGGCGCTCAAAAAAACGAGGTCAAGCCACGGTTGAGGGGGAGTGACACGCTATGACGGTCAGTGGCAAGTTCGTCACAGCTAAGGAAGAGGCACCTGGTTTATCTATCATACCCAGCGCTCGATGGTCAACTTCGATTAAAGATTTCGCGATGAGCGAATGCCATCGTCGGTCAGCGCCGCCATCAACGCCGCGACATCTCCGATCCGCTTGCCTAACTTCGACGGGACGACTTCGCACGCGGCCACTGCCTGCGGCAAAGCCTCTTCGGCCAACGCGCGGCGAGCCGGCGCAAGAACGCGGTCGCCCAGCGCGACGGCCAGCGACCCCAGCGCGATTACTTGTGGATTGAGCGTATCAACCAGCAGGGCCATCCCGCGCCCCATCCATTTTCCCGCTTCGGCGGCGACCTCTAGCGCCTGCGGATCATCGGCCAGCATCGCCTCGACCACTTCACGAATCGGCGTCTCGCGCGACCACCGTCCCGGAAACATTCGAGACGCCCACTCGACCAGCCCTTCGCCTGAAGCAAGGCCTTCCCAGGAACCCGCCTTGCCGAATCCGATCGGGCCTTCCCACGCCAACCGCAGATGGCCGACTTCTCCAGCCGAGTCCGTCGCGCCGCGCACCACTCGCCCGTTGACGATCAACCCCGCGCCCAACCCAGTGCCGAAAGTCAGAAACACGAGATGGCGTAAATCATCCCGCCCCTTCCCGACGCCGAAATGAAATTCGGCAAGCGCGCCGGCGTTACCGTCGTGCTCGACGAAAACCGGCAGATTCGGAAACTCGTCCGCCAATATCTCTTTCAACCTGACCCCGCGCCAGCCGGGCAAATGCGGCGGATCGATCAGGACGCCTTCGGCGATCTTCAGCGGCCCGCCGATCGAAACGCTGATCGCCAGCGCCTCGCGACTCGATCGCCGCGCGGCTTCAATCGTTTTCTTTATCAGACAGGCGATTCGAGGAAAGGTCTCGTCGAACGGGCGAAAGGCTTCGGTCGCGATCTCGTCGCGCTGCAAAATCTCGGCCTGCGCGGAGCCTTCAACGACCGCCGTCTTCGTTCCCCCAATGTCCAGGCCGATAATCGTCTGACTCATAGGTAAGTCCTTTCCAGCCATTCACAAAGTAAGAAAAGCAAAGGCGAGATTTGACTTGGTTCTCGACCGGAAGGCGATTTTTCAGCCTGCGGAGGCATTCGCGGGCTAAGGACGCGTCAATATGTGGGTAAAGACAAGGCGTATAGATCGGGCATGCCGCTTTCAATTTGGCATGCTTATGACCGTTACACCAGGAAAAAGAGAACGCGAGGTTGCGGTTCCGGTCGACGAAGAATTTCTCCCGAGTTCGGAGAATCAGTCGCCCAGTCTACCGTCACAACCCCCTCGCGCCAAGCCCTCATTTCCTCTTGGGCACAGCCTTCACGAAGGACGATTGCCAATTGCGCAGCAACCGTCGCATCGCGTCGGCCTCCTCCTTCTGCTCGTGCTGGCTGAGGACGTCGATGTATTTCGTTAGCATCTCGCGGACGTTCCTTTCGTCTTCGCCGGGGTTGACCGGGACGACCTCGACCTCGGCGCCTTTGGCCAGGCGGCGCCTGAGCGCTTCGATATCCAGCCCCAGCTCTTCGTAGAGTTTCAGATAAACGACGCCGCCGGTCATGCCGGAACAGAGCCAGGGGCCGGGATCGCCCAGCACCATGCCGCGCCCGGAGGTCATGTATTCGAACGCGAAGCCTTTGATGTTCGCCCGCGACGCGATGCACCCCAATTCGTCCGTGGCGGGCGCGCGCAGCTTGCCCGCGATGATCAGATCGGCGCCCGAGAGCCGGATGCCCGCGCGCGAATCGGCGTCGCCCTGGACGATCAGCGTACCGCCCTGCGCGCCGTAGCCGAAGCATTTGCCGACCGAACCGTCGAAGCGGATGCCGTCGTGGTTCATGCCCTTCAAAACGGCGATCGTGCCGCCGCAACTCGATTTCGCGGCGCTGTCCTGCACGCCGCCTTCGACGATGATGTCGACGCCGTCGATGTTGTAAGCGCCCAGCCCGTTGCCCGAAATCGAGCCTTCGGTGAAATGCAGCTTGGCCAGTTTGAAATGCGCCGGCGCCTTGTTCTGATATTTCGCCCGCGAGAGTTTGCCCGACAGATGCGTGCCCAACGAGCGGTCAACCGAGGTGACCTTGTCGTCCTCGAAGATGGCGATGGATTTGCCCTGCTCGATCAGGCCGTAGATTTCGTCCGAAACGATCTTGGTCAGCGACGTGCGAGGGCGATAGGCGCGCCCGATGTGATCCTCGCTCAGCTTCTCGGGCTCGAAGGCTTCGGCGAACTCGATGCCCTTGAGCAGATATTCTAGGTCGATCCGGTCAAGCCCGCGCGTCTGCCTCATCAGGTCGGAGCGGCCGACCAGTTCCTGCGTGCGGTGGAAGCCGAGCCGCATGGTCCAAATGCCGACCTCGTTGATGACCTCTTTGAAGAAGGTCACCAGCGCGTCTACGGATTTGTCGTAATCGCGCGGCGTGTATTTCTTGAGCCCCGCTTCCTTGGCCTTCTCGACCGACGAGTGGTGCGCGGTGATGCCGACGTGGCACGTGCCCTGGTTGCATTCGCGGCAGCTAGTGCATCCGACCGCGGCCATGGCCATCGTGCCGAAGCCGACGCGGTTCGCGCCCAGCAGCATCAACTTAACCACGTCCGCGCCCGGATTTGATCCCGCCGTCGCCCAGACTTCGACGCGGTCGCGCAACCCCGCCTTGAGCAAGGCGCGGTGAGCCTCTTTGACGCCGATCTCCACTGGCATTCCGACATGGCGCAGCGCGTGTTTGCGCGCCGCCCCTGTGCCGCCGTCGTAGCCGCTGATGGCGATGATGTCGGCGCGCGCCTTGGCGACGCCGGTGGCTATGGGGCCTATGAAGGGCACCGCCGGAATCTTGACCGACACCTTCGCGTGCGGGTTGGCGGTTTTCAACTCGGCGATCACCTGCGCCAGGTCTTCGATCGAGTAGATGTCGTGATTGTTCGAGGGCGAGAGCAGGTCGATGCCTTGCGGAGTGTGGCGCGTCTTCGCGATCAATTCCGTCACCTTCATTCCGGGCAGGTGTCCGCCCTCGCCCGGCTTCGCGCCCTGGCCGATCTTGATTTCGATGAAGTCGGCGCAGTTGAGCAGATGGATGTTGACGCCGAAGCGCCCGGAAGCCACCTGCTGGCCGCGATACTCTTTGTACCTGCCCATCATGTCGGGGATTTCGCCGCCCTCGCCGTTCATCGCCACGATCTTCAAACGCTTGGCCGCTTCGGCGTATGCTCGGAAAGTGATTTCGCCCTGCGAGCCGAACGACATCGCGGCGATGAAGATCGGCGCGCTGTGGGCGCCGATCTTCGTGTCGGCCATGTTGCGCGTGACAATTGATCGCTCTTGCATATCGAGCAGGTGGCGCAAGCTGACGGGCGCGCTCTCTTCGATCTCGGCCAGTTTCTGAATGAAGTTCTCGTAGCGCTCCTCTTTGCGCGCGACCTTGCCGGCCGCGCTCCAGACGTAAGGCTGGCGGCGGTATTCGCGCATCAGCCCCGACGTGCCGCTCAAGCGGATCGCGCCCTTCTTTGCCTGCTCGCGGCGCGCGGCTAGACGATCGCGCAATTCCCGGTCGAGCCTTTCGAGCGTCAGGCCGACGCTGTCCGAGCCGCAGTAGTTTTTGATGCCGAAAATATTGGCGATCTCGTTCGACATCCCGATGGAGGCGAACAGCCGTCCGTAACCGTCGACTTCGTGAACGCCCATCGTCGACATCACCTTTTCGACGCCGGTGTGCTGCATCACGAAGAGGTTGCGCAGCGCCGTCCGCGCAGACTCCGTGTCTACGGCGTCGCGCAGCGCGACCTCGTACATCGCGTAAGGCGAGACGGCGTCCGCGCCGGCCCCCAGCGCGAAGCAGATGTCGTGCAGGTTGCGAATCTGACCCGACTTCAAAACGACGCTGCATTTGCGGCGCAGGCTTTCCTGCGTCGGCGCCGAGAGGGCGGCCGCGGAGTCCGAATGGCCGAATCCGTTATTACCCAGTCCGCTGACGACGTCGGACGTGACGGCGCAGCCCGAAACGGAAAGCTCTATCGGAGCGTTCAACGACTGATCGACGGCGGCCAACGCCAGATGCGCGTCGATGAAGAGTTCGTGAAATTCGTAGGCGCGTGAATCGTCGAGGATCAACAACGTCACTCCCGCGGAAACGGCCTCGCGCGCTTCTCGCCTGATCCGCTCCAGCGCGCCGCCGAGCGTCTCGTCCTCGCCGTAAGTGATGTCAATCGCGCGGGCGACCAGGCCGGTCAGCGTTTCTCCCGCAACGCCGGCGTGAGAGGCGCGCAACTGTTTCAACCGAGCTTCGGCCGAAAAGGGGTTGGCGCCGATCTCGACGCCCTCCGCGCTCTCGCTGAATTCGCGCGCGATGTCATCGATCAGACAGGTCCCGAACTCCTGCGCGACCATCGCGTGCGCCGGGAGAAAATCTCGGGCGGCGGCGCCCAGCAGGATCGGCGATTTCAATTCGATCTGCCGCACGATCGAACCACCTTCTGCGAGCGACGGCTTGGCGCCCAGAAAGACGCGGACTGAAAAGTGGTCGCCTTCGCGCACGCGATCGATCGCGGGGTTGGTGACCACGGCGACGCGCTCGTGGAAATAATCGCTCAGGTTGCGGCGGACTTTCGAGAATGCGGCGAGAGGGCCGTCGTAGCCCAGTCCGGAAAGCGGGTCTTTGCCCGTGACCATCGTCATCAGGTTGTCGACCTCTTCTTTCGTCCACCCCATCGCGGCCAGCGCGTCGGTTGCGGCCAGTGTGCGCTCGATCTTGATCGCGCGCTCTATTTGCCGCTCTTCAACGGCCAGCGCGTCTTCGGGCGATTCGTTCTCGGCATTCACAAGAGAGGTCTGGGCTTCGGCCTTTTCCCCATCTTCATCGAAATCGAACGAGAAGAGGCCGGAAGTCATCGTGGCCTCGTTGAGCCTGTGGAAGTCGTAACGCTCCGAGGACATTTCGTGGATGCGCCGCTGCATCTGCTGATGCTCGAAGACCTCGACTTCGCGGTCGCGCCTGACCAGCAAACCCATCTTCTCGCCGGGCGCCAGAGGCCGGGGGTTTTCGGCCATCGCCTCCAGCGGCACAACGCCCTTCTCCGACGAGGCGAAATATTCTTTTTCGGTCTTTCCGAACCAGAGCGGGCGCAGGCCCAGCGCGTCGCAACTGAAAACCACTTCGTCGCCTTCGCGCGCGATGATCGCGGCAGGCCCTTGAGCAAGCGAGCCGAACGCGCGGCGGAAGTAGCGGTGGAAAGGCTTGAGCGGCGTGTCGTACTTCTCGCTTTCGCTCCAGACGGGCGGGAAGATGATCTCGACGGTCTCCATTAGCGAGAGGCCGAAATTGAACATCAGGCACTCGAAGACGCGGTCGAGAATCTGCGAATCGCTCGCGCTCGTCGGCAGTTGGAAGCCCAACGCGACCGCTTCGCGCGTCAGCCGGTCGATCGAGTTGATTTCGCCGTTGTGGCCGAGCGTCGAAAACATCTGCGCCTTCTCGGCGGCGGAGTTGGTGTTGGTGGAATAGCGCCCGTGGCCCAGCGTGATCGCCGATTTGAATTCCGGCCTGGAGAGTTCCGGGAAATATCGCCGCAGCGCCTCGGCGTCTCCGCGAATCTTGTAGACGGCGCTGGTGTGGCTAAGAGAAGCGACGTGGACCGGCAACTCGCGTTCGAGCGCCAGGTGAATATGGAAGGTTTCGCGGTTCCCCATTCTACGCGCCCCGCGCGGGATCGCCGCCAGTTGCCAGTAGAGCGGCTCGCTGCCGCGTCCCAGCGGCCCCAGCGCCTCGCGCCTGACCTGCGCGTCCTGCTCGAGTACGATCTCCATTCCGCGCGTCTCGAATATCTCCACCGCGCGGCGCTTGATGTCGTCGTGATTGGCGCGCTCGGCGGCCGGCAACAGAAGATGCGAAACTGTGAAGTAAGGGTGGTTGACCGTTGAGCCGATCAGTCCGCGCGATTCCAGATGCTGCAGCCAGATTTCGCGCGGGATGTCTGTCTGAATGCCCGCGCCGTCGCCCTCGCCGGCGATCTCGCCCGTCCGATGCCCCATCTTGGTCAGCGCTTCGAGCGTCCGCTTGACGTTGCCGTGCGACGCCCGGCCGTCGCGTTTGACGCAGGCGATGATCGCGCAAGCGTCGCGCTCCTCTTCGATTCCCAACAGTTCGAGTAATGTCATGGGCTCCTACCTGGTGTTAGTTGTCGGGGTTAATCCTCTGTTTGTAGTTCCGCCTTCAGGCGGCAAAGCATCAACAACGCTCATTCGCCCTATGAAATTTGGCGATGATAAATCAAAAGCCCCAGCGAGCTTTCTTTTTCTCGCTGGGGCTTGGCTTATCTTTGAGCCTTTTCGTCTCGAATCAACCTTTGCCGCCAACGAGTCGCGTACGTTTAGCCGCAATAGACGGCGCAATGGCCGGGATGATGTTTACCGAGCTTACCGATACGATGTTTTTCAGATTACGCTTCGTCATCTTTATCTTTAATGAGTTCGCCTCAGACCGAAACCTCAACACCCGATTCAGACTCGCAATCGCGGCCGAATCAGAACGCCGAACGGGATTTCTCGTGGAGTAGGCGCAGACCTCGTATTCAAAGGGAAGATACGGTTTCCTTACTTGGTTTGTCCAATGATATATTTTTATTGCGGAATAAAAGGGGCTTATTCAAGATGATTCGTGCGGCTTCGTGGCAAGCTCAGCTTTTTACCAGACGTCTGATAGTCGGCTCGATCTGCTCAAAATCGTTCGGCTTTATCAGGTAAGCTTGCGCTCCGGCGCTCACCGCCGCCACCAGATCTGAATCGCGCGACAGCGCCGAGTAAAAGACTATCGGGGTAGTCTGATCGAACATTCGTATCCGCCGGCACAAATCAAGCCCCGTCCCGTCAATGAACTTGCCACTCAGTATATAGACGCGGAAAGCTCCGCTTTTGGCCAGGCCCAGCCCGTCGGAGAGTGTGCTGGCTGTTACGAGCTCATAACCGTAAGCGCTCAGCCATAAGGTGAGCAGTTCACAAGACTCCGCATGCTCTTCGACATAGAGGATACGCATCGTACACCTATCTTTTGAAGATCTGTCCGTCTTCTATGTCGGCTATCTGAACTGGGATGTGGATCAGACGGCTGTGACGGATTGCGTGTTGGCGCGCGCGAAATTATCAAAGAAGCCGGCGGGAGGTAACTCGGAGAAATACCGGTATTGGCGGATAAAAATACGGTAAGCGGCGGTAAGGAGCGGTAAGCGATTCAGGAAACTCCCGGCGAGACGAAGCGCTTATCCTCGAGCGCGCTATGAATGGCGAGCGAGAGTTCTTCGTCCGCTTTCAGCTTCAGCACATAACCCAACGCGCCGACGGAGAGGCCTTGTTCGAGGAGCGCCGAGTCTTTATAGGCGGTCAATAGAACGATTCTGGAGGTGGGATTTTTTTGAATTATCAGGCGGGCGGCTTCGATCCCGTTCAAACGCGGCATCGAAATGTCGGTGACGATCACGTCGGGTTGAAATGTGTCGGCCGCCGAAATCAGGGACTGCCCATCCCCCACGGCGCCGACCACGTCGAACTCCGGCTCCAGCAGCCCGCGAATATCATCGAGCATACCTTCGTGATCATCAGCAATGAGAACTCTTATTCGCCCCACAATTCACTCTTCATTCTTTCCCAGTAACTGCTCAGGCTTTCCTGCCACGCTCGGCGGCGCTTGAATTTAGCCGTGGGTTGCAACCCACGGTAGCATGTGAGGTTCTCCGCGTCGCGTCAGCGACGGTTGATTTCAGGCGTCGCTGACGCGACGCGGAGCTTTCCCAAGGCTTCCCCGGCGTTGAACCGCCAATGGCGTTTGGTTAAGACCTTGGGAACACAAAAAGCACAAAGGAAGAGACACAAAAAGCACAAATCTATCAGTATTTTTCTTTGTGCCATTTGTGTTGATTTTGCGCTTTTTGTGTTCCTTGACTGCATCATCCTCTTAACTTAATGCCATTGGCGTTAAAACGCCGGGCTAAATTCAGACGCCGCTACCGCGGCATAGGGCTGAGTGGTTACCTTTCCCAAATTATAACCATCGGCTTGCAAATTTCATTTTGTTTCTACCTGAGGCGTCCGGCGAGGTCAATCAGGGAAAATACGGAATTGTCGGGAGACGTCTACTGAGGGAGGTCGCCCGGCGGGGTCGAAACGGAGACCAGCCCTATCTTGATCGCGTATTGCAACAGTTCGGCGTTGGTCTGGACGCCGAGCGCCTCCATCATTTCGTATTTATGAGATTCGACCGTCCGGGCCGAAATGTTGAGGACGGAGGCGACTTCCTTCATCGTGCGGCCTTCGGCGATGAGCTGCAGCACTTCGCGCTGGCGCGGCGTCAGTTTGACGACCGGCTGGTCCGGCTGGCGGGCGGCGTCCATCAGGAAGCTCAAGACATCTTTGGTGATCAGCGGCGTGACATAGGCGTGGCCTTTGATCACCTCGTGAATGGCGGCGATGAGTTCTTCACCGGCGGAGGACTTGAGCAAGTAGCCGGAAGCGCCCGCCCGAAAAGCCTCGGCCGCGAGTTGCGCCTCGGCGTGCATGGTCAGGAAGACGATCTTGGCCGTAACCCCGTCACGCTTGAGATGCCGTGCGGCGTCAAGGCCGTTCAACAGCGGCATGGAAATGTCCGCCACAATCACGTCGGGCTTGAGTTTCTGCGCGGCGTCCAACAGCGCGCGTCCGTCGCTGACCGCGCCGACAAATTCGAACTCGTCTTCAAGCAAGCTTCGCAATCCTTCCGCCACGATGGTGTGATCATCAGCCAACAATACCCTTGGTTTGCTCATGTTCCCCCCTCAATGGAATTTGCGCTCTTAGCTCAGTCCCCGCGCCAGGCCGTGTCGTCAATAAGAAATTGCCATGCAGCAACTTCACTCTCTCTTCCATACTGACCAGCCCGAGTCCGCGGCATTCCCGCGCCTGCCCCGGGTCGAACCCGACGCCTTGATCGGCGACGCGCAACTCGATGGCGCCGTTAACGCCGGCCAGCGTCACGACGGCTCTCCGAGCGCCCGAATGCCTGGCGACGTTACGCAATGATTCCTGCGCCACCCGGTAAAGGCAAAGCGCCGCTTCCGGCGGTACGGCTTCGAACCCATCCCCGATGTCGAGCGCGACGGCGATCCCTTCCCGGTCGGAGAACTCCGCGCAATAAGAATTCAGCGCGGCGGGAAGGCCGACGTGCTGCAGGATGGAAGAGTGTAACTCGTGCGACACTTGCCGGATGCGCTCGGAGAGTAAGCTCGTCTTGTTCTGCAACTTGGCGATCTGTTCCAGAACTACGGCGTCGGCGTTCGGGAACAGGCGCTTGAGGCGGCTGATGCCGATGGCCAGCGCCGCCACCTGTTGATTCAAATCGTCATGCAGCTCGCGCGCAATGTGTCTGCGCTCTTCCTCCTGCGCGGCGATCAACCGTCCGGCCAGGTCTTCTATCCGGGCATAGCTTTTGCGAAGAGCTTCCTCGCTCTCGCGCAACGCCTCCTCGGCCTCCTTGCGCTCGGTGATGTCAACAATCAAGCCGCTCACTTTCAGACACCGCCCGCCTTCGTCGTAAATTGGCTTGCCGCGGCCTTCCACCCAGCGCACGCTCCCGTCAGGCCATATGACGCGGTACTCGCAGCGGTACTCTCCCTTCTCTTCAATCGCTTTTCTTATCGCTCCCGTAGCGACCGGAATGTCATCCGGGTACACCCGGTCGGCCCACATGCGATAGTTCTTCGGTTCGAGGCTGAATGGCTCCAGTCCCATGATCGTGTAATGCTCTCTGGACCACTTAAGCGCATCGGTCTCCATATCCCACTCCCAGACTCCCATGCGCCCGGCTTCGAGCGCGAGCCGCAGACGTTCTTCGCCCTCGCGCCGCTCCTCCTCGGCCTGTTTGCGTTCGGTGATATCACGCCCGACGGCCTGAAATTCCACGACTTTTCCGTTTGAGTCGAGGATCGCATGGTCAACCCACTGCTGCCAGCCGATTCCGCCGTCGGGCAGCATCACCTCGTGCTCGTTCATCTCCAGGCGCGGATTTTCAACTAATGATTCGACGTGTTTAAGAGCGGCTTCGCGGGCCGGCTCGGGGATCAATTCGAGGAATTTCGCGCCGATGAGCTCTTCCTGCGTTTTGTCGAAATACCGGCAGTAAGCGTCATTGACGAAGGTCAGCGTCGTGTCAGGCAGGTAGCGGCAAATCAATTCGGTCTGGCTCTCCACCACGCTGCGATACCGCTCCTCGCTCTCGCGTAACGCCTCCTCGATTATTTTGCGTTCCGTGATGTCCTCGACGATCCCGGCGAGCCGGTAAATCTCGCCGGCCTCGTCGCGGATGGGGAAGACCCTGTCGTGCACCCATCGCACTTCTCCGTCGGGCCGCGTGATGCGGAACTCCTCATCGAACTGCGCCCGCCCCGCGCTGCGCAGGGCGTCCAGGACGCGTTCAATGTCATCCGGGTGGACGGCTTCAAGCCATGAGCGGGGATCCAGATAGAGGCTTTCCCGCGAGCGACCCCAGATCTTTTCATACACGGGGCTGACGTAGCGAACTTGCCCTGGCGGTGTCTCGCTGAACCCCTCGGTGATGAAAAAAGCCGCGCCAATATTTTCAGCGAGTTGACGGAACCGCTCCTCGCTCTCGCGCAACGCCTCTACTGCCCGCGCCCGTTTGAAGGCCGGCCAGAGGCGCGCGGTGATATCACGCATCAGTTGCGTCTCGTCCGGGCGCCAATCCCGCGCATGCGGGTGATTTATATTCAAACTGGCTTCCCAACGCCTTTCGTTCAGAGCAGGAATGGTGACGAATGCGACGACGCCGAAAGACTCGTATTTGGAGGCGAAATCGCGAGTTCGCGGATCGGTCCTCACGTCGTTGACCACAGCGGCCTGCCCGGCCTCGAGCGCCTCGCGGAACTCTGGTGTGGTGAAATCACTGATGCGGTATTCGCCAACTATGCTTTTCCCATCGAAACGCCAACCATTCCAACTTTCACGAACGACCGCCAAATCAGCCGCCGGGTTTACGTCGATTACGTAGCAACTTGCCACGCCGAGGTATTCGCCGAGCCTGCCTGTCGCCAACCGGATGATTTCGTCCGCATCGGCGATCCGCGACAGCTCGAAGTCAAGCTGGTTGATGAATTGTGTGTTGAGTTCGGCCTGCTTGGTTTCGGTGATGTCAACGATCAATCCGCTCACTTTCAGGCATTGCCCGTTTTCGTCGTAAACGGGC
>Ga0209382_10009124_pt1 | contig 12437 bp, 6 predicted proteins | sample SoiMetdeltSBSDD5_FD_187599 | JGI IMG/M metagenome (GOLD analysis project Ga0209382, IMG submission 187599) | Bulk soil microbial communities from a Populus tree surrounding site in Tennessee, USA - Soil MetaG P. deltoides SBSDD5 (SPAdes) (version 2) | ecosystem: Environmental > Terrestrial >... | reverse complement strand
TCCACGCTCGTCGCCAGGAACGCGGGCGCAAGGCCGAACACCAAACCGGTCAGCGTGGCCACCGCGATCGTGAAGCCGAGAGCGCGGGCGTCCGGGCTGAGATTGAGTTGGACGGAGATTTCTCCCTGCGACAACAGCGGCAGGAGCAGCCGGGTTCCCCAGTAAGCAAAGATCAGTCCGAGCAAGGCGCCGAGGCCGCTGAGCAATACGCTCTCGATGAGCAGTTGCCTGACCAGCCGCAGGCGCCCAACGCCCAACGCCAGCCGGATCGCAATCTCTCTGCGCCGCGCGACGGCTCGCGCCAACAGCAGTCCCGCCACGTTCGCGCAGGCGACCGCCAACACCAGAGCAACGACAATCATCAGCGCCAGCAACGGACGCGAGAACTGCGCGCGCAATTCAGACAGCCCCCGGCCCCCCGACTCCAACACCAACTTCTCTTCGAGCCAGGGATATGGGGTAAATTTGAATCCCCAATTGCTCGCGGCGTATTCGGCGCAGAGCTGCCGATAGAGCTCGCTCAAGCCGGCTTGCGCCTGCGGCATTGCCACGCCAGGACGCAGTCTCCCCATGACATTGAAAAAGCTATTAGGATCGACGCCGTCCACATATGACCTGATTCCCGGCATCACTTGCTGCTGCATCATCAGTGGAACTGAGACGTCCAGCGAACTGCCGACTTCCAACCCGAAGAACTCCGGCGGCGTCACGCCGACGATGGTAAAAGGCGCGCCGCCGATATGAATGGTCTTTCCTACAACGGCCGGATCGCCCGCGAAGCGCCGGCGCCAATAGTTGTAGCTGATGACGCAAACGGGCGACTCGCCGGGCGCGCGGTCATCGTCCGGGACAATCGTCCGCCCCAGCGCCGCGTGTACGCCCAACGCCGCGTAATAATTCCCGCTCACGAGTTGGCCCGCCACAGCCGGTTCCGGTTGACCGTCCACACTCACGCTCAGCCGCAACGGATGATAAGCAAGCAGGCCTGAGAGGACTTCGTTCTGATCGCGGATCTGCCTGTAAGTGCGGTAAGGAAACTGAGCGCCATTCTTGCCGCCGAGGGCGCGCCCGAGCAGGACCAGACGCTCCGGATTATTGACCGGCAGCGTTTTCAGCAACACGGCGTCAATCAGGCTGAAGATCGCGGTGTTGGCTCCAATGCCCAATGCGAGTGTGAGCGCGGCCACGCAGGTAAAGCCGGGATGCTTCACCAGCATCCGCGCGCCATAACGCAAGTCTTGAAACATTTCGCTCTCCAAACTTTCTTTGGTTACTTCGGAGACGCTTCAGGTCAGTACTGCGAGCTGTAGCGTACGAGTCTTCTGGAACGAGCAATTTGGAGAAGCCACACTCGCTACCGCTCGCGGTACTGACTCGAACTGAATACTGCTTGACCGTCTATTGTTCCTCTTTTATCGGCTTCGGTTTAGGGAGTGGTTTAGGGGGCATTTTCCCTTCCGCTACGGTGTAGTCAGCGGGGACTTCAAACAGCGAGCGGTCGGGTTCGCCGCGGTTGATATTGGTCAGCCGGTAAGTCGTCTCGGCGGAGCGCGGGTCGCGATGCTTGGTCAATACCGGTATCTGTAACTCGGGTGAGTACCAGGTTTCGTCAACAACTTCGATGGGCAAGGTGTTGCCGACCTCGCCTGCGGGAATTGTGAGAGTGGCGCGTGTGCCCTCAGCGTTCACACCTTCGATTGTTTGAGTCCCAAGCGATTCTTTCTTCCATGGATCTGCATCCGTTTTACCTGTTTGCAGCATCTCGAGCTTCGTTTTCGGCTCGGGAGCGTTCGAAGCTCCTTTCCTTTCCTTCGCCAGCATCTCCTCGTGAGCTTTCATCTTTTTCTCCACCGCCGCCTCAAACTCGGCCTTTGTAACGGTCTGACCATTGATCACGTAGGTCCCGTTTGGCCCGTTTGGCGTCAACAGCAGCTTTTTTTGCGGGTAAACGCTCTTGTACGCGGTGTGTGTGCGCGGATCAAGGCTGTAGGAAACGCCGGCTACCGGATCATTGATGAAAATGTTTTGCTGGGCTTCGCCGCCCGATGTCCACTTGCCAATCGTCCCCAAGGTCTGCTCCGTCCGGGTGCGCCCTTCGCTATCGCGATAAAGCTTCGACTCATTCTTGCGGATAATTTGATTGCCATCGCTGAGCGTTTGGATCGTCTCAGTGGTAGCCGCCGCCGAATAGGGCGCCCCCTTCACCACTTTACCGAAGGCGAATTTGGGCCCTATGACTTTAAAAATGACTTCAGCTTTGTCTGGTACTGGTTTCTTCTCCTGGGCGACTGAGTTGAGACTGCCCGCAGCGAGCAAACTGCTTATTGTCAGCAGATGCATCAATGTCTTTTTCATAATGTTCTCCTTTTCGATTCCCCAGCCGATCCGCGGCATGAAGATCGTCTTTAGCGAACGAATCGAATCGCCCGCGCCAACCCATCCTGTCCCAACACCACATCAGCTTTGACTGACTCAGGCGCCGTTTCAGGATCAAACGGCAAGCCTACCTCGCCGAGCGCCGAACCCGGTAATTCGACGCGCACCATCTGCAGGCTATCCAGAGTGGTGAGGTCTTCTCCCTCCCTCAATGGGAAAAACTGTGTGACAACTTCGGTCTCATCCGGGCTCTTCATAGACGCATGGCGACGTATGCGCTTCGGTAAATTTTTCGGTCGCACGTCCGCCACCTGGTCGCGGCTAACCGGCGACTCCGCTTGAGGGCCAGGCGTGTTGACGGGCTTAGGCGCGACGGCTCGGTCTTCGCGCTGCGGCATGCGCGAGCTTGTAGACTTCCATAAGATGGCCATCACTGAAATCAAGATCAAAATACCCGCCGCCACCGCAGCCAGCTTCCAACTCGACCAACGCCCAACTCTGCCCTGCGCCGGAATGACAATGGATGAGGCCGTGGCCGCCGTCTGCGCGCGGAAGGCGGCGAGCAGCAAGGCGTCAACGCGCGCCGGCGGCTCTTCCCCGGCCATCTCGACGGCGACGGCGCGCAAGCGGGCGAGCAAGGCTCGCTCTTGGGCCAGTAGCGCAGCGCAGCGATTGCAAACCTCCGTGTGGATCAAGCCCTGGTCGCGCGCTTTGGCGTCCAGCAAGCTATTGCGCGCGAGGGCCATGGCGAGCTTCTCAAAATCGTGGCAATTCATGCGAAGCACCTCATCACTTGCGCGTCGGGCGCCGAGTCCAGCCCGGCCGCGCGCAACTTCTTCGATAACAGGGCATGCCCGCGATGCAGTCGCGAGTTCACCGTGCCTACGGGGCAATCCAGCGCCAGCGCCGCCTCCGCATAACTCAGTTCCTGAAAATCGCACAACACGATCACCTCACGGTAGCGCGCCGGCAGCGCCAGGACGGCCTGTCGCACCAATCTATTCGCTTCATTGCGCGCGCAATCGCCTAGCGGGTCGTCGCCGGAGATCAACTGCGCGATAGGAGTCTCCTGGCCCTCGTCAGATTCTTCAACGAGCTGAACGTAAGGGCGCTCCTTTTTCGTCAGGAGCAAGACTTGATTGCGGGCCGCCCCGCATAGATAGGCCTTGAGCGAGGCGCGCTCCGGGTCATATCGGCGCCCGTTGCGGAGCAATGCTAGAAAGACCTCTTGCGTGACCTCCTCGGCGATGCTCGCCTGCCCGCTCATCAGGAGCGCGAACCGGTAGACGAGTCCCTTGTACCGCCCATAAAGCGAGGTGAAGGCCCGCTCGTCTCCGGCTAACATCGACCGCAACAGTTCGGCGTCGCTGGGAACCATCGGTTTTGTCATCGCCCCTTTCATTTTTCCATCAGCTTATATTGGCAATTATCCCAACGACCCGAAAAGCTTCCAAAATAATTCTTCGCGGCTGCGGCCGCCCGACGTGCGGAGGTGTTTTTTGGAATTATGATTCCGTCAGACTGGAGAAGACCTGCGTGTTGTCCCGGAAGGCGGTATATTTAAGAGAGCATGCTGTTCGACCCGGCAACTTTGCGCCCGGATTTCCCCTGAAGCGGATCAGCCAACGCCAGAACTGGAAGCGGGTTGGTCGTGTCGAACTCCCCATCGGGTTCACTCGTGTATCGGTTTTGAAATTGATTCTACCTACGTAAGTGGTTTGCCGTTTGCGCAAATGCTCCGGCAATAGTAGAGCAAACTGTCCAGTTTGCGCGTCTCGTTCACTCGATCATCGCTGGACAATCGCGCAAACCCGATTCTCCGCATGTATCCTTTACTCGCTCAGTAGAGGGTGGGACGCAAACTGGACAGTTCGCGCTACAGCTTCCCGCCGTTTCACATACACAGATCGAATTTATTTGGCCATCCGCTTGGCGGTGAACTCTAGACCTTTGCCTTCGCCGCCTTCTCTGGTGGCCGTGAATTTGATCTCGCCATTGACCACCTGCCCTTTGAAGTTCAGTATTCGCTTCGCGCCCTCCTTACCGACTGAGAGGGTGAACGAAAGCTCGTCGCCATTGACCTTACCGTCCGAGATAGTCCCGTTGAGCGCGCCCGCGACCGTCCCGTTGAGCTTCGCGCCGGCGACTTTGAAGTCGAAGCTGATTTCACGCGGCTCGCCGCCTTTCTCTTGTACTTGCCCGATCCATTTACCGTTCAGATCGGCGGCCCAGACCAGGCCGGCCGCGAGCGACAAGATTGCCGTTGCATAAAAGATTGTTTTTCGCCTCATAGAATTCCCCTTTCCGTTTGTTTGTGATTTGCTTGAGCGCCTATTCGTAACGAAGAGTGACTATCGGGTCTACCATGGCCGCGCGCCGCGCGGGCAGGTAACAGGCGACGACGGCTATTCCGATGAGCAGCAGCGCCACGCTGATAAAAGTCACCGGGTCATGCGCGCTCACGCCAAAGAGCAAGCGCGCCATCACTCGCGTCAGCGCGAAGGCTGCGAGCAAACCCAGCGCCACGCCGCCGAGCGTCAGCCGCAGCCCCTGACCGATGATCAGCCGCAACACGTCCGCAGGTTGCGCGCCGAGCGCGAGGCGGACGCCGATCTCGCGCGTGCGTTGCGCTACCGAGTAATGCATGACTCCATATATGCCGATCGCCGCCAGCGTCAGCGCTAACGCCGCGAAGAGCGCCAGCAGCCAGGTGCTCAAGCGCCGCTCGGCGCTCAGTTCTCCTAGTCGCGCTTCGGCCGTCGTCACATTCAAGATCAGTGTGTTTTTGTCCACCGACCGGATGGCTTCGCGCACCGTCGCGGCGAACGCGAGCGGGTCGGCGTTCACGCGCGCCACCAGATCGGCCGCGCCGCCGAGGTGCGGCGTGAAAAATTCGGGGATGGGTTGTTTCTCCAACCCCTGCCGACGCATGTCTCCGACCACGCCGACGATTTCGTACCAGTAAATCTTCGTCGGCGGGCCGAAATAGAAGCGCCTGCCGATGGGGTATTCGTCGGGAAAGAAGCGGCGCGCGAAGGCCTCGTTGATGATGGCCGCTTCAGCCGGAGGCCGTTCGGCGCCCGCCGCCGTAGGTTGCCGGTCTTGCGCGCGCGGGCCGTAGACGAGCTGGATTTTCGTGAGCGCGTCCGCGCGGGTAAAAAATCGCCCGCGCAGCAGCGGCGCGCCCAGCGTTCGGAAAAAGTCCGGACTAACATCAGCGCTATTGAGTTGGCTGGTCTTCTCGCCGGAGGCTGACGGACGGCCTTCGATATTGATGGGCTCATCCGGCGTGCCGCGAATCAAAAAATCATCGGTGGAAGCTACCGCTTGAACGTCGGGAATTGCGGCGAGGCGTTCTCGCGCCTGTTGGAAAAACGCTTCCGCCTGGCCGCCGCTTCTGATTGACAGCGGCGGCAGAACGCGCGCCAGCAATACGCCTTCAGGGTTGAAGCCGGGGTTCACAGCTTGCAGGCGCAGGAAGCTGCGAATCAACAAACCCGCGCCCGCAAGCAGCGCCACGGCGAGCGCGCATTCCAGCACGGCCAGCCAGCCGTGCGTCCGGCGCAACGCCTGCCCGCCGGATGAACCGCCGCTCTCTTTGTGCGCCTGATGTGGCCGCTGCTGTGAAATCTTCCAGGCCGGCGTTAACCCGAAAAACAGACCGGCGAATAGTGAAACGCCCAGGGTGAAAACGAGCGCGCTCGGATCGAGTCTGACTTCATCGAGCCGAGGAATGCCGGGCGGAGCCGCGAGCAGCAAAACGCGTACGCCCGCCGCAGCCAGCGCCAAACCGAGCAGGCCGCCGCACATCGCGATCGCCACACTTTCGGTCAGCAATTGTCGCAACAGCCGCGCTCGACTCGCCCCCAGCGCCGCGCGAACGGCGAATTCACGTTCCCGCGCCGCGCCGCGCGCCAGCGTCAGGTTCGCCACATTGACGCAGGCGATAAGCAACACAAAGGCGACCGCGCACAACAAGACCCACAAGGCCAACTGCAATTTCTTCCCGGTGATCTGATCGAGCAGCGGAACGACGTTGACGGCGAAGCCCGGGAAGTCGGGATCGGTCGAGTAGGTTTGCGCCAGACGGCGCCCGATAGTGGCCATCTCCGCTTGCGCCTGCCCGATGTCGGCATGCGGTTTCAGCCGCCCGACCACGCACCAACGCCGAGCCTCAGCCCGGAAACGTTCGACGCTTTCTCGCCGCCAGCGCCAATAGACTGTGGCCGGTTCCCAAAGCTGCGTCTCTTTGTTCGGGAAATAGAAATCCGGCGGCATCACGCCGATGACGCGCGCGGCGCGCGGGCCATTCTTCCTTGAGTTCGCATCCCCATCAATCTTGATTGATTTGCCGATGACATCCGAAGCGCCCCCAAACCGCCGCTGCCAGAGTTGGTGACTCAACACCACGACGCGTTCGCCGCTCTCTTCTTCACTCGGCAAAAAGCCGCGACCGAGCGCCGGCGCGACTCTGAGCAGCGGAAAGAGGTTGGCGGAGACAAAGCTTCCCAAAACCCGCTCCGGCTCCTCCGCGTCGGTCAAGACCAACGGATTGCCGCTGAAGATCGCCATGTCGGCGAAGGTCCGGCTTTGATTGCGCCAATCCAGGAAGTTGGGATAAGCGGTCGCCACTTCGTGCAAGTTGCGTTTGAGATCATCCGTCCATAACATCGCCAGGCGCCCAGGCTCATGGAATGGAAGCGGGCGCAGCAGCACGCCGTTAATCACGCTGAAAATCGCCGTATTCGCGCCAATCCCCAACGCCAACGTCAACACGGCAACCGCCGTGAAACCGGGATTTTTCAACAGCATTCGAAAACCGAAGCGCAGGTCTTGAATCATTTCGTCCTCCCATCGTTGACGCTGCAGCCACAGCGCGTCCCAGAACGCGCCCACACTCCGACACAGCAGTTCGAGTTTGTTGCGCCAGTCGAGCCTGTCCCACCGGGCCAGCAATTCTTCGCGGTATTCCAATTCCGATTCCCACTCCTGGCGAAAGCGGGCCCGGAAGCGGCGCGGCACAATCACGCCGATGAAGCGGATCAACCATCGCCAGAAGCGAAAGCGAGTTGTTTGAGTCGAACCAGCCATCAATCTCTGCGCATCCTTCTTCCGTCGCGTAGCGACGCCTTGAATTTAGACGTGGGTTTCAACCCACGGTGGGCGTTGATAATTTTTCCCCGTCGCGTCAGCGACGATTGAATTCAGCCGTCGCTAACGCGACGCGGAAATATTCTCCAACCGTCCCGTGGGTTGAAACCCACGTCTAAATTCAGGCGCCGCTATGCGGCGGAGAAAATAAATGTCAACAAGGTTCACTCCCGCCGGAGCGACGCCAGCGGATCGATTCGCGAGGCGCGGCGCGCAGGCAGATAGCAAGCCGCGAGCGCGACGAGCGACAGCAACAACGCGACACAGGCGAAGGTCAGCGGATCGCTGGCGCTCACGTCGAACAACAGACTCTTCATCACGCGCGTCAGAGTGAACGCGCCGATCAGGCCCAGCGCCACGCCGAAAATGACTATCGCCATCCCCTGCTTGATGAACAAACGAACGACGTCGGCGCTCTGCGCGCCAAGGGCCATGCGGATGCCGACCTCATGCGTGCGCTGTGTAACGAGGTAAGAAATAACTCCGTAAACGCCGACGCCGGCGAGCAGCAGCGCCAGGGCCGCAAAGCCGCCAAGGAGCAGCAGATTGAAGCGGCGCGCGGCGACGGAGTTGGAGACCCGTTCATTCATCGTCATCACGTCGTAAACCGGCAGAGCCGGATCGATTTCGCGCACGGCGTTGCGCAGAGTTGGGGTGAGGCTCGACGGCTCAACCGCGCCGCGCAACACCAGCGCCATCCCGGATCGCGGCAATTGCCGATAACTGAGGTAGACCGCCTGCTCGATCTCTCCATCCAGGCCCGTATAACGGATATCACTGACCACGCCGATGATTGTTTCGCCGAGGCCGGCCACTGAGAGCCGCTTGCCTAGCGGGTCTTCGCCGGGGAAGAGTCTGCGCGCGAGCGTTTCACTGAGCAGAGCGACGCCGGGCGCGTCTTGAGTGTCGCTGTCGTTGATGAGCCGCCCGGCGCGCAAAGATATGCCCATTGTGCGGAAATAGTCGGGGTTTACCCTGGCGACGGGCGCGGATGGCGGATTCTCCCCTTCCCGTGGCTGGCGGCCTTCCACGCGCAATTGGGCGCCCATGTTGTAACCGGTCAACGGCAAATGGCTGGTGGCGCCGACGGCGGTGACGCCTGGGAGCGCGGCAATGCGTTGCAAGATTCGTTCGTAGAATTGCGCGCGCTGCGAATTGTCGCTGTAGCGCGGGGGGAGAGCGATCCGCGCCGTCAGCAGGTTTTCGGCCCGGTAGCCCGGATCAACATCGAGCAATTTTGCGAAGCTGCGGATGAGCAGACCCGCGCCGACCAGCAACACAATCGCCAGCGCGACCTCACTCACCATCAGCGCATTGCGCAAGCCTCGCCCGTGAATACCGCCGCCGCGTCCGCCTTCTTTGAGTGAGACGTTCAAATCCGTCCGTGAGAATCGCAGCGCCGGCAAGAAACCGAAAAGCAGCCCGGTCACGAGCGTAATGAGCAAGGTAAAGCCGAGCACGCGCAGGTCAATCGTGATGGCCGCCACCCGCCCCATCTCGCCTAGAGTGTTGATTGAACTGAGTGAACCGAGCAGTTTTGTGAGCCAGGAAGCGAGCAGTAACCCGGCTGCGCTTCCCGCCATGGCAAGCAGCAGACATTCGGTCAACAGTTGGCGCACGAGCCGCAACCTACCTGCGCCAAGGGCCCCACGAATCGCCAGTTCTTTTTCCCGGGTGACCGCTCGCGCCAACAACAAATTGGCCACATTCGCGCAGGCGATCAGAAGGACAAGGCCGACCGCGCCCAGCAACACCAATATTGGACGCCGAGTATCGCCGAGGAGAAGTTCCTGCAGGGGAACAAGCCGCGTCCGGAGGTCAATTTGCGGCCTACCTTCCAGCTTGCTCGTTTCGTAACGTTGCAGCAGCGTGTCCAACTCCGCGCGCGCCTGCTCGAGAGTTATGCCGGGCTTGAGCCGAGCCACGGTCGACTGAGATGACGTATTCCCGTTGGCGCGATCCCTTTCCAGATCGATTGCCAGAGGTATCCACACATCGAAAGGGCGGAAGTAGCGAAAGTTCTCCGGCGTCACGCCAACCACAGTGAAGATGGAGTCATTGAGCGTGATCGTCTTGCCGACGATGTCCTGATCGCTGTTGTAACGCCGCCGCCACAAACCGTGACTGATGATGGCGACGCGCTCGCCGCCGGTCTTGTCTTCCGCCGCGGTGAAGTCGCGCCCTGGCGGAAGCGGCCGCACGCCGAGCGTCGTAAAGAAACTCGCCGAGATTTGGCCGACCTCAACCCTTTCCGGCTCGCCCGCGCCTGTCAAGGTCCGCGTGGTAGGATCGAACTGGGCTATGCCCTCCAGCGTCTGGTTTTGCTCTCGCCAATTGATGAAGTGCGCGCTCAAAACCTCACCGCCGGTATTCCTACTCGACACATAATCCACCCAGACGAGCCGCTCCGGGTCAGGATAGGGGAGTGGTCTCAGCATCAGCGCATTGACGACGCTGAAGATCGCCGTGTTCGCCCCGATGCCGAGCGCCAGCGTGAACACGGCTACCAACGTGAAGCCGGGATTTTTCAACAGCATTCGCAAACCGAAACGCAGGTCTTGAAACATGTCTTCCTCCAATCGTTGACTCTGCAGCCATAGCGCGTCCCAAAACGCGCCAAGGCTGCGCCACAGCAGTTTGAGTTTGTTACGCCAGTCGAGCCGGTCCCATCGGGCCAGCAGCGCCTCGCGGTATTCCAGCTCCGCTTCCCACTCCTGTCGAAAGCGGGCGCGGAAGCGGCGCGGCACGATCACGCCGATGAATCGGATCAGCCAGAGCCAGAAGCGAAAGCGAGTTGTTTGAGTTGGATCAGTCATCACTCACACCGCAATGCTGTCATCGGGTCTACTCGCGACGCTCTTCTGGCGGGCAGATAGCCGGCGAAAGCGGCCACGACGGTCATTAACAGGGCCGCCGCCGCAATCGTCGCCGGGTCGTTCGGCGAAAGCCCGAAAAGTAAGGTTGAAATCAGACGCGTGGTCGCCAGCGCTGCGCCGAGGCCGGCGGCCATACCGACCGCCACCAGCAGCATTGTTTCCTTCATCACCATCCGGACGACGTCATCGCCACGCGCGCCGAGCGCCATGCGGACGCCGATCTCGTTCGTCCGGCGAGTCACCGCGTAAGACATCAGGCCGTACAATCCGACGCAGGTCAGCAGCAACGCGAATAGGCTGAAGGCGCTCCCGAGTTGCGCGATGAAGCGTTCCTGTGTGAGCGATTCGTTCACCTCGTCGGTCATCATCCGCAACTCGACGACCTGCGCCTGCGGACTAAGCTCGCGCGCCAGCCGCCCTAGCGTGGCTGCGTAATCCGCCGCCCCGCCGCTCGCGCGGAGTTGGAAAGTCATTCCTTCCCGTTGGGGCTGCTGGAAGTAGTAGAGGTAATAAGTGCGCGGCGTCGGCTCACGCAGATTCGCGTATTTGGCGTCTTTCGTGACGCCTATGACTTCAACCTGCCAATCACGCCGGATGATGAAGCGACGGCCTATGGGGTTTTCATTGCCGAAGAAGTAACGCGCCATCACCTGATTGATCACGGCGTAAAGCGGCGGCGCGCCGGCCATACTCGGCGGCGCGCCGGACTGTCTGTTCAGCGGCGGCGGACGCTCGTCCTGCGGTCCGAAATCACGTCCCGCGAGGATGGGCATCTTCATCGTCTCGAAGAACCGTGGCCCCACGGACATTTCATCGCAACTCATATTTTCATCAGGCGCCGGAGTATAGCCGGGGACGCTGACATTGAAGCTAACACCGCCGCCGCTCAGCAGACTGGCCGATTGCGCGCCAGGCAGGGCTTCCAGCCGCGCAAGCATTTCTTTGTCGAGGTCGCTGCGCTGCTGAGCGTTGTAGCCGCCGCCGGGATCGATTGAGAACTGCACGATGTTCTCGTAGTCGTACCCGACGTCGAGCGCGCGTAAATTGCGCAGGCTGCGCACGAACAACCCCGCGCCGATGAGCAGGAAGAGCGAGAGCGCCACCTGCGTGACGACTAGAGTTTTGTTGAGCGCCAGCCGGGACCGGCTCGCGCTCGCGCCGGTTTGATCTTTTAACGAAGCCGTCAGATGAATGCGCGTCGCTTGCCACGCCGGCGCGAGGCCGAATAGCAATCCTGTTATGACGGAGACGAGCAGCGTAAACGCGAGCACATGCGCGTCGAGCGGCACACCCAGCGCCCTTTGCGTTTGCTGCGGCAGATAAGTAATCAGCCCGCGCAGGCACGCGCGCGCGAAGAGCAAGCCGGCCGCGCCGCCAAGCAGCGACAGCAAGACGCTCTCGGTCAGCAATTGGCGTAGCAACCGGAAGCGCCCGGCGCCGAGCGCCAGCCGCACGGCAATCTCTTTGCGCCGCGTCGCCGCGCGCGCCAGCAGCAGATTGGCGACGTTGACGCAGGCGATCAGCAGAGTCAGCCCTACCGCCGCCATCAGAATGAACAACGGTTGGCGGTACTGGCGCCGCAATGTGGTATAACCCGTCCCCCCGGCTTCCAACCTGGCTTGGCGCTCGAAGTGGTTCCGCCGCTGCGTCGGCGTCCAGTCGGCTGATTGCGCCGAGGCCACGTTGTTGATTTGCCGCTGAAAGATCGTCTCCATCTCCGCTTGCGCCTGCGCCATGCTCGCGCCAGGACGCAACCGCCCCATCACGCGAATCCAGTTGAAGCTCTCCAGACGCAAGCCCGGATCGTTGAGCGCCTTGATCGGCCACCAGAGCTCAGGCTTGCTTCCAACCACGAATCCGAAAAAACCGGGCGGGGCGACGCCGACGATGGTCAAGGCCGTGTTGTTGACCGTGACCTGCCGCCCCACTACCTGCGGATCGGAACCGAAGCGGCGACGCCAATATTCGAAACTGATGATCGCCCCCGGTTGGCCGTTGGACAGATTGTCGTCCGCCTCGGTTAGCGTGCGGCCC
>Ga0209382_10009123_pt1 | contig 12438 bp, 10 predicted proteins | sample SoiMetdeltSBSDD5_FD_187599 | JGI IMG/M metagenome (GOLD analysis project Ga0209382, IMG submission 187599) | Bulk soil microbial communities from a Populus tree surrounding site in Tennessee, USA - Soil MetaG P. deltoides SBSDD5 (SPAdes) (version 2) | ecosystem: Environmental > Terrestrial >... | reverse complement strand
AGTCGATCGATTAGGCGATCGCGGGTTCGCGGCTCGCGGGTTCGCGGTCCGGAAGCCGGTGGCCTTCAGAGGCAACCAGCCGCTCGATTTGTGCCGGTTAGTTCTGAAGACCACCGGTTCCGAACCCGCGAACCGCGCGTCCTGCCCGCCGAATCATGCCTGGACCGTCGTTCGTGTGAACTTCATTTCCCGAAAAGGAGAATGCGGTGCGAAGCGCAGTCCGTCCGAATGCACGAGCAGCGGAGACGTTACATCCCGAGCAGGTGCTTCACTTTCGTCCGGCGCAGGACTTCGGCAGGACTGGTCGTGAGCCCGTTGGCCCATCGCTGCAGCTGCTGAACGGTCAACGAATGCATGGTCGATGGTTCGCGCACGGCGATCTCGAGCCGGCTCCCAGGCCCGAGCCCCTCGACCCATCCATCCTTTTTCAGCCTCGCCAGGCCGATCCCGGCGGCTTCATACAGCGTCTCCGCTTCGACGTCGACGCTGTGGCTGATACCCGTAGCGCTCTTGAAACTGACCGTGCAAAGCCGTAGCGGCACGGGATGAGAGCCTATCATGTTCGCCGTATGTTCGCCCTCCGACAAGGCTGCCGCGAGCGGCATCACGTGAGCCTTCGCGAACGCCGAAGTGATATCGTGCCGCGTCTGTGGATCTGCCGGAATCGAGAGGCCGAACGGCCGGATCCCGGATCCCGGACCCCGGATCCCAGACCTAGCGGATGCATCATGAGCCTCCTCCGAATCATCCAGGCCCCGGCACAGCCGCAGGCCGACCTCAAGCGCGTCTATGACGCGATCGTCATCGGCTCCGGTGCGGCCGGCGGCATGGCTGCGCACGTGCTTACATCGCAGGGCATGAAGGTGCTGCTGCTCGAAGCGGGCAAGAAGCTCGACATCGACAAGGAGCTGAAGTCGATGGAGTGGCCGTTCCAGCACCCGCGGCGCGGCGACATGCCGCCCGATCATCATGCGCTGACGCTGAACGAATACACGATCCGCCAGCCGCCCTATGCCGCCGGTTTGAAACACTCGAAGGTCTTCTCCTACGTCCAGGGCTGGAGCGGCCCCGACTACTCCAAGAACATCGTCGTCAACGAGAAGGAACATCCCTATACGGGGACCAACTACGCCTGGGTTCGCGCGCGGTGTCTCGGCGGGAAGACCAACATCTGGGGACGCCTGGCACTCCGGCTGTCCGACTACGACTTCAAGGCGAAAACACACGACGGATACGGTGAAGACTGGCCCCTCTCCTACAAGGACGTCGCCCCCTACTACGACCGCGTCGATCAGTACCTCGGCATCTCCGGTGTGAAGGAGAACCTGCCGTACCTCCCCGACAGCATCTTCCAGCGGCCGACCCGCTTGAATGCCGCAGAGGTCACGCTCCGCAACTCACTGAAGAAGATGGGACGGGTCCTGACGCCGTACCGCGCCGGCGTCACAACCGAAGGCCTGAAGCACAACAAATACCGGAGCCGTTGTTTCGGCCGCGGCGCCTGCGCCCGGCGCACTGGCGGGTGCGATATCCACGCCGTGTTCGACTCTCCGACAGGTCTGATTTATCCAGCGATGGATACCGGCAACCTGACGCTTCGCACGAATGCCATCGCGCGCGAGATCCTGGTCGATCGCACCAGCGGCAAGGCGCGCGGTGTCGCGTTCGTCGACGCGGAGAACGGCCGCAGCTATGAGGCGCTCGCGAAGGTCGTCGTGGTCGCGGCGTCGACGCTCGAATCGGCCCGACTGCTGCTCCTTTCCAAGTCCGCTGCTCATCCCAATGGCATCGGGAACTCGAGCGGCCACGTGGGCCACAATTTCTGCGAGCACGTGATGGGGCCGAGCGTGACCGGCCTGGTGAAGGACCGGATTGGCCAGCCACGCACGAACGACGACGGCAGGCCCGGGGGCTTTTATGTGCCCCGCTTCCGCAACCTGTCCGACCGGCATCCGAACTTCATCCGCGCCTACGGATTCGAAGGGGCCTCGGGCACGACGATGTTTCCGGGGAACGCGCACGACACGCCGGGATTCGGCGCAGCGTACAAGAAGCGGGTCCGCGACTCCGCCGGTGCGTTCATCAGCATGGGGGGCTTCGGCGAGGTGCTGCCGCGCTACGAGAATCAGGTCGATCTCGATCCGGCACTGAAGGACAAGTGGGGCATCCCGGTGCTGCGGTTCAACTACCGGTTCGGCGACAACGAGAAGAAGATGTGCCAGGACATGGCCGATACCGCCCGCGAGATCTTCGAGCAGGCCGGGTTCGAGATCGTGAGCGTCGATCGGACCGTCCTGACCGAGGGCTGGTCGATCCACGAGCTCGGCACGGCCCGCATGGGTGCGGACAAAACATCGTCCGTGCTGAACCAGTTCCAGCAGTCGCACGATGTCAGCAACCTGTTCGTCGTGGACGGCAGCAGCCACGTCAGTGCCTCGTGCCAGAACCCGACGTGGACCATCATGGCCCTGGCCTGGCGATCGTGCGACTACCTGGTGTCGGAGTTCCGAAAGGGGAACCTGTGAGCGACGACCTCACCCGCCGCGACGCGATCAAGCTCGCCGCCGCGGCCACGCTCGCCGCATCGGTGGACGTCCCGGACGCGCTGGCCGCGCAGGCCGGTGCCGCGGCGAAACCTTCCGCAACGTTCTTCACCCGCGCGGAGCTCGCGCTGGTCGACGAGCTCAGCGAGATGATCATCCCGACAGACGATCACTCGCCCGGCGCGCGTGCCGCGAAGGTTGCCGCCTACATCGACGCGCGTCTGGCGGAAGCGTTCGAGGACATCGACAGGACCAACTGGCGGCAGGGCCTGCAGCTCGTCGAAGCCTTGTCGAAGCAGGCCAGCGGCCGTTCGTTCCTCGAGTCCTCGCGGGAACAGCGGCTGGCGTTGCTCGAGCGCATGGCCGAGCACGAGAGCAAGCCGGAGAAGCCGGAGGAACTTTTCTTCGGCGAGCTCAAGTCACGTGTCGTGCAGGCGTACTACACGTCGGAGATCGGCATCAAGCAGGAGCTCGAATACCGCGGCAACACCGTCCAGGCGGAATTCTCGGGCATCGACGTCTCTCAGGACCGCTGATCAGCCCGCAACCCGTCGATATGGCTCTGGTATTTCGTCGCGCTCGACATCAACTCCTGCCCTGCCCCCCCTTGGCCGGCGATGCCGGCCGTTCACTCGACTGACAGACCTCGCGGATCGCCTGCAGCAGCGCCGAGAGTTGTACCGGCTTGGTGAAACACCTCACGCCAGTGCTGCGCAGGATGTCCGAGGAGTCGTAGAACCCGGTCACGCAGATCACGGGCACCTCGGCCAGCTCCGGATCGGCCAGCTGCTGCCGGCGAAACTCCAGGCCGTCCATGATCGGCATCTGCAGATCCAGCAGGATGACGCAGGGACGCCGCTGGCGCATCCGCGCCAGGGCCTCTTTTCCGTTGGCGGCCTCCACGGCCTTGTACCCGGAGGTTTCGAGCAGGCGCGCCATGAGCGCCCGGATCCTGGCGTCATCGTCAACGATCAGAACGAGAGGCATCGAGAAGGCTGGAAATGATTGTGGGTGGCAATTGACGTCGAGGAGATCAGGCCGTCGCAGAGCGGCCGCGAGATGGTAGCACGGCGGGGCGCCGCGGTAATATCGCCGCTATCTTCGTGGCGGCCGCGAAACGCTGATTCCGCTGGGCGGGTCTGAGAGATCCGGTGCCTACACAATCGGCAGGCCTGAAGGCCCTGCCCTACGAATGCAATTCGCGGTTGGCGTCCGTAGGGCAGGGCCTTTAGGCCCTGCCGATGCCAGACGTCCTTTATAGTAGCGGCGCTGATGCTCGGCAACTTTCTCCAGTACGGTCTCATTCTCCAGGCCATCGCGCTTACCCACTTCGTCCGCCGCCGTCCGGACGGGTTCTGGGTCTTCGTGATCATCATGGGCGGCGGCGTAGGCGCGTTCATCTACATCCTCGTCGAGGTCATCCCCGACATGGTCCTCCTGCGCGGCGCGATGCAGGTCTTTCCGCGCCGCAAGCGGATCCGCTACCTGGAGGCCGCGGTCCTCGAGAATCCATCGGTCGGCAACTACGAGGAGCTCGGCGATCTCTACCTGGACGATCGCCAGTTCGCAAAGGCCCGGGCCTGCTTCGACCGGGTGATCTCGCCGCGCACCGAGGACGCCGATCCGTTCTATCGCCGGGGGCTGGCGGCGATGGCGCTCGGCGACCACCAGGCGGCAGTCGAGGACCTCGAGCAGGCCGTCAGAATCGATCCGAAGTACGACTATCACCGCGCCCCCGGCCTGCTCGCCCACGAGCTCGGGCAGGTCGGCCGCACCGACGAGGCGCTGGCCCGGTTCGAGGCGGTATTGCAGACGTCGACGCTCTCGGAAACCCAGTACAACTACGCGTACCTTCTCGCAGCGAACGGCCGAACGCCGGAGGCCCGGGACTGGGCACACCGGATCCTCGCCAAGAAGCCGACGATGCCGGCTTACGTGCGACGGACGGAAAGAGGGTGGTTTAGAAAGGCGGCGGCGTTGCTTAAAAGGCTGCGTTGAGGCATTGCCAAAAGTGCCAAGATTGCCACAATTGCCAAAATTACAATTGCCAGAATCAGGCCGAAAGATTCAGAAGAAAAACACCGCGCGGCCAGCGGCCGCGCGCACCCCCTAATTTTGGCAATTTTGGCAATTTTGGCAATGAGAGGTGTCATTTCTCACCGAAGATCATCTCCCCGTACTTCTCGTACTCGTGAAACGAGTCGCCTACCGGCGCCCAGTCCCACTGCGTCCTCTTCCCATCGTCGTGATCCATCCGGTAGACATTGAACCGCCAGCGGCTGCCGGGCTTTGGCGGGACGTTCTGCAGCGGGCGAAGCAGCGCGTAAGGGATGACGAACTCGGCGCGCCAGCCCTGGATCGCCGCGCCCGACGTCTTCGTGCCGCCTGACACCGTCGTGGCCTTCCGGGTGCTCCGGTCTTTCTCGTAGTGCCAGGGGCGCCAGCCGAGGAACTGGCCGTTGAAGTTCGGGATCAGGATGGGCAGCTCGTGGTTCAGCGGAGAGATTTCATACTCGAAGTACACGGGATAGCGTTCATCGGTCCACAGGAAGACCTCGTAGACGTCTTCGTTCCACAAATCCATGAAGTCTTCCGCCATCGTGGCCGTGAGCTTGCGATCGGTTCCGTCGATCAGGAAATAGATCCCGGTCTTCGAATACACGGACTTGAAGCGCGTGTCGTAAGGATGCCCGTCGGCCTGGCGGCGCCGGAGTGGCGTCCAGTCGCTACCCTGCCAGGCGGCGTGGTCGCCGGCGCCATTGACTTCGAAATCCGCGACCGGACGAACGGTCAGCTGCGGCCGCGCTGCCCTGGTGGGTGTCTGCGCCTGCACCGCGAGATCATCGCGACTCGCAACCAGCGCAACGCAGGCAGAGACGATGCCCACGAGCATCACGGTGCGGCTCTTCATGAGAACGACTCCTTCGACCATCGACATCATTTCCCCAGGACGACGCGCTGACGGGTCCGTGCCGATTCGCGGGCGGCGTCGAGGATCTCGGTCGCGATCATGTTGTTCTCCAGCGACGAGAGGGCGTTCGGCCGGGCCGTGCCTCTCACGACCGCGAGGAGGTGCGAGATCGAGTCCTTCTGATCCGGCGGACGTGGATCGGGTGTCACGGCGTGATCGGGCTGTCCCGGAAGCGCCACGCGGAGGTTGTTCCCGCCGGTGGCAATCGCCCACCCGCGCTGTCCGTAGACTTCGAAGTCCTTCCGGTTGAACGGCCAGTTCCACGACGCCTGGATGATGCCCTGGGCCTTCGGATACTCGACCAGAATCGTCGCTTCGTCATCGACCTTCGGATAGGTCTCCGGCTGAAACTGCTGCGTCGTGGCGGTGACCGCCACCGGCCGGTGATTGTCCATCATCCACGTCATCAGGTTTGCGCCGTAGCACCCGAAGTCGTACAGCGCGCCGGCGCCGTTCCTCACCGGATCGCGAAGCCAGTCGAGGAACTCGGCCTGGACCTTGATGGCCTTGGGCCCGCTGTGGCCGTCCATCGCCACCATCTTGCGGATCTCGCCGAGCTCGCCGCGTTCCTTGATGAGCGACCACATCGACCCGTGACTCGGGTACCAGGTGGTCTCGAAGTTCACGAGCACCTGGATGCCGCCCCGCTCCGCCGCCCGCTTGATGCGTTGCGCATCGGCGTTACCGAGCGCCAGGGGCTTCTCCATCATCACGTGGATCCGACGCGGCGCTGCCGCCTCGACGACCACCGGGTGATCAGCGGTGTTGGTGAACGAAGCCACCGCTTCGGGGTTCGTCTTCGCGAGCATTGAGGCCAGGTCGGTGAACAGGACGCTGTCCGGGATCTTGTACTGCTTGGCGTACCCCTCGAGCAGGGTGCGATCGGGGTCGAACACGCCGACTATCTGGACATCCTGCCGTCCCTGGGCGCCGCGGAGGAACCCGCCGACGTGCCCATGGACGAGCCCGGCAATCGCAAGTCGGAGAGGCGGAGGTGGTTGAACCGCAGAGCCGGCCGTGATGGATGCCAAAATGCCGACCGTTGCCAGCGCAGACGTCAGGATGGTTCGCATGAGGTGCTCGCTCGCGGGAGTCTACCGCATTGCCCGCTCGGCCCCGGTTCTTCGATCTCGCGCGCCTACGCTGGTCGACAACTTCGAGCGACCCACTACGGCGAGGTCTCGCCAAAGCGCCAGGCGAGACTGCGGCGCGGAGGCGGACAATTTTGGCCGTCTGCCACCGACCTGTGGCAAAATTTGCCCGCCGGCCAGTCCCTCGACCCGGACCGCCAGCCCGCCCTCCAGGCGGTTCTGAACGACAGGCATTCACAGGTGCAGCGATGAACCGACGACATTTTCTGATGAGTACCGCGGTGATGGCGGGGAGCGCCGCCGTGAAGGGCTTCGCCCAGAGCCCGAACGAGCGCGTGCGGATAGCGGTGATCGGGCTCGGCGGCCGTGGCGGCAGCCACGTCAACGCGTGGTCGCGCATGGCGAACGTCGAGATTGCGGGAATCTGCGACATCGACGAGTCGCACATCGGCGAGAAGTTCAAGCTTCTGGAGTCTCGCGGCGTCAAGTCGCCGACGACGTTCGTCGATTTCAGGAAGATCCTCGACGACAAGAGCATCGACGCGGTGTCCATCGCCACGCCGAACCACTGGCACACGCTGATGACCGTGCTCGCCTGCCAGGCCGGCAAGGACGTCTACGTCGAGAAGCCCTGCTCGCACAACGTCTTCGAGTCGCAGCAGATCATCGCGGCGGCCCGCAAGTACGACCGCATGGTCCAGCAGGGCAGCCAGAGCCGGTCGTCACCCGCGCTGAGAGAGGCCGTGCAGCGCCTTCGCGACGGAGAGTTCGGCGAGGTCTACATGACCCGCGGGCTCTGCTACAAATGGCGCGACACCATCGGCAAGACCCCGGTCGAGCCGGTGCCTCCTGGCGTCGATTACGACCTCTGGACCGGCCCGGCGCCGATGCGGCCGTTCACCAAAAATCGGTTCCACTACAACTGGCACTGGTTCTGGGACACCGGCAACGGCGACCTCGGCAACCAGGGTATTCACGAAGTCGACAAGTGCCGCTGGGGCCTCGGCGTCACGCATCCGACCAAGGTCACCGCGATCGGCGGCAAGTTCATGTTCGACGACGACCAGGAGACGCCGAACACGATCTCGGCGAGCTACGAGTTCGACGTCGACGGCAAGAAGAAGATGATGACCTTCGAGGTCCGGCACTGGATGTCACCGCACGAAGCCGGAATCCAGGAGGGCAAGCCGGGCAACACCATCGGGAACCAGTTCTACGGCTCGAAGGGCTACCTGGTCATCGACAACTACAACAAGTACTACTCGTTCCTCGGGAAGGACCAGACCCCGGGTCCGACCGCCACGGCACCGGACACCCACTGGCAGAACTTCATCGACGCGGTTCGCAGCCGCAAGCGCCAGGATCTCAACGCCGAGATCGAGGAAGGAGCGCTCTCCTGCAACCTGGTGCACCTGGCGAACATCAGCTATCGCCTCGGACGCACCATTCACTGGGACGCGAAAAACTGGAAGTGCATCGGTGACGACGAGGCCAACAAGATGCTGACCCGGGATTACCGGGCGCCTTACGTCGTTCCGAAGATAAGCTAATCAGACGAAGCGGGCGGGGGCTCCTCCGCCCGCTTCACATTGCCAACATTGCCAAGATTGCCAACATTGCCAACATTCTGGGGGCAATGCGCAGCGATGGGTTAATTTGAAAATCCCGAGCCTTCGGATGTGCCCGAGCATTTTCAATGTTGGCAATGTTGGCAATGTTGGCAATCGTGGCAATGTTGGCAATGAACTAGGTCCCCCCCGTGTTCTATTTCTTCCAGCGTGGCCCCGATTTCGTCCGGTGCGAAATCAGCGGGGATCAGACCTCAGGCTACCGAGTGATCGTGACCCAGCCGGACGGCACCGAGCGCCTGGAGACCTTCACCACGTCTGACGCTGCCCACGCGCGCTTTCTCGAAATCCAGGAACAGCTGACAAACGAAGGTTGGTGGGGTCCTCACGGACGAGACTGAGTCAGCCCCTGCCGACGAGGGGCATCTTCGTCGCCATCACGGTCATGAACTGGACGTTGGATTCCAGGGGCAGGCTGGCCATATAGACCACCGCCCTGGCAACATCGTTCACGTCCATTCGGGGCTCGACCATCGTCGTGCCGTTAGCCTGGCGAATGCCTTCGGCCATGCGCGCAGTCATCTCGGTGGCGGCGTTGCCGATGTCGATTTGTCCGCAGGCGATGTCGTAGGCGCGGCCGTCGAGCGACGTGGACTTCGTGAGACCGGTAATCGCGTGCTTGGTCGCGGTGTAGGGGGCGGAGTTCGGCCGCGGGGCCTGTGCGGAGATCGAGCCGTTGTTGATGATGCGGCCGCCGCGCGGCGTCTGGGCCTTCATCACGCGAAAGGCCTCGCGCGTGCAGAGGAAGGCTCCGGTCAGGTTCGTGTCCACGACCTTGCGCCACTGCTCGACGGTGAGGTCCTCGAGCGCGACGCCCGGCGCCGACATACCGGCGTTGTTGAACAACATGTCGACCCGGCCGAACGCCTCCACGGTCCTCGCGAATAGCCGCGCCACCGAATCCGGATCCGTGATATCGGTCGGGACCGCGAGCGTCCGATCGGCAAGAGCGGCTTCACCCGCTGTCTTGTCCAGTTGCTCGGCCCGGCGCCCGGCCAGCGCTACCGACCACCCTTCCTTCACCAGCGCGAGCGTCACCGCGCGCCCGATGCCGCTCCCCGCTCCCGTCACAATCGCAATCATGGGCCTTACTTTACCCGCCTTCGCGCTTGCCGCTTCGGCGAGGTAGGCTCTTCAACTCAAGGGGAGGCGTGAAGGTGGTACGATCGCGGTTCCGACCGGGCGCGCCAAAGGCGCGCCCGCCGGAGCGGAGCGGGGCAACGGGGCCCCCGCCCTTTCGGCAAGCTCAGGGCGCCCTGAGCCCGTCGAAGGGCGCGAGCGACGGCGTAGGGGGGTCCGGCGGGGCGAAGCCCCCCGGAATAAAGAGGAGGTCAACCGTGCCCAGCAACACAAAAGATCAGGACGGCTTGACGCGCCGTGATTTCACTACGCGAGTGGGGGCGGCCGCCGCAGGTCTTGCGGTTGGCGGGGAGTTCTTCCGCGTCTCTGCCCAGGGCAGCGGCACGGGGCGCGTCCTCGGCGCGAACGATCGCGTGGTCACCGCGAGCATCGGCGTGCACGGACAGGGCAACGCGCTCAAGCAGGGTTTCGCGCGACTGAAGAACGTCGAGATCAAGACGCTGTGCGACATCGACGCAAACCTCGAAGCGTCGCGCGTCAACGACAAGGAACTGGCGGACGTCCCGACCTTCAAACCTGGCTTCGTCCAGGATCTGCGCCGCGTCCTCGACGACAAGGACGTCGATGCCGTCGTGATCGCGACACCCAACCACTGGCACGCGCTCGCCAGCATCTGGGCGCTTCAGGCGGGCAAGCACGTCTACGTCGAGAAACCGGCCTCACACACGATCTGGGAAGGCCGCCGGATGGTCGATGCGGCCACCCGCTACGGCAAGGTGGTCCAGGTCGGCACGATGAACCGGAGCCGTCCGGCCGTTCGCGCCGCGATCAAGTACATCCAGGATGGCGGCCTCGGCAAGGTCTACATGGCCCGCGGCCTTTGTTTCAAACCGCGCGCCGGTATCGGCAAGTATCCTGACGGCCCCATGGCGCCGGGCGAACAGTACAAGTTGAGCAGCACCGCCACCAGCTTCGAGCCTCCTTACGATGCCGCGTACCTGTCGAAGGTCGACTACGACTTGTGGCTCGGTCCCGCGCCGAAGCGGCCGTTCAATCGCAATCGCTTCCACTACAACTGGCACTGGCACTGGGACTACGGCAACGGCGACACCGGTAACCAGGGCCCGCACCAGTTCGACATCGCACGCTGGGGGCTCGGCAAACAGGAACACCCGGTCAAGGTGGTCTCGACGGGCGGCTACTTCGGGCCGGAATCGTCGCAGGAGACGCCGGATACGCAGACGGCCCTCTACGAATACGCCGACGGCACGCTGCTCGAGTTCGGTACGCGCGGCGAGCACACCAACGACGAAGGGGGTGTGCGGATCGGGGTCATCTTCCACGGCTCCAAGGGCTGGCTCTGGATCGATGAGACGGGACGCAACTGGCAGGCCTACCAGGGACCGGTCGGCGAGAAGAACGAGAAGGGACCCGGCTCAGGCACAACCGGCGGCGAGGTCGGCTTGACGACGAGCGAAGGCAACCACATGCAGAACTTCGTGGATGCCGTGCGAGCCAACGATCCGAAGATCCTCGCCTGCGACATCCTCGAAGGGCATCTCTCGGCGGCGCTGCCCCACCTGGCGAACATCTCGTATCGCGTGGGTCATCAACTGCGATTCGACCCGAAGACCGAGCGTTTCGAGGACGACAAGAAGGCCGACGCGCTGCTCAATCGCGACGGCGGATATCGGAAGGGGTTCGAGATTCCGAAGTCGTTCACGTAAGTTTCAGTTCCGGGATCCGGGATCCGGGGTCCGGGATCCGGGGTCCGATTCGAGGCCGGTCTCGATTATCGGATCCCGGATCCCGGACTACCGGATCCCGGCCGAGCTACTTCCCCCTCCTGCGCCCATGCGCCGCGACCAGCTCCTCGTAGAACCCCAGCGTCTGCCGCGCGATGCTGGTCCAGGAAAACTGGCGCTCGACGCGGAGCCGCGCCTTCTCGGCCATCGACTGGCGGAGCTCGGGATCGTCGAGCAGCACGTTGACGGCCGCCGCCAGATCACGTGAAAACTGCTCTGGATTCCGCGGCTCGACCTCCGTGGCGCTGATCGCTTCCGGGACCACCAGCAGCCCGGTCTCGCCATGCTCGACCACTTCGGGGATTCCACCGACGGAGGACGCCACGACCGGCGTTTCGCAGGCCATTGCCTCCAGGTTGATGATACCGAACGGTTCGTAGACCGAAGGACAGACGAAGATCGCGGCGTGGGTATAGAGCGCGATGACCCGATCCTTCGGCAGCATCTCCTGAATCCAGACGATGTCGTGCTGGCTCAGCGCGCGCGCGCGCTCGACAGCCTGGGTCATCTCCACCGCGATTTCAGGAGTGTCCGGCGCGCCGGCGCACAGCACGATCTGCACGCCGGCTCGAAGGTGACGAATCGCGTTGACGAGATGGATGATGCCCTTCTGCCGTGTAATCCGGCCCACGAACAGCACGAACGGCGCGTCGGACCGGATGCCGTACTGCGCGAGCACGCCGGGATCGGGCCGTGGACGGTACTGCTGCAGGTCGATCCCGTTGTGGATGACGCGGACCCGGTCAGGATCGACGTGATAGATCGCCTGGACGTCGTTCTTCATGGCGGCCGACACCGCGACGACACCGTCGGCGTTCTGGTAGGCCGTCCGCTCCAGCCAGCTCGAGGCGTGGTACGCCGTCCCCAGCTGCTCCACCTTCCAGGGCCGATGCGGCTCGAGCGAGTGCGTCGTCAACACCAGCGGCACGTTCTGCAGCTGCTTGACCAGACACCCGGCGAAGTGCGAATACCAGGTGTGGCAATGGACGATGTCGAGGTCCGTCGCCATCCCGCTCATCATCAGGTCCTGCATCAAGGTGTCGAACAACTTGCTGTGACGCGGATCCTGCGCCGCAATCCTCGCCGGCGGCTGAACCCCGTTCACGGCCAGAGTCGGCGAACGTTCCGACTGATCGCCGAACGCGAGCACGCGCACGAAGTTCCGCCCGTCGTCGAGCGCGGCGAGCTCGCGGGTCAGGTATTCCACATGCACGCCGGCTCCGCCATAGACGTTGGGGGGGTATTCGTTCGTCAGGATGCCGATTCGCATGGGGGGATGATAGGACAATCGGGATCCGGGGTCCGGGGTCCGGGGTCCGG
>Ga0209382_10009122_pt1 | contig 12438 bp, 8 predicted proteins | sample SoiMetdeltSBSDD5_FD_187599 | JGI IMG/M metagenome (GOLD analysis project Ga0209382, IMG submission 187599) | Bulk soil microbial communities from a Populus tree surrounding site in Tennessee, USA - Soil MetaG P. deltoides SBSDD5 (SPAdes) (version 2) | ecosystem: Environmental > Terrestrial >... | reverse complement strand
GGACCCGCGATTGACGATGTGGTCGTAATCGCCTTCCATCTTCATCAACTTGCCGTCGCGGACGGCGGCGATCATCCCGCAGCCGCACGAGCAGAAGTTGCAGGAGGTGGTGAACTCGCTGACGTTGGACAGCGTCATGTCCGCGGTCGCGGCGCGCATGGCGCGAACGTCGAGGAGCCCGCCAAGCGCCAGCCCGGATCCGCCACCGAGGGTCAGCCTGAACAGATCGCGCCGGCTAATCGATGATTTCCGGGACGGAGCACCACCCGATAGATCCACGACGGCTCTCCTTGGTCGCAGGAAACCGCGAGGTGGGTGAGGCGTGCATGCAAAATCCTCTCCCTCCGCGCCTCCCATAAATCCTTGGATTTATTGCGTTTGCTTCACGGTAACTCGCGAGTGGCCACGGTGCGCCGTGGGTACGGGAGAATTCTCCTTGCTGAGCCTCGGGGGCGGTGACTACCGGCGTCGCTGATCTCGTTCCCGCGCAAATCGCGCTCGTCGTCTATCAGGATGCGTTCGTGCCTGACGATGGTCAAGCCGTGCTCGATCTCATCACGCCGGAGAGACGACAGATGATGGAGACGTTGGTGAAAGCGGAAGGCAATGGCTGGCTGCTGCCGCGCTTTGCGCCGCCTCCATGGGAAACGATTGTGCGCGACACGTGGGGCGTGACCGACGACAACGACGTGCGCTGGATGCTCGACCGCCTGGTGCCGACGCCGTTCAGACATCTGAAAGACCCGGTGCACCGCACGAATCCTGTGGCCGAGAAATTGCCGCGCGCCTATATTCGTTGCCGGCAGTATCCGAATCCCCGCTTCGACCAGCATGCCGAGATGGCCCAGCGCAGCGCGCTGTGGCGCTATCGGGAGTTGGTGGCCACCCATCACCCCGCCGTCACCATGCCCGACAAGGTGACGGATCTGCTGCTTCAACTTGCGTCCTGATGAGACGTAGAAATGTATGTAAGGCACGATCAACGTGGAATCCCTCAGCGGCCCACTGTCAGGGCGAGCGACGACCTAAAGACGGAGAGATGCTGGAGCGGATGATCAGGCACCCTTGGAAAACGATTCCTGCGAGCTGCATCGAGTAGTACCGAAGCATCTCTTCACAGTCGTTCTGTATCGCTCAACACTCTCCGATCGTGAATTCTCGGTTGATCCGCACCGAGCCGGGCGGTAGCGTCTGTCGCGACTGGTTGATGTGAACCGATCGCCGCATGGAGAACGCGAACGAGGATTTATCTGGGTGCGCTCTGGATGGTCATGTCGGTTGCGCTCGCCGCTCAGCAGAAGCCGCCAGAGCTCACGGGGACCCTGAGCTTCGAGGTCGAGTCCGGCAGCGGCCGCGTGGAGCGGATCGCCGTCCAGATCGGCGACGGCGGCAGCGGCCGCTACAAAGCCACGGCGTCGAATGGGCGACCAAGGAGCACGCACGCCAGGGCAGCGACTATTTCGGCAAGGTGGATGGGTCGAACGTCGCGGTCATGGGGCAGTCGTGCGGGACGCGGCAGGCGCTCGAAGTGTCGGGGGACCCGCACGTGAAGACGACCGTGTTGCTCAATGGCGGGCCCGGTCTCGGCGGCGGGCGCGGGCGCGGCGATGTTCGCCACGACTCGACAAGATGAACCGCCGCTATGCGCCTTACGCGCCGGCGATGCAGCCCGTGCCCGCAGAGTCACCGAGCGCCCCGCCCTCTGGCCCTCCTCCTTCCGTGAGAACAAGATCACGGTTGTGTACTGGCAGGGCGGCAGCAAGGCCATGCGATGCGGAATTGCATCATCACCGGCTGCTGTGGAAGCGGCCTCTGGACTGCCGGTATCTCGGCTGATTTCAAGTTTTGGCGAGATCGCGACCGCCCACGACGGTCCCTGCGGCCACACTCGGTCTCATCGACTATGGCCCGCCGTTGTGTTGCCTTCGCCAAGCGGCACTTCGGAGGCGACAAACGTGACAAAGATTCGCCGAGGAATTCCTACGCGATGAGAATGTGACCTACGGTTCATCCAGCACGGCATTGATGGTCCTTTGGCCGAGGGCCGCCATTGCGGCATCGTCGCGAGAGTGAGCCAGGTACGCCAGTCCCAGCGCGAGGGCCCAGCCGCGGGCGCGCATCTTCAATGCATCAGGCTCCTCGCCCGCCCATGCCTCGAACTTCGATCGAATCGATCGCGGCAGCATCCAGAGAACCGAGACGTCCGTTGCTGGATCGCCGCATGTGAGATCGCCGAAGTCGATCACGCCCGATAGGTGACCATCGCTCACCAGCAGGTTGCCCGGATGAAGATCCCCGTGGAGCCACAGTGGAGGTCCAGACCACTTCGGTGCCGACAACGCGCGATCCCACAGACTGAGGGCCGCGGTTCGGTCAATGATGCCGTCAAACTGCTGGAGATGCTTGCGCAATGGCGCCGTGCGCGCCTCGAGCGGCACACCTCGCCATGGATTGCTCGGGGCGTCCACTGGCGCGGGCTGATGGAGCGCGCGAAGAAATCGCTCCAATATGGCAGCCGTTGCGACCGGGTCCGGCAACGGGGCCTGCAGGAGACTTTGGCCAGGAAGCCATCGGACGACGGACCACGACCAGCCGAATATGGGGCTGGGAATCCCGACACGATCAGGTACGGGCACCGGCACCGGCAATCGCGCGGCCAGCTGAGGCAGCCACCGGTGCTCGTGCTCGATCAGCGTCGCAGACGCCGCGCGACGAGGTATACGGACGGCCAACTCGTCCCCCAAGCGGAACAGGAAGTTGTCCCAGCCCTCGGCGACCTTCACTGGCACCAGATGCGCCAGGTCCGGATGCTGCTCTTGGAGGAGGGCTCGAACGAGCGAAGGGTCGACGATGACATCGGCCGCCGGCCTTGTCCCGATGGTCATTCCTGGTGGTGATCGTACATGCGACGCCCCCCACCCGCGCCAGTCTCGAGCGATACGTAGGCAACCCAACGCATGTCGGCGGAAAAGACGCCAGCCCACTCATTGAAGGCCTGGCCGAGCATCAGATGTGGTTTGCGGTCGCTGAGAGACAGTGCCCGACAGGTCATATCCCGTGTTCGGAGCGTTCGTGTGATACAGCAGGAACCGACCGTCGCGCGACCAGCTGGTCGGAAAATGCCGCAACCCCGGCTCTTTCAGCAGCACCTGCTCGTCGCCGAGTCCGGAGGCGGGTTTCTCGTCGATCGTGTCGCCGAGACGGCCGGCCGAGTAGGCAATGCGGCCGTCTGGAGACCACACAGCGGGCGAATACACATTCGTACTGAATGTAAAACGCGTGCGCCGGCCGCTAGCATCCAGAGGTCGCCCGGCACGTTGTACGGAGCATCTTTCGCGACTGCGCGCGTGCCATCCGGCGACAACACAACCCGCCTGTCAGTCCCCGGCGGTCCGAACGTGCCGACGCTCTTCCCCTGCCGGTCAAGCCAGGTGAGCTGGACGGTGCCGGACGCCGGTGCGGTCCGATAGACGATGACCCCTTCGTCGGACACCGAAAACATTCCGGTGGAGTACCACGTGATCCCGACATCTTGGGCCACGGGCACGGGCAGCGGCGAGCGTCATCGGCGCCGGGCTTGTTGCCGCTCGCAGGCATGACGTCCTCATTTTCTTGTTCACTGCGTCGCCATCGCCAGCCTCGCCCGCATTTCATGATGGGCCGCCAGGTCTTCGAATGAGGCCTCGGTGATGTCCACCACGACACGTCGGATCGTGCCGGTGAAGACAAATGGCGATGCGTACTGATCCGAAACCGGCGACACCGTATCGCAGCCAACATCGAAGGTCTCGTTCACGGTGAAATAGCCCGCCACCTGCTGTTCGAATCGCCCCTCCCCAATGTTGGTTTTGCCCAGTCGAAGCGTGACGTCTCCACCGGTGCCGAACTTGCCTTGCGTGTCGACCTTCACTTCCGCGGAGAGCACGTGGTGGCCCGGCGGAATCGTCTCCGTCGACGACACGCGATAATGCACCTCGTTGTAGTAGTTGTGCTCCCAATGAAGCTTGCCGTCTTTGATGAAAAGCGAGAAGCCTCCGGAGATACCGCCACAGCACACGAGCACGCCCTCGGCGCCGCCCTGTGGAATCTCGACCTCGGCGGCCAATGTGTGATGCACGTTCTTGGTATTGGGTGCGGAACGCTCGCCGAGCCGGACGGTACCAGGGGCATAGACGAACTGCGTCTTGCCGCGGATATGACTCGGATGCAGGTTCGGATCGGCACGCTGGGCGAAGCGGTCGTCGAGCGGGAGTACGTTGTACTTCGCCGCTTCGGCCATGAACCGATCCTGCAACTCGCGCAACTTCTGCGGCTCTGTCGCCGCCAGATTGTTCGCTTGCGAAAAGTCCTCCTCGATGTTGTACAGCTCCCAGCTGTCCTTCTCGAAGCTCGCGCCGCCGGACGTGAGCCAAGGCAGTCTGCCGTGTAGACATCCGGCGACCCACCCGTCGTGATAGATCGCCCGGTTGCCGAGCATCTCGAAGTACTGCGTCACGCGGCGACCCGGCGCATCCTTGTCCGCGAAGCTGTACGCCATGCTGATGCCCTCGATCGGCTTCTGCGGCACGCCGTTCACTTCGCGCGGCTCCGGAATGCCGGCGACCTCGAGGATGGTCGGGGCGAGGTCGATGCAATGGTGAAACTGCGACCGCAGACCGCCGTGATCCATGATGCCCATCGGCCACGACATGACGAGTCCGTTGCGCGTCCCGCCGAAGTGGGACGCCACCTGCTTCATCCACTGAAAAGGCGACGAGCCCGCCCAGCACCAGCCGACCGGGTAGTGGTTCTCGTGCAAGGGACCGCCGAGCTCGTCGATGCGCTCGAGCATGAACGACACATCATCGAGAAGGCCGAGTTGTGTCTTCATGTTGTTGAGCGTGCCGGTCAGCGATCCCTCGCCACTTGGGCCGTTGTCGCCGACGACGTAAATGATCAACGTGTCGTCGCGCAGCCCCATTCGCTCGATGGCGTCCACAACCTTGCCGACCTGCGCGTCCACGTGCTCGAGGAAGCCGGCAAACACCTCCTGCATGCGCGCGTAGAGGCGTTTCTCCTCGGCGGAGAGGGAATCCCATGACGGGATGGACTCGGGCCGCGGGGTCAGCGTCGTGTTCCTGGGAACGAGGCCGAGCGCCTTCTGTGTCTCGAGGGTGATCTCCCGCTGACGATCCCAGCCGTGATCGAACTGCCCCTTGTACTTGTCAGCCCATTCCCTGGCCACATGGTGGGGGCTGTGGCACGCTCCGGGCGCGAAGTACGCAAAGAATGGCTTCGCCGGCGCGCCCGCCTTCTGCTGGCTGATCCACGAGATCGCCTTCTCGGCGATGGCTTCAGAGAAATGCCAATGCGGATTGTCGTGCGGCGGCTCGATCGGCGCAGTGTTCTCGAAGAGCGGGGTGTGCCACTGGCTCGCCTCGCCGCCCTGGAACCCGTACCAATAGTCGAAGCCCTTGCCCGTCGGCCAGCGATCGAATGGGCCCGCGGCGCTCAGTTCGTGGTCCGGCGTGTTGTGCCACTTTCCAAAGGCCGCCGTGCTGTAGTGATTGCCTCGCAGGATTTCGGCGATGCTGGCGGCTTCTCTCGGCCAGGAACCGTCGTAGCCGGGAAACCCGGTCGCCATTTCCGTGATGACGCCGGTGTGGACGGAGTGGTGATTGCGACCCGAGAGCAGCGCCGCCCGCGTCGGTGAGCACAGCGCCGTGGTGTGAAAGCGGTTGTAGCGCAGACCGTGATCGGCCAGCCGTTGCAACGTCGGCGTATTCGCGGGTCCGCCGAATGTGCTCGCCTGGCCGAAGCCGACATCATCGAGGACGACCAGCAGGACGTTTGGGGCACCGGCTGGAGCCGTCGGCAGATCGATCACATCGGCCTCGGAATCGACGTAGGTATTCCCGATGTGGCCTCGAAACCTCGCCGTGGCCAGCGGCAGGATATCGGACAGCCCTGGCGCCCCGGTCCTGGTCTCTTTCGTCGTGGGCTTGTTCGCGCTCATGGTGTTCCTCCCTATTGCCGCGCCATCGCAAACTGGAACCGCTCTTCGGCGCCAATCCGGTGATCGACGTCCTTGGCGGCGGCATCGATATCGATTTGCACCCACTTGATCGTCCCGGTGAACGCGTTCCCCCGTGGGCCGTAGTCGGGCGACACGGGCTCGCCAACGTCGCAGCCGATCTCCATCGTTTCGTCCATTGAGAAGAAGAATGCATGCGTGCGCTCGACGCGCCCTTCGCCAACGGCCCTGCCGTCGACGTGGAGCGTCGCGGTGCCGCCCTTGCCGAGACCGCCGCCGTCGTACGCGAACTCCATCCGCACTTGATGGGCGCCGGGCGGCAGTTTCTCGGCCGACGTCACGTCGAACTGCAGGAGGCCGAGGAAATTGTAGTGGTATCTCAACTGTCCGTCATGCGCGTACAGACTCCAGCCGCCAAAGTTGCCACCATGCGCGGCGATCACGCCCGTGGCTCCAGCCTCCGGCACGTCGATCTCCGCAGTGACCGCGTGCGATTTGTTCTTGATGTTGATGACCGAGTTCTCGGACATGCGGCGCATGCCCGGAAAGAACAGCTGGGTGTTGCCGCGGACCACCAACGGGCGGCCCGAAATGTCCGGGTTGGTGCGCTCCGCCTTGCGATCGTCGAGCGGGAAGACGTTGTATCTGGACGCTTCGAGGTCGAAGAGGCGCTTCAACTCCTCGATCTTCTCCGGCATCTGCTTCGCGAGATCGTGCGCCTGCGACCAGTCTTTCGACGTGTCGTAGAGTTCCCAGACATCGTCAGCGAGTGAGGGCTGCGCGCCGACGACAACCCACGGCAGGTTCCCGTGGCGGGTCACGGCTGTCCAGCCCTTGTGATAGATGCCGCGGTTGCAGACCATCTCGAAGTACTGCGTCTCGTGCCGCTCCGCCGCTGTCGCATCATCGAACGAATAGGCCATGCTGACGCCGTGGAGCGGCTCCTGCATCACACCATTCACGAACGTCGGTGCCGGCAGCTTCGCCGCTTCCAGGATGGTCGGCGCCACATCGATCACGTGGTGGAACTGCGAGCGGATCTCCCCCTTGGATCTGAATCCATTCGGCCAGTGGACGATCGTCCCGTTCCGCGTGCCGCCGAAATGTGACGCCACCTGCTTGGTCCACTGGTAGGGCGTATCCATCGCGTGCGCCCAGCCCACGGCGTAGTGGTTATTGGCCTTCCGCGATCCCAGATCGTCGATGTGCTGGATCAAGAGCTCCGGTGTGCTCAAGTCCGGCGCTTCGCCGCCGGTCTTGTCGTTGAACGCACCGATCAAGGAGCCTTCCGCTGAGGCACCGTTGTCGCCGACGATGTAATAGATGAGCGTGTCGTCCAGGATCCCCAGGTCCGCGAGCGCGTCGATGACGCGGCCCACGTGGTGGTCCGCGTATTCGAGAAACGCCGCGTAGATCTCCATCTGTCGCACCAGCACCGGGCGGAGCCGCTCTTCCGTCTGCTCCCACGCGGGAATCTGTTCGGGCCGCTTGGTCAGCTCGCACTCGGGCGGAATGACGCCGAGCGCTTTCTGCCGCGCGAAGGTTTCTTCACGGAGCGTGTCCCAGCCCTGGTCGAACCTGCCTTTGTACTTCGCAATCCAATCGTTCGGGACGTGATGCGGGGCGTGCGTCGCGCCTGGCGCGAAGTAGGTGAAGAACGGCTTGTCGGGCGCCATGGCCTTCTGCTGCCGAATCCAGCCGATGGCTTTGTCGGCCAGATCCGCCATCAGGTGATAGCCCTCGTCGGGCGTCCGCTCCGGTTCGACCGGCGTCGTCCCGTCGTAGAGCGCCGGGTAGTACTGATTGTTCTCGCCGCCGATGAATCCGTAGAAGTGCTCGAAGCCGGAACCGGTGGGCCAGTGATCGAATGGACCAATCGGTGTGGTCTCGAAGACGGGTACCTCGTGGCACTTGCCAAACTGGGCGGTGGAATAGCCGTTCAGTTTGAGAATCTCGGCGAGCGGTGCGCACGTGTTGGGGCGAAGCGAGTTGTAGCCGGGCGCCGATGTGGCGATCTCGGTGATGCCGCCCATGCCGACCGCGTGGTGATTGCGGCCGGAGAGCATCGCTGCGCGCGTCGGCGAGCAGAGCGCCGTCGTGTGGAAGCGGAGATACTTCAGCCCGCCCTTCGCGAGCCGCTCCGCATTCGGTGTCTGGCACGGCCCGCCGAATGCGCTCGAGGCGCCGAACCCCACGTCATCGAGGAGCACGATGAGCACATTCGGCGCGCCAGTCGGCGGACGCAACGGTTGGATCGGCGGGAACTTGGTATCCGGATCCTTTGCGTCGTAGGTCGTCAGACCGCCCGGCTTGCGGTCCGGAACCGGCAATACCTCACGTCGGACATCATCGCGGCGGTCCATCGTTCCCCTCCAGGTTGTGCGTCAGTCGGATCGGTTCTCACGGATCCGACCCGTCCGGCCTTGACGGCCGAGCCGAGCATTTCGTTTCCAAGCGGGACGATCAAGCGGGCGCGAGGAAACTGCACATTCGGCTAAGGAAGGTGTCTCATGCGAGACCGTATGCGGCGGTCTAGATCTGCTCGAAGTCCGGCAATGGCCAAGACCGATCGAAGTACGCCTCGGTCGGCTGGTAGAACCGGAAATACGCGAACCAATTCTTTCCCGGCACGGTTGGAATCCAATTCTTTTCGAAGCCTGCCGGCGCCTTCGGCCCGCAATAGATGTCCACTGAGCCGTCGTCGTTCTTGCGCAGGTCCATGCGCGATGAGCGATCGGCGATCTTCTGCTCGTTCAGGATCAATGCGCGCGTGTCGACGTCGTAGACCGTGACCGACCAGAACAGTTTGATTGGCGCGTTGACCGGCACGCGCAGGCGATATGACGTGCCGCCGTCCAGCCACTTGCCCGCCTTGTCCTTGTACGCGCTGAGGTACGCGGATGAAGGGCCCGGACGCTTTGGAGCCATCGCAGGCCCGGCACCGACGGCCTCGTAGAACCAGGAGGCCCGCTCGTCGAGCAGATTCCAGAACGAGTCAGGGTCGTCCGCGTCCAGACGGAGCGCGTAGTCCCAGTGCGCATCCGATCGAAATTTCCCATCCGCGAAGCGGCGGTCCGCGGAGTTTGCCTTTGCCATGGCCTCGCCAACCAGTGCGGCTTCGGTCAGGATCCTTGTCTGCCGAGCGTCTGGCTTGAACGGCTTGTCCTTTGCCAATCCGAGCGGGCGCAGCATCGCGTGGAAGTACGTGTCTGGCGGCTCGAGTGGCTCACGCTGGATCACGTCATCGAGTCGCTCCCAATACTCCATGCCACGCGGCGGCAGGCCACTCCATTCCTTCGTGCCGACGTCAAGGATCTCCGCCTTCGGTGGAGTGTCGCGTTGAGCGTACGGGTACATCCGCAGTTGCTCCAGTGCCTCCTTCGCCTTCGCCGGATCGGCGTCGGTCAGTCGCGCACCAAGAAAGATGTTGAAGTTCAGTGACTGACGTACCGAGTAGCCGGCGACATCGTCCGGTACCTTCTGCCCCGGCGCCACGACGAGATACGTGCCGGGGGCTTCAGTGCCCGGAAGTGTCCGTTGCCAGGCGTCGCTGATCCCGCCTTGCACACCTCGCGGCGGCATCACCATGATCAGCGGGCCTGCGGACAGATCGGCAAACCCGAGGTAGTAGGGTGTCGTCGCATTGGCGGTCAGAATGCCGCGTCTGGCCTCGAGAGACAGGATCGCGACGATCTGTCCGTTCCTGGCACCGAGGCCCTTCGTGATGCCGCGCTGCCACGCCGTAAACGATACCGCCGGAATGGACCAGAGGTATGCCTGGCAGGCACGTTGAAAATCGCGCTCGTCATAGAGCTTCTCAACAGTGGCGTCGGTCGGATAGCCGTTGGCGAAGTCGTGGGTGAACTCGAGCGGGCCGATCCGCGTGGTGATTGTCCGGGGTGCGTTTTGGACTGTCGGCATGACGTGGTCTCCTCAAATCTTCTCGATGTCCGGCAACCGCCATGTCTTCTCGAACAGCGGTTTCTCCGGACCGTAGAAGCGGAAAAGCACTTCGAAGCCGCCATCGGTGCGCGTGGGAATCCAGTTCGACGCTTTGCCGGCCGGTGGGTTCGGTCCGAAGTACACGTCCACCGATCCATCCGCGTTCTTCTGGAGTCCCGGCGTCTGAGACGAGCGGCTCGGCCATCGGGCATTCCGGATCGGCGCATGCGTGGCGCGGTCGTAGACCGTCGCTGACCAATACTGCTTCACGGGTGCGTTCGGCGGCACCGTCAGCTGATACGTCGCGCCACCGTCGAGGAGCCGGCCATCGTGGTCCGCGATGGCCAGGAGGTACGACGAACCGGCGCCGACATGCTTGGGCGTGAAGTAGGCATAGGAGAACGTGACGCCGCGGACGTCGACAGGGTAGACATCGGGCTTTGCGAAGAACGTCGCCTGGCCTTCGAACAGTTCGCGCGATCCCGGCCGCGCCCAGTGCCCACCGTCATAGTAGGGTGATGAAAGCGACGCCTCGTATCGCGCCACGAGCCATGCGTGCGCTTCGCGAGCCGCGTCGTTGAGTACCTGCGTCGTCCTCGGGTCGGGCTTGAAGGGCTTGCCCTTCTCGATGCCGATCGACTTGAGCTGATCGATCATCGCCTTGTCACGTTCCAGCCATGGCTCGGCCTGCACGACGCGGTTGAGCGACTCGAAGAACCGCAGATCGTAGGGGATGGTGCTGTCGTACACGACGTCGACGACGTCGACGAAGGCCGTGGCCGGCGGTGTGCTCGCCCGTGACAGCGGATAGAGCTTGATTCGTTTGCCGTACGCAACGGCCTTGGCCACGTCGGCCTCGCTGCCACTCTTCGGAATGGAGCGCAGCAGCGCGTAGCCCTCGTACGTGTCCGACGGCATGGGAATGTAGTCTGCCGGCACGTTGTCCTTGTAGCCCGGTGGCAGGATGAGGTACTTGCCGCCTTGGCCCTTGTCCACGCCGGCGGGGCCGACGTCCTCCAGGGCACATTGCCAGACATCCATGACGGTGCCGGTGATCGAACCCTCATCGGCGGGTGGAATCTCGAGCACCACCGGACCCACGTCCGCCGTGTTCGTGAAGGGTGTGAAGTAGATCGCATCGGGGTTCGGGGTCAGCGTCTGGATCTTCCAGTCCGGAAGGCGCGACCAATAGGCGATCTGGTTGAACGCCCCTTTGGCCTCGCGGGCCATTGCCTGATACATGAGGTCACAATTGACCGCCGGCATGCCCCAGATGACGGCTTCGACAGCGCGCCGGTATATGGTGCGCTCGGCCAAATCGGTAGGGTCACGTCCCATGTTCGCTGCCTCCCCTGCCGCCTAGCGCTGCCGCTCCAACGCCGGCGGGGCCCACTCGCGAGCCACGATCTCCTTCGGTACATATGTCCGGAATGTGAGCGTAAAGGGCTCGCCATCGGGCGAAGGCAACCAGTTCGATTCGGCAACGCCCGCCACCGGCGTCGGCCCCATGCCGATCTTCAAGGAGCCGTCGGACTCCTTCTGCAGGGCGGAATGGTTGTTCAGGTTGTAGTCCCGGCCCGACCAACGCGAATTTCCGAAACGGCTTCGAGGGGAACGTTCGCTCATTGATGTTGACGATCACCTCACCCCACTCGTCGAGAAGCTGGGCGGTGTAGTAGCGGCCCGTGATCTCCGGCACTTCGAGAAGGGCCGGTGTGTCCGCATCGACCGCGATCCACGCCTCCAGATAGGCGACATCCAGGTTTGGATTGACGAAGTCGGCCGAGCCGAGCGGGTTGTATTTGATCGCGTTGTACGCGAATCCGTCTCCCTTTCGGTCCATGTGCTCCTGGCGTATCACCAGCATCCGGCCCAGCAGGTACGTGTAGGCGTCGGCGATCGTCTTCTCAGCCGGTCTTGGCACAGTGTCACCCCGTATCATCTGGCGCTTCCGGTCGGCCGATACGGATCGGGCGTGCCCATGGGAATCAGCGGGTACTTCTTCGCGCTCTCTTCGAATGCGCCCACCATCTTCAGGACCGGGCCGATGATCCATGAGTCGAGGATCGTTTTGGTCTCGTCCTCTTGCGGATTCGTGTAGAGATTGAACAGGAACGGAAGCGGGAGCTTCACCGGCGCGGAGATCATCGTCTCCTGCTGATAGAAATGCACCTTGTAGTGGCGCCACTTCACAGCCTGCAGGCGATCCGCGCACCAGATCAGGATTCCCTCGCGAGCGGACTTCTCCGTCTGGCCGAGAAAGAAACTGGATTGGTCGACGCCGTCGATGGGGCGATCGGTCGGCACGTCGGCCCCCGTCAGTCGCGCAATCGTCGGGAACAGGTCGACGCCGTGGACGATCTCGTCGCTGACCCGGGCGGCCGGGATGTGACCAGGCCAGCGGATCATGAACGGCACTCGAATGCCGCCTTCCCAGGCGGTAAAGTACTGGCCGCGCCATGGCCCCGCCCAGCCGTCGTACG
>Ga0209382_10009121_pt1 | contig 12438 bp, 9 predicted proteins | sample SoiMetdeltSBSDD5_FD_187599 | JGI IMG/M metagenome (GOLD analysis project Ga0209382, IMG submission 187599) | Bulk soil microbial communities from a Populus tree surrounding site in Tennessee, USA - Soil MetaG P. deltoides SBSDD5 (SPAdes) (version 2) | ecosystem: Environmental > Terrestrial >... | reverse complement strand
GTGTGCGCGACGCCGTTGACCTCGGCGAACGAATCGGGAAAGAACGCGACGCGCGGCTCAATTCTCATAGGTTCCACTCCCCGGAAAATCCCCGGGTACGCGTCGCTTGGGAGCGCGCAGTCTCGGCGAAAGACCTATTGATCGGAATCAGACTCCCACGAACTGGAGGCGATGGCGCCCAGGTCTGGTTCCTATAAATTTATCTTTCGCCGAGACTGCACGCTCCCAAGCGACGCGTACCGGGGGCGATTTTCATTCTTTCAGAGTGTCGCTCACTGCGACATTAACGACTCGCGCGAAAACGCCATGCGCAGCGCCGGTTTGATGCGCTGGCTTCCCACTGCCCGCAAGCCCCAAAGCGCGGCGCGCACCCAGGCGGGGCCGCCACGCTTCCAGTAATCCGACAGCGGCCGCCCGCCTTTGTCTTCGAGGTCAATGAAGACGCGGTTGGTCCAGAGGAAGTGGCCTTGCGGATGGCTCGGGTAATGGCGCAGCACGTCGGCGACCACTTCCAATGTGCGCAGGACGAGCGATTCGCGGTATTCGGGCATCAGCAGAACGTCGCTGTGACCGTCTTCGCGCACTTCGGCGACGAACTCGGCGAAGTTCGCGGCTCGCGTCAAGTTGAGCATGGTGTTGGAGCGGCAGCCGTGACGGTCGCCCCCGGACACCACTGAAAGGCCGAAATCTTTCGCCGTCGTCATGACCGCTTTGTTCTCGCGCCAGGGTCGGAAGCCGTTGATTTCGAGCGCGTGAACCCATGCCTTATGTTCGCCGAGGAAACTCCCCAGCGCCACGGCGTGCTGTTGCCCGCCCATGAATTCCATATCCCAGAGCGGGTGGTTCAGTACGACGAGAGTTTCCGGAAATTCGCTGATCCACGCGAACAGATCGCGCAACCCCATCTGAGATCGTGGCTGCCCGCCAATTTGGCTGTAGGCGGACATCTCCCGCATCAATTCAGACGCGCGGTCGGGCGGCAGATTGTGAACGCCGAGATGGAAATAACCTCTGCCGTAAGGGACGGTCCATTCGACCGAGATCGGAATGCGTCCCTGCGAGTCCAGCGACTGCAGCCACAATCCGGCCGTGATGTCGTCGTGATCGGTGATCGAGACAATGGCGGGCAGTCCCAGCCGGCTCTCGACTTCCACCGTCTCCATCTCGAAGACCTGACGGGCGGTCACCGGCGGCGTCCACCATGCCCGCGCGAAGTTTATTTTTTCGCCGTAGCGCTTCATCTCGCTCTCGTAGAATCGCGAGAGGACGGGAATGCGCCGGGCGTAATGCGGAATGAAGGTCAGCGATTCTTTGGAATGATTGGTGTGGCAATGCATCGAGACGGCCGCGCGAAAGCCTTTCGCAGAGGGGGGCGGATGACCGCGCCGCTCGTAGACGTGCAGCCGCGTCATGTCGGATACCATGGCGTTCCTCCTTTTCGCCGTGTTTGTTTTGGGTGTGAGGCTGAAGACTAATCGAACGGTGTAACGTTCGGGTCAGGTGGAAAATAATTCGCGGTCAAGATTGCGCTAAATCGTCGTCAAGATTGCGCTAAATCGTCGTTAAGACTGGCGCCTGGGGCCTGAGTGGTTGATGGTCGTCGACTTGACCACTAGGCGCCAACCCACTAACCACCAACCACCATGTTCAGATATTCCGGCTCCAGGGCGAACTGCCCGGCTCTCACTTTGCTATGTTTCCTGATCATCAATACCGAATCGATGATGTGAATGACGCCGTTGCGACACTCGATGTCAGGCTCCACGATGCGCGCGTTATTGACCTGAAGTCCGCGCCTGGCGTCGATGAGCAGATCGTCTTTCAACATTGTGCGCAGAGAATCTATTTGCCATAACTCGCTCGACGTGACCCTGCCCGGCGCGATGTGATAGCGGATGTTGGCGGCGAATTTCTCGAAATCGTCCGCCAACTCCTCAACACAATTGCGAGACATTTTTGAAAAGGCCTCGTCGTTCGGCGCAAAGACAGTGATGTAATCATCGCCTTTGAGTACATCAACCAATCCTACCACCTCGACGGCTGCGACCCAGGTCGCCAGCGCGCCCAACCCGGCGGCTATCTGATAAACGCTTTTCACTTTGTTTCCTTACCAGTTTATTGGGGACACATCGATACAGTAATTCACGCAGGCGGTTGCGCGATTGGCGTCATAATTTCGCGCCTTCGGGGAATTTTGCGATCGGGAGCGGCTGCAGCGCGACAATATATTCGCGATGACTTAAATACGCCTTAAGCCAATTTGAAGATCGAGTAAGGTTTGGGGCGTCGGCCCGCAGCGCCGTGCGCTAGCAAGCGATTTAGCCCTCTAATGCGCCGCCTGCATATACGCGCTGCGTTGCGCCGTTGGTTTCGACTAAAGAGTTTACACCCCTTTGACCCCAGCTTTACACGCCTTTAACGCGCGACTGCTACATTCCGCCCTCTGCTCGAACCACTCGAACAGCAAGCAACATTGATGCCGCAAGGTCTTTAAGGCCATCGCGCGTTAATGCCGTCTTGCGTATGCCAATGCCTCGGCCCGATTCGCTTCAATCTGCGATTAGTCAACAGGTAGTAGAAAGGGCAAGTGAAACAGGCCAGAGAAAAAATGATGCTGGGAGATAAAAGGACACGGGAAGGCATATCGCTTAACGTCTCGGGCGACGAAGACGCTGTTTACGACGACGGTTATCTCCGCGTCGAGCATGGCGCCTTCTACGTCGCCTGCGCCGGGAAGCCGCTTTACAACCTGACGCGGAAGGAATTTTTGATTCTTTCGCGGCTGGTTCGCGCGCTGGGGCGCCCGGTCACAAAACAGGAGATCTGGGGCTTCGCTTGGGAGGAAGACGCAAAATTCAATCGGGATACTCTTCGCGTGCATGTCGCGGGTTTACGCCGCAAGCTTTCCCCATTCGGACTGGACATCGTCGCTGTGGTCCACGTCGGCTACCGCTTAATGAGATTGGCCCTGCGCACAGATGGACGCGCTGAGGGAGACGATCCATGAACATATCACATTCAACCATCATCAAGGAGCATTTATGACGCAAACAGAACATAAGCGGGGCGCGTGCGCCGGCCGCTTATTAAATACCTTGTTCGTCCTGGTGGCGCTACTCGGGTTATCAGGCAGGGCATTGGCGCAAATCGATCAAGCCAGCATCTCTGGCGTGATTCGTGATCAGGCCAATGCCGTTGTCGCCGGCGCGACCGTCACCGTTAAGAACGAGCGCACGGGCGAAGTCCGCACGGCGAACGTAAATTCGGACGGCAGATTCGCCGTCGCCAACCTCAGGCCATCTACTTACACGCTCACGGTCACGGCTCAGAATTTCGCCAAGATCGAATTCACAGCCCTTGAATTAGTTGTCGGGCAAGCATTGAACCTGGATGTTGAAATGAAGCCTGCTGGAGCGACTGAGAGCATAACCATAGTCGGCGGGGAAGAGGCCGCTCTCGACACGTCCTCGGCGCGCATGGGCGCGAACGTCAACCAGCAGGAAGTACAGGGGCTGCCGCTCAACGGCCGTCAGCTCTCGCAGCTCTACCTGCAGGCGCCCGGCGCGCTCAACAGCGGATCGGGCACCTTCGGCGACATCCGTTTTTCGGGCCGCGCCGTGGAGCAGAACGCGGTCCGTTACGACGGCGTCGAAGGCTCAGCCATCATTGACGCCAGCCCGGGCAACCTGAACGGCGAGATCGCCTCGCCCTTCCGGTTGCAAGCCTCGTTGGAGAATGTCCAAGAGTTCCGCGTCGAGTCGAGCAGTTACCCGGCGGAGTACGGCACGGGCACGGGCGGCCAGGTCAGCGTCGTCACAAAATCGGGCGGCAACAGGTTTCACGGCTCCGCATTTGAGTACCTCCGCAACGAAAAGCTCGACTCTCGCAACTGGTTCGACCGTGACATCAAATCGCCACTTAGGCTCAATCAATTTGGCGCGAGCCTGGGCGGGCCGGTTGTGAAAGACAAATTCTTCTTCTTCGGCAGCTACGAGGGCTATCGCGTGCGTTCGGGCATCAATATTGTGGAACAGGTGCCGAAGCTTTCGCAGTGCGCCACCGCCGCAAACCCCGTTATACAGAATCTGTGCGCTAACGCGTTTCTGTCCCCTCAAGGGACTCGCGTTGTGAATACGACTGCCGGCGCCCTCTTCGACTTCGGCCAGCTGGTGGGCAGCAACCCAGTCAACGAAAATTCCGGCGCCTTGCGCCTCGATTACAGGGCGAACGACAAGAACTCATTCTACGTGCGTTACTTCCGCGACCAGGGCGATAACGATCAGCCCCAAAACGTTTCCGGCGCGCGCGCAAGCTACACCTATGTGCCGCAAAACGCCGTCGCCGCCTGGCAGACGACCATCGGCGGCAACAAGATCAACGAGTTCAAGTTTGGCTACAACGGGGCTTACACTCGCGTCAACGGCTTCGCACCGCTGGTCAACGGCATTGACCTCTCGGCGGTGACGATCAACATCTCCGGTAGCACCGCGCTCTCAGGCATCCCAGGCCAGGGCAATGCATCGGGTCTTTCAATTCCGGGCGGCTTGTTCCGCCTCAATTCGGCGACCAACGGGCGCGGCGCGCCTTACACGGCCTATACCCTCGCTCCAATGGACAACTTCAGTTGGCTACTAGGTAATCACTCGCTCAAGTTCGGCGGGGAGGTACGTTTCGTCCGGCTCTACACGGATCGTCTGGGCGGTACGACCTACTCCTATGGTAACCTCGGCGCCTTCCTGGCGAACACCGCTAACATCTCATATAACGGCGACGTCAGCGCGCCCAGCCCTTTCAATAACGGCGCGACTGGCAGCCGCTACGCCAAGCAGGAGTATTACATCGGCTACGCTCAGGACGAATTCAGGATCAAACCGAATCTGACCTTCAACTACGGACTGCGTTACGAGTATTACTCTCCGCTTCGCGAAGATAAGGATCGGCAGGTGATCTTCGACATCGATAAAGGCGTTCTCCTGTCGTCGAATTTGGACGCCTTCAAAACCAGAAAGAATAACTTCGCGCCGCGCCTGTCCGTGGCCTGGTCGCCGTATCAAAACGGCTCCGGCTTTATCGGCGGCGGCAAAACAGTGATCCGCGCCGGGTTCGGCATCAACTACGGACCGGGCCAGACGGAAGACCAGATTCAGCCGATCGAGTCTGACCGCGTCAATTCGACAATAAACAATGTGGCCAACGCGTTCCCGGCCAACATCACGGCGATCGTCAACAACTTCAACGCCAATCCCAACAATCGCTCTTACCAACCACGCGCTTATGACCGCGCCAATTATGAAGTGCCGGAGCGCATCTATTCCTATACTGTTTCGGTCCAGCAGGAACTGCCCTACAAAATGGCGCTGACTCTCGCTTATGTCGGCAGTCAGGGGCGCAATCTTTTCCTGCGCAGCGTGACCAACCAGATCACACAGGTTCGCACCAACGCCAATCCCGCCAACGCCGCGATCGTCATTCGTGAATTCTCGCTCGTGACGGAAAACGGCCCCGGGCTGAATCCGACGGTGCAGAATCCGTTCGCCGAAGTCGACTACAAAACCAGCGGCGGGCACGACAGCTATAACGCCGGTCAAGTTTCGTTGGCGCGCCGCTTCAACACCGGCGTGACGCTCAACGCGCAATACACCTACGGGACAAGCCGCGGCAACACCGCCGGCTCGAACGAAGCCTTAACGGTAGGCAACAACGCGCGCCGTATAGCTGACTTCGATTACGATGACGGCTACAACAACTTCGACGTGCGCCATACTTTCAACTTCAGCGCCATCTACGCCCTGCCTTTCGGTAAGGGTCTATCCGGCGCCGGCAAGACGCTGCTCGGCGGTTGGGAGTTGGGCACGATCATGAACGTGCGCAGTGGCCTGCCTATCCCCGTGCAGATCACCCGCCCGGACATCCTCTACTTTGACCCGACGAAGGGCCTCTACTTCGGTGGGCCTGGGACAAATCGCATAGCGGTCATCAACAAGCCGGGCGGCGGGGCATCGCGCAACATTAGCCGTCCCGACCTGGTCGCGGGTGTTGATCCTTTCCTTGACAAGGATCGCCAGATCCTCAACCCGGCGGCCTTTGCGATGCCGCAGCCGGGCAAGTTCGGCAACCTTGAGCGCAATCTTCTGCACGGACCGGGTTTCTTCCAACAAGACCTGATTTTGGCCAAGAAGTTCGTCCTTACCGAAGGGACTAACATCGAGTTCCGCTCGGAGTTCTTCAATCTCTTCAATGCGACGAACTTCGCAAACCCGCCCGCGCAACTGCCGAACACCTTCAGTAATACCGCTAATGACAATACGCAGACACTGCAGCCCGGTCAGCCCTTCTCGACTACCACGGCGACCGCCGCATTCGGTCTGAACAGCCGCACGGTGGAACGCGTGGTCGGCCTGGGCACGAACCGACAGATTCAGTTCGCGTTGAGACTCAACTTCTAATCCGGTTCGGAGTAGAGAGAGTTTCTAAATCAAAAAAGGGCTGGCAAACATGGTTTGCCAGCCCTTTTTTTCCGAATCAGTACTGCGAGCGGTAGCGAGCGGGACTCCCGCCATCAGTCTACTCCAGGAGCCTCGCTCGCTACCGCTCGCGGTACTGATTCGGCGCCACGAAGGCCAGTTTCGTGCGCCCGGAAGCGATTCAGGCGATGAGTGAGATCGGCATTGATATTTCAAACCACCGCTCGAAATCGGTTGAAGAGTTCATGGGGGAGCAGTTCGATTACCTGATCACTGTCTGCGATAATGCCAAAGAAAGCTGCCCGGTCTTCCCCGGCAATGCCGTGCGCATTCATCAAAGTTTTGATGACCCGCCTCCGCACGGCGTCGGCGACGATGAGTTCCGTCTTGCTGTGTTTCGCCGTGTGCGAGACGAGATCCGTCAGTGGATGGAGGGATTCATCAAGGCGCCCGGGAAATAAATGACCACGGCTCTGGTGTTCATCGCGCTTATCATTGCGGTGGCGCTCCTTTTCGACGTGGCGAACGGCTGGCACGACTCGGCCAATTCAATCGCCACGGTGGTTTCGACTCGTGTGCTCTCTCCCGGCGTCGCGGTCGTCTGGGCGGCGTTCTTCAACTTCGTCGCATTTGCCCTCTTCGGAACTCGCGTCGCTCAAACCATCGGCGGCGACCTTGTTGACATCGAGCGAATCGCCGAGCGGTGGCGGCTCTGGGTTCTACTCTGCGGGCTCATCGGCGCAATCGTTTGGGACGTCATCACCTGGTACTTCGGGCTTCCGACCAGCTCTTCGCATGCGCTCGTCGGCGGTTACGCGGGCGCGGCGATAGTGGCCTATGGCGGGATCGCCGGAGTGCTGAAACCGGAGGGGTGGATAAAAACCATCTCGTTCATCTTCATCTCGCCTCTGCTGGGAATGATCCTGGGCATGGCATTCATGGTCGCAATAGCCTGGATATTCCGGCGCCATTCTCCCGGCCGGGTGGACAAACTCTTTCGCAGAGGGCAGTTGTTTTCGGCCGCGCTCTACAGCCTTGGGCACGGCGGGGCGGACGCGCAAAAAACGATGGGCATTATCGCCGCCGTGCTCGTCGCCGGGGAGATCAACTCGGGGGCCACAAAGCATATCCCGCTGTGGGTCGTCTTGAGCTGTCACGCGGCGATGGCGCTAGGGACGCTGGTCGGCGGCTGGCGGATCGTCCACACAATGGGATCGCGCATCACGAAGTTAAAGCCAGTGGGCGGGTTCGCGGCGGAGACGGCGGGCGCTTTGACTCTCTTTATGGCCGTGCGCTACGGGATTCCGGTCAGCACCACGCATACGATCACGGGCGCGATCATCGGCGTAGGGGCGACGCGGCGGCTCTCAGCCGTGCGCTGGGGGGTGGCGAGGAGAGTGGTTTGGGCCTGGGTGATGACGGTACCCTGCTCGGCGCTGATGGCCGCGATATGTTTTTTCATTGTCGCGGCTCTAAATAAATGAATCTTGGCTTGAACGGCGACAGCCTTTGGGGCGCCGCTGACGAAATGCAAACATAATGGCCGAAAAAAAGAGAGTTTTGATTTTATGCGCCGGTTGATTTGCAGGCAATGACAAATGGCGAATGAACGATGAACAATGAACAATGGATGTCTCCGTCCATTTCGTGATCTACTGTTTCGGAGTCTTATCAAGCCCACTTGGCGCCTTCGCGGGCGACGGGCAGCGTGAAGGTGATGGTCGTGCCGAAGCCGACTCGCGACTGGGCGCTGATTTGCCCGCCGTGGGCTTCGACCAGGCGTTTGGATATGGCCAGCCCGAGCCCGGTGCTTCCGGGCTGGGCGCCGGGCACAGACAGGAAGCGGTGGAAGAGGCGCGTGAGATATTCCGGAGGAATGCCGTGCCCCGTGTCGGCGACTGAGATTGATATGTAATCTTCACGCCGGGCCGCCGTGATTCTTATTTCGCCGCCGCGCGGCGTGTTGCGGATGGCGTTGCTGAGCAGGTTGTCGAGCACTCGTTTGATCTGCTCCGCGTCCGCGTCGAGCAGAGGCAGCGCGGGGGCGATATCGGTCTTGAGCGATTGATCCTTGGCCTCGGCCTTCAGACTAAAAGACTCGACGGCGCTTTGAACGACGTCCTCTACCCTGACCGGCGCCAGCCGCGGCGCTACTTCGCCCGATTCGATGCGAGACAGGTCGGTCAGATCGCGTATCAGCCTCTCCAGACGCTCGCCGTCTTCGCGGCAGGCGTAAAGAACATCCTTCTGTTTATCAGTCATCTCTCCTGCGGCGTCTGTAATCAGGCAGTGCAACCCCATCTGTAAATTTAACAGCGGCGTTTGGAGGTAATGAGCGGCGGTGTTCACGAATTCGGATTTGAGCCGATCTATCTCGCGCAGGTAAGTGATGTTTTCCAACAGCGCGACGGCGCCTAACAGATGGCCCTCCGCGTCGCGCATCGGCGTCGTTCGCAGCCGAAAACTCTGCTCCGATCCGTTAATTGAAATAGTGATGGCGGCGGCGACGCTCTCGGCGGCCACTGTACGCTCGGCGCGCAGCGATTCCGACACGGCCATCGCTATGCGCCGGTCGTGCGTGACCTCGGCGATGGGCTTGCCGACGGCTTCCGCCCTCGCGCCGAACAGCGATTCCGCCGCGCGGTTCAGCCTGGTTATCTTGCCTTCGCCGTCGGTCACGAGGACCGGCTCGAAAAGCGAATCGATCGCCGCTTCCGTGGTCTGCTGAGCTGTGACTAGCCGGCCCAGATCGGAGCGCCGCAACTGCTGAATGCGCTCCGCCATGCGGTTGAACTCGGCGGCCAGAATTCCTATCTCGTCGCGCGACGTGACCCTGGCCTTCGCCGTCAGGTCGCCGCCCGCGATCTTCGCCGCTGTTGCGGTCAAATCGCGCACGGGCCGCATGATGCCGTTGGCCAGAAGTAAGGCGAGCGCCAGCCCGGCCATGACTAGCGCGCCGGCCAGCGTCAGCGTGAAGAGGAATTCGCGCCGCGCGACTCCCGCCGCCCGCTCTGACTTGGCGGCCATCGCGCGCTGATTGAGCTGTAAAAGCAGATCGCATTCGGCGCGGGTCTTATTGAAAAGCGGTTCGAGATGTCGGAAGTAATCGCCGGCGCCACGCCTTTCTCCCTCGGCGACGAAAGCTTCGAAGCGCCGGTAATATTCGTCGCGGTCGCTTCGGATCGCCTCGATGATCCCAGACTCGCCCGGCTCTGTGATGTTACCTGCCGCCTTCTCGAAGGCCTCGTCGAACCGGGCGCGATGCTCCTTGAACTGCCTCATCGCGCGATCGCGGTCCTTCAGCAGCAGAAAGAGCGCGGCCGAATCCATTCGCTCCAGACTCTCTTTCATATCCTGCGCGGCGACCACCGAATCGTAATTGGCTGAAATAATGCGCCGGGACACTTCGCCCAGCTCGCGCAGACTCAGGGCGCTCCACACGCCGAGGCCCACGAGCGCGGCGACGAAGATGAGAAAACTGAGCAGAAGCTTATTGCGAAGATTCATACTCTTTGCTCCCACGTGAGTCGGGCTTTTCTAACGGCACGACCTGCACCGTTGCGTCGCGCACTTCGTTCAGGAAGCGGTTGATGACCGAGCCCCGAAGCAGAATGTCCCAACGCGAACGCGCCGACTGGCCGAAGACGACGTGAGTGACGCCCTCGCGCCGGGCGAAATCGATCAGCGCGTCGGCGACGTTGGCGCCCTTCAATTTGACCACCTTGGCGCCGAGTTCTTCGGCGAAACGCAGGCTCTCCGCGAGCGAGACGTAATCTTGTGGATTGATGCGGCCCGGCTCTTCGCGCGGCGTTTCGACGTAAACGGCGAACCAGTCCGAAGCCAGCCGCCCGGCGATGCGCGATCCGACGCGTAGCAGTTTTTTGGCGCCGCCGCGCGAGGCGATGCAGACCATCACTTTTTCGGGGATGACCGCCTGCCCCAAGCCTTCGCGCTCGCGGTAATCCTGCGCCTTCGCGGCCTGGTCTTCGGCCACCTGGCGCAGCGCCAGCTCGCGCAGCGCCGAAAGATTGCCTTTGCGGAAGAAATTAGTTAGCGCCTGCTCGATCTTTTCGACTCTATAGATCTTGCCTTGACGCAGCCGGGTGCGCAGCGTGTCTACAGAGACGTCGACGTTGACCACCTCGTCGGCGCGGCGCAGGAAGCTGTCGGGAATCGTCTCGCGCACCTTGACGCCGGTGATGCGCGCCACCACGTCGTTGAGCGATTCGATGTGCTGGATGTTGACGGCCGTGATGACAGAAATGCCCGCGTCGAGCAGTTCTAAAACGTCTTCGTATCGCTTGTGATTCTTCGAGCCCGGGATGTTCGTATGCGCCAGTTCGTCAACAATCGCTATCTCGGGACGGCGGGCGATGACTGCGTCGACGTCCATCTCACGGAGCGTGACGCCGCGGTATTCGATCTCGCGCATTGGAACGCGTTCAAGATCGCCGATCAACGCCTCGGTCTCGGCGCGCCCGTGCGGCTCCACGAAGGCCATGACTATGTCCATGCCCTGCTTCTTGAATTGATGGGCGTCTTCGAGCATCTGGTACGTTTTACCTACGCCCGCCGCCGCGCCGATGTAGACGCGCAGCTTCGCCCGTTCGCTCTCCTTGAGTTTGGCGAGTAACGATTCGGGCGTTGGTCGGCTGTATTCAATGGTCATACCGCAAGCTCATCCAATGCTCCGTCTATCGCTCGGCGGTAGCGCCGGCGGCGGCCGGACGCGGCCGCTTACTGTCGAGATCGAGGTTGAGTTCCAGCACGTTTACAACCGGCTCACCGAGAAAGCCGAACTGTCGCCCCGCAGTATGCGCTTGTACCATGCGCCGCACTTCGTCTTCACTCATCCCGCGCTCCTTTGCAACGCGCGGGACCTGGAATTCAGCCGCCGCGGGCGAGATGTGCGGGTCGAGACCTGAGGCCGACGTGGTCACCAGGTCTACGGGCACGGGCATTCCAGGATTTTCCGCCTGCGCCTTCTCGGCGTCAGCCTTCACCCGGTCAATCAGTTTCTTATTGGTCGGCCCGTAGTTCGTCCCCGCAGACCCGGCGGCGTCGTATCCGTTCGCGCCCGCCGCCGAAGGCCTCGGGCGGAAGTAACCGGGTGATGTGAAAGGCTGCCCGATGATCCTGGAACCTATGACCTGGCCGTCACGCTCGATCAACTGCCCGTTGGCCTTATCGCGGAAGATCACCTGCGCGATCCCCGTGACCACCAGCGGATAAATCAATCCCAGCAAAACTGTCGTCACGATCGTCATCAAAATCGCAGTAACTAGGTTTTTCATCATCTCAAATCTCCGAATCTTAACTAGCGGTTCACTCACTTCATCAGAAGTTTTCAAATCCAATTTCCTTGCCGCGGAGCGGCTATTGAGCCTAGCCCGGCGTTTCAACGCCGGGAATGGTCATTTCGATCCTCAGTCGCGGAGAGACGATTGAGTGAGCGCTCTCAGGAACAAAAAGAGCAGACATCGTGTCAAATGGATTAATCGTTCATCGTTTTTGCCGGTCAACCGTCGCTGCCGCGACTACGTCGTACTATCACGCGCTTCCCGGCGTTGAAACGCCGGGCTAAGCTCAATAGCCGCTCCGCGGCAGAAAGATCATCATTTCAAAGCCTCGGAAAAATTAACCGAACTGTAATTCTCCAATCTCAAATCACTCACGCCAATCCCAGAGCCACAATGATCACGTCAATGATCTTGATCCCGATGAACGGAATGATCACGCCGCCCAGGCCGTAGATCAATAAGTTTTGCCGCAACAGCGAAGCCGCGCTCAGCGGGCGATATTTAACGCCTTTGAGCGCCAGCGGGATCAGGGCGATGATGATCAAAGCGTTGAAGATCACCGCCGAAAGGATCGCCGACTGCGGCGTGGCGAGGCGCATGATGTTGAGCGAGTTCAACACCGGGAAGGCGACCGAGAACATCGCCGGGATGATGGCAAAATATTTTGCCACGTC
>Ga0209382_10009120_pt1 | contig 12439 bp, 9 predicted proteins | sample SoiMetdeltSBSDD5_FD_187599 | JGI IMG/M metagenome (GOLD analysis project Ga0209382, IMG submission 187599) | Bulk soil microbial communities from a Populus tree surrounding site in Tennessee, USA - Soil MetaG P. deltoides SBSDD5 (SPAdes) (version 2) | ecosystem: Environmental > Terrestrial >... | reverse complement strand
CGACGGCGGGGAGGCGCTGAAAATCGGACTTCGTCATCCGGCAGACCGCCGCCGACTGGCAGGCGTATTGTGGCTCACCGGCCAGTCGCTCTCGACCTCAGGAACGGGCGAGTCCGGGCATAACTTGGCGGGCCGTTTTCTCTCGCATCTGATTGACCCCCGTACTGGATATCCCGTGGAGAGGTTGGCAAGCGCGACGGTAGTCTGCGCTTCAGCCGCCCGAGCAGAAGTCGTTTCCAAGATGCTCCTGCTGCTCGGCTGTGAGTCCGGACTCGCCGCCTGCGATTTCCTGGGCTGGGACGTCGAAGGCCTCACAGCGGAAGCTTGCGTTAACGGTAGCGATCTGAGACTCAATTACTCGGACGCGCTCATGTTCGAGTCTCTGGAGAAGGCATGACACCTTACCCGCTTTCGAGAAGTGATACCACCACCAAAGTCCTGATCACCTTGTTCCTGCTGACCACGCTTGCGGCATTCACGGTGGCCGAGTTAAATGTTTACGATAAGGTAGGACGGATCAAAAACGGCGTCGTGCAGCGTTACGGCCCGGAAGAAGTTGATGGCGCCGCCACTTCCAACTCAGGTCAATCGGCGGACACGTCGTCGCTGCCGCTTGAGACTGAGCCATCGGTGGCGAGAATGAATACCTTCACAGCGCTACTCGACATCACGCACCCGCACGTCTTCGAAATCCCTCTCGTGCTGTTTGTGCTGGCGCACTTCCTGATGCGGACCCGCGCCGCGAACTGGTTCAAGCTCGCGAACTACCTGCTGGCCTTTATCGGGGTGACGGCCTTCCTCGCCGCTCCTTGGGCGGTCCGCTATCTCTCTCCGCGCATAGCTCCACTCCTATACACCGGCGCGATCGCCGTCGGATTGTCGTCATTCATAATGATCGCCGTCACGGTCTGGGATATATGGCGGCCGTTGACGAAAAACAGCGCACGCACAATCCGTCAGGTTGCTAAGGGCGGCAACTTCGCGGAACCGGCGGGCGGAGCCTGAGACCGAGACTGTCGGAGTTTGGGCGTGAGCGGCGGCCATGACGCCGATTAATAGGATCGGGAACAAACGAATCGTCATCGGTCTATCCTCAATCGTTGCATTGTTCGCCCATGACAGTCTGAGGGGGCCGTTCCTTGTCCGAGACGTTCTGCGCGACGCGGCCATTTCGCATTGTTAAGACACAATGAGTGATAACCTGCGCTTCGGCCCGGTAGTGCGTGATGTAAATCGTCGTCACGCCCAATGACCGTGGCAGCGCGGTAAACTCGTTCAGCAGATCCGTTTTCAGGTCAGCGGCGAGGTGGGCCATCCGCTCATCGAGCAGGAGCAGGCGCTTACGAGCGACCAACGCCCTGGCGGTGGCGACGCGTTTCAGTTCTCCGTCGGAAAGCTGACGCAGGTTCATCGTCGTAAATTGAGCGATGTGAACAAGCCGCACCGCATCTTCCACGCGGCTAGCCGCCTTGGCGTAATCGAGCATCAACGGCTTGAAGGTGCTGATCGGCTGAATGTTCTTCACCTCTTCGACACCTGCGCGCAGCTGGATTTGGACCGCCTCTGATCTTGCAAGCCCGCGCTCAGCTTCCGGCGAAAGAAGATAATCAATCAGCCTCTTTCCATCTTCCGGATGTGGCGCGCTCGCAATCAGCGAGATCGGGTGATTATTCCTCGAGTAAATATTGACTGACAGAGAGAAAGTACCGATCTTTGCGGCAAATCCGTCAGGGAGCGACTCTATCAGCCGCTGACCGGTTATCAGGCGGAAGCAATGAGTTTATCGTCCGGCTAAGGATTCGATAGCATTCGCAAGAAAAGACTTCAAGTCCTATGGGATTGAGAAGAGTGATCCGGCCGCGCGCATAACGGATCAGTCCCTTCATTTGTAGCAGTCCTGCCTGTCCCTATCGAAAAACCCGTCTCCCTTTCTTTTCAGTCACTTACGAACATCCAGAGTTAACGTTTAACCTGCCGTTATTAACAACTCCTTCTTGCTGAGATCGAATTTTGATCCAGCAAATACTGATTGGAAGAATGACAAGCTAAGCTATTGAAAATACATATAGGTCGAGTTTTGGCGAAGGACAGGTTAATGCCCAATTACTTCTAGACACTGCGGAAAGACTTCACCGCTGCACAATCGTCGCCTGTCGCAGTTTGGCTATGGATTCACATCAAACTCATGTTCGGTTCCGTATTCGGCATGGTTATTTCAAGGTGCGGAACGAGAGGCGTAGCATTCTATATTGATGTCGAGTGAACGCGCATCCATCCTGTCGCACCAAGCCTTATGAAAGATGCGTCCGCAGCGCGCCGCGTCAATGGAGCAGCCCGCCGAGCGTTTGTAAGCCTTTTCGCCGTTCTCGCACGTCGCATCGGTCTCGTTGAAAGCCGGACCCCAATAGCCCGAAGTGATAAACAACCTGCCTGGCGATCCCCACAGCCCGGAATATTGCACGAACACCTGATCGTTGCGCGGCCTGCTCTTTTCGCCGACGTTCAACAATCCGCCGCTCGCCCCCACCGGCGTCCCGTCCCACCAGATCACCTGTCCGCCGTCCCAGGTCTCCTGTCGCGTGAATCGCTTCGATTTCATGCCTTTGCTATTGGGCAAACTGGCGTGCCCGCCTTCTTCCGACCAGACCTTGGGGTGATCGCCTTCCCATTGAACATCGCTTGTGTGGTATTCGATGCCCGTGTGGCCGAGAAAGGCGACGAACTCCGGCGTCAACGCCGCGTCGAGATGCACGGCGAGGCCTTCCCAATCGCCGCCGTGACTGAAATCAATAGAGAGAAAGCTGGCGTCGTTGTACGAATAACAGCGCCAGTACTGGATCGTGATCCCGCCGCGTTGATTGGGATAAGTGTGGACATAGGTGACCCAATCCTTCGGATTATCGCGGGTGCCGATTCGATCGGCGCCCGCGACATTTGCCAAAAAGTATGTGGAGCGTTTGCAAAGGCTGTAGGTCGAGTCCGATCCTATTTTCTGGCGCCCGCTCTGATCGGATGCGAACGCCCTGTTGAGCAACTCGGCCTGAGCGCCCAGCCTGGACGCGACGACGCGCTCGATCTTGGGCGTTGCCTCGCCGTCGTATTCGCACAGACTGGCGCGCGAAAGCAGCCAATCGACGCTGACCGGATAATTCGGCTCGCATTGGCCGTGATAGACAATGGGGGCGAAGCGATTCGCCAGTATGTCTTCCTCGGAGTCTTTCAATCCGTCCTGATCCTCATCGAGAGTTTCAACAGACGACGAGCCATTGCCTGGCGCCGTCGCTGGCGATGAGTTTGATTGTGAGGCTGAGGACTGCGCGCTGATCGTGATGTGCAGGCGATAGCGACAATTCTTAGGCTCGTAATAGAGCGCCCACACTCCAGCCACACCGACAACGGCGAGCGCGATTATCAGCGAGGTTTTCCTCCATGACCGAAGTATTGGTGCCATCGAATGTCAGTGAAGTTCACCAGCTAGGGATTGTAAGGTTTGAGGCAACATTCCTTTCCACATTTGGAACACTTGAGACTTTGGAGCCACTTACCACGTTCATTTCTGTTCCCAGTACTCACATGGTTTGCGTGACCGCCTGGGCACACAACATCTCCCACCCCATCGGATAAGGCTTTGGCCCCGCATTTCTCGCAAGTGTGATTGCAGGTGATCTCCTCGACAATATCGTCATGGCCTTTAGGACAACGTACTTTCCATGTTCCCACCAAACAAGCCCACGCCCGATTTGGAGCAGCCACGATGATACCAGCAGCTCCGATTGTCCCAACTACTTTCGCAATAAATTCTCTTCTCGTCTTATTCATATAGTCTCCTCCTTTATCACTGAACGTCTTTTATCACGACGCGGATTCCAGTCGGCGGATCAACAGGGTCATCAAAGCGGTCATCAATCATTTTCTTGAGATCGGCGAGGGCCTCAGCGCTGCGCGTGATCCTGCACTCACTTCTTCGGTCAATGTCCTTGCCCACGAGGATGCACCCTTTTGTGTCTTTGAAGTCAGCCTCATTGCCGATGTGGATCTGAACTCTATCCTGACCGCGCAGCCCCAGCAATTCAATCCGCCAATGCAGATCTCTATCGTTGTGAAGTTTTTTGATCTGAGCGGAATACTCACCGGCAGGGATCGAGCATACGAAAGGCGCATTATCGCCAGAAATTATGTAATTACCTCAGCATTCGCCGCGCTATTTTGGCCCGATCTGAATTTTTGCGTTACCTGGATCGCTTGCGCGACCGCCAATGCCTAAAGGCGAATAGTTGTCTGCCTGACAGGACACCGTAACTCGAATGGAAGTCACTGTTGATATGTGTTCTAATGGTAAGAAAACCCGATCTACCGGAAGATCGGCGATACGTGCTGGACCAGGCGCCTTTGCCGGTATGCATCTGCTTGGTGTTGCTCCATGGGCGACAGTATTCCCGCTTTTATCCAGAAGTTCGAAGCTAACAGCCCCGCAGATGCCGTAGTCGAGGAGGTCTGTCTCCAGCCCCTGGGATACCAGGACCGTGCCGTCATGCGAAAGGCTTACCGTTCCACGCACCCATTGCCCTTTCGGGCACTGTTGCACGACACAGTAGCCACGCGCAAACGGATGGCTGCTCGATGTGCAGGATAAATCCCCCAGCAGCGGGTGTTTCCAGTGCTCGGGGTCAACATCAGAAACTATCAAATTCCCCGATTGTGTATTTACGATGATTTTAAGAGTAGCGACCGTAAAGAGCTTTCCGTGCCGGGGGCCATTGTCTTGTGGCCGGTCTTCTCCACCACGAAGCGACAGAAGCGATTTGCCTTGTTGATCCTTGAATTCAAGAGAGTAGCGCCACCCTTCAGGGATATGCCCCAAGGGTGGAATACCGCCTGTATAGCTACGCTGATTGAATACCTTTACCGCTATGGTATTTTCCCCGCCTCTTAGTCGCACTGTACGTTCAGTGCTCCCGTCGTTGTTCCAATCTGCAGTTTCCTGCCCATTGACCAATAGCATTACATCGTCATCCCCATCCGTGATGCGTGCCGTGAGGTAGACTGGATCCCAGAAGTAGAATTGATTCACAAGGGATGTATTTTCCCAGGGAGTCTGACCACCATCAGAGTTCGCGCGCACATCGTCCCTGACCTTACGAAACACGTCTTCGACCAGTTCCCCTGGACTCTGAATGGCTCGAAGAAGGCTGCGAGTATAACTGGAATGACGTCCAACACCATCAGATGCAATACTGCCCGGATCGGTGGAGAATGCAATGAGAGTGTTGCTGGGCGCGTTCACAGTCGCTGCCAAGCCAGGTATCCAGTCATTCACCGAAGTCTCAGCAAAGGGATTGTTTCGACAGGCGTCAAGGATCACGATCTTAGGCGTCTTTGTCAGGGCTCGGAGTGAGTCAAAAAGCAAATCCATACTAAACGTTCGTCTTGGAATATCCAACGCATTACTGAGATCAGCATCCACAGGAACAATGTAGTTGACGCCATTCACCTGGATGCCATGGCCGGCATAGTAGAAGACGACCGGCGTTCCGGCCTTTGCAGATCGGGTGGCCAAGTCGGTAATTGCAGGCCCAATGTCGGAAAGCTTGAGATTCTTCTTGAGCACAGTGTCGTAACCGAGCCTTCCTAGTACCTGGGCGATCTCTTCCGCATCATTCAGGGTAGTCACAAGAGGACGGCCCTGGTAGTCTTTGTTTCCAATTACTAACGCGACTCCGTGGTCGGTTCTGTTTGATGTAAGCGGAAGTTGCTGGCCAAAAACATTGCGGCTTGAGCACACCACAGTGAACAAGCAAAGCAATGGTATCATGTGAAACCGAATGGGCATTGTTATGGTACTTTCTTCCAAAATGCATGCAAAAAGTCTGACCAGCGCTCTTTTTGGACAAAGTCGACAGGGAAGAGTTGGTTGTCTTTTTCGTATCCACCTTGCGCATACGGATCGTTTGTATGCTCATGGGCGGAACTCGGAAAGTATATTGCTAACCCGAAGGAGCCGAATGTTCCCTGCCGCTCACTTCCGGCGTGCTTCGCGAAGATCTCGCTGGTGACGCGTTCCCGAACAGTTTGTGCACGCGCGCGAACGGTCTCATTCTTGGTACGTTTGGTCAACTCAGATACGAATTGAACGATGTCGACATGGTAAAAACTGTAGCCAGGAGCAAAGACCGATGTTGCGGCCCGGGCGTCAATAATGTTTTGCAGCTCAGAATCTAGGTTAGCCATCAATGTGTCGGATAACGAGGAAATCGCAGCCGCAAGATCTGAGATTCCCGCAAGCCTGTATGCCGACAAGGTAGTTTCGTTGCCACCTAGGTCTAACATATCTGGTTTACTGTAGAAAGTCCTGTATGAGTCCACAACTGAGGCTGCCAGTTCGGCTGCGCTCTGACTCGGGTTCGCGATCAACCTGTCCAAGAACTCATCATATTTCCAGCCAAGTCCGGGCTCCAAGTCTTCGCTTCCAACGAAATTCGATCCGACATTTCTTAGGGCGTAGGCGGTTTCAACCATAGCCATCAAGCAAGCATCGAAGCCAACGAGGTCAAGCTTGCGGTCGCCCAGTGCATTGGTGAGCGCCTCAACAACCTCGCGGTTATAGAGCACGTTATTGTCTGTCTCGTCATTCGATACTGAACGGTAAGGATCGCCCGGTGCACTGCGAAATGGGGCTGTTCGGTTTTCCTCAGTTGCCACGCCACTTGCATTTCTGAGTTGCACCGACGCGGCCCGTAAGGACGAAAGCGCGTCCTTCGTTTCAAGGCCGCGAGATGCCAGAAGCAGTCGTTGGCGAGCGAGCAGGCTACGCAGGAAGACGCGATATCCCTGGCCGTGATCCCAAAGGATCAAGAAGTAATGCTTGGCGGGATATTGCGAGACCCCCCAACGGACGAACTCTTCTAGCGTCTTAGGCGCACCCATGTTCAATTCTCCCATATCCGCCAGAGCGTTCTTAGGCTGAGGTTCCATGTCTTTAGTAATCTTGAAGCGTAGCGTCTGGGACCAGTCAACCGGAGAGGTGTGGGCGTACTTAGTGATTCGATCGAACTGCACGATGATGTTGACCTTGTCGGTGCTTCCCACCCGCGCCATCTGGGCGAAGTTGATGAGCGCATCCCTCTCGAGGTTATTATCGCCGTTCATGAAGACAAGTACTGTCCATTCCGCGTTGGAACTCGTCGGCTGCGATAGAGTCAAGGAGCTCGCAGATAGAAGGGCTGCAGTGAGCATCATCAAGCGGATCATATCCAGCTTTTCTAGTGTTATTGTCATCACGTCCTCATTGAAATCTCAGACCAAGCCCAGCGTTGTCTTCGTATTGCTAGTGTTGGCTACTATTTTGCTAACAATTGATCGAGAAAGCTTCGCAAGGTCTCTGGTTTTGTTGGGTCGGGAGGTGGAGGCGGCACGCGAGTGCCACCTGCATTTGCAAGTCCAGCCAACTGAGTCGAGAAAGCCCGAAGCTCTACGCTCGGGATTGTCGCCAGAGTATTGACGAGGTTACGCAACTGATCCAGACTTGGGATCACGAGGGCAACATTCTTCTGACCAGAGAAAGTTTCGACGTCTGTTATCAATTGTTGGTATTGGCCCATCAATCGTTGCCATTCTGTATGAATGTCCTCATTGCTTATCTTCCCGAGCTTCGCGGGGTCAAACTTCTTGACGTTGTCCAGAGTAGGTTTTGCAACCTTCTCCCACTGAGTCTTGAAAGCATCCCAACCAGTGTCTGATTGAAGCGTGACAAAGCTCCTAGCAATCGTCATACTCTCATACGCTATCTGTGACGTGTTGGCGAGATCGTTAGCAGCGGTTATCTCTGCTACCACGCTCGATAGGCTCTTTAACTGGTCTTGCGCCTGCTTTTGAAGCTTATCGGCCTGATCCATTAATGCTTTGTCCAAGTCATCTTTGGATATCTTCTTTTCGTTTTTGTTGCCAAGGAGCGTCTGGATCAAGCTCCCGATAGCATTAGCGCCAGGGATCGCTGCATTGATTGCGGCGTTGATCGTTTCGCCAATCGCCTTGCCCCTGGTGGTCGCAGGGGAATCTTGCGCTAAGCCAACCATCGCTGAGGCAAATGTTACGGTCAGGACACAGAGGAAGCGATAGATCGTTTTCATAAGTAGTCACCAAAAATCTCCTATACTCGCCTTCGAGGCGTTGTTGTTTTTAACCATGCGCCTAGCATAACGCTAGATGCGCCTCGTGGGGAGGCTTAGCCCCTCGTTTTTTGACTAACCTCGTGTCAATAGCGTGTCATTCCAAAGCATCACAAGGAGCAGAGGATCGAAAAACAACTTCTCACTTCCCTGATTGATGCGGCTTTGACTTATTAAGAAACACACTTCACTTATTGATATTGAAGGAGGCGATTGCAACACGTTTCGGCTCAGAACCTGAGGCCACAGAGGCTGGCGAAATTCCACACATTACCTGATATACGCCGAAAGTTTCAGTGCGTGTCACCCTATATACCTCGTACTCAGATCCAAGGCTTTCGCAAGCCTGCCTAGCCCTTTGAAGAAGAAGAGGATTAGCTGGTTGGGCCGCCTTACCAATCTCACTGTATACCCGCACCGGGCCGCCTATAGAATTTTTCCAGTCAGCAAATGCCTTGGTGGCGTCGATCACGAGATTACCTGAGGTATCAGTCTTTGCCTCTACACCTCCAGCGGACGGAATACCGTCTGTTAGCTGAACTATTGCTATGTCGTCACCGATGATCTTCTTTACTGTAGCGACGAAAGAAAGTTGAAAATTTCGCGCGTCAGGGCTTGGCTGAAGATAAGGGTAATGTATGAGTACGGATTCTTGGAGTAATGCCCCTTTTACGTCTCCTGAATCCCAAGCGGTCATAGGTACCCGGTTCCATTTCTGGCCTGTAACATTGATCCTCAGTCCCAACCAACCATGGGATTCACAATACCCTAAAGCGCCATCATCTCCCTGAACGTGCATCCAGAAATGCACCCCGTTCCCCTGCTGCTGCGAGCGATAGCTGGTTCTTTTCCCAGCCTTGGTTGTTTCTGCGAAAGAGTATGAGGTGAAATCATAGCCGTCAGGAGGATAGTAGACCTGGTCAAAATTTAAATCTGCCACACAATCATTATCTGGAGTGTGTTTGTAAAATTCATAGGACTTAGTATCAATTCGTCTTATCTCAATTGTAGGGCTGAAAATAGCTCTAACCGTGAGCGACATTTTCTGTGGTGGCACATAGGCAGTAATAGAGCCACGGTCCGTATTGAGTGTCAAGGTCGCTGAATCGGTAGGATTTTCGCGAATAAAATCTACATTGGTTTCGGTTGCGGGCACTTTCTTTCCAATCTTGAAAAGCGTACTGCCAACTGTTACCTGCTTAGCTCCCACCATAGAATACCCAACTACCTTTGGAAGACGTGTATCAAAGTTGTCATAGGATCTCCAACGAATTTTCATTACGATTTGTTTAGGCCCTCGTGATTGTGCGATGGAGCTAAGCCCTACTCTTTGGTCGTATGAGGCAATCATGCAGTCGCGCCATGATGTTACAATGATTTCCGAAACCTCAGATACGAGCTTCTGATATGTGGCTGAGTATTGAGACTTATCAGTGATTGATGAACAATGAGCCTTCTTCCATTCATTACGTGCCTTGCTATCGAATTTACCGCCAAGTTCTACTGGAACACCATAAACGGGGAAGCCAATGGAGACGCCTGCATTGCTCGCCTCTATATGCGTACTAAACTCCGTTGTACATAACCAGGCGTTATAGTCATTCTTAACTCCTTCGCTTTGATTAATCGTAACGGTGTTGAATATGCCATTCTTGAGGATGTCTGAGCATTGATCTTGTGCAATGACCCGTTTCGCTGGATAGGAGATCAAGGTCAAAATGATAAGAGCGGTAAGCACACCCTGATTTTTCATATATTCTCCGTAGCTAAGGTTGGTACTTTGTTTAGTTGGCTGATAATGCGCTTGCCAACGGGAAGTTTAGTATTTGAGTAAGCACGTAACGGCATTTGCACTTTCTCTTTATTTGCAGTATTGACTTCTAGCCACACCTTTTTTACGGGCTTGACCGTCGTTTCAGCCACTTCGGCTATCGATACCCGACCGGTGGCCGAAACGGCGATCACCTCTCGGTGAATTGTTGTTCTCCATCTGTATAAGCGCAAAGAGCTCCTAAAATGCCGCAAGATTTTTTCGCTGATTTTGCTCAGCGCGGTTGGCTATTTGAAAAAGTGCGCTAAAATCTTGCGCGTCAGCGGTTAAACTCGGCGTCCCGAAGGGAGGATCGCTATGCCTGAGATAGAACATGGGCAGGAGCCTGAGGATGATGATGTCAGGCAGTTGCTTTTGGCTTGGAATCAGGGCGATCAAGAGGCTTTTGAAGAACTGGCGCGATTGGTCGAAGCCGAATTGCGCCGTTTAGCCCGGCATTACTTATCCAATGAAAGACGCGGCCACACCTTGCAAACGACAGCCCTGATTAACGAGGCCTGGCTACGATTGATCAAACAGAGGAAAAATGCCCATTGGCAGGATCGAGCGCATTTCGTTGCCGTTGCGGCGACGCAGATGCGGCGCATCCTGGTAGATCATGCCCGCAAGCGAGGCGCCGATAGGCGCGGCGGCGAGTTCGAGAGAGCGACTTTTGAAAAAGCGTTGAAGGTTTCGTACGAGCCGGAAGTCGATTTGCTGGCTGTGAATGAAGCATTGACTAAACTGGCCGAGGTGGACAAGCGCTCCGCTGATGTGGTCGAGCTGCGCTTTTTCGGCGGACTCACCACAAAAGAGACAGCCGAGGTTTTAGGAATCTCGCCCGATACGGTCGAGCGCGATTGGAATTTCGCCAAAGTCTGGTTGTTCGACAGACTCAACAGTTGAATTCGTCCCCATCCCCCAAACTTTTGGGCCTGAAAGGATCACAAGGGATCAAAGATATTTTCCATGCCGCCGCCGAATGCGAGCCGGCTGAGCGTCCCGCTTTGCTCGACAGACTCTGCGCCGGCGATGACGAATTTCGCCGCGAGGTCGAATCGCTATTGGCGCAAGAAGATCGCGCGGCGCCCTTCCTTGAAACTCCCGCCATTGAGATCGAAGCCAAAGCGATTGCCGAAAGCCATCAGTCACTAGAAGCCGGGCGGATGATCGCTCGCTACCGGATAGTCTCGAAGATCGGGGAAGGTGGAGGGGGTGAGGTCTATCTGGCACAGGACACGAAGCTGGGTCGCAAAGTCGCGCTCAAGTTGCTGACGGCTGATTCGAGCGCCGCTCCTGAACGGCTGCGCCGGTTCGAGGTGGAAGCGCAATTGGCTTCGTCTCTCAATCATCCCAACATCACCACCGTTTATGACATTGGCGAAGAAGAGGGCTTACGATTCATCGCATCTGAATTCGTCGAGGGCGAAACCTTGCGCCATCGGATCGAGAGCGGCGCGATTGATTGGCCACAGGCAATTGATATCGCCATGCAAATGGCTTCGGCGCTGGAAGCCGCACATGGGGCGGGTATCGTCCACCGGGACATCAAACCGGAGAATGTCATCTTGCGCGTTGACGGCTGCGTAAAGCTGCTCGATTTTGGCATCGCCAAGCTGGCGAACCCGCCCGCCCACGGCGGCGATCTGGCGGGATTGAACAAGATCACGGCGGAAGGGACGCTGCTGGGCACGGCGGAGTATATGTCACCGGAACAGGCTCGCGGCGCGGCGGTTGATCCGCGTAGCGACATCTTCAGTCTGGGCGTGTTGATCTATGAGATGGTCGGCGGGCGCCGACCTTTTACCGGAAAAACCGTCGCCGATGTCATCGCCGCGATTCTGAAAACGGAACCCCCGCCATTACGAGAGGTCGCGCCGCAGTCCCCCTCCAAACTGGAACGAATCGTGACCAGAGCTTTGCGCAAGGAGCCGGAATCGCGCTATCAGAGCGTCGACGAGATGCTGGCGGAATTGAAATCCCTGGAAGAGAGTTCGATCGATGCGACGGACCCAACGTTGATCAGAACCACCGATCTGGATGGTCCCGATCCGGGAGTGACAGTCGAGGACGAGTATGAGGAGTTCAATCCGTTGCTGTCGGAGTTGGATTTTTCGCCGCGGTTGCGCAATTGGATAAAGAGAAATCCGCAAGGCGGCCTATTGGCGCTATTGATCTCGCTGAGCGCTCTGGTCGCGATCCTGTTGGGCCGTTACGTCGGCGCGGCGGGCATTCGCGTTACGTTCAAATCGACGTGCGGCGTGGAGGTTCCCGATCTTTTCTTCGGTTACCTGATCGAATTGAACGCCGGATTACTTTATTTGATCGGCGCGCCGCTGATCGTGACCACGGGCTTTCACCTGCTCAATTTCGCGCATGTCGCCTTGCGCCGCCTGGCTTCAGGCAATCGCCTGGTGGTTAATCAAAGGGATGGGGAAGAGGGAGATAATCGCCCGTTGGCGAT
>Ga0209382_10009118_pt1 | contig 12439 bp, 10 predicted proteins | sample SoiMetdeltSBSDD5_FD_187599 | JGI IMG/M metagenome (GOLD analysis project Ga0209382, IMG submission 187599) | Bulk soil microbial communities from a Populus tree surrounding site in Tennessee, USA - Soil MetaG P. deltoides SBSDD5 (SPAdes) (version 2) | ecosystem: Environmental > Terrestrial >... | reverse complement strand
GCGCTTGCATGAGATCGAGGGCGAGCGCGGTGGGACACTGACCGTCGTCTCGCTCGAGGGCTCGCCTGACCTCGATCCCGCCCGCATCAACGATGTCTACGGAACGATGATCGCGCGTGCGGTGGACCGCACGCCCTACACGTTCCGGCCCGACCGAGAGGGACCCCAGCCCGACCTCGCGGAGGGCACTCCCGAGATCTCGGACGACAGCACGCAGGTGACGGTCACCATCCGCTCCGGCGTCCATTTCTCGCCCCCCGTGAACCGCGAGGTCACCGCGCGCGACGTGGCCTATGGCATCGCCCGCGGATTCCTTCCCGGGGTCGATTCGCCATCCGCCCAGCTCTACTTCGCGGACGTAAAGGGTGTGGCCGCCGTGGCGGCCGGCCGCAGGACGCTCCCGTCGGGGCTGCAGACCCCGGACGACCACACGCTCGAGATCCACCTCAGCGCGCCCACCGGCCGGCTGGTGGCCGACGCCCTGACGCTTCCGCTGGCGGCGCCGGTCCCGCCCGGGTATGCCCGCCGCTTCGACCGCCTCCCGCGCTCGACCTATGGGCGACATCAGGTGTTCACGGGCCCGTACCGGATCGCAAGTAGCCGGGGCGGTCTGCTCCCGGCCGCCGACGCTCCGCGGATCACGCTGGAGCGCAATCCCAGCTGGGACTCGGCGGACGACTTCCGCCCGGCGTTCCTCCACCGGATCGTGCTCGATCAGCGCTCGCCCGGAGCCGCGACGCTCGCGCGCCGTGTGCTCGGCGGCTCCGCAGCGGTGAACGGGAGCGAGCCGGCGCGCGCCGACCTCCTCCGGGCGCTGCGCACGCGTCGAGCCCAGGTCGACCTGCCGCCGGCCGGCGAGATCACGTTCATCGCGCTGAACACCCAGCTTGCCCCATTCGACGACCCTGACGTGCGTCGCGCGGTCTCGGCAGCGGTCGACCGAGACGCCCTTCGCGGTGCGCTTGGCGGCCCCGCGGTGGGCAAGGTCGCGACCCACTGGATCCCACCGGGAGTCCCCGGCTTCGACGAGGCGGGAGGTGAGGCGGGGCCCGGTGTGAACTTCCTCGCCTCCCACCGGGGGAACCTCGCGCTGGCGCGCCGTTATCTTCGTCGAGCCGGCTACGCGCACGGGCGGATCACCGGTTTCCCTGTGCTCGAGCTCGTCGCTCGCCGCGACGCCTCAGGGAAGGCGTTCGCCGGCGCGACCCGGCGAGCACTCGGGGCGCTCGGACTGCGCAGCCGCGTGCGCTTCCTCTCCTTCGGACCGTTCATCCGGGCCTGCTCGCGCGCTCCCCGGGTGGCTGCCTGCCTGGACTACCGCTGGCAGCGCGATGTCGATGACGCCGCCTCCATGCTCCCTCCGCTGTTCGGCCGCCAGGGGCTCCGGGCCGCTACCAATGTGTCGCGGCTGTCCAACCGTTCGTTGGAGCGGCTGATGGACGAGGCGGCGACGACGACCGGTGAATCCGACCGAGCCGAGCGGTGGGCCGACGCCGACCGGCGGGCGACTGAGCTGGCGCCCGGCGTGCCGATCGTTTGGAACCGCGACCCGAACCTGCGCTCCGAGGACGTCAAGGGCGTGCTGGATCGTGACCTCGCTGCCTGGGACCTCAGCTTCACCTCGCTGCGGGCGCCATGAGCGACGCGCCGCCGACGGATAGCGCCCTGCGGTTCGCCGCGAGTCTGCTCGCCCGCCAGCGTGGAGCGGTGGCGCTGCTGGTGTTGCTGAACCTCGGAATCATCGCGATGACGCTGGTGACGCCGGTGTTGACGGGATTAGCGGTCGAGCGGATCGACGCCGGCGACCTCTCGGGGGTCAATGGCGCGTTCGCCGCCGGGCTGGCGATCGCGCTGGCGGGGTTGCTTGCCGCGACCTTCTCCGCCGGCGCTGGCGTGGTCAACAGTCGGGTCTCGGCCGCGATCGAGACCGACCTGCGCTCCCGGCTCTACCGCCACTTCCAGGTCGTCGACCCGCGGGTGCTGGACTCTCGGTCGACCGGCGACCTGGTCTCGCTCGCCAGCACCGAGCTGCTCCCGATCGCGCAGTTCGTGGGGAATCGGCTCACCCGCGGCCTTCAGGGCGTCGTCACGATGGTGCTCGCCGGCGTGATCATGGTCTGGCTGCAACCGCTGCTCGCGCTACTCGCGCTCGCGCCGCTGCCGGTCGGCGTGGTGATCCTGGCCATCTATACACACCGGGTCAGGCCGAAGCTGCTCGAGGCCCGCCGCGCGATGGGAGCGCTCACGACGTCGCTGCAGGAGACGATCGCCGGGACGGCGACCGTGCGCGCCTACGCGCGCGAGGCCGGGCAGCTCGAGCACTTCTCCCGCGCCGCCGAGCGGGTGCTGGACGCCTCCCTGGCGGTCAACCGGATGGGCGCTCGCTCGCTGACGGCGGTCGACATGCTCCCGCTCGTCGGTTCGGCAGCGGTGGTGATCGTCGGTGGGCGACTGGCAATCTCCGGGGACCTCTCGGTCGTCGACTTCTCGGTCTTCTACACGTACGTCGTGATGCTGGTTCCCTCGGTGCAGGCGGTCGGCCTGACGCTCGGACAGGCCCAGCCGGCGTTCGCAAGCCTTCGGCGCGTGGTCGAGGCGTTGCGAGAACCGGTGCAGCGCTCCCCCGACGAACCGGCCCTGCCAGTCGCACCGGCGGGGGTGCGGATGCGTGACGTGCGGGCCGACACCCCCGGAGGCGATCCGATTCTCGATGGAGTCGACCTCGACGTCCCCGCTGGCCGGACGGTCGCGGTGCTGGGGACGACCGGGTCCGGGAAGTCCACGCTGCTCGCGCTCGTCAACCGCCTGCGCGACGCCGGCGGCGGGACCATCGAGGTCGCCGGGGCGCCGGTCGACGAGGTGGAGATCGGATCGCTCCGGCACGCCGTCGGGACCGCGACTGACGACAACTTCATATTCTCGGGCACGCTGAGGGAGAACATCGCCTACGCGCGGCCGGACGCTTCGCCTGCGGACGTGGAGGCAGCGGCGCGCGCGGCACAGGCGCACGACTTCATCGCGGCCCTGCCCGACGGGTACGACACGATCCTCGGCGATCGCGGGGTTGGCCTGTCGGGGGGCCAGCGCCAACGGGTCGCGCTGGCGCGGGCGCTCTTGGCAGGGCCGGCGGTCCTGCTGCTCGACAACGCGACCGGCAACCTCGACGCGCTGACCGAGGCCGCCGTCCTCGACGAGCTGGGCACCCGGCGCACCGCCGCGCCGCCCACTCGCATCGTGGTCGGCTATCGGCCCGCGGTCTTGCGCCGTGCCGACGAGGTGCTGATGCTCGAGGGCGGCCGGATCGTCGAACGCGGCAAGCACGACGCGCTACTGCGTTCTAGCGCCCGCTATCGAGCGCTCGTCGGCGCCGATGCCGCCGGCGATCCAGATCGGAGCGAGCCATGAGCGCCACTTCGGCAGGCGTGGCCGCGCGCGGCCGAATCGCGTTGCTGCGCGAGCTGCTCGAGCCCTACCGCCCCCGGGTGGTGGCGGCCCTGACCGCGACGGTGCTCGGGACCGCGGCCAAGCTGGCCCCGCCGTACCTCGCCGGCCGCGTCGTTGACGACGTCGTCCTGACCGGGTCGACGCGGCAGCTCGTCGTTATCGCGATCGCACTCGTCGTCGCGCTCGCCGTCGCGTGGTTGGCCGAGATGGTGGAGACGTGGCTCGTGGGCGACTTCGGTCAGCGGGCGCTGATGGACCTCCGCTTCCGGCTGGTCGAACATCTCCAGAGGGTGTCGATGCGCTACTACGACCGGGCGAGCGCGGGGCGCGTCATGTCGAGGGTTACCAACGACGTGGAGGCGCTCAACAACGTCGTGACAGGAGGATTGAACCAGCTCGTCTCGGACCTGCTCCTGGTGGTCGGGACGGTCGTCGTCCTGCTCGTGCTCGACTGGCGGATGTCATTGGTGGCGGCGTTCGTGTTCCCGCTCGTCGTAATCGTGGCGGCCTCGTTTCAGCGCGTGGCGGGACCCGCATGGCGGAAGGCCAGCGACGCGCTCGCGCAGGTCACGACGTACATGGCGGAAGGTCTCTCCGGACGGGCCGTCGTGCGCGCGTTCGGGCAGGAGGAGCGGCACCTGGCCGCCTTCGAGCGCCACAACGCCGAGACCCAGATGCGGGTGTTGCGTTCGAACGCGCTCTGGCGCACGATCCGTCCGCTCATCGAGCTCATCATTGCGGTGACGATCGCCGCGGTCATCGTGTACGGCGCGCGCCAGGCCGTGGGCGGCGCCTTCGAGGTAGGCCTGATCGTGTCCTTCACCGCCTACCTGCGCCAGGCGCTCGCCCCTCTTCCGCACATGACCGCGCTGGCCGGTGACTTCCAGCAGGCGGCAACCGCGCTCGAGAAGCTCGACGAGATCCTCGCCGAGCCGCCGGACCCCGGCCAGCTCCCCGGCCGCCGCCAGGCGCCCGACCTCCGCGGCGAGCTGGCCTTCGAGGACGTGCGGTTCGCCTACGAGGAGGAGCGGTGGATCATCCACGACGTCAACATCAGCATCGGGGCCGGTCAGACCGTGGCGTTCACCGGACACTCCGGCTCGGGCAAGAGCACGCTGATCAAGCTCGCGCTCGGGTTCTACCGACCGCAGGGCGGCTGCGTGCGCTACGACGGCGTCGACTTGAACCAGCTGGATCTCGGAAGCGTGCGGCGCCAGGTCGCGCTGGTCAGCCAGGAGCCGTTCCTGTTCGCCGGCAGCGTGGCTCACAACATCGGCTGGGCCAGGCCCGGCGCGAGCGTCGACGATGTGCGGGCCGCCGCCGAAGCCGTCGACGCGCTCGAGGTGTTCGAGCGGCTGCCCGATGGTCTCCACACGGAGGTCGGCGAGCGAGGTGAGCGACTCTCCGGCGGGCAGCGCCAGCTCGTCTCGCTCGCGCGGGCGATCATCGTCGACCCCCACATCCTCGTGCTCGACGAGGCCACGTCGAGCATCGACGTCGCCACGGAGGCGCGCGTCCAGTACGGCCTCGCGCGGCTGCTCGCCGGGCGCACCTCGCTGGTCGTCGCCCACCGGATGAGCACCATCCGAGGCGCCGCCCGCGTTGTGGTGCTCGATGCCGGGCGCGTCGTCGAGCAGGGCTCACCCGCGGAGCTGCGGGCAGCCGGCGGCTACTACACCCAGCTCGAGGCCGAGTCCGAGCGCTTGACCTGACCAGCGCATTGCCTGCGCCACTCGCCAACGTTCTGCCGTCGGTAACGCAATGATCGGCCACGCACTTGCCCCCGCACGCCGACGCCCCTCGGCGGTTGACTGGGACCGCTGGATTGCAGCGGGCTTCGCAATCGGGTCGGCGTGTTTCTTCGTCGGGCCGTTTCCCGGCTTCGTCCAAGCGGTCGGCCAGGGTGCCGACAGCGCCGTCTTCTTCGCCGGCTCGATCTTCTTCACCGTGGCCGCAGCGCTGGAGCTGCGCGAGGGCACGCTACGACGCGGACGGCGCTTCGCGGACGCCTCCTGGTGGAGCGCGGCGATCCAGTTCGTCGGCACCCTGTTGTTCAACGCCAGCACCTTCCACGCCCTGCAGACTGGGCTATCCACGCACGAGCAGAACAGGCTCGTCTGGGCGCCGGACCTGTTCGGGTCCGCGTGCTTTCTGGTCTCGGGGGCGCTTGCCTACGGCGTAACCACCGGGCCGCATGTGCTGCCGGCACAATGGCGCCCGAATCAGCGCGACCCCGCGTGGGTTATGGCCGCCGTCAACCTGGCAGGATGCGTGCTGTTCGGCGTCTCGGCGATCGCCTCCTACGTCGTGCCGTCAACCGGGTCGGTGCTCGCCCTGGCACCCGCCAACTGGGGCACCGCGCTGGGAGCGCTGTGCTTCCTGATCGGCGCTCTCTTGCTCGGGTCGGAGCAGCGCCACGCGGAAGCCCAAGCTGCTCCACATTAGACGTCGGCTTCACACGCGGGGGGTCGCGGGTTGAAGCCAGCCGCGCCCACGAATCGCCCGCGCGCGATACTGCGCGGGCGATGTCCGAGGAGAAGGTGGAGCAGCTGCACCGCGCCCGTGCCGAATGGGCACGATGATCAAGGACCAGCAAGCCGAGCCTCAGCTCCTTTCTACCGACGCTCTCCGTGCTCAGTTCCCTGGGCTGTCGCCTGAGGTCGCGGCCCTCGACGGTGCGGCGGGGACCCAGGTGCCGCAGGTGGTCGTCGACGCCGTCGCGGAGGCCCTCGTGACGGCGATGGCGAACGCGGGCGGCGCATTTGCCGCCAGCCACGTGAGCACTCGGGCCCTGGCAGAGGCCCGGTCCGCGATCGCCGATCTCGTCGGCGGCGTGGCGGAGGGGGTCGTCCTGGGACCGAACATGACGACGCTGACATTCCGCATCGCCGACACGCTCTCGCGCGGCTGGGGGCCGGGCGACGAGGTGGTCGTGACCTCGCTCGACCACGACGCGAATATCCGGCCCTGGCGGCTGGCCGCAGAGCGTGCCGGCGCAACCGTGCGCGTCGCGGAATTCGACGTCGAGACCGGCGAGCTGCCCCTCGAGTCGGTCGAGCGCGTGCTCAGCAACCGCACCCGGCTGGTCGCGGTGACCGCCGCCTCGAACGCAATCGGCACCCGGCCCGACGTGCGCGCGATCTGCGACGCGACACACAACGCCGGCGGGCTTGCGTACGTCGATGGCGTACACGCGACCCCGCATGTGCCGACCGACGTGGCCGCGCTGGAGGCCGACTTCTACGCGTGCTCGTCCTACAAGTTCTGCGGGCCGCACACGGGCGCGGTCGTCGCTGACCCTGCTCTGCTGGAGGACCTGCGACCGGCGAAGCTGATCCCGGCGCCGGACGGGGTACCGGGTCGCTTCGAGCACGGCACTCCACCGTTCGAGCTGCTCGCCGGCGTGTGCGCCACCGTGGACTGGCTCGCCGGCCTCACCGATGCGTCCGGGGATCGGCGGACCCGGCTCCTCACCACATTCGCCGCCATCGAGCCGCGACTCCAGGGCCTTCTCGACCGGCTGCTCGCCGGCCTCTCCGCCATTGACGGGGTGCGCCTGCTGGGAGCGCCGCGCCTGCGCACCTCGACGGTGTCCTTCGTCGTGGACGGGTACACACCAGCGGTCCTCGCCGCCCGCCTGGCCGGTGAGGGAATCGACGTGTGGGATGGCGACAATTACGCCTACGAGCTGATGAGCCGCTACGGCTTCGCCGAGACGGGGGGCGCGATCCGCGCGAGCATCGTGCTCTACACGACCGCCGAGGAGATCGACCGCCTCGTCGCGGCGGTGGCGGAGCGGTAGCTCTTGCCTACTCGGTCCCGCGCGGATCAGGCAGCGGTACCTGATTCGCCCGCCGACCGCGGAGGTTCGTCAGGGGCGTCCGGTGAAGGCTCCCCACCCGCGGTCGCGGCGTCCTCCGGCGGCGCGCCGCCGCCTTCGGATTCCGCCTCTGAGGCTGGCCCCGGCGTTGCGGCGTCGGGCGTTGCTTCTCGCTGCTCCGCTCGCCGGCGGGCCTCGCTCGCCAACTCGTCCATGTGCTGGGCAACGTTCCTCGCGGTCGCCGCCACCTTGTCGAGGAGGTCCGGCGCCTGCCGGTCGATCGCAACCTGTGCGTCGACCAAAAGGTCCTCCAGCCCCTGCTTGTACTCCTGAACGCGGGAACGGAAGTCGTCGCTCGACTCGGCCATGCGGAGGGGAGGCTATACGAGCCGACCACAGGTCCAGGGGGAAACTAGGAGCGTGGACCGACTGCTGATCTGGGCCGGGGAGCGCGGATGGGCCGGCGGCTGGCGCACCGAGGTCGCGCAAGTCCAGCTGGACGAGGGAGCGCTACGCGCGACGGGCACCCAGCTCGCGACCGATCCACTCCCGTACCGGCTCGACTACCGCCTCGATGCGTCCGGAACGGCCTTCGTCACGCGCTCGCTGCGGATCGTGGCCGCCGGCGAGGGGTGGGAGCGCCGGCTGCGCCTGACGCGCGATCCGAGCGGCGAGTGGACCTCGGAGATGGGCGGCGCCGGCGAACCCGCCCTGACGGCAGCCGGCCGCGACGACCCCGGGCTCATCGATGCGCTCGACTGCGACCTCGGGTTCTCGCCGCTGACCAACACGATGCCGGTCCTGCGCCATCGCCTGCATCGGCAGCCCGGGAGGGTGGACTTCGTGATGGCTTGGATCTCGGTCCCCGACCTCGGGGTACATGCATCGCACCAGCGCTACGAGCACCTGGACGCCAACGGCCACGGTGCCACGGTGAAGTACGCCAGCGTGGAGGACGGGCGCGAGACCTTCACCGCCGACCTCGAGCTCGACGGCGAAGGCCTCGTCCGCCGCTACCCCGGCTTGGCGCGAAGGGTCACGGCTTAGCCGCCCCTGCTAGAGGGACAGTGCGCGCTCGAGCGCACCGCGGTCTGTAGGCGCTCCGTGCGCTGGGCACACGACCTCGACTGGGAGATCGAGCAGCGGCCGCAGCCTCTCGATGACCTGCTGGCGAGTGACGTCGGCTCGCAACCACTCGTTCAGAACCAGGAGGCCGGTTCCGAAGTCGACGAGCGAGTCGCCCGCGATGACCGCGCCGACACGCTCCACCCACAGCACGAGGTCGTTGTGCTCGCGGCCCGCGTACGCCTCGATCCCTGTCGGAGGCCCGTTTTCGGCCGTGTACCAGTGGACGTTCTCGGCGCCGCCTCGAAGCCACTGCAGATCAGGGCTGCCATCACCAGCCTGCTCCGCGGTGATGCCGTACTTGTCGATGAGGTCCTGCGCGGTGTCGGGCGGCGGAGCGAACACAGCGGCGCGAATCCGGGCAACGAGGGCCTTCGTGTCCCGCTCGTGCCAGGGTGCGGTGAGGACGATTGCCGGGTCCCGTTCTCGCGCGAGTGCGAGCAGCCGGTCCGGCACGCCCAGCGGATCGAAGAGCAGCAGGCGCTCGCCGTCGTCGATCGCATACGACGACACCTCCTGCGGCCACGGCTCGCTCGGCGTCCAGTCCGGGTGTGGCGCCTGCCAGTGCCAGAGTCCTGCCTGCAATTCTCGCACTGCGCCATGCTAGGCCACGCCGATGGATGCACTCCAACGGCGCGTTGCGTGACATCCCCGCGTAAAGAGACAGGGACTTCGACGCCGCTATCGTCGGAGCTCGTGGCCGGGCTGGGAACCGAACCTGCGCCGCCCGACGTTGCCGAGGTGCACAGGATCGAAGGGATCGAGAACCCGGTGATCCGCAACCTCGAAATCACCGAGTGCTATGCGGAGCTGGCCGCCGGCGCGGCCATCCGCGTGCCCGGGTGCTGCAACTGGTGCACGTTCGCGACCTGGGCATCGCGACAGGCCGGGGGCACGATCCGCGGCGAGGACATGCTGGACGAGTTGACGCGCGTGCTCGGCCCCGACGCGGACCTGGCGCATCCACTCGCGTCGATTTGGCGCTGGCTGCTGCGGCGCGGGCTGTTCCAGCCCGATACGTGGCTCGGGCGGATGATGGCCGACCTTCGCACACCGTTCGACGCCTTCGAGGGCGCCAGCGCCGCCGTGGCGAGCGGCAACCGCAAGGTGTTCGAGGAGATCGGGTTCCATTTCGCGCGATACCTCCACGACACCGACCCGTCACTCGCGGTCGACTCGCCGGACTTCGCGCGCTTTCTGGACGGGTTCTCACCAGGCGAGCCGCCGCACGGGCAGCGCTACCTGCGGCAGGCGTTCACTCGCTACCAGCTGCAGCACTCCGAGGCGGACCGCGGGCGGCGGGCGGAGCTCATCGCACTGGCCAACCTCGAGATCGCGATGCACGAGCAGACACGGTTGCAGCCGCAGATCCGCGAGGCGCTCGACGCCGGGATCCCGGAGCGCGATCTCGGCTGGCGGCTGCTGCGGCGCCAGATCCAGCGCAAGCTGACCGAGCTGAGCCGGGAGGTGATCACGAACTGCCTGATGGTCCTGACGTTGCCCGGCACCGTGCTGGCGCTCGGACGCAACCTCGACGCGCCGTTCCCGAAGGAGCTGCGCTCACCGAAGAACCTGGACCTGATCGCACTGCTTGCGGTCTATGAACCCGTTCCGCCGGCGGTCGACGACTGCGGGGCGCACGATTGGTCCCAGCTCGCACAGCGGATGCATTACATCGCCCACCTGTTCCGTGCGTTCCACGAACGTCCGGAGCTCGCCTCTCGACCGTTTACCCCGGAGCAGGTTGAGCTGTTTCGCTCCGGCGTCGTGCCGGAGGGCGATCTGTAGGGCTGCTCGCTCTGGGCCCGCGGCGCGTCTCGAGCCCCGGGTAGTCAGCCCCTGCGAGCCTTTTTGACCACCGACCGGATCGCGTCGATCACCAGCTTCGGCTGGTCGAGCTGGATGTAGTGCCCGCTCCTGGCCGCGATCACGTGACGGGCCCCCGGCACGAGCGCGGCGAGCTTGTCCTGCGACGCATTAAACGCCTGGTTCAATGCCCCGATCGGGAAGTCTGGCGGGAATCCAAACGGATTCGGGTCCGTCGGCGAGTGGGAGAGGACCACCAGCGGCATCCGGTGAAGCGGCGTGTCCGCCTGCGCCTGGCGCATCTCGGCGCCGCTGGCGTCCAGCGTGAGCTGCTCGTAGTCGGAGTAGCCCTCAAAGCCAGCTGGGGGCGGTGGATAGACGACCGTGTCCGTGTATTGCTCGCGGGTCAGGAGGCGCTTGAACGCCGCGGCAAACCACTCGCTCTGGGCGTCGATGGAGACGAGCCCGGCGACCCTTCGCGGGTGGATGGTCGCGTAAAGGCGCATGACCATGCCGCCGAACGAGTGGCCGGCGAGCACGTAGGGACCGTGGATCCGGGCGCCGTGCAGCGTGCGGGCCTTGCGCAGCAGCGCGTGTAGGTCACGGACGAGGTCGCGGACTGTCCGGGGCATCGCGACCGGGTCGCTTCGGCTGACGCTCTTCGGCTGGCCCTCGCCGCCGGGCCATACGGTCCCGGGACGGTCGTAGGCGCACACGCGAGTGAACCGGGCGACGGCGGGAAGGATCGCCCGGCGGCCAGGCTCGTGGGCGTGCCAGATGCGTGCGTTGTTGCCGGTGCCCGCCTCAAGAATGACTGTGGGACGGCCGCTGCCGCGACATTCGAGGTAGAGCCTCCGCCCGCGGTGAATCTTGACGCGGCGGGCGAAGCCGCCCTGCGCCGGCCGCGAGTGGTCGGCCAGCGCGCTCGTCCGGTTCAGCTCGCCTTCTTCCTGCTCGTCGCCTCAACGGCGTTGGCGATCGCCCAGAGTGGCGTTTGGCTCGCCCGTCATGTGGCACACGCTAGCGGTAGGGCCCTAATGTCACTGGTTGCACTTGAACTGCGACGTCGCCTGGCTGAGCGACGTTTGCAGCTGGCCGAGCGCGGTCCCCAGCGTGACCAGTTGCTGCTCTAGCGATTGATTCTGCGCCGATTTGAGTTGCGACTTGAAGTTGTCCACGCCGGTCTTGACATCCCCTTTTGCCTGTGGCCCCGCTTTCGACAGTGCCGATGAGAGATCGGTCACGCTCGTGCTCAGGTTCGAGAAGGTCTTCTGAAGCTGGGCCGCCGAGAGGGTGCTCGGGTCGAGACGTTTAAACGCGTTGGCCGCGGATTTCACCTTCGTGATGCTCGCGCACACCTCACTGTTGCCACTTGTGGCGGTCGTGGTCGTGGTGCTCGTATTGCCGCCACCGCCGCAGCCGGTCAGGAGCGACGCCATGACGAGCCCGGTGATGATCGGTATGGCGAGGGTGCTGCGCATTGCTCCTCCCGAGTAAAGCTGGCTGACGCTAGCCCTGCCCGTCGACGAATCGCTGATCGAGCTCATCCAGGAACTGGCGCGGAATGACTCGACCCATTAGCCAGTGTCCTTCGGCCCCAAAAATCCTGTCCTTCAAGGCCATGGAGCAACACTCTCACATCCGCGGTTCAGGCGCACCTCACGCCCAGATTCCATCGGATCCATCGTGGCGAACCTAGGGCTTCGCCGGGCGAGGGTGGGAGCCCGGCCCGCCGTCCTCGCGCTGCCTGGTGACAGGCTTACCGCGTGGCCGGCGAATCGCCCGACAGGGTTCTCGCGCTCGCGGACCTCGAGCGCGTTCCGCTGGAGCATGGCATCTGGCGGCCCGTTCGACGTCCCCGCGATGCCGGGGCCGAGCGGTGCAAAATCCGCGCTATCCGCGGGAAATGCACCATTCGGCGGTTGGGCAGCGTCGATCAGCGCTTGGCGCCGGGCAGCCTTCCCAGGAGGAATCGTTGCCACGTATCCAGCATCGGGGCTGATTCGCCCGGACTGGGGCCCGTGCCGATCCACTCGGTCGCCTGGTCGCGGGTATCGAACAGCGGAATCAGGCGGTCGATGCCGGAGATCGAGAACCTTTGTCGCATCGCCGACCCGCCGATCACGATCGCAATCGGCGTCGGCGGGCCGTCCCCGGCGGTCAGATCCATCGAGATCTGAAGGATCAGGTTCAAGCCCGTGGAGTCGATGAACGGGCAGTTCGACAGGTCCAGGACCAACGGCC